>ERZ1673747.124-NODE-124-length-134532-cov-18.500048_pt1 | contig 134532 bp, 149 predicted proteins | sample MGYA00580220_ERZ1673747 | MGnify/ENA primary metagenome ERZ1673747 (study PRJEB41218, sample SAMN15661769) | gut metagenome | host: Homo sapiens | place: Canada: London | collected 2015-08-20/2019-03-30 | study: EMG produced TPA metagenomics assembly of...
ATAGTCCCGCGCTGCCTGCGTTGCTTCAGGCGGCTTCCGGACGCACATAGATCTCATCGATATAGATCCAGGTATTCCGCCCCAGGCGGCGGTTGCGGGTGATTCGGTTGAGAAAGCTGTCCAGGATCACCAGCATGCCCATGGAGAGCAGCTGTTTGCCCAGCTTCCGGATGTCATAACAGGCGATGCGGGAGCTCATGTCCACATTGGTGGGTTTGGCAAAGGTGTTGAGACTGCCCTCCGTGAACAGTTCCAGGGCCAGAGCCACATCCCGCGCCTCGGCCTCCGGCTGGCGCAGCAGTTCGGCGTGAAAGTCCTGGAGTGTGGGGGCCTGGCCCCGGCAGCCGTCCCGCACATAGTCGTGGTAGCACTGTGCTGTACAGCGGTCGATGATAGACTTCTCCTTGGCAGACAGCTTTCCGGCCCCCACAGACTGCTCACAGAGAGAAAGCAGGAACTCCGATTTCAGCACCACGGGGTTTTCACCCTCGCCGTAGCCCTGCTCCATGTCCATGGCGTTGATGTGGTTGCTGGAAGTGGCCGAGATCTCCACCACCTCGCCGCCTAGCCCCTCCACTAGGGGCCGATACTCACTTTCCGGATCGATGATTAGGATGTCATCCTGGGTAGAGAGGGCCAGGGCGGTAATCTCCCGCTTGGCGGTAAAGGATTTGCCGGAGCCAGACACGCCCAGAACAAATCCGTTGCCGTTGAGGAGCTGCTTGCGGTCGGCAATGATGAGATTTTTGCTGATGACATTCTGGCCGTAGTAGATGCCGCCCCGGTCCCGGATCTCCTGGGCTTTGAAGGGCATGAGGACGGCCAGGGCCTCGGTGGTCAGGGTGCGCAGGGCATCGATCCGCCGCAGCCCCATGGGGAGGGCGGTGACAAGGCCCGCGTCCTGCTGCCAGTTCAGGGTGGTCAGCTGACACAGATGCTTGCGTGCGATGGACTGGAGGGTCTCTGTGTCGCTGTCCAGCTCCTCCTTGCTGTCGGCCAAATGCACCAGAGTCACCACAGCGAACATCATGCGCTGATCCCGTGTGGTCAGGTCATCCAGCATTTCCCGCGTCTCTTTCCGCTGCTGCTCCAGGTCGTAGGGCACCACCGCGGAGAAGTTGTTGTTGCTGTTCTGCCGCCGCTGCCAGTTGGTGACGTTGGTCTCCACCCCCAACAGGCGGTTCTGCATCTCACGCACGGCCTCATCGGTGGGGACAGGGATCACGTCGATGGACAGCATCATGGTGCGGTTCAGGCTGGTAAGCTCATTGATCATGGAGTCCTTGATGTAGCTGGCATACTCCTTGAGGAACATGGCCCGGCCATATTTATCGCCCATGATGAAGTGATCCTTCCAAAACTCCATGCTGTCCGGGCAGATGGTGTCCTTGAAGGAGCGTCCTGTTTTCATGCACTCCCGCAGGTCGATATGGAACCGGGACTCCTCGCCCACTCGGTAAAAGTCGTGGAGCACACGCAGCCGCTCCACCGCGTCCAACTCCTCGCAGTGGGAATCCAGGTGATTGAGCCGGGTGGTCACATCATTCATGACTCGGTCGAAGAAGGTCCGGGCCTCCTCGGGCGTTTTCTTATGGGTGGAGACGGTGACATATCGCTCCTGCACCATGCTGTTGGAGGAGTCGGTGACCTTGTCAAGCAGCATGGCGTTGTACTCCGAACGGCCTCCGTCCAGATGATCCCCCTGGGGCGGGATCAGGATCTCCCGCTCAAAGTTGCGGCGGTTGAGCCGCTTGTTGTTGATGGTGATTTTGGTGGTAGAGCCGGTGTCCAGGGCATTGAGTAGTTCCGAGTAGCCCAGGAACATGGACGTCTTGTCCTCTTTGGAAGCGATGGCGTAATTGATGTCGGAAAAGCGGATGGTTTTCGAGAATTTCCCGCCGAACTGGAAAAGCCCATCCGGCCAGATCCGGCGGATGGGGATGGTGTCCTGAACGGACTTTGGCACCGTAAGGTGCTCCTTGTCCTGCTTCAATGTGTTTTGAAGGGTCTTAATCAAGTCGAATGGCCTCCTTTATCGATGAATGTTCCATGAGTTGGACATAGAGATCGTTTGAACGGAACAAAAGACGTTTGGGCATGAAAAATTCCGAGCGGATATACGCCATGAGAAAGCGTTCCAGCGTCATGCCGTTATAGGTGAAAAAACCACCCAGGGCGAATGGAAACGCGGCCAGGATACACACCCATCCGATCTCGCCTGTTCCAAGCACCGGGTGCAGGCAAAAGTACACGGCCAGCGCCACCAGAACGGCCAGCAGGGCAAACAAAAATTGCCGCAGGGACAGGCCGAAAAATAGACTTTCCTGGTAATTCCGCACCTCTTTATTGATGCGTACCTCCAAGGTATCACCTCCTGCATTTCTGTTTGGTTTTCATGGACAGACCGTTGCAAAGCCTGTCCGGCTATGGTACCATTTGCTCAACTTAGGAAGGGAGTTGAGCGTATGGCATATCTGATGCTCGGGAGCGTAATGATCTTGCTCTCCATTGTGTTCCGCCTGGCAGCGGTGTTTCGCCTGACCATCCCACTGGTTTATGCGCTGATCGTTCCCACCGTTTTTCATGAATGGTACTATGCCAATCAAACGCTGGCCAACGTCATCTGGTATGCGCTGCTGGCGGTTGTAGTTCTGTCCTGGGTGGTCTCCCTGGTTCGGAAGGTTCAGGACATCCTGCTCCGGAGGAGAGAGGACAAGATGCTGGAACTCATCGTGCTCAACCGGATGCGGGAGGCCCAAATGTACGGGAAACCAGAAGCGGATGGCGGATATAAGATCCAGGTGGACGACCTGTTTGACGATGATTAACCAAGCCCCATCAATTCCCGGATGATCCGGTCACTCATCTTGATGGAACCAACCAGCACCAGCATATTGAAGATCAACTCGCCAATGTAGTTCCAGACCAGTGTGGCCGGTGCTGTGGAAGCGTCGCCCACAGCAGGCGGGGCGGAGGCAAACTGCGAAAAAATGACGCAGGCCAGCACAATGATACAGCCCTCCAGGCAGATGGCGGCATAGCTTTTGAGGAAAGCGACGCCGATGCTGCTGGAGGGCTGTCCCGCGAAACTGGCCAGGGGGATAGGTGCAATGGCGGTCGCCATGTAGAGTTTGAAAAAGCGGGAGTAAACAGTCAGGATCATAACGAGGGACAGGACCCAGATAAACAGGGAGCCCAGCAGAGTCACCGCCCAAAGGGGGATGGACTCCAACAGCCCCACGCTTTCAATAGCGGTAATGAGTTCCTCCGGCAGTGTGGTGGGTGACATAGCAGTCATGCCGGATGCATCCATTATGGTGGATATTGCCCCCTGGGCCACTCGGAACAGGGCGTTCATCAGTTCCATGCCGTAGGTCACTGCCGCCTGTGCCAGCACAAAGCGGATAAAGCACTTGAAGGCCACCTCTGGGCGCTTGATCTCGGTAAAGCTGCCGCAGGTCTTGACTACGCCCATCACGAAAAAGAGCACCAGCAGAGCGTAGCCGATGGCTTGGAGCGCACCGTTGATGCTGACGATCACGTTCCAGATCCCGCCGCCTTTGAATTCCTCCGGGGTGGTGCTGATCAAAGTCCAGATCTCCGCGAGTTTGTCGTTCCAGGTCTGCAGAGCGGAATTCAGATTGTCTACGATCCAGTTTCCACTGCCCAATCACTTCACCTCCTCGTCGGGGCGAAATCCATTTCGCTCCGTTTCCGCCTGGCGGCGAAAATTACGCTCCATTCCTTTGTCCCTCCTCTCCCACCCGCAACCGCTGCGCTGGGTTGCGGGTGGGCATTTTTTGTTCTCATGTACATCAGCCGGTGATGAGGGTGAGGATCTCCTTGGTAAAGGTGATCACGATACCACCGGCGATGGTGAGCATGCCATTGGCCCGCTGGGAGGGGTCATGGCTCTTGAGGGACAGGCCCAGCTGGAGGACGCCGAAGCCCAGCAGGATCAGGCCGATGGCTCGAATCAGGGAGAAGATGAACTCGGAAAGGTTGTTGACGACCGTCAGCGGATCGTCTGCGGCAAAGGCCGGGACAACCATAACGGTCAGCGCCAGAACGAGGCAGGAAAACAGGGCGTACAGTTTCCGTGCGCGGCGCTCATACTTACGGGTGGTCAGATCATGTTTCATGCTGCAGTCTCCTTTTCTTTGTTGGTTTCATCGGCAGAAATAACCTGGAAGAACGGTGTGCCTGGAATGGCCGGTGTGGTGTTGTGTCCATGGTGAATATACGGCGCTCCGCCTCCGTCCACGGTGTAGCGGATAGCGGGGTGCTCGGTCAGTTCATACTTTAGGTCCATGACGGGTTTTGCTCCCCGGATAAACAAGATGCAATAGCGATTATCCAATGCTCGAACCTCATCGGGGGTAAGCAGCTCCCGTCCGCTCATCTGGAAATTGGTGGAGTAGGAGCCCGATTTGCCTTTGGTCTGCCCATGGGTCTTTGTATCGATGGTGGCCTTGCCCAGGGCCTCGGAGATGTACTTATGGGTGCTCTGCTCGTTGCCGCCCAGATAGAGGATGGTGTCCGAGTTGCCGGGGATGGTTTCCCAGGAGTCCTTGTACAGCTCCTTGATCTGGGCCATGTTCTGAATGATGGTGCTGGAGGAAATGTTGCGGGAACGCATGGTGGCCAATTCACGAGTGTACCCTGGCAGCGGCATAGCCGCAAACTCATCCAATACAAAGTGGACGTGCCGGGGCAGCGCCCCATGATGGATCTGGTCCGCGCTGTAATAAAGCGTCTGAAACGCCTGGGAATAGAGCAGGGACACCAAGAAATTGAAGGTGTTGTCATTGTCCGGGATCACGGCGTAGAGAGCGCATTTCTTTTCTCCCAGGGTATAGAGGTCCATATCGTCGTGATCCGTGATGGCCCGGATCTGGGGTAGGTTAAAGGGGGCCAGACGAACCGCGGCGGAGACCAAAATACTCTTGGCTGTCTTGCCCGCGCTCTGCTTGAATACTTTGTACTGCCGCAGAGCCACGCTTTCCGGGTTCTCCCGTTCTATGGCCTGAAACAGTAAATCCAGGGGGGAGAGATACTCGTCATCCTCCTCTCGAACCTCCGCGTATTCCAGCACCCGCATGACCATGGAGAAGTTCTGCTCATACTCCGGGGCCTCCTGGAACAGCATGAGGATGATGGCCTGGAGGAGCGCCGTCTCGGCTTTGGTCCAAAACGGATCAGATTCGTGGCTGCCCTTTGGTGTGGTAGCCTGGATGAGATTATTAACCAGCTTGAGGACATCTTTTTCATCTCTCAGATAGCGGAATGGGTTATACCCGTCCGACTCCTTCAGGTTGACCAGATTGAGTACTCGGATGTCATATCCCTTGCTTTTCAGCCACCCTCCGGTGGCTGTGAGCACCTCCATTTTCGGGTCGGTGATGACATAATTGGTGTTGGCCTCCAGAATGTTTGGTTTCACATAGCTGCGGGTCTTAGCTGCGCCGCTGCCGCCAATAACCAGGACGTTGAGGGAGCGGCGGTGCTTGTGGGTGTCCAGGCCCAGGCGGACATGGCGGGTCAGAATCTTGTTCTCTTTTTGGCGGAACATGGCGTTGACTTGCCGGGGAGAGCCCCAGGCGGCGGAGCCGTGCTCCTCACCGTCCCGAGTGCGCCGTTGCTCAGAGGTGTAGATACATAGGCCCATGATATAGAGGCCGGTACAGATCAGGATGGACAGCAGGCTTTTGTCTGTCCAATGGATATCCAGCGGGTGCTGGAGCGCCGTTGTCAGATTGGTAAGAAGTTCCGGCAATCCACGCCCCAAGGATTGGGCAATGAGCAATGCGCCCCAGACCACCGGAACATAGAAAAACAGGGCCAGGACAATGTCACCGGCCCTGGAGTTTTGCTTCAGGAAGAATCACCTCCAGACAAAAATGGTAGGTAAGTGTAAAATCAGTCGGTGACTTGAGAGAAAAATACCTTCGCCAAGCTGCAAGAGTCTGAAATAGTACACGATACCTGGTTTAGATGCTATACAACGCACATGGACTGAGCCAAACAGATGAGACATGAGAAGAATCTTTCCTTCTCATAAATTCTCCACGGGAATACAGAATCCCAAAACTTAGTAGAAATGCAGGCCACCATCTCAATGCGCCGAGATGGCAGACATTTTATTCGTTCAGAGATTTAGTGGTTAGCCCGTGCTGGGCAGGGCCGCCCGCATATCTCGGATATGGACATGTCCTGAAAAAGATGATAAAATTGTCGTATATTCTCATATCTTGCAAAAGGCTAAAAGAAAGACCGGGAGGTGGACATTTTTGGAGCAATTGGAAAAACGATTTGAAGCGGCGCAGTTTCATTTTGAATACATTGCCGAAAAACTCAGAGCCGGAGGTTTCCTAGGTCGGGAGGACTTCTCCAAAACCCTGGAGATCCTGGACGCCCAGAGACAGGCACAGGAGACGTGCCTCCAGCAACTGATGCAGGCCGGACTGCTCTCCCCAGACGAGACGGAGAGTTTGTCTCTCCAGCGGGTTCGTGAGCTGGAGCATGCTTGGGAGGAACGGGTCAGGAAGCAGCAAGACTTACACGTGCTGAAGGATGCCTTCCTCTCCATCCAGACGCTGGATCCCACGTTCTGCGAGGCTTTGAACGCTGAGCATGCGCGCCTGGAGGGCCTGAACGATGAGCAACTTATGGCAATGGATCAAGCGGGTGAGTTGGACTGCTACAGGGACTTTCTTGAATGCGTCCAAGCCACTCACTTGGAGTACCAAGATGTGGAGCCCCTATCTGAACGATTCGGATGCCAGCTCGCCTTCGCTCTCTTGGGCAGCAAGCTGGTACTACCTGTTGCGGCTACAACTGGAACCGCCCCGCCCCCGTCGACCGCCGTCTCGGAGTTCGCGCCCCTGCAGGTAACCTCCCCCGAGAATACCCTTGCGGAGATTTCCTTCACCCAGTACGAGCCGGAGTCGGCGTCCACGCTGAATACATCTGCGCTGCTCCCCCCCTTAGCCGACCGCACCCAGTTGGGCGAGTTGGTAGCCGAACGTCAAACAAAACAGTTGAAAGGGGTCAAGGCTTTCCAGCGCTTGGCCTCCAACCCCTGGGATCTGAGAGGCCTGCTATTCATTGCTCGTGAGGCTTGGTCTGGCATATTCTCCTCAGAACTACTTACCCTCCGTGCGCCAAAACAGGTGACTAATCCCACCCACTATGTGGATCTGCTGTTGAAAGAAGGCTATCTTGTTAAGTATTCCCTCAAGGATGCGCCGGAAAGGTGCCTGTACGGGCCGACAGCGGAGGGGACCGAAATTTTTTCGAAAGAAGCTCTGCGAAAGTATTATAAGGTCCGCCCTGCCAAACTGGGCGAAAGCCAGATTGAAAAGGGAGATACTGCAGATTTTCTCCGCCGCTATGAGGCACTGCGGGTCTTCACTACATCCTGCAAGGATTTTTTCCCGGATGACCACCTCCACAGCGACGAGCACCCCCTTTGCCATGCTGTGTGCAGCGCGGGCCGTAGCGGTACAGCCCTGACGCTGTCTCGCAAGGAAGGTACTCCTCTGGAGTGCATTATCCTCCCATCGGTGCTGTACACCGAAGATGAGGCCGCAGAGCGGCTCGAGGTGTGGTATGCGGATCTCCGGGAAATTGCTGAGCACGCGGCCGACGGGGTGAGCGTCTTCCTGGCCGTGTACGGAGGCGAATCACACGATCCATGGGCCGCATCCCTGAGAGAGAAGATTGGCCTACCGTCCAGTGCCCGAATCTATCTCGGGACGATGGGCGAAGATCTTTTCCGTGACCCGGAAGGACGCGAGGTCTCACTGTCTACCTATCTCAAGGAGCAGTTCTGTGCGCCAGACATGGTGAACGATGCTGCAGAGCCCACGGCTTCCGCCCCGACTGAGGTGGGCTCTATGGTAGATGTTGCCCCCTGTCCTTCCGCGGATCCCCAGCAGGCCATGGATGAGAATAATGAGGATTCCGTTTCGGAGGAAGAGGTTTCGAACATTGAGGCCATGGACGAGGCCAGTGGTAAGCCGATTGTTTGCGAGAAACAGGAGGACAATCAATCCGACACCAGGACATCCCTCCAGGCGGTCGACATCCAAGCCCGCTCGGTCCAGGAAAACGCCCGGCTACTTTTGGATGCCCCTGAGCAGATTGGCTTCGAACCACTCCTGGAACTGTCTGTCCAGATGATTGCCCAGTCTCCGTCCCGGATTGTAGAGGCTGCAGCTTTGCTCCAGTGCCTGGCCGAGTCCCCCCAGCATGGCGATCGAACCCATCAGTTCTACCGGGTATTCCAGCAGTGCATTCAGCAGCCCGGCCGCAGTTACCGTTTTAACAGCCAGGAGATCAACGACCAGCAGAGCTATATAGTACCCATAGAGGGTCTGTCTTTTGCTGTCCCCCTGCACGGCCTCTATCAAGCCATGGTCTTGACCAATCTCCTGTGGGCCATGGTATTCCCCTCCACCGCCTATGATCATAGCCTCTACAACAACGCCGATATGGTGTTGGGCGATGGTTTGGAGAATGTGCTGGGCGAGGCGTTCCCCACCGTCAAGCACCTCGTGGACCTTCTGCGGACGGACCTCAAGGACCTTTCCTTCCAGTACGACGGGCTTGGATTCTCTGCAAGTGTTATCAGCAGTTTGGCCAACACTGGCGAGCGAGAGCGCTCCCGGCAGGCCCTGAGCCGGAAGGCTGAGGATTTACGGCGAACACCCACCAGCACAGTACGGATTACTGGTCTAGAGACCTGCCTGAAACGAATGGTCGGCCCCTCCAGCAAGATTGGTCACATGATGAGCATCTTGGCGGAGGACAGGGCCGAGGAGGCTACCCGACTTCAACGGCAGTTGGAAGAGGACCTCGGGTTGGAAGAACTGAAAATCAGCGACGCCTGGCTGAATCAATACATTGATTCTGTTTGGACAGATCTGAGGCGAGAGGACCCCGAGATCAAGTTGAAGCAGTTGGACAACGATTCTCCAGCCCAGCGGGTGTGCAAGAAAGCATTGACCGACCGGCTGCAGGTCATTATTGAGTGGGTGACCGTCAGTAAAAACAATCAAGGCACCAGCTTCCCGAGGTTCCGCAACCAGTACGCTCGCCTCTGGAACCAACTGAAACTCTCCTTACAAGAACTAGACACGCTGTTGTGTCAAGCCCGCCAGGTCGACTGTTGGACGCGAGCCAGTCAGACCGTTCTGGATCTCGGTATTCAGCGGATGCTGGACGCCCTGGAGCATGTACAAGCGAAGAACAGCGTTCTGTTCTATCAGGATCTCTGGCATACCCCGGAGCTGATTCTGGATACTTCCGGAGAGATGGTCATCATGCCAGAACTCTACGCAATTCCTGGCCTAGAGCCTTGGGTGGCCTGCCTCCGCAGTACGGCAGCCGAACCGGAGACGCCTCAGCAAATTCTCAGTCATATCGGTGATTATAAAGATGCACGCTGGTACCGAAACTTCGGCATAGAGGCTCTGTTATGTCGCCTCCTGGGGCAGACACCCCCGGACCGTAGCGAGGAGTGCCATGCGGCTGGCGTATCAATGGAAGAAGACATCCGGGAGTTCGAGGGCGGAATCCGTCTGGACCGGGCCTACGGCAGACTGCAGGAACATACTGTGGAGACAGCTTTTACCGCACTGCAGCGAGTCAAGGATGTCTACTTAAAGACCCGCGACTTTGCTGGATTCCGCCTATTTATGTCCCATATGCGGCAGTTGCTGGACCGTCAGATTGCCAAACAGACGAGAACCTACCGCTCCCGCCTAAAGGCACTGACGCAACAACCTGAGTACGCCAGTTCTCCATGGCTAGAAGCCATTGAGATGGCTCTTGATGGTGGCTATCTGAGCACAGCGGATGCCTATATCAACGCCATGCAAAGTGGCGAGGCTGAGCTGCCCAGTAGTGTCAGGAGCGGCCAGCTCGGAAAAGACTTCCTTGCCGAGTTCCAGGCGGGAGAAGATGCCTACTATCAGGTCTGCCAGCGGCACAGTGGCAATGCCCTGGCTAACTGGGGAAGTAGCGCACTGGAGAGCATGGACAAGAAATTCCAGCACTGGAGTTCTCCCAATGAGCGCGCCAATAGTTTGCCTTGGCTGAAAAGTTGGGTCAAGCGCAAAAACGCCCCCGATGGACCTGAACAAGTTAGGGGCATCCTCCGTGGGCTGGGCTTCTCTGTGCAGAATGTGACCCGGAGAGATCGCGGGACTCATCGGATGCACGAGTGCTACCTAGTGGATGCTGATAGGGTATCCACTGGATTGAAGGACTACCCCCATCCAGTCTACAAGTTTGGAACTGAGCTCAGCACCCCAATGAATGTGGTCTGCCTCTACGGTTGCCAGGGAGTTTCTACCCTGATCCAGGTCATGACCAATGAGCTTCAAATGGATGGTTCCACTATTGTCCTCATGGACGGATCCCTGACTGCCTCGGACCGGCGGCTCCTGGCTCAGAAGTTTAAGACCGACACCAGCGGTCAGAGCCCATTCCTGCTCATCGACCGCGTGTTGGCCCTATATCTGGCCTCTGTGGATCGCGGCGACCGGCAAGTTGCCATGCTACGTTGTACTCTCCCGTACACCTTCGAGGTGCTCTACGGCAGCGGCAGCGGCGCAGTCCCTGAGGAGATGTTTATTGGTCGTATGGTGGAGATGCGGGAACTGCGTAGCGAGCAAGGTCCCAGCCTGGTGTACGGCGGCCGTCAGTTGGGTAAGACCGCTCTACTGAACCGGGTCAGCAAGACATTGCATGCCCCCGAACGCAAGGCCTACTCCTTCTGCGTTGATGTGAAGGACTCCGGGATCCAAATCCTGCTGGAACGGGTGAGTCAGAGGCTCATCCGTCTGAAACTAGTTCAGGAGGCCTGTTCATCTCTGGAGCAGTTGTGTGATACCCTGCAAAGCCTCTATGAGGGCGGGAAGGTAAGTTCCCTGCGTATCTTTGTGGACGAGGTGGATTGCCTCTTCGAGGAATTCCAACAGGATGACTATGAGGCGCTACGGCCATTCATCAATTTGCGCGACAGCACCAAGCACAAGGTGAAATTTGTCTTCGCCGGGACCCATAATGTGGCCGCCACAGATATCGCCGAGAAGGATAACAATAACCTCCTTCACATGGGAAAGCCTCTATGCATAAAGCCGCTGTCTAACAACGACGCCATCGATTTGATTCAGATTCCCATGTCCTATCTCGGCTTCAAGATTGGAATGCCCCAGATTGAACTGATCCTTTCCAACACCAACAGCTATCCCGGCCTGATCCACATGTTTTGCAATGCGCTGATTCAAGCTGTGTGCCGGGACCAGAGTCAGCTCTGCTCCGAGGGCGGCAACTATCCGCCTTACCTTATCTCTGATGTCCAAATGCAAACCGTCTTCCGGGAGCAGGACATCCGCAAGGAGATCGGTCAGCGGGTCATGGCCACCATCCGGCTGAACCGCAAGTACAAGACTGTCTCCTACCTGCTGGCTCAGATGATCTATGAGGACCAGGAGAAGGACCGCCGACAACTCTTCGGTTACACCGCACTTGATCTGATGTCGTACAATCAGAAGTTAAAGATCCCTTCGCTCCTTGATATTAAGGTGAAGGATCTGAATACCCTCATGGAGGAAATGGAGAACATGGGTATCCTCTGGAAAAACCGAGAGACCCAGCAGTTCCGCTTCCGCCAACAGGATTTCCTGGAGTTCATCGGAAGCAGCGAGAAGGTCCAGGATGCCCTCCTTGAGCTTTTGGATGAGGAGGATGCGCACTTATGATTGCTGATGCCATCACACTTTGGTGGGAGACCATGGCCGGCCCCCAGATTCTAATTCGACGGATTGCTGACGCTCTTTCCGAAGGGAAGAGCGTCCTCCTGCGGTCTTCTGGGCGCCTACCCTGGCAGGAGCAGATGCGGGATATTCTATCACATCAGCTCAGTTCGGCCACCATCGAACACGCTGAGCTGAGTTCTGGCACGCCCCAGCAACTCATCCCCCAGTTGCTAGGACAGTTGCGCCGGACGAGAGCCAGCATATGCCCCCTGGAATACAGGGCGCAGCTTACCTACTTGCTGGACGAGCATATTTTCCAGGGCAGCGTAGTATGGCTCCATCTAGCCACCGGTTGTGACCTCCGTCCAGCTGTCCATCTGATTTCGGACTTCAGGGGCAAAGGACTTGAGCGTTCCGGCTGCTTCGTCCTAGCAGTTCCGGACCAGTTCTCTCTCCCCAGGCTCTCTGGCTCTGTGGAGGTGATCGACTGCAGCGAGGCCGTCCATTTCGGGGATGTGCGCCTCTTTGCCAGCATCCTAGCTGACATGCAGCCCGGTCTTCCGGAGGAGTTCCGTCTCTATGCCGCCCAGTTGGCAGCCCACCTGGCTGGCCTGAACGGCGAACTGGTTCCACCCCTCCTCCAGTACCTGCGCCCCGACCAGGAGCCGGCTGAGAGCCTTAAAGAAATCCGGCACGACATACTGGTGGACCCCAGCCTTCTTCCTGACCCAGCCAGGCTGGAGCAGTCGGTCTGGAAGGCCCAGATCCAGACAGTGTTCGCCGATATTGAGATGGCCCGGCTCCGAATCGTCTCCGACTGGTCAGATGCAATTGAAGATGCCCTGGAGACCGAGTACTGGGAGCCCCAGAAAAACCGTACGGGTTTTATCGAGCAGATGGGTGAGCGACTGACTGAAGCTGAAGGTGTGGAACTGGGGACACTGGTACGCATGATGGTGCTGCGACGTAAGGAGGACCACAACCAGTATCTGCTCTATATCCCCGACGAGCAGACGCGGGAATGGATCTGCTTTCTTCGAACCTGCCGCAACAAACTGGCCCACCATGTTCCCTGCCCCCAGGCAGAAATGTCCCAGCTTCTATCTGGTCTTGCCGCCCAGGAGGAGCCTTGTACAGGCGTGCCGCAAATCCTCCAGCACTGACCCCATCCCAGTTTTAGAGCTGTTGAAGATAGGGTGGGTCAAAACAACAGAACAATCAGACAGAAACAGGGAGTTGTTAAGTATGGCAGCTCCCTTTTCTGTTGCTTTGATGTAGAAGTGCAATTTTATACCTGGAGCTTTGAGAGTTACAACGAAGAGGAGTGAGCAGATGGATTCGTCTGCTCACTCCCCCTATTTACGGTGTGATGATAACACACGGAATGTGCTGTTGTTTGGCATAAGCGATGGTATTTCTGGTTCCGCCGCTCTCACCCGTATAGGCCGCGATCACCCGTCCGGAGTGATCTACCATCCATTCATTGCGGCGCTGGTATGCGGAATAGGAGAACTCCTGACTAATACAGCGCACCAGATCTGCGTGCCGTATCACCTCCACATAACGACTAGTCCAAGACGCACTCCAATGAAGTCCAAAATTTTCATACGGAAGTGCGCAGATCAGCTTCAGTCGGTCATCTGATACTCTGCGTTTAAGAACCAGCTCTGCCGCGCAAATATCCACCCCCTTTGCCATCCCTGAAATAAATGTAGTAAACCCATCCTCTATCGCTCGGTCGATTTCCAGTCCTAATCGTACACATAGCTGTTCTTCTGAGATGTTCAGCTTTTCTGGTCTGTGTCCCGTAAAGCAGCAACGATGCTGCCGTAGTTCTTGCTCATGCATAAACCACTCCTCCTTCGACATAGACTATAACATTATCTAATGCAATAGTCTATATCCTTGAGTGAGCAATTCCTTATTATCTAACCATAACATTAGATAATAGGAGCATGAGATATGGTGAAACTGAATGTGTTGGAATTGCTGGAGAAACAGGGCAGGACAAAATATTGGCTCTATAAGCAACTTGGAATGAGCTATCAGAATTTCAACCGCATGGTGAACAATGAAACTCAGTCTATCAAATTGGAGCGAATTGAAACCCTGTGTTTATTGCTAAACTGCACACCAAATGATTTGTTTTTAATCGATTGTGAGTGTGAACATACGCCCCAACCGTAGGGGTATTATCTCTGCTTGGGGCGTCCTTTTTGTTTGCTTCTGGCCGGAGCCGCTTTGTGCTGCCGATTCAGCTGTTCCCGGTATCCCTTCAGCTGTGCCAGAACAGAGGGGCGCTTATGAGTCGTCTCCGTACTGATTTTGCTCTTGGAGATACTGGAGCTGCCGCTGATACCGGCCAAGTCGAACTCCGACCGAGACTCTTTTTTTGGCGTTCTTTCCTCCCGGATCACGGAATCCCGCATGGGGGCTTGCTCCTTGGCTGGTGTACTCTGGCGATCCTGCGGAAGGTATCGGATGCGCTCAAAAATGAGATTGGCTCGCTCCAGCTCTGTGACTGGCATGGCCACATCTACCACCTTGCCCCGCCCATCTGAATCCCGGATGACAGAAAACAGGATCTTCTGTTTGACCGCTCTCTGCTTGAATGCCTGATACTGTTCCGGCGACATGGGGAACATTCGGATATCCCGTGTCTCCCGGAGCATTTTTCCCATGTTGACCTTCCCGGATAGGGTCTTGTGATGCTTTGCCAAAGCCAGCGTGATGGCCAGTAGATTTTTGAGAGCAGATGCACCCAACCGAACTGTCACTTCTGTGCCGGTCAACATCATGCGAACCATCTGGTCGGCAGCCTCACCGCCTCCGATGTTCATCGTGCTCCACCTCTTTTCCTCTTGTTTCAGTTTTGCGGATATCTTCTTCCATCTGCTTACTTGCCGTCTGGATTTCCCGGCACAGGGCCAGCTTTTTGCGTTCTGCGCGGATCTGCCGGTTTAGCTCGGCAAGCTGGTTATACACCTCCGTTTTTTCTTGTGTCAGATGCTCAGAGGGGATGCCGCACCGTTCCAATAGGCGCACGGCTTGCATGTAGCGGGCAAACTCTTCCTCCATGCCGGACAGCCCCTTCTCATAGCATACCTTGGCCGGTGCCAGGGCCTCCACATCCGCCAGGGCGTCGTACAGCGCCTGCCGCTTCTTTTTGCGCACATTGAGGATGGTGCGCTGCTTCATCAGATCGGCCAGTGTTTCCTCTGTGCGGCTTTGATAGGCGGTCATTTCGTCAGTGGTGGAAATGTTGTTCTCTCGCAGGAAAGCAAACTGTGTCCGGTACTGCTCAAATTTCATGACTTCCTGCCGCAGGTGCGGCGTCATCCTGGGGGGATACTGTCGCTGTTCGATTTTTCCCAGCAGGTAGAGATAATGAACGTACAGGGCCAAAAAACCCGTGTATTTGGGGTGTCTGCGGTAGGGACGAAACATGGGCCTGTCAGAAAATGCGGCCCGTTGACCTGTCTCGATTTCCTCCAAATTGCCCAGGATGGCGGCACGGATACCGTTCTCTGTGAAGGTGGCATTTTTTCTGCCTGGATACTGAAACCGCTCCTGGCCCCGCAGACGGAATCCCAGACGGTTTCCGTAGCGGATCTCGTAGCCCTTGTGCTCCATGAGCAGGAAGAAGTGCCCCAGGTCATTGGCGTCCTCAATGGACTCCCGGAGATCCGCCTCCAACATGGAGCGGAAGGTGGGTTGACCTTTGGATTGACGCAGCCACTCCACATAGCTCATGGATTTGGAAGTCTCTCCGGATAGGATCACAGAGAGGCCGTGCTCCCGGCACAGCCGGTCTGAGATGGCCCGGATCTGGCAGTAATAGCTTCTGGCATTGCTATGATATTTCTCGCCGGTGTCCGCGTTCACAGAGTTGAACACAATGTGCGAATGGATATGCCCCCGATCCACATGGGTGGCAATTACCGCCTCGTAACCGTCCAGATGCTCCGCAACGAAAGTCTTGGCAATTTCCAGAGCCAGCTCGGGAGAGATTTCACCGGGCTTGAAGGACTGGACAATATGGTAATACTGGACGCCCCCCATGTTTTCAGTGTCCCGTTTCGTCTCCAGCATCTGACGGCATTCCCGGCCTGGCTCACAGCCCTGATGGGCGGTGAGGATCTTCTGCTCCGTCTTATCGCCGTTGAGGATGTAGTCGATCCCGATATCCAGCCGACCTTTTCGGGCCAGGATCTTGGTGACAGCCATTACGGATTGGCCACCTGGTACATCAACTCATAGACTTTATCCAGCAGGAACAGTCCACGCCTGGCATCCTCTGCCGTGGCGATACCGGCATTGACGCTGCGGGCGATCTGGTTGATGTTATTGCCGATGTGATGGATCTCCGTGCGGAGGTCCTTGATTTCCTGGGAGGGTCTGGCCCGGATCGGAGTCCCGTCGATGAGCCGGACGATATAAGCCCGTTTACACAGCCCGCAGAGTTTGGCCTGACGGCAGAGCTGCTGATACTGCTCCGCCGTCAGCTCAATGTGCAGATGGTGTTTTTCTTTTGGGAGCCCCAAGCGTGCCTCCTTTCTGCGGCTCTACCGCAAACCTTCCGCCCGCAGGCGGCATTGGGGTCAGGGGTTTCCCCTGCAAGCGCGCAAAATGTACATTTGCGCTATGCTTGCCCAACGCCGCCCAGGCGGCGTTGGCTCGGCCCCGCCGAAGCGGGGCCTGCCTTCAAGCGGTAGGTGGATTATGATCATGGCAGGCCGGGCCTGCCAACTCCATAGAAAAGAAAAATTACCGCTCTGGACCGGAGCGGCGATGCTTACTTTGTGGCCTGGCATACTCGATATCCTTCAGTTCCAGTGCGGAACGGCGGGGGATGTAGGCGGCATATCTGGCGTAACTGTATCCATCACTGTTCACAAGGATGCCGTCCTGCTGCTCTCGACAGCATATCAACAGGCAGCGAAGCGCACCGTTATGCGGATCTACGCCGGTGAGTGCCGTGTTGTCTCTCAGAAAGGGGACATCCTCCTGTAAATTGGCGGAAAAACAGCGGTATTGCTGTTCGGTCAGATGGATGACTTTCACGACCTGGAAGGGTGTGAAGCCTACCATGCTGTTGTCCTCCTGCAACGCCCGAACATGGTTTGGCTTCCGGTAGAATTTTGCAGAAGCTATTTTCTCTGTCATAATCATCTCCATTTCGATGCAAGGGTGTCTACTGAAACACCCTGAAGGTAAAAAAATCCAAGCAGGGTGTCTGTTGTGACACCCTGCTTGGATTTTCCTGTTCAATTATCGTTCCGGGGAACGGCTCTTTTTCCGTGTTGCCCGTGATCCCGTTGGAGGATTTGGTCGCTCGATCTTGGGCAGTGGCTCCAAGGATATCTCGCTTAGATCCACGTCCAAAGGTTTGGACGCATTTTCCAAGACATGCTTGAGGCTGTGCTGGACTCCGATATTGGTCACGTCAATCTCATTGACACACTGACTCAACCAGGGAAACTGTTCCGCCAATTGCTCCATCAGACCGATCACATCCAATGTAGTCAGTTTTTCTGCTGAGACATACACAGAATACTGGCGATGTTCAAATCCGTTGGCCGTCATAAATCGGCGGATATCTTGATACGCCTTTTTATAGTATTGCGCATTTTGAGGCGGCTCCGTATGCGGGTAGAGCTGTTTCAATGACTCCTGGTGCAGATCAAATGTAATCTGCTTTCTACTGCCGGTGTTGGACATATTAGGCCATCTTCCGTCTTTGGATCTTCCACGCTTGGGACAGCACATCCTCCTGAGTGCCATCATCATCATGCCAAGTGCAGGAAGCTGCAAACTTGGGGAACCAATCTGTCCGAAGCAATGCCATCAAAATGGCCCACATATTGGAGAAATCTTCTTCACCGCCACAGCCCGCAAAGGACAGCCTCTCTCCATTGGAAATGCAGTGCAATCCTTTTGCTGCAAAGCTTTTCTGGATCGTCTGCCGCACAGCCTCCACAGTATATCCGTATTGCTGGATCTGTTCCTTGTCAAAGGTGAACTCGACTTTCATGTGCGCACCTCCTCCTGTTGTCTCATTATACCTGCCTACTGGGAAGTTATCAAGGGCAATCGGCAGACAGTGGGCCGTCACGCGCTCTGGGCCAGCTCCCGCACAATCCGTTCCTTAGACAAAGCAGCATAGGCATCGGTGACCTCGATGCCGGTGGCAGAATATCCTTCCAGCACGGCGGCCAGCACCGTGCTGCCGGAACCGGCAAAGGGGTCCAGAATATGCCCGCCCGGCTCGGTGATCTTCACCACGTCCCGCATGAGCTGCAGGGGTTTTTCCGTCAGGTGGATACGGTTCTGGGGATTGCCGTACTTGAATACGCCGGGCAGACAGGGGACAGGCCTGCTGATGGGCATATCCCCGTTGGACCCCCAGACAATGTACTCAGCCTGCTGGCGGAAGCGGCCCTTCTGGGGACGGCTGTTGCCTTTGTCCCAGACAGCTGTGCCGCGCCAGATCCACCCCGCCCACTGGAGCGCATCGGTGGCCGCGGGGAGCTGCCGCCAGTCGATAAACATGCACACAGGGGCACCGGGTTTACAGACCTTGCGGGCGTCATAGAGCCATTCGGCGGCCCAGCGGGTCCAGGATCGCTGATCCTTGGAGTCGCCATCAAAGGGAGGGGGTGCGCTTTCCCCCATGCTGGAATATTTCTTGTCGGTGGACTTGTTTTTCTCCGCCTGGGTTCGACCCCCAGAGGCATAGGGGGGATCGGTGATGACCGCATCGAAGGTATTAGGGGCAAACTCGCGCAGGACCTTCAGTGCGTCGCCGTGGATGATCTCCCAGCTGGGATGAATCGCAGTGATGTTATCGCTCATAGGCATGTTTCTCCTTCTTTCCTTTGGATTGATTTTGGAGCGCGGGCAGATCCGTCTCCACATATTCGCTGATGATACACAGCGCCTCATGGTAAGTGTGGCAATTCCCTCCGGTGATGCGGTCGCACATCTCTTTGGCTTGGTCACCCATGCCATGCTTCCGGAGCGTTCTGGACGCTGCCCCCATCAGGTTGAAGATGTTACCGTCTTGCTCAATCAGCGAACAGTACGGTTTTGCTCGCTCCTGCTGGTTCGGCTGCTCCAGGAAACCACCCAGCCGATTGGGTACATAGTCGGACAGCCAAGTGCCTCCAAACTGGCTGTGTGTCTGAATCCGCCACATCGCAAGCTTTCCCACATTCAGCTGAACCCCCTCAAAAGAGAACAGCAGGTTTGTGAGACCGTCGTGCTGGAATGTAGCCGCGTTTTCGAACTTGGAGCCGTTCAGCAGGATTCCTTCCTGAGTAAGCAGCTCGTTGATGCCGTCCACCCATTCCTGAAGGTCGCCGCCGCAGCCCTGGAGGATCAGCCCCTCCTCATCGGTCATGTGCCGCAAGTCCTCTGTGGTCTTTTCTCGGATCATTTGACCTCCTCGCGCTTGGCGCTTTTCTTTCTTCTGGGCGAAGTGCGTCCCTTCGTTTTCAAATCGGTTACCACTGGGATATCCAGTTTATTGGCGCGATGGATCTCCGCCCACATCCCTTCCGTGACCGGTCCATAGACATTGACCTGCTGACACTTTTCTACCAGCCGAAGGCCCATCTCCCGTGCGGCCTGATCCTGCACCGGATTGCCCGGATCTGCGATGGGCGGGAACATGAGATGGGGGCAGACTGGGATGTCGCCCGCCTGAAAGACTTCCTGGGCTTTCTGTCTGGCGAACTCAATGTTTTTCTCTACCTCACCTCGGAGGGGCGCGCAGATGTACACCAATTTGGGTCCGTGGTCTTTTGCCGGGACTTGAATGCGAAAAGTCTCCACATAGTCGCTGGCCATTTGCCGGAGCTGCCGGTAGTCCTCCTGGGAGGGATGGTAGGCATACCAATCGATCCGGTCACCATCTACCCAAATATGCGGATCAACGCCATCCCGCAGGTAGGGGTTGTTGGGGATCTTCTGTTTTCCCCATACATCCTTGAACCGAAGAGTCAGCTTGTCCACCACACCCTGATTGCTGTCCAGCAGCGTCAGGCGAAGAGCCGCATAGTGATCCGCATGACCCAGTGTAACAAATTCAGCCCTCACCTGACGGTTTCTGTCCAAGCCACCCAGGCAGGCACGGCCTACAAAGACCGGATCATGGATCACAGCCCCGTCCGCAAACAGTTTGCGGAGTTCCTGCTCAAAAAAGTTGCTCATCTGCTCATCTCACAGCCTTTCTGTTTCTTGGGGGGAGAAGGAGCTGGCTGTTGAGGAGCCAGTTCATCTCGGGACGAATTCCGGATCACAGAACGGTTTTTCCCGCTGATCACCAGGGTGTCCAGTGTATCGTTGCGGATTTCCTCACCGCTGATCACCAATGCGCTGCCTGTCAGACGCACATCCCCGGATACTTTGCCATAGACCGCGCAGTGGCCGGACAGAATGGGAACTCCCATGGTATCTTTGTCATTGAGGATCATGGAAAAACCGGAGGCCCTGGCAGAGGCGCTGAGTACAGCGCCGCGTATATAGGCATTGTCCTCTACCCGCGCATGGCCGGAAAGGATAGCGCCCATAGAGATATAAGCGTTGTCGCAGACGACCGCCTCTCCGCGCAGAACAGCCCCCTTGTCAACATAGGTGTCATTGCAGGCAATGGCATCGTCAAAGATCCATGCGGTATCGTCCGGCTCAAAGGAAAGGTTGCTCTCGCTCTCCACGAAGCCACCTAAATCACCGGCTCTGACCTCCGCACTCACATCTCGGAGTGCCCGGATACGATGAAGGAAGGGGTACTTTTCGTGCGAGATCTCCGTGATTTCATATTTCTGATTGCTCGTTGTTCTCATCTCCTTTTTTATGCAGCATTTTGGAACAGACTCTCCTGCGCATCTTCCAAACGAAACTCCGCGTCAATGTCGGAGAAAGTCTCGCTGCGATTGAATTTCTCGCTTACCTTGTTGGGCAAAGCCTGCAGCTCCAACATCCGTTCCCACAGGTTTGGGTGGTAGTCATAGAGATGGCGCAGTTCTTTTCTTTTGGCGTTAGGGCAGAACCAACAGCCCCCGCGGGTTGTAAATGTGTAGACAGGCGAAAGCAGCCCTGCCCGCTGGCAGAGCTGCTTTGCATCTTCCTCTGTGCAGTTGTACTTGTCCAGTAAGGAGACCCGGTTCCCGGCCAATCGAAGCAGCCGTTCCTGCTCGTCCTTGGCGATCCCAATATACTGAACTGTGTCGGGCGGCAGCGATTTTTGGTATCGCAGGATCGGTTTCAGCTTGCAATCTCTCTGAACAGCACACCGTCCGCAGATGGGGAAAGAACGCAGAAGGCCCTTCTTGGGACCGCGGGTGATTTTGCCTGTGAAGAGATCCACATACGTTTTCTCACTGCGCAGGACGGTTACCTTCACACCCCTGCGTTCTAAAGCCGGAATGGCGGTGGTGTAGATAAAATCTCGGTGTTCCGGCACCTCGCCGGAGATCTCCTTGTCGAACATGACCTCACAATATACTACCTCATCCAGAGGCTCCCCATGTTCCAGAGCCAGTAATATGGTGGCAAGACTGTCCTTACCAAAGGAACAGGAGGCGATATGTTTCAACGGTCCGACACACCTGCTTCCTTGATGCGACAGGCGTTGCACAGTACCTCCGCTTTGTCCGTCTGCTCCCAGGGAGCGTCCGGATGGGTAAAGTGGCCATAGTTACAGAACTGAGCGAAGATGGGCTTGTCCAGTCCGAGGGTGTGACGCATCCCGGCGGGGGTCAGGTCAAAGACCGCCCGGACGGCCTGTTCCAGCACATCATCCCGGTATTCGCCGGTCCCATCGGTGTCCACGTTGACCGCCACGGGTTCAGCCTTGCCAATGGCATAGGCCAGAGTGACGGTACAGCGATCCGCCAGACCGGCAGATACAATGTTTTTTGCAATATAGCGGGCCATGTAGGCTCCGCTGCGGTCCACCTTGGTGGAGTCTTTACCAGACAGCGCGCCGCCGCCGTGAGGGGCCAGTCCGCCATAGGTATCCACCATCAGCTTGCGGCCCGTGAGGCCGGTATCCGCCTCAAATCCGCCGTAGACAAACCGCCCGGATGGATTGATCAGGATCTCCGCTTCCCCATTAGGCGGCAGCTCCCGCAGTGCGGGCTGGATTACATGGTCCATGAGTTCCGCCTGCAGCTGGCCCAGATCTTTCTCAGGGGCATGCTGGCAGGACAGAACTACCGATGCAAGACGCACAGGGATATCGAAGCTGTACTCCACAGACACCTGCGCCTTACCGTCCGGACGTAAGCCCTGGATCATCCCGGTTTTTCTGGCGTTGGTCAGTAGCCGGGTGAGCCGGTGGGCCAGGATCACCGGCAGAGGAAGAAAGGATTCTGTCTCATCACAGGCAAAGCCATATATGATCCCCTGGTCGCCAGCCCCAGTCTGGACTCCTTCCCGCACAGCGTGAGCAATATCGTCGCTCTGATCGTGGGTGATGACCTCGATCTCATAGTCCAGCCCAGTGTACCCAGCTTTCCGGATGGTCCGGCAGACAATGGAGGGGATATCCGGCATGACCTTTGCCGAGATTTCTCCGGCCACCAGCACTTTGCCAGCTGTGGCCAGTACTTCGCAGGCCACATGGGCGGAGGAGTCACCCTTCAGACAGGCATCCAGAACAGAATCCGCGATGGTGTCGCAGAGCTTGTCAGGGTGGCCCTCGGTAACAGACTCTGCGGTCAAAATGTATTTATCTCTCATGGTCAGATTTCCCTTTCTTTTTTATGTGTTGATCGCCAACGATCCGTCCCTGTTCTCCGGTTGCCGTTCGCACAGGAAGGATCTGCACGTTGTCGTACAGGGACTTGTACCGCTGGAGCTGCTCATCCGTCAGGGAAACAAAGTCCTCCTGACCAAGCCCAGCGATGAAGAAGGTCCCGCAGATGATGTCATAGGGCAGGCGATCTTCATCCAGCAGCGGGCGGTTCATCGGCAGACCAAGGAGCTTTCCCTCAGAATTGCACACCAGGGCAACCGGCTCTTGGAACGGGTACACGGCTTCAATATCTCCTCCTACGAGCTGCTGCATATCCGCGAGGCTTTCAATCTCCTGCACACGGCAGGGCTTTTGCGGTTCTACAACTAATACTTTCATGTGCGCTCATTCCCCCTATCGCTCATTCCCACGTTGCTTCTTGGGCGATTTGGCCTGCCCGCCGCAGATACGGTTGAGTCTACTGCTCTCTTGATCCAGTTCCTTGGCACAATTCTCCCACGCCTGTTTTAATTTGGACAGTGGCAGTCCGTTCTGCCGGTAGCCCTCCCGAATGCCCTGGTAATAATATTCCGAGGGCAGGGCGGGAGAGCGCCACCGATCCCCATCCGTCATCACGTAGGCCATGACAGTCAGCTGCCGCCCCGCATTATCCCGCACAGCAACAGACTCTTTTTCGTATAGGTGGGGATATCCCTCATAGAGATCGAGAGACCGCTCACAGCCCGGTGTGATCCGCCAAAGTAGGCCATGTACCTGCTGCCCTTCCTTGGGCTTGATGGTGGCAACGCCATTTCCGCTTGCGTTGCCACGAAACAGCAGTTCATATCCCTCCAGCACGACAGGCCCCACCACCTGGGCCGCGGGACAGCGGTAGGCCATCTGATCCAGGTTGATGTTGCTGCCGTAGGCGAAATACAATTTATCTTCAGCTATGGTCCAACACCTCCAGTGCGCCGATCTTCGCCAGCGCCATAATCATGGTCTGCGCCTGCGCCTCTACACCACGATCCGGCAGGGGACAGTCCTGATCCGTCATGCGGATGAAATTGCTGCGAAGCTGCCAGATATAGCTCTCTGTGTCCGGAAACTCCGTGGGGTCAAAGGCAGCTTTCCGAAGCTGGTCCATGATTTCTGTCCCGTTACCCTCGTACACGGTATCTTCAATGCGTATTTTCATCGTGCCACCTCACTGCTTCGGTTTTTCTTTTTCTTATTGACATCGTAGCTGTCCTTGTCATAGCGCCATGCCCGATCCCCGTCCAAGTTGGCCAGAAGATGATCCCGCGTGTGCTTGAACTCCGGTCCATTCAACCCAAGGCGTACCAGCCATACCCGAAAGGTGAACAGCTCGTTATCGCTTTGCGTCTTGCGCATGACGGTGCTGCGCTGGGCGATAGCCTGGGCCGACATGGCAAGGCACAAATTCACATAGGCAGCAGCGCGGCCTGCGTGGAGGGTGGAATTAAAACAGCGGAATTCGACGGTCCCTCGGTAAAACACAGAATGGAGATTGAGCGCATAGTACCGCGTCCAGTTGTAGTGCTCTGTACTGCCGTTGTCCCCCTCGTACCAGATGACTTCCAGCTGTGTCAGGTTTTTGGTTTCTTCGGATGAAAGCTTGCGTGCCTTTTGCAGCATGGGTTCCCGTACCTTCTGACACCACCTGGAGGCCCGAGACTCATTGACCTGCAATGCCTTGAACAAAATATCCTCTTTGGAATACATGATCCCGATGAGATTTTTTAGCGACTGCCGGTTGTGGTTTGCAGCATCCACATGGATATGGATACCGCAGGAGGAATTGACTTTTCCTCCTGCGGTGCGGACACGGCGGACGCATTCCTGAAATTTGGGCAATTCCGCATAGGTCAGTTTGGGCGTGACCATCTCCACACGGTATCTCGGATCTGAGGTGGAGGTGTATCTGGCACCCACTTTTTGTTCTCCACGGATGCTGCTGTCACTCATCAGCCGCCACTCTTTTCCCTCACCATCCCGCACATACCAGCTGTCGTAGTAGTCATCCCCACGGCGAGGCTCCGTCCCAAAATAATCTGCCAAGGCTTGTGCCGCCTGTTCACGTGTAATTCCGGTCAGTTCCACTTCCACGCCGAAGCACTGATCTTTTAGTCCTACTTCATTCATGTCACTGCTCCCTTCTAAAAGATATTTCAAAACCTTGTAAACACTGTATCCGTTCGAAAACCGCTGATCCCGGCGAACATATCAAAATGGCGTATCAGGTGATCTCATCTCCTTCCTGCTGCAGGGCAAGAAGAAAGCCGAGGACATTCTCATCCATGTCCTCGGCCTGTGCCTGCTGGCTTTTTTCTGTTGTCAGATCCAAATTGCGCAACTCTTCCCGAATCAGCCCACGGATGGCAGACAGGAGGGTATCCTGTTCATGGGCTTTACACACCATCCGACACACAGCGTCTGTCCGTTTCCCGGCAGGAATGGAGCTGAGAATGTGCCACGCCTCACGCTGTTGGGGTGATGTCAGAGAAAAAGAAAGGTTGAGCCGCCGCTTACCTGCCATTGCCGACACCCCGCGACATCTGCCCCACAAGGCGCTCATATCCTTTAGCGTTCAGGGATACGTCATCCAGGATAAGCGGGCGGCACAGGCCGTCTGTGGCCGAAAGGTGGCGCTTTAAGAGCGCCGCTCCGCCGCCCAGGAAAATGGCGGGCATGGCTCGGATGTCCAGGCCGCTCTCTGTGACTGCCGAGAGCAGGTTTCGGGCGTACTTGCCTGCCTGGGCGTGGATAACCGCCCTGATCCGCTCGTCCATCCCGCCGGAGCTGCCCCGCAGGGCGCTTTCGATCTGAGCGGTAGTCATGGACAGCCCAAACAACCGGCGCACCTGTTCGCTGATTTCATCGATACAGCGGATCATGCCCAGTTCCAGACTCCGGCAGGAGGCAGCGTTGGGGATGCGGTTGTCCAGACGCATCAGATCCACCGTCCAGCCGCCTATGTCAGCTACGATGACGGACGGCTCGTCCAGCAGCTCCGTCTGGGTCAGGACGGCGGCATAGCCCTGGGGAAACAGGGACACCTCTTGGATGGTGATGGTATAGTCCTGCCCCTCATAGCGAAAAGGAATGGCGCTCCCATCCCGGTACAGATACGAACGGAAGGACTTCTTGTCCCTGCCAAAGCTGGTCAGGGGCAGACCTGCCGCCAGGTGGATGCTGGCGGTGTGCTCCGCACCCCGGTGCTCCAGCTCCTTGGCGATGGCTGCCAGGGTAAGCAGATAGTAGTCCTCCGTCTGGGTCTTATCCCTCTGAAGGGGCTGACGACCGCTGCCCACCACATAGTATCTGCCGCCGCACTCCAGTACATCTTTCTGGGTGTACGGCTCGTGTTCGTACTCTACTAACCCGGTGGGAAAGGAGAAGTGGACAGTTTTCATGGCTGCATAGCCATGATCCACGCCGATCACAATTGCATCATTCATCTGGTATCGTGCTCCTTCCGATCATGTTGTTTCTGAGGATTTAGATGGTAGTTTTGCAGTATTGCTGTGTACAGCTTTTGCTCAAATGCCCGATATGCCGGTGTGGTGTGGTCGATAGGGAGAAGGACAGCCCGTTCGTAGCAGGTTCCAGGTACGATCTCCCAGCGGATGGCCTGGAACTGATCCGCCAGCAGATAGCGCATGAGCTGATGGCCGTTCATCATTTCAAACATCCCGCGGGAGTCCTCATAAGGGAACTGCTTATATAGCTCAAAGCCTGTCAGTCTTTGGGCCGTGAAGTACAGCTTGAAGCCCCCTGGGTCCAGTTCTGGGGCGAGCTGCTCATAGAATGTCTTTGCGTCCATCTCAACCAGCCCTTCTCCACTTTTGGGTCAGCCGTTCCAGAACAGTCAGCCTGCCGGACACTTTCCGCGCCGAGAGATCCAGTCCTTTCATCTGGTTTTGGATACGGCGGTGGATCTGCTTGAGCTGCCGCCTGTCGCCGCAGCCCTCCAGCACTACATAGCTGCCTTTTCCGTTGGCCAGCACCTCACGCCGCCCGGTATCATCCCGGAGACTGGCCATGAGACGCTGGCCCAGGCGCTTGCGGTAGCTATCCTGGAGGGCCTCCACATCCCCGCACACGCCATGCTTTTTCAGGATCGCAGCGATCTCGCTGGAGTGGATCTCCATCCCCTCGAACAACGCCTCCAGGATCTCCTGCTCAGCCTCTGGCGGCAGTCTGGGCGGAGCAGTCGGCTTGGCACCCGCGTTTTCCCGGTTCATCGTTCTGCCTCCTTTCGCTTCTTTTGAGGGGAATGCGGCGCTTTTGCAGGCTGCGGATCACCGCGCCAGGTTTCCGGGGCCATGGTGTTGATATGGCGGAGCATATCCCGCACGTTTGCACAGGTGAATTCCGGCTGTTCAAATCCATGGCGCTCCGTGTAGATGGTCCACTTATGGGTCTCATGGGGACTGTCCCGGATGACCACAAAATATCTCCCGTTGCGGTCACCATGCAGCGGTTCAAACCGCACGTCATCATAGAGCGGGCCGGACAGCGGGCAGTTGTTCTTGAACCAGACATAGTAGTGGTCCAGGATATAGGGGTCGGTGATCCCCATGACCACCTTGCTCAACTTCTGGAGCCGTCCGGCCAGCGCGTCATCCTGACAGAACCAGTCATACCACCCGGCCTCACACTGAACGGCACGATCTTTCGAGGAAAAATCCCCGGCACGGAACCGCTCCTGCCACTGGCGGACACTCATTTCCGTCATAGCGTCCCCCTTTCCGGCAGGAGGCGCTCCATGAGGTCGGCAATGGTCCGAAACACCTCCGCCAATTCACGGGATTCTTTCACCGTATCTTCCATCTCGTCCCTGGTCATGCGGGTGCATTTAGCCCAGATCCGGACATTTTCCTCTGTGGGGTCCAGCAGGACCGCCTTTTCATACGCCTTGCAGAAGACCCCGGCGATCTTCCCCTCACGGTCGATCTCCGCGTCCTTTTCCTGGATTTCCTTTTTTGCTCTCAGGATGTCCAACGCCTCCTGAGCGGCCTGCTCCCGCTGCTCCTCCGGCAGATCCTCCACCTGCTTGGTGATCTGGTAGCCCTGGTTGATGGACAGTTCCTTCTTGTCCAGCGCCTCCTTGACCGCTGCAGGGGCGTGCTCGTCGATCTGCATCACTTTGCCCATGGTCCGCTCACCCAGGCCAACGGAGTCTGCCAGTTCTTTGCGGGTGTCAACAGGAACGGAACTTTCCGGCAATGTTGCCGAAAGGTCAGTTCGCGTACCCTGGTTTGCCTTGGCCCTGGCTTCGATCTCCGGCTTGAGCTTCAGGGCGATCTTGCCCAGTTCCCACTTGTCCAGGTTACGGCGGCCTTTCTGGGTATCCAGCGCCCACTGCTTGGCCTCCAGCAGATCGTCAAAGGCGAACACCAGCATCTGATAGGGCAGGCCGTGCTTGTCGCACAGGGATTTTCGGTTATGCCCGTCAATGACGACCAGATCCTCATTGACGATGATGGAGGTATAGCACCCATTTTTCAGGAGGTCCGTCTCCAGCGCGCCGAGCTGCTCCTCGCTCAAAGGCGGGAGCAGCTCGGCCATCTCAGGCAGCACAACAGGGGTGCGCTCTGTGCTGCTGTAAATGATCCCAGTGTTCTTCATCAGGCGGCCTCACACTCGGCCTGGTTCTGCTCGGCAGCGGTTGCCTCCTCTGCCCGACGGGGGGAGAGGAGCTCCACCTCCGTAGCCTTGATCAGGAAGCCGGGCTGGCGGGTGGGATCGTCAGAAAAAGTGATGGTCTCGAAGTCGCCGGTGGCGGCCAGCTTGCAGCCCTTCCAGGCATAGGCAGCACAGAACTCGGCCAGGGGGCCGCGCACCTTGATGGAGATGAAGTCGGTGAGCCGGTTGCCCTCCTGATCCCGATAGCGGCGGTCCGAGGCGATGCGCAGGATGGCATAGGGCTTGCCCGTGGTTTCGTTCATCTTCAGCTCCACATCATTGGTCAGATTTCCAGTGGCAGTGATCTTCAACATCGTTCATTTCTCCTTTTTCTGTTAGAATAGTTGGTTGTAAGAAGGAGGGGGACTCACAGCTTCTGTGAGTCCCCCAAGGGCTTAATACCCCGTCCGGGGCAGGGTGGGAATGGCAGGTTTGCCGTACACCGTGGTCACCCAGCGGCTGACAGCCTGCACCCACTGGCCGTTGTAGACGCCGCCCACGTCGGCCACATTGACAAACGAGGTGGAGGCCAGGTTGGCCACGGCGGTGCAGTGGAGGTACGGCTTTTCTACCTGGGCAAAGCCAGCAGGGGCCTGTCCAAAGACGAACATGACCTCTGTGACCCGTTCATTGCTGGCAAGGCCCAGTGCGGTGGCCGAGGCAGCCAGGGTGTAGTTCTTGCTGGTGGACAGGTTGTCTGCCAGGGTCCGATACTCGCCACCGTTCACACGGTAGGTGATCTTATAGGTGCCGGGGAAGTTATAGGTTCCGGTGACCACCGTGTCCAGCCGTACCTCTGCGGGGAGGGTATCGCGCCAATAAAAGTTGTCCAGCCGGACATTGGAGCTATTGGCGATGCCGGAGAAGGTATAGCGTACCGGCTGGCCTGCCATGATCTCCTTGGGGCCGGTTTTGGTGATGGATACGCCGGTAGTTAGGCTCTTGTTGGTCACCTCAAATTTGACGATCTGTCCCTCATGTTCAAGATAGGCAGTGAGTTCCGTTTCATTTACGCCGTAATTGGCCGGAGCCTTGACCTCCCGTATGGTATAGCGGGAGAGAGGCAAAGGTTTGGACACGGCCAGCCCTCGGCTATCAGAGCGGATGGTGTCTACCAGGTTACCCGCTTTATCATAGATCTCAAACACGGCCCCCTCCAGCAGTGTTCCAGCAGGCAGTCCGTTGGTGGGGTTGTAGTCGGCGGACTTCTTGACGATTTGGATTTGTCCTGTGATGGGGGTATTTTCCCACTCTACCAATGTGGTTTCCCCAGCTTTGACATAGACTGTACGGAGTTGGGTGTCTGGGATATACCCCTCATTCTCCAGTTCGCGCAGATAGTACCGGCCACTCTCGGTCAAGTCCTCAAACCAGGCATAGCCTCGGTCGTCGGTGGTCTGCTGGTCGATGGGGTTGTGGCCGCTGTCATACAGGATGAACGACACACCAGGGATGCCCTTACCATCAGCAGTAGAAATTTTGTGAAGCAGGATGCCGGACATGGGCGCATTGGTTACGGTCAGTTTCGTGGTCTGCCCATTCTTTATGGTGAAATAATGGGGCGTGCTGTCCAGCTTGAACCCCTCGGCACTCTCGATCTCCACGGCATAATAATTGTTATCCTCCAGTGTTACAAAGACGCTGCCGCTCTCCCCGGTGGTCACGGTGTCCACCAGGGCATCATCCGACACCCGCCGGATTTCAAAGGTGGTATTGGGGATGCGCTCCGTCTTGTCCGCTTCGGAGACTTTAATCAACTCCACGCCGCCCACAGCATTGTTATAAAATCGGATCGTCTGTGTGTCATTGGGGTTAATGGTGACAGTCTGGCTCTGGCTATCCGGGTCGATAGTGTACCCAGGTACGCTCTCAAGTTCAGTCACTACCACCGTGCCAGTGATCCCGGACAGGATGACCTTACCTGTGGAGTCGGAATAATAGATACCATTGCTGGACAACGTGCCTCCTGCGGCATCCACATACTGCCCATTGGCGTACTTAATCTCAAATTTGACGCCCTCCAGGGGGACTTCCGTAGAGCCGTTCCGTCCCCACTTCTCAATTACCAGATTGCCCAAAGGCTGGTTCCGAAATTCTACGGTGACGGTCTGGCCCTCTTTGACCTGAACGGTCTGAGGTGCATCATCCAGCAGGAAGCCGGGCTTGGCACGGGTTTCCTTGATGACCAGTGTAGTTCCAGGTTCTACCCCTTCCACCAGAAAACTGCCGGTGGAATCCGTCACGAACTTGCCGTTGGCATCACCCACCACGGAGCCGTCCGATTTTGTCACCAGGAACTCCACATCGGAGAGCGGGGAATTGTCTGCTGCCGATACCTTCTTGACCAGGACGCCTCCCTTGGGGGCGTTGGAGAAGTAGAGGGTCACGATGTCCTGATCCTCGCCGGAAATATAGAAGGACTGGGGCGCGGCGTCAATCACGTGGCTGCTGTCGCTCTCCAACTCCTCGCAGATGTAGTAGCCCTTTTTGAGCCCAGTGACAGTGAAGGAGCCGTTGGCCGAAGTCGTGTAAGTGCCGATCACGGTGCCACCGCTGCCGCTGACCTCGCCACCCAGATATTTCAGTTGGAAGCGGCAGCCGGAGATTCCAGCCCCGGTCACGCTGTCCTGCTTGTAGACCACCAACGCTGACAGGGGGATGTTGGAAATGGTGATGGTCTTGTTTTCGCCGCCCTTGACATAGACCTCCGTAACAGGATTGTCGGGAGCCTGGAAGCCAGGCGCAGGTTTGGTCTCCTCAATTTTCAGCCAGCCATCCTCAATGGCCTCCAGGATGATCTGACCCGCCTCATCTGTCTGGAAGGTTCCCAGATCCCGCTGTTCCCCAGTTTCCGTCTTATTGCTGGACCATGTGATGTGAAACTCGGCGGATTCAATGGGGTCATGCGTGACGGAGTTTTCCTTCTGGATGGTGACAGACGGCTTTTTGTGGTTTTCAAAATATACCTCTCTGTCCCGATTGGGATAGAGAGTGACAAGCTGGCTGGGAGCGTCCGGCAGGTAAGGCGACGGCACAGACTTCTCGATTACCTCATAGACCATAGGCAGGAGGTTGGGGACCTTGGCGGAACCATCCGGGCCAGTGGTCACCTCGGCCACACTGTGGCCGTCTGCTGTCTTTACAAGGAAAACTGCGCCCTCCACGGGAGCGCCGCTGTCTGCGTCACGCTTCCAAATGGTGAGGTTTGGCCTCTTATCGTTCTCCAAAACGATGGTGCTGTCCTTACCGGGGAATAATTCTACATGATATTCCTTTTCGTCCAAAATGTGGTCTGATACTGTGTCGGTTTCCTTTAGGGAATATACTCCAGGCTGTAAGCCCTCCCAAATGATCGTACCTGTGCTGGAAGTGGTCTGATCCATATACCGGCTGCCATCCTCAATCCGGGTCAGGCTGTATGTCACTCCGGCCAGGGCGGAGCCATCCGAACTGATTTTTGTGAGGCGGAGGGAAGGCAGCTTGCTGTTGGTAAAGACAAACTGGGCCGTCTCATTTCCATCCAGGTGGATGATCCTCTGTGCCTCGTCAATCACATATCCCGGACACTCCAGTTCAGTCACCACATAAGCGCCCACGGGGAGCTTGGAGAGGTCGATGGTCCCATCCTCCGAAGTCGTATATTCCTCCGGTCCCCAGGAGCCGTCCACCGCCTCAATGCGGAATTTGACATTGGCAATCGGCTTACTGAGATCCGCACTGTCTACCTTGATAAGATGGATGCCGGGCAGCTGGTCATTATAAAACACCCGTTCCACAATGCCCATGCCCGTGGTCAACTCCGCATATTGGGGGGTGGTATCTATAATATGCTCATCGTCTCCGGGGTTTCGTTCCTCGATCCGATAACTGCCCTCGGGCTGGTTGACCAGGAGAATTTCGCCCTGTTCATTGGTACGGAAGATGCCCAGGGAAACATTATCCCGGAAGATTTCAAACGCCACATCCGGCATAAGCTCCATCGTCTTTCGGTCATACTTGATGATCCGCAGACCAGGAAGTTCTTCATTGATAATGGTAGCGGTGGATTCCTCGCCTGACACCACATTGACCGTCTGAACGGTATCGGTCACAGCTTTCCAGCCCTCGATTCCTGCCAGCTCACGCACTTCCCATGCGCCGGGTTCAAGCTGGTCGAAGGTGATGGAACCTCCGGTGGTGGTCTGACCGCTCCGGGTCTGGCCGCTCTCCAAGTGCTTGATCTGGATGGTTACACCGGAAAGCAGATCTCCAGTGTCACTCTTTTTCTCCACCCGAAGTGAGCCGTAGGGGGCGTTCCAGAAAGTCAGGGTTGCAATCTTGTTGTACTCCACATCCGCGTGCTGGGTGCGCTCATCCGGCAAAAGATGATACCGGGGCGGGATCTCCTCGGTTACCGTATAGTGGCCCTCAAGGGTCAGAGGGATTACCACGGTCCCGTCCGGGCCAGTAGAGAAAGAGCCAACCTTGCGTCCCTCTGGATCGTACACAGAGAACACCGCGCCCTCCAGTGGGATTTTTGTGCCCTCCTCCAGCTTTACGATTTTCAGCGCGGTCTCATCCGGGTCGGGGTCCTGACCGTCATAATAGTTACTGATAGCAGCCACATCCAGACGTACATTGTTATCCAGGTCGCAGATATAATTTTGCAGGTCGCCGTACTTATCCTTCTCCTGGCAGATGGCATACATGGCGGCATACTGCGCCACGGAGGCGGACAGTGCAAGCTGGACGCTGCCACTTTGGTTCTGGATGGATTCCGCGGGGTACAGCACCTTGAATTGAGCGGAGTAGCCGTCTCCGGTTCCTTCCGCAGCAACAGAGGTCACATCCTGGTTGTCCATGTTGACGATCCGGGTGCCATTGGGAACGGCAGAGGGGTCCTGAAAGGCGACAGAAATGTCGTAATCGTAGACCCATGTCTCGCTCCAAACCGTAAACACCTGCTGATAGTAGTCCTTACCCTCAACACTGACAGGATAGGCCACGGAATGGTCTGGGGTGGCTGTCATTTTGGGCGTGAGCATATAGTTGTAGGTGGTGCCGCGCTTGTAGATGTCCTTGGCGGCGGCCAGGATGCGGTTGCCAATGTCCAGTTCAGAACCGGAAAGGCCGGGGGCCACCTTTAGATTGTTGATGTCCCAGGTGGAAAGCAAATAACACCAGAGGGCCATCTTTGTGGCGTAATACGCCTGATACTTGTTATCCAAATTCAGTTCACCCAGACTGCGGTGGGGGTAACCGTTGGAGATAATGCCCACCACCTTGGGATCGCTGGAGCGTTCCTCCGCAAGATATTTAATGCTTTCGCCGGGTTCTACCTTTTGGGGAACACCTTTGAGATACGGATTCACACAATATGCCGGAACTTCTTTGGTTGTCCCATCATTGCTCTTATACATGAAATAGGTGTAGTCTTGCTTCTTGACAGCGCCGTTGATGGACAGATAACCCAGCTCATATCCGCCGTTATAAATGTCCACTTCGCCCAGCGCCGCTTCTACACTATCCGCGGCCCAAGCGGAGGTCGGAAGAATTCCAAGCAGCAAAACGCAGGCCAAAAACATTGAAAGCAGTTTTTTCATAAGCCCTCCTTAAAATGGACAGAAAGAGGCATGAACAACAATCTGTTCATCACCTCTTTCTGGAAGTAATTCAGTCAGGGTTTCGCAGAAACTAAGCGAAAAAAACGCAGTGCATTTCCCAATTTGGGAGATGCACTGCGTTTAGCATTCCACAGCCTGGACACACCAGCGGTATGCCCGCTGATCCCGCACACAGGTAAACAACGTGATACGGTTGTCACTGGTAGTGGCGGTGCCGCTGGTATCTGTCTCCAATACCTTTTCTACACTGACCACCTGATAGGTGCGTGTGCCCAGCTTGGTGGTCCAGGTAATGGTATCGCCTGGCTCCAGGGTATGCAGGTCTCCAAAATCATCCCGGACCCCGCGGTTGTGACCCGCAATGCAGCAGTTGCCGTCCCAGATACTGTAAGCGTCAAGGCTGAGGACGGATTAAAAAGGCAAAGAAGATATGAGATACTAATTCTCGAGAAGTCTTGAGACTTCTCGAGAATTCTCATTTTGGGAGGAGCCTGGAAAGATGAGTGCGTGTGAATTGAAACGACAGGCAAAACTGGAGCATTGGAGGACGCAGATCATAGACTGCCGCAGCAGCGGCATGAGTGTAAAGGGATGGTGTGCGGAACACAATATTTCGACAAAGACCTACTACCGCTGGGAAAAGGAAATCCTTTCGTCGGCAGCCACGGAACTTGTGCCCACAGTCTCAGCACCGCAGCCGCCTGCAGCTTTTGCAGAACTCCCATCGCAGCTAGAGCGGCAGACAGGAGGCAGAGTGATTGCCAGCATCCAAATTGGGAAAGGGAAAGCGGACATCTATTCGGGTGCGGATGCGACTGTGGTGAGGGCAATCTGCCAGGTACTGAAATCATGCTGAGTGACTTCACCGGAGCAGACAAGGTATATATCGCCTGCGGCTATACGGATCTGCGGAAAGGGATCGATGGGTTGGCGGCTATGGTGCAGCAACAGTTTCAGCTGGACCCATTCACCAATACGCTGTTTCTGTTCTGCGGCAGACGGCGGGACCGCATCAAGGGACTCTACTGGGAGCGGGATGGATTCATCCTGCTGTATAAGCGGTTGGAACAGGGCTCGTACCAATGGCCGCGAACGGAAAATGAAGCGCGGCAGTTGACACTGCAGCAGTACCGCTGGCTGATGGAAGGGCTGAAGGTAGAGCAGCCAAAGGCCCACCGTCCGGTGGACGGCCTTCGTATCATTTAGGTGGGAGGACAGCTGAAAGCCTTGGAAATACTGGACTCTTTAGTTCAAATATGGTATAATTTATCCATGAAAAATGAAAGAAATCATGGAACAAGCACCCCGGAGATGGTAACCATTTCACGGGCTGAATATGAGTCACTGAAAGCGGAAAGAGACGAGCTGAACCAGAAGCTGGACTGGCTCCTGGAACAGGTGCGCCTGAGCCGGAAGAAGCTCTATGGGGCGTCTTCGGAGCGGCTGGAAGAAGAGCTGATGGGACAATTGAGTCTCATGTTTGACGAGACGGAGGCCTGGCTGTCCAAACGGAGGTCCAGGGAGACGAAGGTGGCTGCCCATACCCGGCGTTCCTCCAGACTGGAGGAGGTCCTGCCGGACAATGTACCGGTTGAGGTGGTGGAACACCGTATCCCGGAGAACGAGCTGGACTGTCCTGTGTGCGGCACTGCCATGATGGAGATTGGAAGGGACGTCCGGCGCACATTGGTGATGATTCCGGCCCAGGTGAAGATCCGGGAAGACGTCTACTTCACCTATGCCTGCCCAAAATGCAAGGAGGAAGGGACGGAGACGCCGATCCGCAAGGCGGAAAAGCTCCCCGCCCTGATCCCAGGCAGCTATGCCTCGGCGGAGGCGGTCGCCCACATCATGGTGCAGAAATTTGTGATGTACGCACCGTTGTACCGGCAGGAGCAGGAGTGGAACCGGGCAGGAGTGCGGCTGAGCCGGCAGACCATGAGCAACTGGGTGCTGCGGGTGGCGGAGGATTGGCTGAAACCGGTATACGAGGAACTGCACAGGCGGCTCCTCCAACGGCAGGTGCTCCACGCGGACGAGACCACGCTGCAGGTGCTGAAACTGGAGGGCCGGACAGCTCGGAGCAAGTGTTATATGTGGCTGTACCGGACAAGCGGGGATGCGGAACATCCCATTGTGCTGTATGAGTACCGGCCTACCCGGAGGGCGGAGAACGCGGCTGCCTTTCTGGAGGGGTTCTCCGGTTGGCTCCATGCGGATGGCTACGCCGGTTACCACCGGCTGCCTGAAAATATCCGGGTGGTTGGCTGCTGGGCGCACCTGCGGCGAAAATTCGATGAGGCAGTGAATGCCCTGCCGAAGGAGCAGCGTGTGGGTTGTGCGGCGCTGGAGGGGCTGGAGTACTGTAATGCCCTCTTCAGGATTGAGCAGGAATTGGCGGGGCTGCCGCCGGAAGAACGGTATGAACAGCGTCTGGCCCGGTCCAAGCCGGTGATGGACGCTTTATTGGCATGGGCTGAAACGAAGAGCGCCGCTGCGCCGAAGTCCGCGCTGGGCAGGGCACTGCATTATCTGCGGGAGCAGTGGCCATACCTGATCCGGTTTCTGGAGGATGGGCGGTTGGAGATCTCCAACAACCGAGCGGAACGCAGTGTGAAACCATTTGTAATGGGACGGAAGAACTGGCTGTTTGCAAATACGGAAGGCGGGGCCCAGAGCAGCGCGATGATTTACAGCTTGATTGAAACCGCGAAGGAAAATGGTCTTGATCCCTACCGCTATTTCGTTTATGTGCTGACGGAAGCCCCCAGGCTGGCAGCTGAGGGCAGCTGTTGGGCGGAGAAACTTCTGCCGGAATCCGTAAGGGAGGGATGCTGTGGTATATTAAAAAGTAACGACTGATTTGTACGGAGCAGACCTGTCATGTATGTGGGCCTGCTCTTGCTTTTTGCGCAATCCGTAGCGCGCTCCGTGGAAAATTTTCCCACCTTCTGTATAATTTTGTACGATGAGGTGGAAAAATGCCTGAATTGACGATTTTTGCTGTGAGGATGAAGAAAATCCGTACCAAAATGGGACTGACACAAGCGGAGTTCGCGGCTATGGTGGGCATTAGCGAAGAGGAAGTGAGCCTGATTGAACGTGAAAAGCTGACTGATATAAAACTGAGCACCTTGCAGAAGGTGGCTGCCATGGCTGGCCTTACCGTTTCAGAGCTGTTGAGTGTTGAACCAGAGGAAGACTCTGAGTTGGTAGGCGGCTCAGTATAACCGGGCAAAATCTTGTGGTTTTGGAGGGAAGAACCTTGTGCCGTTTCGAAGTGATGGAACTGTACAGCCTGGGCAGCCGCCAGCTATCTTACGGCGTTCTGGCATCTGTACTGGAGAATGGTGCTTGTACTTACCTAGCCTACATCCCAGACATCTCCTGTAACAGGGCCTTTGTTGAAGAACTTGCTCACCGATGCAACGAAGAACAGCTCAGTCCTATGCATCTGCTGGATGTGGTGCTGGATGCGCTGTCCTGACGTATTCTCCCAGAGAGGGCGTGGCTACGGCCACGCCCTCTCTCCTTTATTGCTACTTCATTTGACGTTTACCAGATACTAGTGCCAGGGAAATGACCGGCCCCTTTTGCCAGAGTGCTGCTGTCTGTCCCTTCGTAGACCTTGGTAGACAGGCCGATAGCCGGGATCTTGAGCGTCCCCAGATGTCCGCCGGAGTAGTAGAGATCGCTGGTGACGGCAGTATAGCCGACGTCCTGGCCAGAACTGCCCCCATTTCCTGTGTCGATCACAGGATAGTTGACGCTCCCTGTCTGGGACACCAGCCCGCCGCCATCCAGAGCGCCGGGGATAAGATTGGGCGTCAGAGGGTCGCCGCTACCGGGGAGGTAACTGGTAGGCGTGCCAAATCCAGGCGGGATCAGGGCGGTGTTCTTACTCCGGTCTACATTGGGATCTTCCCATTCGTAGATGGTGTCATCGCTGGTAGGTCTGCCGAACAGGTAATCGTCCGGGGCCTCCATGGTATATTCCAGGGCGCTGGCCTGGCCCACACATAGGGCGCATAGCATGGTGGCCAGCAGAAGTGCTCTCAGCTTCAGTTGAATCAGCTCCTTCCTTTGTACCGCTTGAACAGGAAAACCCCACCTGCAGTCAGTAGGAGAACCGCACCGCCAATCAGGAGGGGCTGTTTGATGTCAATTTCTGCCGTGGCCCCATTTGAGTTTTCGCTGGAAGGGGTATTTGTGGGGGCTGGGTCTGTCTGCGCCTCGGGGACCTCCATGCTGCCGAAAATGGCGGTATAAGTCAACACAGAGCAGTTGGTTTTGGAAACTTGGCCGGTATAGTCTGCCGTAACAGTGTAGCCGGTAGCATAGGTGCTGCTGGTAGTGCCGGTATATTTGGCGGTGGCAGTATATCGGGTGACGGCCCCATCCGCCCCGGCTTCACTGGTCTCGGCCCACTGGACGTCTGCCAGAGTCAGGCTTTTTCCATTGTCCTCAATGCTCTTTGGAATCAAAGATAGATCCGCTTCCGAGAGATTGGGATAGGTGCGGGTGGCGGAGAGATCCTTTGTCCGGGTAGCATAACCGTCTGCCATTACCTTGACAGTGGTATGATCCAGTGTCAGCGTGCCGGTATAACCGTCCTCTGTGGTTACTTCCATCTGCGGTTCCAGACTCTGGAGGATCTTCTCCATATTGTTGGTTTCACTGGCCAGAGTTTTGGTCTGGGTGATGGTCTGGATGTCCACCCCAACCTCGTCCTTCTGCGTCATATCCAGCAGATAATAGAGGCGGCCATCCCGTTCAAAATCCTCGGTGGGAATCTGGGATGGATCATCTGCCAGGGACAGCTGATACACTTTCTTGATCCTGGGGCTGTCTCCCTCCATATACTCCTCCACCGATGTGGGGTAGTAACTGGCACTCTGCTCCGGTTCAACGGCCAGAGCAGGGACAGATGCCGCCAGGAGCAGGGTCAGGGCGCACATCGTGGTCAAAATGCGTTTCATACTGGATTCCTCCTACAACAATTTTTCTTTTGATTTGCCGGAAATCATATTGTTATTTCTTCTTTTGGAAATTGTCACCCCCTTTCCCGGAGCACATTTCGTTGCAGCAGATACTCATTCCAATCCTTTCCCTGTGGAGGAAGTTGTTGAGACACCTCATAGTCCTCTGCGGAGAACATTTCTCGGAGCTTTTGGGTTGCCTGCCGACCATGTTCATCGTTATCCAGGCACAGAATAATCCTGCGTATGTGTGGGTTGTCTCGCAGATAGGTCCGCAGTCCTCCTTCGTACAGCCCACACAGTGCCACCGCGTTGGAGGTTACTTTCCGGTGCAGGGTGCAGAAGCTCATCAGGTCGATTGGGGCCTCAAAGACAAGAACTGCATCATGCTTCTTGCTGCAGTAAAGTCGAAATGCGATGTCCTTATTGCTGCCTGGGACATCCCCCTTAAAGCTGCTGCCGTTCCAATCATAGGTTCCTCGTTGATTGGCAAATACCGGCGCTCCTGATTGGTCCCGGCCAACAAAGACACAGTTGTGATGTTGGGCGTCCTCGTACAGCAATCCAGCCTCCACAAAGCCCCGGATCACTTGGGGTGCGATCCCACGCTTGCGGAGATAGGCAAACACCCTGCGGTGATCCACGTTGGCAGGGGGGAGGGTAAAGGGGACCTTTTCCTCCTTTTCCTTGGTCTGCCGCGGAGTGCTCACCGGGGGAGAGTCACGGGCGCGGCCATGCCAGGTCAGCAGGTACTCCACGGCCTCCGGGAAACTTTTGTTATAGAACCGCTGGAGGAATGTGATGGCATCTCCGCCGATGCCCTCTGAGTAGCGGAACCAGGTACGTCTGTCCTTGATCCGGATGCTGTCCATCTCCTGCGTGGTGTAGTACCTGCCGATCCGCTTCACCTGGTAGCCCAGGGAGATCAGCAGATCTGGAAGGTCCGTGTCTCGGACAGTGGCCATTTCAGCCTCTGTAAAACGAGTTTTTTCTGACGTTTGTATCATGTTCACCCCCCTTCTAGGAAAAACAAAAAAGGGGCCGGAGGACGCATCTGCTTGAGATGTGTCCTCCGGCCCCTTGCTTTGACGCCTTGTGTTATTGTTCGATGTCCGCTGTGCCCCTCTCCGCCTCCGTGCTGGCCTCGCTGGCGTCTGGGGTGGTACCGGCGGCTCCGTTGTCCTCCGGGGCTTCCTCGGTGCTCTCAGGGTCCTCCTGTGGGGCCAGGCTGGCTTCGGCTTCCGCCAGCGCCTGCTCGATCAGGCCCAGGACGAAGTCCCGCTGGGTGAGCTTTACGCCGGTCCGAGCCGTTTCTCTGGCCAGGTGGGTCTTGATGCGCTGGAAAAGTTCCTCGGGAATCTGGAATGCCATCGTTCTGCTGCCTGTCATGTTAATTCCTCCATTCTCATCTTTCATCTTGTAGTATTCAGTGAGCAGTGCTGCGATGTACTGGCTGGTGGTCATCTCCAGGCGGTCTTTTTCTTCTGTTACCCGGTTGTGCAGGGCGATGTCGATTTGAGCGCATAGGTTTTTCTTGTCTGCCATGGTCTGCTCTCCTTTCCTCGTTTTGCAACGCAAGTATATCCAAAACCATGTCAGAAAGCTATTACCAAGACCACCAAGGAACCAAGGACAAAGCAAGCAATACCACCAACTGAAACAGCTATGTAATAATGTAATAAAAAGAGAGAAGCCCCCGTTGGCAGTTCGATTTGAACTACCAGCGGGGGCTTCTCTCGCTGTTTTCTCTTTGCTCAGAGGTTCGAATCACCCCACATCACGAAAATGGCCTTTTGCATCTCCATCTCGTCTGGTGCTCGATTTTGTCCTCTGAAACGGCTGAAACCCTTGCCGCAGCAAGGGTTTCAGGGGTTGCATCTTTTTCAGCAACCTTAGTTGGTACGGCTGAAGGGATTCGAACCCCCGACCTTTTGGTTCGTAGCCAAACACTCTATCCAACTGAGCTACAGCCGCATCTGCAATTTTGAACCCGTCTCCCTGACGGCTTGATTAGTATAGCATAGGAGACTGGGTTTGGCAAGCCTTTTTTTGAAAAAATTCAAAAAATTTTTGTAAGGCAGAAAATGTGCTCCAAATCGGCTTTTTTCGCGAGTCAGTTGGGAAAAAAGGATTTTTTTGTGCAGAGAAAAGAAAAGTCGTTGACCGGATGGGGCAGGGCTGGTAAAATGAAAGCCATGCGGTCCCGGCATAGGCGGAGCCCGGCCTGTGGAGAGACCGTGGGATGACAAGGAGGTTTTGTGTGTGGAGAAACGAGAGAGCTTTTCCTCCCGGCTGGGTTTTCTGCTGATCTCAGCAGGCTGCGCCATCGGGCTTGGAAACGTATGGAGATTTCCGTATATCACGGGTAAATATGGCGGTGCGGCCTTTGTGCTGGTCTACTTGCTGTTTCTGGTGATCATGGGCCTGCCGGTCATGGTAATGGAGTTCGCGGTGGGCCGGGCCAGCCAGCGGAGCATTGCCCTGTCCTTCCAGACGCTGGAGCCCAAGGGCAGCAGATGGCACCTGTACAGCTGGGTTGGTATTGCGGGCAACTATCTGCTGATGATGTTTTATACCACGGTGGCCGGCTGGCTGCTCCTCTACTTTGCCAAGATGGCAAAGGGGGATTTTGCCGGGCTGGATTCTGTGGGGGTAGCCAACGAGTACTCCTCTTTGATGCAGGAGCCTGGACTGATGACCGTATTCATGGTGGTCGTGGTGCTGCTGTGTATGCTGGTCTGCTCCCGGGGACTTCAGAACGGAGTGGAAAAGGTCAACAAGGCCATGATGCTCTGCCTGCTGTTGGTGATGGTGGTGCTGGCCTTCCGCTCGGTGACCTTGGACGGCGCTGCCGAGGGCCTGAAATTCTATCTCAAGCCCGACTTTCACAATCTGATGTATGATGCCAATGGAAACATGATTCTGGGCGAGGCCATCTTTGCCGCCATGGGTCAGGCGTTCTTCACCCTCTCCCTGGGCATTGGCGCCCTGGCCATCTTTGGCAGCTACATTGGGAAGGACCACTCCCTGGCCGGCGAGGCCGTCCGGGTGGGTGTGCTGGATACCTTTGTGGCCTTTACGGCGGGCCTGATCATTTTCCCGGCCTGCTTTGCCTTTGACGTGGCCCCCGATGCGGGCCCCAACCTGATTTTCATCACCCTGCCCAACGTCTTTAACGAGATGCCCATGGGCCGGCTGTGGGGCTCCCTGTTTTTCGTGTTCATGTCCTTTGCGGCTCTGACCACGGTGATCGCGGTCTTTGAGAACATCCTGTCCTTCTCTATTGAGAAATGGGGCTGGAGCCGGAAGAAAGCGGTGCTGGTCAACCTGGTCGCCATTCTGATCCTGTCCATGCCCTGTGTGCTGGGCTTTAACGTCCTCTCCGGGATCCAACCCTTCGGCGAGGGATCTGTCATTATGGATCTGGAGGACTTTATTGTCAGCAACAATATCCTGCCTCTGGGATCTCTGGTCTATCTGCTGTTCTGCGTCTCCCGCCGCGGCTGGGGCTGGGAAAGCTTCCTGGCGGAGGCCAACACAGGCAGCGGATTGAAATTCCCCAGAGGGGTGCGGTTTTATGTGACCTATGTTCTGCCCCTGATCGTGTTGTTCATCTTTGTGATGGGCTATTGGGACAAGTTCTTTTGAGTAGAGCTTTGTCCGGCCATCTGGAAGTGCCCCGCCGGTTCTGTTGGATCGGCGGGGCGCTGTCATGTCCGCCTGCGGCGGGCCGGACGGGGCTCCTGCTCCACCAGAATGATGTCCTCCCCGAACCGGCGGACCCGGTCCCAGGGGATATAGCGGTCCTCCTCCCGGCCCAGCAGGCCGAACAGCCGCCGCCGCCCGGGCAGCACCAGAGCCCGGACCTGGCCGCTCTCCAGATCCACTTCCAGGTCCTCCACATAGCCGAAGCGGCTTCCGTTTTGTACGTCCACCACTTCCTTCCAGCGCAGCTCAGCGATCCTCGTCCGCATTCCCTCACCCCCCTGAGGATAGATATGCCGCCCCGGGGCTGTCTTATGACGTCGGGCGGGCCTTCTATCCGGGGATACAACGGCATATAGTAGCACAGCAGACCCAAAATGCGGGGGAGTTGTTGCTGTGTGAAAGGAAATATGGAAGAGCGGGCCTGTCAGCTGGCCCTTTACATCATAGAAAACAAGGCGACGGTGCGTGCCGCAGCCCAGAAATTCAAGATCAGCAAGAGTACGGTGCACAAGGATCTGTCAGAACGTCTCCCGGCGTTCAACCGGCCCCTGTACCTCCAGGCCAAGCAGGTTTTGGAGGAAAACAAGGCGGAGCGGCACATCCGGGGCGGGCTGGCAACGAGAAAGAAATATAAAGGAGAGTAAGGGACTGTGCCGCAAGTGGCTTCTCCACTTGCGGCACAGTCAGCTTTTTGCCGGAAGAAGCACTCAGACCTTTTCCGACAGGTTGGGGGCAGGACTTGTGCCCCGCCTTCAGCCTGTCGAAAGAGTCCGGAAGAAGCTGGGCTTTTTCATTTATATGGGGTAAAATAAGGAGGAGGGAGTGATGGGAGAAGCTGAAACATTGACCTGCCACACTACCAACCGGGACGGATACTGGGAATATAAAATTGATCTCAAGATTTGTGCCGACTGTTCCACCCGCCATCTGTGCACCCATTCCAAAGACTGCGCAAAGACTGTACAGAGGTCTGTCCCAGGTATCCAACCGGGTGAAGATTAAATTTGCTGCCATGAATCTGAAAAAACTGGCCATTTGGCTATGGATGGAGAAGCTTGCTCCGTTCGTCCGGATCCTGCTTCGGCCTATATATGCCAGAAACCCAGTCTACGCACGAAGGGTAGACCGGGTTTTTTGACAGGCTGAGCGTTCCTGCCCATTGGACAGGAGAGCGTTTCTTTGATTGGAGCCGGATCAGCCCCCGGCCTGGGCCGCCCGCCGGGCGGCCTTTTTTCGTTTGGCGGCCAGATAGCGGTCCTCCTCGCTGAAGATGCAGCCGCAGTATTTCTGCATATAGAAGCCGTGCTCCCGGGCGAATTCCTGTCCCGCCTGGAACAGGGGGCGGAAATCCCGGTCAAGGAATTCCACGCCGTAGCGCGCCCCCATGGCCTGGGCGGTGGCCCGGATGGCCTCGTGGTTCTGATAGGGGGAGATGAGCAGGGAGGTGGTGAAGCTGTCAAAGCCATGCTCGGCGGCATAGCGGGCGGTCTCCTCCATCCGCACCTGATAGCAGTAGGCGCACCGCCCGTCGATGTTGTCCGCCACATGAGTGATGAAGCCGCGCAGGTCATAGGTCCCGCCGATGACCAGTTTCATAGCGATCTCCTTGGCATATTCCTCCAGGGTGTGCTTCCGAGCCTGGTACTCGGTATAGGGGTGGATATTGGGGTTGAACCAGAAGCCGGTGACCCCGATCCCCTCCTCACGGAGGGCGGCGATGGGCCGGTTGGCACAGGGGGCACAGCAGATATGCATCAATGTATTCATGGGAAAACTCTCCTTATACCGGATCCAGGATGGTAACCGCCAGTCCCTTCCGCAGGGCATAGGCCAGAGTCTGGGCGGTGCCTCCCTTGGGTACCCCGTCATACACGGCCAGCAGCCGGGCGGAGCGGTCCACCATATAACGGTTGCGGCGCATCATGCACCAGCGGTCGTACTGGTGCTGGACCAGGGTCTCATAATCGCACCGCTCCAAAATGCTCTGATACCGCCGCTGCTCCTCCTGTGGCCAGCGGCTGGCCTGGCTCTCACAGGGGCGGGCGGCCTCCAGGGTGACGCCGGAGCGGCGCTCCCGCAGGGCGAGCACGGCCTCGGCGAAGTACAGGTCGGCCCCCCGGGCCATACCGCAGATGAAGTGGCGGGTCCCCGCGTCGTACTCCGCCTCCAGGGCGGCGGCCAGGCGGGCCTTCAGGTCTGTGCAGCGGGGGTCGTCCTCCCGGACGCCCCAGGGCAGCTTGTCCGGCCGGTGTCCGGTGAAGCAGCAGGTCTCAGCTTGTTCCAAGGCTCCCGCCTCCTCTCACAGTGACGTACGGCGGGGCTTCCCCCGTCTGACGGTAGTTATTCTATCGGAAAAACTGGGAGAAGTCAACTGGAGTCCCGGTGGAGAAGAGGCTTGCCAAGGGGGGGCGTGAGGTGGTATACTGAGGAAGAATCAAACATCTGTACCAGAGGAGGGGAGCCCATGACACTGATCCTGTGTGTGGATGACCGGGGAGGACTGTCGTTCAACGGGCGGCGGCAGAGCCAGGACCGGAGGGTCCGGGAGGACCTGCTGACCATGGCCGCCGGCGGGGCGCTGTGGATGGACGATTACTCCCGCCGGCAGTTCACAGAGCCGGAGGCTGCCGCCATCCGGGTGGACCGGGACCCCGCCGCCCGGGCGGCGGAGGGGGACGGGCTGTGCCTGCTGGAGCTCCAGGACCCGGAGGCGGCTCTGGAGCGGGCAGACCGGCTGGTCCTGTACCGCTGGGGACGGCACTATCCAGCGGACCGGAGGCTGGATCTGCCGCCGGCGGGCTGGCGGCTGGAGGGACAGACGGAGTTCCACGGCCGCTCCCACGACATGATTACAAAGGAGATCTACGTCAAATGAAACGAATCAAGCAAGCCGCCTTATCTCTGCTTCTGCTGCTGTGCCTGCTGCTGTCCGCCTGCGGGACGGCCGCTCCCGCCCCGTCCTTCGACCTGGAGGACATCCCGGAATTTTCCGGCGAGCCCTATGTGGTGCTGGAGGACAACCGGCCAAATTTTCCGGAGGAGGAGTGGGCGGCGGAGCCCTTTGAGGAGTACAGCCCCCTGGACAGCCTGGGCCGGTGCGGGCCGGCCTATGCCTGTGTGGGTCTGGAGACCATGCCCACCGAGGAGCGGGGCTCCATCGGACAGGTGAAGCCCTCTGGCTGGAAAACCGCCAAGTACGACAATGTGGACGGGAAGTACCTGTATAACCGCTGCCACCTGCTGGGCTTTCAGCTCACTGGGGAGAACGCCAACGAGGAGAACCTGATCACCGGCACCCGCTACCTCAATGTGGAGGGGATGCTCCCCTTTGAAAACCTGGTGGCCGACTATGTGAAGGAGACGGAGAACCATGTCCTCTACCGGGTGACTCCGGTGTTTCAGGGGGAGGAACTGGTGGCCCGGGGAGTAGAGATGGAGGCCTTCTCTGTGGAGGACCAGGGGGAGGGCGTATATTTCCACGTCTACTGCTATAACAACCAGCCGGGGGTCTCCATCGACTATGCCACTGGGGAGAGCCGCCTGGCCTCGGAGCCGGCGGGAGAGGACGGGTCCGGGACCGCGGAGACCTACATCCTGAACACCAAGTCCAAAAAGTTCCATCTGCCCGGCTGCTCCGGCGCGTCGGATATGAGCCCGTCCAACCGGGAGGAGTTTGCCGGAGACAGGCAGGCGCTGCTGGATCAGGGCTATACACCCTGCGGCATCTGCAAGCCATAAAACCGCGTAACCTGGCGGCCCCATAGCGGGGCCGCCAAATTTCTTTCCGAAACCTTTCAAAGGTGAAAGATTTCAGAAAGGGTCTAGAAAGATTCCTGTGGTATCATAGCGTCAGACGGGGCAGCCCGGGCTGTCCCGCCGCCAGACCCAGAGAAAGGAACGATCGATATGACGGTGTTGGAGACACGGGATCTGAAAAAATATTACGGAGCGGGGGACACCCTGGTCAAGGCCCTGGATGGGGTGGATCTCCAGGTGGAAAACGGGGAGTTCGTGGCCATTGTCGGCACTTCAGGGAGCGGGAAATCCACCCTGCTCCACATCCTGGGCGGGCTGGACCGCCCCACCGGTGGCTCTGTGCTGGTGGATGGGAAGGACATTTTCTCTCTGAAGGACGAGGAACTGACCATCTTCCGGCGGAGGAAGATCGGGTTTGTGTTCCAGGCCTATAACCTGGTGCCAGTGCTCAGCGCCTATGAAAATATCATCCTGCCCATCCAGCTGGACGGGGGCCGGGTGGACAAGGACTATGTGGGCCGGGTCATCGAGGCCCTGGGGCTGGAGCAGCGGCTGAACAGCCTGCCCAGCCAGCTCTCCGGCGGCCAGCAGCAGCGGGTGGCCATCGCCCGGGCCCTGGCGGCCAAGCCGGCCATTATCCTGGCCGACGAGCCCACGGGAAACCTGGACTCCAAGACCAGCCAGGATGTGCTCTCCCTGATGAAGATCACCAGCCAGAAATTTGCCCAGACCATGGTGATGATCACCCACAACGAGGAGATCGCCCAGACGGCCGACCGCATCGTCCGGATCGAGGACGGGCGGATCGTGGAGCGGTAAGGGGGCCCCGGCATGAATGTGGCAAACAGAAAGTGGATCCGCCGCCTCAGCTGGAAGAGTCTTCGGGCGGCCAGGACCCGGAACCTCGTTGCCGTGCTGGCCATCGCCCTGACCACGGTGCTCTTCACCGCCCTGTTCACCATCGCCCTGTCCATCAACGATGGATTCCAGCAGGCCAACTTCCGCCAGGTGGGAGGCTGGTCCCACGGCGGCTTCAAATACCTGACGGAGGAGCAGTTCCTCCAGCTGCGGGACGATCCCCTCATCCAGGAGTGGGGGCTGCGGCGCTTTGTGGGGATGCCTGTGGAGGTCCCCTTCAACAAGTCCCATGTAGAGGTGGGCTACTCCGACCCCAACCAGGCCCACTGGATGTACTGCGACCCGGTGGTGGGCCGCCTGCCGGAGGAGGGGACGGACGAGGCCGCCACCGACACCCGGGTGCTGGAGCTGCTGGGGATCACGCCGCAGCTGGGGGCGGAGTTCACTCTCACCTTTGAGGTGGACGGCCATGAGACGACCCAGGCCTTCACCCTGTGCGGCTGGTGGGAGTATGACGAGGCCGTCACCGCCAGCCACGTCCTCATTCCCCAGAGCCGTGTGGAGGCTGTCCTGTCGGAGACAGGGGTCACCCCGCCGGGGGCGGACGGCATGACCGCGACCTGGAACATGGATGTGATGCTGAAGAGCGGCTCCCGCCAGATCGCCCAGGACCTGGAACAGATTTTGGAGCATCACGGCTATCAAAACGAGAGCCGGACAGCGGGGGATAACTACATCGACACCGGCGTCAACTGGGGCTATACCGGGGCTCAGCTCTCTGAAAACCTGGATCTGCCCACCTTGCTGGCGGTGGCTGCCCTGGCTCTGCTCATCGGCTTTACCGGCTACCTCATCATCTACAATGTGTTTCAGATCTCGGTCACCAATGACATCCGCTTTTATGGGCTGCTCAAGACCATCGGCACCACCCCGCGCCAGCTGCGGCGCATCATCCGCCATCAGGCCCTGGCCCTGGCCCTGGCGGGGATCCCCCTGGGGCTGGCGGCTGGCTGGCTGGTGGGTGGACAGCTGACTCCGGTGGTCATCGCCCAGCTGGACGGTGTGGTGAGCGTGGTGTCCGTGGATCCGGTCATCTTCCTGCTGGACGCCCTGTTCTCTCTGGTGACGGTGTTCTTCTCCTGCCGGAAGCCGGGCCGCGTGGCCGGACGGGTGTCTCCGGTGGAGGCGGTGCGCTACACAGAGGGGGGAACAGGAAGGAAAACGCGGGCCCGCCGGACCTCCGGCGGGGTGTCCCTGCTCTCTATGGCCCGGGCCAATCTGGGCCGCAGCCGGGGCAAGACTGCCGTCACCATCACCTCCCTGGCTCTGGCGGTGGTGCTGCTGAATGTGACCGCCACCTTTGCCAACAGCTTTGATATGGATAAGTATATCGCCAGCTTTACCGCCAGCGATTTCATCGTGGCGGACGCGGGCCAGTTCCAGACCGGAGGCGACTTCTTCAACGGTGAAATGGCCCTGCCCCAGACGCTTGTCGATGAGATCAACGCCCAGGGCGGCATCATGGAGGGCGGAAAGATCTACGGCAAGACCAGCCCGGTGGAGGAGTTCGTCACCGAGGAGTATTACCGCGCCAGCAAGGGCTGGTGGTACGACGCGGAGCAGTTGGACGGCATGGTCCACTTCAAGGACCGGAATGAGGCGGGGCTGCTGGCGGATACCGCACAGATCTACGGCATGGAGTCCTTTGCCCTGAACCACCTGAAGGTACTGGAGGGGGACCTCTCCAAGCTGTATGAACCGGGCGGAAACTATGTGGCCGCCGTGTACAGCGACAATGACTACGGGGAGGCGGAGATGAACAGCCACTGGGCCAAGCTGGGGAGCACGGTCACCCTGCGCTATGTGGAGGAGTATGAGTACTATGATCCTGACACCGGCGAGGTCTACCCGGAGGACCTGGACCTGAGCCAGGTGAATTGGGTGGCCCGAGCCGTGAAGTACCGGGATGTAGAGTATGAGGTGGCCGCCCTGGTGACGGTGCCCTCCGCCCTGAGCTACCGCTACTACGGCGCGGACGAGTTCGTGATGAACGACCAGACCTTTATCCGGGACACGGGGACGGACAGCGTCATGTACTATGCCTTCGATACCACAAGCGAGGCCAACGCCGCCATGGAGGCATTTCTGGCCGATTACACGGAAAATGCAAATCCCCAGTTCGACTATGAGAGCAAGGCCACCTACGCTGCGGAATTTGAGAGCTTCCGCTCCATGTTCCTGCTGCTGGGCGGGGTGCTGAGCCTGATCGTGGGGCTGGTGGGGGTGCTGAATTTCTTCAACGCCATCCTCACCGGGATCATTACCCGGAAGCGGGAGTTCGCCGTCCTCCAGTCTATCGGCATGACAGGGCAGCAGCTCAAGACTACACTGGTGTATGAGGGTCTGCTCTACGCCCTGGGGGCGGTGGCCGCGGCGCTGGTCCTGACTGTGGGGCTCTCCCCCTTGCTTGGGAAGGCGCTGGGCAGTATGTTCTGGTTTCTCACCTACCGCTTTACCGCGGTCCCTATCCTGCTGGTGGCCCCGGCCTTTGCCCTGCTGGGTGTGCTGGTGCCTCTGGGCGTGTACCGCTCCGCAGCGCGGCGGACCGTTGTAGAGCGTCTGCGGGAGGCGGAACAGGGAGGGTGACGTCTTTCACACGCGCTGTTGGCCCGCAGCCCGTAAACGGGCGGCCGCTGTTCTGCTGAGGGCTTTTGAGCGCTGATTTCTTGCGGCTTGCGTTACGCCACTCAAAACATAACCAATGCGAATAGCCCCCTCTGAAATCGAGTCTTTCAGAGGGGGCGTGTGTTGTAAAGGCGGTTAAAACTGATATTGGACGCTATTCTATAGGGATGGAAAACCGGCCTTCTGGCCAGCGGCGCTGACGCGCCGTACAAGCATTTTCACCCACAGAGAAAGCCTTAGCAGAGGGGCAATTCACTTGCCCTGAGCATTTAAAATGCCGAAACCCCAAAAGAAAGACACGACTTATGCCGTGTCTTTCTTTTTGGTCCGAGTGTCATCAAAGGATTGTGAAGACCCGGTAATATCAACGATTTCAAGCAGCCAGCAGGATGCTTTATACACTCAAACCATATAGTCGGAAACATCCCCCACCTTTTTCTATTTTCCAATGCATCAAACCGTGCCTTAATCTCCTCATTCACAACAGCATGCATTCCATCTGGAAGCAGATGCAGGTCTTCTTCTTGAATTGCTATTGTTGCAATATCATCCTTTTCACCGTATTGAGGAAAATTGACAAGCCAACCGTTCTCAATATTGCGTTCATCGCAAATCCACCCCTGCATACCTTTATGAACACCCTTACTGGCATACTTGTTCTTTCCGTGCTTATAGTAATTTCTGGGATCAAATAAGTATGGATCGAATTTACTGTAATCGCTATATGATGTTGTATCCATCAAAACCACTGCATAGGAAATTGGCTCTAATGTGCAGTGGCGGTATGGATGGTGCGGACAAGGCGGAGCTTTTTCTTTTTGAAACCAACAACCATCCGACCTCAAGCATTCCACACAGTGAGTTTTGCCTTCTGAATGATGCGTCTATTTGACCCAGCTTGGTAGTCCTGCACCCTTTTGTATTGTACTGAAACATCGCTTATAGTACAATAGTTATTCCCCTTTAAAAGAACAAGAAAATCATTCTTCATAAATAGGGGAAAATAGGCCAAAAGTTGCACGTTTTTGTAAAACTATTACAGAACAATTTCATAATAAAAAATCGGAGTATCCCAAAGGATACTCCGATGGTGCGCGAGGCGGGAGTCGAACCCGCACGCCCTTGCGAGCACTGGCACCTGAAGCCAGCGAGTCTACCAATTCCACCACTCGCGCAAGCGGTTGAACTGCGCTGTTTCTCAGCGACTTGGTTATATTACCACACTGCCGCCCGGATGTCAACCTTTTTTTGCTGGTTTTTTCGCACAATGCTTCCGCCGGATGGTTCCAGGCCTTCCGCCGGATCGTTCCAAGCCGCCCTTGACAAGCGGATAAATTATGATAGAATATCTCTGTTAAACGCGCAGATGGAGCAAATTGCCGCAAGCGGCCCGCAGCGAGGGGGGAGGGTGAGAGCCCCCGGCAGGCGAACGGCACAGGCCACTCCGGAGCGGCCCGGGACGACCGGGACGGCCCATCCCCGTTACCTGGGATGACAACGAGGGATCCCCCATGGGGATCATCAGGGTGGTACCGTGGAAGAAATTCTTTCGCCCCTGAGCCGGCTTCCTGCATCGGGAACCGGCTCAGGGGCGCTTTTTTCAGCAAGGAGGTCTGTGCAGCGATGAAACAATATGTGGTGGACGCCTTTGCCGACCGGGTCTTTGAGGGAAACCCGGCCGCGGTGTGTCTGCCGGAGACCTGGCCCGGCGGCCAGCAGATGCTGTCCATTGCCCGGGAAAACCGCCTGCCGGAGACGGCCTTCGCCGTCCGGAAGGGGGCGGACTGGCATCTGCGGTGGTTCGCCCCCAGCGGTGAGGTATCCCTGTGCGGACACGCCACCCTGGCGGCCGCCTATGCCATCTGCCGGTTTGTGGAGCCGGAGGCGGAGGCGCTCCACTTCCAGACGCTCAGCGGCCCCCTCACCGTCCGGAGGCGGGGCGAGCTGTTTGAACTGGATCTTCCCGCCTACCCCCTCAAGCAGCTGGAGGTCACCGACCAGATCGTTGACGCCCTGGGGGCCCGCCCCCGGGAGGTCTGGCGGGCACGGGACCTGGTGTGCGTCTTTGACGACCCGCGCACGGTGATGGAGCTGAAGCCCGACCTGGACAAGGTGAAGGCACTGAAGGGCGCCCTGATGCAGGTCACCGCCCCCGGCACCGGGACGGCGTACGACTGTGTCTCCCGCACCTTTGCCCCCAAGATGGGTCTTCCCGAGGACCCGGTGTGCGGCTCCGGCCACTGCCACATCGTCCCCTACTGGGCGCAGCGGCTGGGAAAGCGGGAGCTGACCGCCCGGCAGGCCTCTCCCCGGGGCGGCACGCTGTACTGCCGCCTGGAGGGGGACCGGGTCCTGCTGGCTGGGCGGGCCGCCCTGTTTTCCACGGCAGAGCTGATGCTGGAAGGAGGAGAACCATGAGAAAAAAGCGTTGGGCCGCAGCCTTGGCTGCCGCCCTGTGTGTGCTGATGCTGGCTGGCTGTAAGGGGAAACCGCTCCCGGATGGAATGGAGGAGGATGCCGTCCTCGCCGCCGGCGAGGCAGTCGTGCAGCAGCTGACCGACGGGGATTACTCCGCCGTGCTGGCGCAGTTCCGGTCAGATATTCGGGAGGGGTTGACGGCCGAACAGATCCAGACCCAGGTGGAGACCGCCACAGAGAAGGCGGGCCAGTACCGCAAGCTGGACGACACCCTGGTCACCGGCAGCCAGGAGCCTGAGCCCCACGGCATCGCCGTCATCTACTGCAAATACACCAAGGACAGCGTCATGTTCCGGGTGGCCTTTGACCCGGAGATGGAGCTGATCGGCCTGGAGGTCTCCAAGCGCTGATCCCCGGCATATCCACGCGAAGCAAATCCAAGTTCAATTCACACTTTACTTGATATGGAGGTAATGCCCATGCGCGATCCCAAACCCTTTGGACTGAACGAGTTACGGGAGATGTTCCTGGCTTTCTTTGAGAGCAAGGAGCACCTCCGCCTGCCCAGCTTCTCCCTGGTGCCCCAGGACGACGCCTCTCTGCTGCTCATCAACAGCGGCATGGCCCCCATGAAGCCCTACTTCACCGGCGAGAAGGAGCCCCCCCGCCACCGGGTCTGCACCTGCCAGAAGTGCATCCGCACCGGCGACATCGAAAACATCGGCAAGACCGCCCGCCACGGCACTTATTTTGAGATGCTGGGCAACTTCTCCTTCGGCGACTACTTCAAAAGGGACGCCATCCACTGGGCCTGGGAATTTTTGACCAGCCCGGAGTGGGTGGGCCTGGACCCGGAGCGGCTCTACCCCTCCGTCTTTGCCGGCAATGAGACCACCCCCGCCGATGACGAGGCCTTCCGGGTCTGGAACGAGGAGATCGGCATCCCCGCCCAGCGCATCTTCAAGTTCGGCAAGGAGGACAACTTCTGGGAGCACGGCTCCGGTCCCTGCGGCCCATGCTCCGAGATCTACTATGACCGCGGTCCCCAGTATGGCTGCGGCAAGCCCGGCTGCACCGTGGGCTGCGACTGCGACCGCTATATGGAGGTCTGGAACGTGGTGTTCTCCCAGTTCGACAACGACGGGGAAAACCACTACACTGAGCTGAAGCAGAAAAACATCGACACCGGCATGGGCCTGGAGCGCCTGGCCGCCGTGTGCCAGGGCGTCCCCTCCCTGTTCGATGTGGACACCGTGATGAACATCACTGCAAAAGTCACTGAGATCACCGGGGCCAGCTACGGCCAGAGCCATGCCACCGACGTCTCCCTCCGGGTCATCACCGACCACATCCGCTCCGCCACCTTTATGATCTGCGACGGAGTCCTCCCCTCCAACGAGGGTCGGGGCTACGTCCTGCGCCGCCTGCTCCGCCGGGCCGCCCGCCATGGCAAGCTGCTGGGGGTCAACGAGCCCTTCCTGTACAAGGTGTGTGACACCGTCGTCCACGAGAACGAGGGCCACTACCCCGAGCTGCGGGAGCGCCAGGACTATATCACCAAGGTCATCCGGGTGGAGGAGGAGAACTTCGCCAAGACCATCGACGGCGGTCTGAAGATCTTCCACGATATGCTGGAGGAGCACAAGTCCAAAGGGGAAAAGACCTTCTCCGGTGCGGACGCCTTCAAGCTGTACGACACTTACGGCTTCCCCATGGACCTGACCCTGGAGATGGTGGAGGAACAGGGCATGGCGCTGGACGAGGCTGAGTTCCACAAGCAGATGGACGAGCAGCGCCAGCGGGCCCGGAAGGCCCGTGAGGCCCTGGGCGATCTGGGCTGGGCCGGCGTGGAGTTCGGTAAGGAGGTCCCCGAGACCCAGTTTATGGGCTATGACACGCTGACCGTCTCCGACGCCAAGGTCGTGGCCATCGTGGTGGAAAATGAGCAGGCCGAGGAGCTGATGCCCGGCGTGGAGGCCATCGTCGTGCTGGACAAGACCCCCTTCTATGCCGAGATGGGCGGCCAGACCGCCGACCACGGCACGCTGTGCATGGGCGGCGTAACCTTCCAGGTCACTGACGTGCAGAAGAACAAGGGCGGCAAGTATATGCACTCCGGCAAGCTGGCCGGAGGCGTGCTCAAGCTGGGAGACACCGTCCAGGCTCAGGTGGACGCCGACCGCCGTCAGGCCATCATGCGTGCCCACTCCGCCACCCACCTGCTGGACGCCGCCCTGCGCAAGGTCCTGGGCGACCATGTCCACCAGGCCGGCTCCCTGGTGGAGCCCGACCGGCTCCGCTTCGACTTCACCCACTTCTCCGCCCTGACCGCTGAGGAGCTCTCCCAGGTCAGCGCCATGGTCAATGAGGCTGTCCTGTCCGGCTATGACGTGGTCACCGAGGAGATGCCCATTGAGCAGGCCAAGCAGCGGGGCGCCATCGCCCTGTTCGGCGAGAAGTACGGAGACACGGTCCGGGTGGTGGACATGGGTAAGGGCTACTCTGTGGAGTTCTGCGGCGGCACCCACCTGGACAACACCGCCAAGGTGGGCGTGTTCCACATCAGCAGCGAGTTCTCCGTAGCCTCTGGCGTGCGCCGCATCGAGGCGACCACCGGCCGGGCCTCTCTGGCTGTGATGAACCGGAATCAGGAGATGCTGTTCCAGGCCGCCGCCGTCTTGAAGGCCAAGCCCGGCGAGCTGCGGGAGAAGGCGGAGCAGGTCATGTCCGAAATGAAGAACCTGAACCACACTCTGGAGAAATTCCGGGCCCGCGAGGCCGCCAACGAAGCTGAGCGCTTCCTCTTTGCCGCCCATGAGGTGGGCGGTCTGAAGGTGCTCACCGCCACCGTTCCTGACGCCGACGCCGGGAAACTGCGCAAGATGGGCGACCTGCTCCGGGATAAGGAGCCCAGCGTGGTGGGCGTGCTGGCCGCCGTCAGCGGGGATAAGATTACCTTCCTGGCCGTCTGCGGCAAGGAGGCCGTCAAGGCCGGCGTAAAGGCGGGGGACATCGTCAAGCAGGTGTCCGCCATCGCCGGCGGCTCCGGCGGCGGCAAGCCCGACTCCGCGATGGGCGGCGGCAAGGACCCCCTGATGCTGGACAACGCTCTGGCCATGGTGGACAACGTCGTCTCCATGAAGCTGGGACTGTAAAAAGAACGCGAGACGATCCGCGGCGCGCTGCAAGCCTATCTTGCAGCGCGCCCCTGCATCTCAAAATTTTTTAAAAAAACGCAAAATATAGGGTTGACATTTTCATCTCTCTCTGCTAAAATAAGCCCTGTTGTTCGCCAGGTTCGCCAACGAACAATAGAGTTGGGGGTATAGCTCAGCTGGGAGAGCGCTTGAATGGCATTCAAGAGGTCAGCGGTTCGATCCCGCTTATCTCCACCAGAAAACAGTCGTCTGAACAGACGGCTGTTTTTCTTTTTCCTGAAAAGCCGGGCGAACCGCTGACCTCATGCCATCCGATCTGTCAGCGGCAGACGCCAACGGGCCTCGTGCCCGTTGGCGGTTCGATCCCGCTGATCCCGCCAGCAGAGCGGTGTTCTAGGTGACCGGCAAGAAACCGCCGGGAATATTTTCCTGTTTCCGGCAGCTTCCTATTCCCTTTGCCAGCACCTCCCCTATCACAGAAGTTCCGCCAGATGGGCCAGGGCCTCCGGCAGGCGGGCCAGTTCGATCCCGGGGTAGCTGACCACCAGAACGTGGGACTCGCCGCCGCCGTAGTCAGACAGGAAGGACAGCCGGATCTGCCGCTCTTCCGCCGCCCGGGCCAGGCTGCGGTCGTCTCGCTCCGTCTCCAGCCGGAGGAGGAAGTGGAGCCCCGCATCCTCTCCCCGCACCTGATACCGCCCAGCCAGGGGACTTCGTGACAGGGCGTCCAGCACCTGGTCCCGCCGCCCCCGGTAGAAGCCCCGCATCCGGTTGACATGGGTCTCGAAGTACCCCTCGGAGAGGAACCGGGCCAGGGTATACTGCTCCATGGCAGGCACAGTGCAGGAGTAAAACCCCAACGTCCTCTGGTACCGCTCCAGCAGCGCGGGGGGAAGCACCATATAGCTGATGCGCAGCGAGGGGGCCAGGGAGCGTGAAAATGTGTTCATATAGATCACCCGCCCCGCCCGGTCGATGTTCTGAAGGGGCGGGATCGGCCGCCCGGTGAAGCGGAACTCACTGTCGTAGTCATCTTCAATGAGATACCGCCCCGGTTCCTCCTCCGCCCAGCGCAGAAGGCTCTGCCGCCGGGCGATGGGCATGACCACGCCGCTGGGGAACTGGTGGGATGGGGACAGATGGACCACCTGGACCCCGGAGCGCTCCACCGCCTCTACCGGGACGCCGCTCTCGTCCAGGGCAAGGGGGACACACCGCGCCCCGTGGAGCCCGTAGACCTTCCCCGCCTTGGGGTACCCCGGGTCCTCCACCCCATAGCTCAGATCCCGGCCCAGCAGCTGGACGATCAGCCCATACAGGTACTCCGTCCCGGCCCCCACCACCACCTGCTCCGGCGACACCGTGATCCCCCGGAACTGGTGCAGGCAGCTGGCCACCGCCCGGCGCAGCTCCTCCACCCCGTTGTGGGGGGAGGAGCGCAGCAGCTGCTCCCCCCGGTCGGTGAGCACCCGGCGCATCAGCCGGGCCCAGACGGTGAAGGGAAATCCCTCGGTGCCCGCTCCGCCGCTGGTCAGGTCCAGCAGCCAATCCCGCTGCGGCATGGGGAGGGCGCAGGCCGGGCCGGAGGCGTGAACGGCCTCCGCCGGGCGCGGCCGGTCCCCGGTTTCCAGGGGACTGACAAAATAGCCCCGCTTCTCCTCGGCGTAGAGATAGCCCTCCGCCACCAGCTGGCTGTACGCGTTCTCCACGGTGGCCACCGCCACTTCCAGATGGCGGGCCAGGGCCCGCTTGGAGGGCAGCTTCTCCCCCGGTCCCAGGGCCCCGTTCCAAATATCCTCCTTGATACAGCGGCACAGATAATCATATAGCGGCAGGCGGCCCCGCCGCTCCATATCATAGGTCAGCATTTTATCCTCCCCGATCTGGTCTGGTAAAAATAGATCAATTTGAATCTTTCTTTCATGCCAGTTTCGATTAAACTATAAGTCAGGCAGAAATGCAAGAACTTTTTGATCGTGGTCCGGACCCGCGTCAAAGCGAGGAGTGGAAAAACATGACTGATAAAAAACTGCACCGGCTGGTTTTGGCCGCACTGTTCACCGCCCTGACCACGGTGATGACCATGGTGATCCAGGTCCCATCCCCCATGCAGGGCTACGTCAATCTGGGGGACTGCGGCGTACTGCTGTCCGCCTGGGTCCTGGGCCCCGCGTGGGGCGGAGCGGCGGCCGGGATCGGCTCCATGCTGGCCGACCTGCTCTCCGGCTATGCCCACTACGCCCCGGGCACCCTGGTGATCAAGACCTGCATGGCGGTGGCAGCCGCCCTGATCCTCCGGGCCTTCCAGCGGGGGGACCGCCCCTCTCTGGCGGGACAGCTGGCCGGGGGTGCGGCGGCCGGGACCATCCTGGTGGCGGGCTATTTCGGCTATGCCTGTCTGCTGCTGGGCAAGGGTCTGGCGGCAGCGGCCTCCATCCCGGGAAATATCGTCCAGGCGGTCTTTGGGCTGGCGGCGGCAGTCGCGGTGATGCAGGTGCTGATCCGCAGCGGGAGCCTGGCCCGGGCGCGGAACGCCTGATCCCACTTTTCAATCATAGCGCAGAGCCCCGGACCGTTTCCCGGTCCGGGGCTCTCAGACTGTTTTATTGTCGTTTGGGGCGGACAGAAGGGACATTCATCCCGTCACTTTGAAAACTGCACCGCTTTGATGGAGATGTGCATATCCTCAATGGCCTCATAGTATCCCACCGCCACCAGCAGCTTGGGACTGGTGAGCGCGTTGGGATCCTTCTCGAACTTGACGGTACGGGTCACCGTCTGCCCTGCGGGGATGTGGGTATAGATCTCGTCACTGCCCTGATTATAGGCACGGCCCAGGGTGAACAGCAGGGGATAGCTGTTGTGGTTGGTCACCGTGACGCTGCAATACTCGCCGTTGCCCACCGACATCGGGACGGCGTTTTCATAGCCCTCCTGAGAGGTATAGTCCGTGGGGGCGATCGCATAGGAAATACCCCGATCCATGTCGTCGGTGGGGATGGGCTCCACTTCCTGGAAGGGGGCGGCCACACTGCCGACGGCCTTCAGGGGCAGGTCGGTCAGGCCCGCGGAGGGATTGTCGGTCTCCTCAAACCCAATGCCGCCGCTCCCGGGCTTTCCGTCCCCGGGAAGGGCGGCGCTGTACCCCAGCTTCACCGTCTTGCTGGCCTGATCCCAGCCCACCGGGGTATCCAGCAGGCGGGACAGATAGGACAGGGGCACATAGGTCGTGTCGCCCCCGGTTTCGTCTGTATAGGTGATGCTGGACGGGATGGCCTGTCCCGCGTCTGTGCGCAGCTCTTCACCCTGTGCAAACACTTCCTCACTGTTCAGCCTGACATTGACCCGGCCAAAGGACATGTTCCCGGTGGCGGCCAGGGCAGTCGTCGCCAGCCCCAGCACCAGGGTGCAGCTTACCACACCGCTGAGAAAGGAAGTGATCTTTTCCTTCTTCATAATTTGGAACCTCCATCATAAAATATCTGTTTTCCTGCGGACCCGGCCACAGGGCCGGGTCCGCCACTGTTCAATCACCCGACATACTTGAACTGACGGGCCGCAAATTCAAAATACATCACATGATGGTCATAGGAAGATACATTGACCTCAATGTGGTTATTCATGTCGCCATTGTTGCTGTTGTAGATCCGATATGTTTTCTGCTCGCCCTGGGGCAGCTTCAGGCGGGAATCGGCCACCTCATCCCCATCGATGTAAAAGACAGGAACAAGATCTCCGTTACCCTTCGTGTTATTGATCCACACGTTGACGGAATTTCCTTCTCCCTTCACACAATCAAACTCTTCAATAAACTCATCCTCGCCCTCATACCAATAGGCAGAAACCAGAACCTTCTCGCGAGTCATAAACTCCTCAGGGTTACCAGGAAGAATCTCAATCGTGTACTCACCGACCTGAATCGTATCAATCACAGGATCAGCCGCCGCACTGGCAGAAATGCACAGGGAAAGAGCCATCGCCATCGCAAGAACCACAGACATCAGTTTACGCTTCGTGGTTTTATCTTCCTTTCTTTTGATTTGGGAGGAACTACGAACTTCGCGCAACACACCGGCCCACTGGAATCACCCCTCTCAAAATTTGCTTCTACTGATATATGTCGTGAGGAAGGCGTTTTGTGGCACATGAAAGAAATATTTTTTCTGCATAGATTAAAATTTTTCTATTTCATCTTCCCTGTTTGGCAAAATGTGCTATGATGTAAAAAACACAAGCTGGAACGAGGTGAGCCGCAATTTGGACGGAGACAACGAATTGATCCACACGCTGTATCTCCAGCTGTATGAAAAGCTGTTCCGGGTGGCCTACCGCATGATGGGCAGTTCGGAGAGCGCGGAGGACCTGGTCCAGCAGACCTTTCTTCTGGCCCTCTTTCAAGGGGAGGCGCTGCGGGCCCACCCGTGCCCGGAGGGCTGGCTGATGAAGGCCCTGCACAACCTGGCGATCAATGAGCGGCGGCGCACGGCCCGGCGGCAAGAGATCCCACTGGACACCCTGTTTGACCAGGCGGCCGGAGAGGCCAGCCCGCCGCTGGCGGAGACGCTGCCCCGGCAGCTCTCTCCCCAGGACCGGGAGGTCCTCCTGTGGCGGTTCGAGCAGGGGCTGGACTATGACGAGATCGCCAACCTCCTTGGCATCTCAGAGGTCGGCGGCCGCAGCCGGGTATCCCGGGCTGTCCGGCGGTTCCGGGCGCTCTGGGACGGAAGCCCGCGGAAGCCTGAGCCAAAACAAACGTGAGATCTCCAATTTTTGCACTTTCCCACTCTGGGGGCAGAAAAAACCCTCGTCCGGGAACGCGGCATAAAATTGGGATTTATTTTTTTGACCGACCTGCAACAATTTCCCCGGTTTATGACATATATATGATAGAAGGGGAGGAAAGGGGGCAGCTATGGATTCTCCTTTGAAGCACCATTTTGATCCGGCCGAACGGCCTGACTGCCTGGACGTCTCACCCGAGCGGCTGAATCCCATGACGGCCGCCCAGTTGGAGCGGGAACTGGAGGCCGCCCTGGAGGCCATGACGGAGGCGGAATACGACCCCGCCGTAATCGACGCGTATCTGGACGCCCTGGACCGAAAGGCGCCCATGCCGGACCACCCGGACGCCGGGACCGCCTATGCCGGGTTCCAGGCCAGGGTACAGCGGGCCGCCGGACAGGTCTCCGGCAGGCGCGCCTCCCGGCGGAGCAGGGTCCGCCTGCGCACACTGCTCCGGGTCGCCGCGGCGGCGGCCCTGCTGACCACGTTTCTGTTCAGCTCCATGGTCGTGGCCCAGGCGTCCGGCGTGGATGTGTTCGGCGCCATCGCCCGCTGGACGGACAGCGCGTTCAGCTTCGGCGCGCTGCCCGGGGAGGATGCGTCCGGCTCTGTCCAGGCCGCCGCCCCGGCGGCGCAGGACAGTCAAACAGACAGGAGGGATGTCCCGGAAGAATATCACGAAATATATAACAAGTTAAAAGGCGTTGGTTGTTCCACATTCATGTTTCCAGCTTACATTCCAGACGGTTTCCAAGTAACTGAAACGAAGCTACACTCTAATGCAAATGACGAAAACGTTAAATTTGTCATGTTATATGAGGATGGCACAGATTATCTTATCTTTCAAGTCTCTCACGGTGGAGACAGTTCTTTTCCTATCTACGAAAAAGATTCTCAATCTGTTGAAATATATAACCAAAACGATATTGATTACTATATATTCACAAATTTAGCTAGCTTGGTATCTGTCTGGAGCAAAGACCACACAGAGTATTCTGTAAGCACTACACTTTCACTCCCTGCATTAAAAGAAATCATTGACTCTGTTTTCGAGGAGGTCATTGAACAATGAAACGGAAAAAACTGTACGCATTGATTCTTACCATTGTCTGTCTGTTGGCCTTTGCCATTCCATCTTTCGCATCTGAACCTTATGCAAGCCAACAAATCATGTCTTATTCCATCTCCGCATCTTCTTCTAATAACTACATAGATGTCGAGTTTGATGTTACTGGTGCAGGGAGAATGGAAAAAATCGGATGTGAAAGCATCTATATTTATCGACAATCAGGGAGTCGTTGGATTTTAGATGACAGCTTTACCGAAAATGATTCTGGAATGATCGCCAGTAATACAGTGTCCCACAGTAATGTCATTTCAAGCAGTTGCAGTTCCGAAAGTAAGTACAAGGTCGTTGTAACGATCTTCGCGGAAAACAGCGCGGGCCGGGACACCAGGACCCAGACAAAATATGTGACCGGGGCATAAGCCCCAACTCCGCAGAAACATCCAGTCCGGCCGGCAGCACCGCTGCCGGCCGTTTTTTACAGCAAAAGAGGACAGCTTCTCAGCTGTCCTCTCTGTCCTCTTTGCATCCCCCCGCCCGGTCCGGCAGACGGCCGAAGGGGCGGTATACCGTCCAATACATGGTGATGATACAGGCCAGCCCCCCCACCAGCTGGGACACCGCCTCCGCCACGAACACCCCGTCCGTCCCCATCCAGACCGGAAGCAGAACTGTCAGGGGGGCGTTGATCACCGCCTTGCGCAGCAGAGAGAAGAAGATCGCCTGCCGGGAGCGGCCCAGGCTGACGAACACCCCCTGCCCCGCCATCTGGAGCGACATGGGAATGAACAGACAGAAGTAGATCCGCATGGCCGGGACACCGGCTGCCAGCATCTCCGCGTCCCCATTGAAGATCCGGATCAGCGCCCCCGGGAACACCATGGCCGCCGCCCAGAACAGGGCGGCGCAGCCCACCGTCCCCGCCACGCTGAAGCGAATGGACTGCCGCACCCGGCTGTACAGCCCCGCCCCGTAGTTATAGCCCGTCACCGGCTGGGCCCCGTTGGACAGCCCGTGAATGGGCATCATAAACACCTCCCGCAGGGAGTTGATAATGGTCATCACGCCCACATACAGGTCGCCGCCGTAGACCTGGAGGGTGGCGTTGCACACCACCTGGACCAGGCTGTTGGTCAGGTTCATAAAAAAGCCGGACAGGCCCAGGGAGACGATCTTCCGCACCCGGGCAGGCTTCAGCACCATGTACCTGGGCCGCAGGCGGAGGGCCGCCTTCCGCCCGGTGAGAAAGACCAGCACCCACACGGCGGAGCAGCCCTGAGCGATCACGGTGGCCCAGGCCGCCCCCTGCACCCCCAGGTCCAGCCAGAAGATGAAAATGGGGTCCAGCACGATGTTCACCACCGCCCCAAGCCCCACCGTCATCATCCCCACCCGGCCGAAGCCCTGGGCGTTGATGAACGGGTTCATGCCCAACCCGATCATCACGAATACCGTCCCCAGAAGATAGACGGTCATATAGGCGTCTGCATAGGGATAGGTGGCGTCGCTGGCCCCAAACAGGTAGAGGATGGGCCGTTTGAAGATCAGGAACAGGGCGGTCACCGCCCCGCCGAAGATCAGCAGAAGAGTAAATGCGTTGCCCATCACCCGCTCCGCCTCCTCCTGGTCCCCCCTGCCCCGGCAGATGGAACACAGGGGCGCGCCGCCAGTGCCGCACAGGTTGGCAAAGCCCATGATAATGGACACGATGGGGATGGTGAGCCCCAGCCCCGTCAGCGCCAAGTGCCCCGGCAGCCGCCCCAGATACATCCGGTCCACCACACTGTACAGCACGTTGATCAGCTGGGCCGCCGTCATGGGGACGGCCAGGGACATGATATTCTTTGCGATGCTCCCCTGTGAAAAATCATACTCCTGCTGCGCCAAGCCACGTCTCCCCCATCCGTTTTCTATTCAGTGTACACCTCCTCCGCCCTCCGCACAAGCCCTTTTTCCAAATTCCAGCCCACGGTCAGGGGAGGCGCAGGCCGCGCCTCCGTTACAAAACGATACGGCGCCGGAGGCATCCGCCTCCGGCGCCGCCGTGTCTCTATTTTCTTGCCGCCTTCAGCCGGGCCATGGCCCGGGCCAGCGCGGCCTTGGAGTTGTAATATTCCTGAATACTCAGCTTCTGGCGCAGACGCTCCTCGGCCCGCTCCTTGGCGGCCTCCGCCCGCTTCCAGTCGATCTCCTCCGGCCGCTCGGCCGAGGTGGTCAGCACCATCACCCGGTCGGGCATGATCTCGGCCAGACCCTGGCTGACCACCGCGTGGGTCCAGGCCCCCTCGCTGCGGTACTTCAGCTCGCCGGGGACCACGGCGGTGACCACCGGCTCATGGCCGGCCTCCACCCCCATGTAGCCATCGATGGCGGGCAGGACCAGGGAATCCGCGTCCCCAATATAGAACTGCCGGTCAGGCGTCACCACCTCCAGGTGGAAGCACTTTCCCTCCGCCATCTCACAGCGCCCCCATATCCCGGGCCTTCTTCCGCACCTCGTCCACATCGCCGGTCATGCTGAAGGCGGCCTCGGGCAGATGGTCCAGCTCGCCGCCCAAAATGGCCTCAAAGCTGCGCAGCGTGTCCTCCAGCTTCACAAAGCGGCCCTCCAGGCCGGTGAAGGTCTGGGCCACCGAGAAGGGCTGGGAGAAGAACTGCTGGATGCGGCGGGCCCGCTCCACGGCAACCTTGTCCTCCTCGCTGAGCTCCTCCATGCCCAGGATGGCAATGATGTCCTGAAGCTCCCGGTACCGCTGGAGCAGCTCCTGCACCGCCCGGGCCACCTTATAGTGGCGCTCTCCCACCACGTCAGGCTCCAAAATGCGGGAGGTGGACTCCAGCGGATCCACCGCCGGATAGATGCCCTGCTCCACGATCTTCCGGGACAGCACGGTGGTGGCGTCCAGATGGGTGAAGGTGGTGGCGGGGGCGGGGTCGGTGAGGTCGTCCGCCGGGACGTATACCGCCTGCACAGAGGTGATGGCCCCGCTCCGGGTGGAGGTGATCCGCTCCTGAAGCGCGCCCATCTCGTTGGCCAGGGTGGGCTGATAGCCCACGGCGGAGGGCATCCGCCCCATCAGAGCGGACACCTCGGAGCCCGCCTGGACATAGCGGAAGATGTTGTCGATGAAGAGCAGCACATCCTGGTGCTGCTGATCCCGGAAGTACTCCGCCATGGTCAGCCCGGTGAGGGCCACCCGCATCCGGGCCCCGGGGGACTCGTTCATCTGTCCAAACACCAGGGCCGTCTTTTCAATGACCCCGGACTCGGTCATCTCCCGCCACAGGTCGCTGCCCTCCCGGGTACGCTCCCCCACGCCGGTAAAAATGGAGTATCCGCCGTGCTGCGTGGCGATATTATGGATCAGCTCCTGGATCAGCACCGTTTTGCCCACGCCAGCGCCGCCAAACAGGCCGATCTTGCCGCCCCGGGCATAGGGGGCCAGCAGGTCGATGACCTTGATCCCTGTCTCAAACAGGTCCACCACCGGGCGCTGGTCGGCAAAGCTGGGGGGCTGGCGGTGGATGGACCAGTGCTCCTGGGCGGATACTGCTCCCTTGCCGTCGATGGGATCCCCCAGCACATTGAACATCCGGCCCAACACGCCCTCCCCCACCGGGACGGAGATGGGTCCGCCCCAGGGCTTCACCTCCATGCCCCGGCCGATCCCCTCGCTGGGGGAGAGCATAAAGCAGCGGACGGTGTCCCCGCCGATGTGCTGGGCCACCTCCATAACACGCTTTTGACCGCCCACCTCCAGCCACAGGGCGTCCTTGATGGAGGGCATCTCATCCCGGGCGAACTGGACGTCCACCACAGGTCCCTGGACCTGTGCCACCGTCCCTTTATATTCCTTCATACCTGCACACACCTTTCCGGTGACGTTTCACCTAGCGCTCTCCCTGGACCTGGGCCCCGCTGGCGATCTCTGTGATCTCCTGGGTGATGGCCGACTGTCTGGCCCGGTTATAGGTCAGAGACAGGGATCTGAGCATCTCCTTGGCGTTGTCGCTGGCCGCTTCCATGGCGGTCATGCGGGCGCTCTGTTCCGAAGAGAAGGACTCCACCAGCGCCCCGAACACCATCCCCCGGATATAGCCGCTGGGGATGATGTTGTCCAGCACCGCCTCCGGCGATGGGACATAGGTCACCTCCTGGGGCGCGCCCTGCCCCGCCGGAGGCTCCCAATGGAAGTTGGCCCGGTCCAGGGGCAGCAGGGTGCGCTCACGCACCTCCAGCTTCAGGGGGGAGACCATCTCGGTGTACAAAATGTGCACCTCGTCCAGGCTCCGGTCCAGAAACCGCCGGACCACCTCGTCGCCGATCTCCCGGGCCCGCCGCATGGTGGGGTTCTGCACCACATGGGAGAACTCCTCCACGATGGGGATGCCCCGGCCCTGAAAGTAGACCCGGCCCACGATCCCCACCACAAAGAGGCTGGGGTGGGGCGACTGGCGCACATACTCCTCCGCGCGGCGCAGCACGTTGTGGTTATAGGCCCCGGCCAGCCCCTTGTCTCCGCTGACCACGATATAGCCCACCTTCCGCTCCTGCTCCGGCACGTCGGTCCGCGGGTCGAAGAACTTGTGCTCCAGCTCCGGGGAGCGGTGGAGAATGTCCGCGATGGTGGCGTCGATCTTCGTAAAGTAGGGGGCCGCCCTGTCCAGCTGCCCCTTGGCCTTCCGCAGGTTGGCCGAGGAGATCAGATACATGGCGCTGGTGATCTTCAGGGTCTGCTGCACACTTTTGATCCGGGTCCGGATCTCCTTGGTACCGGCCATTTTCTCTCCCTCCCTCTCGCCGGCGTGGTCAGGCCACCGTCAGCTTCTCCTTCTTATAGTTCTCCAGGTCCGCCCGGATGGTCTCGATGGCCACGGCGGACAGGTTGCCCGTCCGCTGGACCTCCAGCGCCAGCTCCCGGTGCTCCAGCTCGATGCGGTCGGCAAAGCCCGAGGCAAATTCCCGGACCTGCTCCACCGGCACGTCATCCAGCAGCCCGTTGGTCCCGATGTACAGCAAAACGGCCTGCCGACTGACTGACATGGGCTGATAGAGGGGCTGCTTGAGCAGTTCCAGCAGATGCTTGCCGTGATCCAGCGTCTTTTGGGTCGCCTGATCTAGGTCCGAGGAGAACTGGGTAAAGATCTCCAGCTCCCGGAAGCGGGCCAGGTCGATGCGCATAGTGCCCGCGGTGCGCTTGATGGCCCGGGTCTGGGCCGCTCCGCCCACACGGGACACCGACAGGCCCACATTCACCGCCGGCCGCTGCCCGGCAAAGAACAGGTCGGTCTCCAGATAGATCTGTCCGTCGGTGATGGAGATGACGTTGGTGGGGATATAGGCGGACACGTCCCCCGCCTGGGTCTCGATGATGGGGATGGCCGTCATGGAACCCCCGCCGTACTCCTGGGTCAGGCGGCAGGCCCGCTCCAGCAGGCGGGAGTGGAGATAGAACACGTCGCCCGGGTAGGCCTCCCGCCCGGGGGAGCGCTTGAGCAGCAGGGACAGGGCCCGGTAGGCCACCGCGTGCTTGCTCAGATCGTCATAGACGATGAGCACATCCTTTCCCTGGGACATAAAGTACTCCCCCATGGCCGCGCCGGCGTAAGGCGCAATGTATTGCAGGGGAGCCGGGTCGCTGGCGGTAGCCGACACGATGATGGAGTAGTCCATCGCCCCGTGCTTTTGGAGGGTATCCCGCACCCGGGCCACCGAGGACGCCTTCTGTCCAATGGCCACATAGATGCAGATCACGTCCTCCCCCTTCTGGTTCAGGATGGTATCCACCGCGATGGCCGTCTTGCCCGTCTGGCGGTCGCCGATGAGCAGCTCACGCTGTCCCCGTCCAATGGGGATCATGGCGTCGATGGCCAGGATCCCGGTCTGAAGCGGAGCGTTCACCGGCTCCCGGGAGATCACGCCGCTGGCCTCATGCTCGATGGGCCTGGTCTCTGTGGTGCGGATGGGTCCCATTCCGTCCAAAGGCTGTCCCAGGGCGTCCACCACCCGGCCCAGCATGGCCTCGCCCACCGGCACATCGGCAGGCCGGCCCGTTCGGGTCACGATGCTGCCCTCCCGCAGGCCGGCCTCCTGTCCCAGCAGGACACAGCCCACGCTGTTCCGGGACAGGTCCATGACCATGCCCTGAACACCGGTCTCAAACTCCACCAGTTCGCCGTAGACTGCCCGGTCCAGACCCTGAATCTGGGCGATTCCGTCACCCACGCTGAGGATCCGGCCGATCTCCTGGACCTCGCCCACGGACTGGAAATCCTGGATCCGTGTCTTGAGGTTCTGGACCAGGCTGCCCATGTCGCTGCCGTCCTCCACCTCAAAGCCCTGGATCTTGGATTTCAGGCCCTCTACCAGACCCTCCAGCTCCTCGCTGTCCGCGTCAAAATCGCCCTTTAGGCCCTGGGCCAGACGCTCCAGACGCCCCCGGACGCTGCGGTCATAGACCACACCCTGGACCTCCAGGCGAAAGCCGCCCAGAATGGCTGGGTCGATCTTGATTTGAAGGACCACACGCTCCAGTCCCCGCAGGCGGCACACCGCCCGGCGCAGATCCTCCAGGGTGGCCTCATCCGGCTGCCGGGCGCAGGTGACCACGCACACCGCGCCCCCCTGGGCCGCCAGTTCCAGCTGCCGCAGCTCCCGCAGGATGGCCGGCAAACTGTCCAGCGTCCCCTGCTCCAGCAGCAGGAGGACAAAGGCGGTCAGCTGCTCCTTCCCCGCCAGCATGGGCGCCGTGCGGATCAGTTCCTCCTTCTCCTCTCTGGTTGCCCCGGTCCCATTCAGCGCCGGCCACAGCATGGTGTCCGACACCAGGGCCTGGGCGGACTCCTTCAGCCCCGGCGTCTCCTCCTCCATCTGATAGAGGACCGCGGCGCTGCGCTGGATCGAATCGCTCATTTCCGCTCACCCGCCTCCGACAAAAACTGCTCCGCCATGGCCCGGTCCGAATCCTGGTCCAGGGCCTGTCCCGTCACCTTGGCCGCCGCCAGCACGGCCAGCTGGGCCACCTCCTGCCGGGCGCTGCGCATCAGCTTCTCCCGGTCGGCCCGGTTCTTGGCCTGGGCCTGCTCCTGCATCCGGCGGGTATCCTCCTGGGCCTGGTCCAGGATCGCCTGGTACTCCTGCTCGCCCCGCGCCTTGGCCTGATCCACGATCTTGGCCGCCTGGGCATGGGCCTGGGCGAGCTGGTCCTCATACTCCTTCCGCATTTCCTCCGCCTGGGCCTTCTGACGCTCGGCGCTGGAAAGTTCCTTCTCCACCAGGGCAGCCCGCTCCTCCAGGATGCGGTTGACCCGCCCGAACAGGAGCTTTCTCAGCACCACATACAGGATCAGCAGGTTCAGGACGGTAAAGATCACGGTGGATAACTGAAAATCCAACATCGTGCCTTCCCCCTTACTTCATAAACAGGATCAGCAGCGCGGTGATGAAGCCGAAGATGGCGGTGCCCTCTGCCAAAGCGCAGCCGATCAGCAGGGTGCTGTTGATCTTACCGGCGGCCTCCGGCTGGCGGGCGATGGCCTCGCTGGCCTTTCCGGTGGCGATTCCGATTCCGATGCCGGCTCCGATGCCGGTGAAAACAGCCAGTCCGATTGCAAGCATTCCGATCTCCATGATAGTATGTCCTCCTTTATTTCAGCCCAGGGGGCCGATGTCTGATTTACTCTTCCTCTTTGATCCCCTCGCCCACGAACAGGGCTGTGAGGAACACGAACACCACAGCCTGAATCCCGCCGTCAAACAGGTCGAAGTAGATGCTGAACGGGACGGGGACCACCGCCGGGGCCATCATCTTGATCAGCTCCATGATGATGAACGCCCCCAGGATGTTGCCGAACAGCCGCATACACAGGGCCAGGGGCCGGATCACGACCTCCATCAGGTTGATGGGCAGCAGCAGGGGCATGGGCTCCATAAATTTTTTCAGCCCGCCCCGCAGCCCGTGGTACCGAAACTGTGCCCCATAGATCAGCACCGCGCTCATGATGGCCAGTGCCGCCGTGACGTTCAGGTCCTTGGTGGGGGGGACCAGCCCGAAGATCCCGATGATGTTGCACAGCAGGATGTACAGGGAGATGGTCCCCAGGTAGGGGGCAAAATCCGGTCCATGGGCCCCCATGTTGTTTTTGGTGAAGCCGTTGAGGAACTCCACCGCCATCTCCAGGCACAGCTGCGGCTTGCCGGGATCGCGGAGCTTCAACCGCCGGGTCCCCAGCGCCGCCGCCAGGATCAGCGCCCCCATCACCAGCCAGGACACCACCACAGACAGGGTGACCGGGATCCCCCCGAAGAGCGGGATTGTGAAGGCCACGGGCGTCTGGAGCTCCTCCATCAGACGCACTTTGATCTGTTCCAAAAAACCGCCTCCCATCGACTTCCGACATACGGCACACACGGGCCGCCGTCCGGTTTGACGTCCCTCATTGTACGGCAGATCCCGCGGTTTGGATAGCCTTTTGTAAGTAAAAAAAGTGCGTTTCCACAATTTTGCCTCTCTCCCCTTCAAATGTTTGACACATCTTAACAACCTCCTTATAATAAAGCTAAACCGGTGCCGCACCGGCTGTCTATTTTCCACCTGTCTCTGATTCTGAGGAGGGAACCTGGATGAAAGCACACTCACCCATATCGATCCGCCATAAGCTGCAATCCCTCAGCCTGTTCCTGGTCCTGACCACCTCTATCCTGGGCATGGCCACCACCCTGCTGTTCTCCCTGCGCATGGAGTATCAGAACCTGGACCGCAACCTGATGAATTCCGCCCAGGTGCTGGCCCAGTCGCCGGATGTGGCCGATTTTCTGGCCCACCGGGCGGACAGCTCTGTGCTCACCCACTACCTGAACGGGACCATCTCCCGGGTCCAGGACATTGACGCCATCGTGGTGGCCGACCACAACGGCGTCATCCGGTACTGCCCGGACCCCGCCTTTGTGGGGACGGTCTACCCGGATGTGGATACGCTCACGGTCCTGCGGGGGGAGCTGACCGAGGTGGACACAGGCGCCGGCATCTCCGGCGCGGAGCACCGCGCCCTCGCCGCGGTCCATGATCTGGACGGCTCCCTGCTGGGCTTTGTATCCGTGGGCATCGGGGTGCGCAGCGTCCACCAGATCGTGCTGGACACCGTGGGTTGCTTCGCCATCCTGACTTTCCTGGCCGCCGGCGTCGCCCTGGTGCTGTCCCGCAATCTGTCCAGCTCCATCAAGGAGGCCCTGCTGGGCTATGAGCCGGACGCCTTCCGCCAGATGTTCCACCAGCGCGAGGACATTTTGGAGACCCTGAAGGAGGGCGTCATCGCCATCGACAAGGACACAAATGTGATCTATGTCAACTCCGCGGGCCTGCGCCTTCTCAACGCGCAACAGCCCTCCGACGTACTGGGCCGGCCGCTGAAGGAGCTCTATCCCGATACCCTGCTGCCCCGCCTGCTCACCACCGGAAAGCCGGAATACAACGTCCACCTCCAGCACGTTCCCGGCAGCAAGGCCGCCCTGTCCGACCGGATGCCCATCTGGGAGGACGACAAGATCGTGGGCGCGGTGGCCATCTTCCAGGACCGCACCGAGGCCACCGCCATGGCGGAGGAGCTCACCGGCGTGCGCCATCTGGTGGAGGCCATGCGGGCCTATACCCACGAGTTCATCAACAAGCTCCACATCATCCTGGGTATGATCCAGCTGGGGCAGGTGGAGCAGGCGGAGCAGTACATCCTGGACATCTCCCAGATCCACCACCAGTCGGTCAGCCGGGTCATGAGCCAGATCGAGGACACCGCTGTGGCCGCCCTTCTGGTGGGCAAGACCAGCCGCGCCGCGGAGCTGGGCATCAACCTGCACCTGGATCCCAGAAGCACCCTGTCCGCCGATGGCCGCTTCCTCCCCTCCGGGGTGCTGGTCACCATTTTGGGCAACCTCATCGAAAACGCCACCGAATCCCTGGACCGCTCCACCTGGAAGCAGAAGGAGATCGCCGTCTCCATCCGGGAGAAGCCAGACAGCCTGCTCCTCTGCGTGGAGGACACCGGCCCGGGCATCCTGCCTGAGCTGCTCCCCTTCATTTTTGAACCCAACGTCTCCACCAAGGGAGACGGGCACGGCATTGGCCTGTCCCGGATCCGGGAGCTGGTCAACCTGTACCACGGCCAGATCCGGGTGGAGAGCGAGCCAAAATCCGGGACCGCCTTCTTCCTCTCCTTCCAGACGCCGGAGGAGGAGCAGACAGAAGAGGAACCGTCCCCCAACGCGTAAAGGAGAGCGCCATGCAGGAAACTTATCAGGCCGTGATCGTGGAGGACGACCCCATGATCGCCTCCATCGATCAGAACTTTCTGGAGCGGGATCCCCGCTTCCGTCTGGCCGCCAGCTTCCGCAGCGGCCAGGACGCGCTTCCCTGGCTGCTGCGCCACCCGGCGGATCTGCTGATCCTGGACGTCTATATGCCCCGGATGACCGGGCTGGAGCTTCTGCGGGAGCTGCGCTCTTTCGGAATCACCAGCGACGCGGTGATGGTCACCGCCGCCAATGACAGCAAGACCGTGGACGCCCTGCTGAAGCTGGGTGTGGCGGACTATCTGGTCAAGCCCTTTACCGCCCGCCGCTTCCAGCAGGCACTGGATAAGTTCTGCCGCCAGCGCTCCGCCATCGCCACCCACAGCAGCGTCAGCCAGGAGGAGCTGGACGCCCTGTTCTCCGGCTCCTCCGGCCCTGAGGACGTCCCAAAGGGGCTCCAATCCCGCACCCTGGAGCGGATCCGGACCCATCTGGCCCAGGCCCCGGAGGAGGGCTGCACCTGTGAGTCCCTGGCCGCCCAGGCCGGGCTCTCCTCCGTCACCGTCCGACGGTACCTCACCTACCTGACCCAGCAGGGCGAGGTGGTCAGCCGGGTCAACTATGACACCGGCGGCCGCCCCTCTCTCCTCTATTACCTGCCCAACGGCCGCCCCTGAGGGCGGCCCCAGACTCTGCCTGTCAGACAGCTCTCCCGCTGATCTGGCAGGCTCTTTTTTCTTTTATTTCCAATGTGGAAATTTTCCCCGGTTCGACCTGAAATTTTGTTGGGCTTCGACTTGCATTTTTCCTCAGCATCCTGTATAATGTACCCATTAAGCGAACAAGTGTCCACACAAAGCAGACACTTTTCGTCAACCCAACTCAAGCAAATCGAGAGGAGAATGAACATGAAAAAGTTCCTTGCGTCCGCACTTTCCGCAGCGCTGCTCCTGTCCGCTCTGGCCGGCTGCTCCGGTTCCGGCTCTGGATCCGCTTCCGGCTCCGCTCCTGCCGGCTCCGGCGCCTCTAACGGCGACAAGGTTGTTAAGATCGGCGTATTTGAGCCCGCCTCCGGCGACTCCGCCTCCGGCGGCAAGAAGGAAATGCTGGGGATGCAGTTCGCCAACTCTGAGACCCCCACTGTGGAGCTGGGCGGTGAGACCTACCAGGTCGAGCTGGTCTATGCCGACAACGGCTCCTCCACTGATAAGGCCCCCTCCGCCGCCTCCCAGCTGGTCAGCGAGGGTGTGAGCGTCGTTCTGGGCTCCTACGGCTCCGGCGTCTCCATCGCCGCCGGTCCCATTTTCCGTGACGCCGGCATCCCCGCCATGGGCGTCACCTGCACCAATCCCAACGTCACCGCCGGCAACGACCACTACTTCCGCATCTGCTTCCTGGATCCCTTCCAGGGCACCGTGCTGGCCAACTTCGCCACCGAGAAGTTCAGCGCCAAGAAGGCCTATCTGCTGGGCGAGCAGGGCAACGAATACGACCAGGGCCTGATCGCCTTCTTTGAGCAGGCCTTCACCGCCGCCGGCGGCACCGTGATCAAGGACAGCTTCCCCAAGAACAACTCCGACTTCACCTCTTACCTGAACAAGGCCAAGAGCGAGGGCGCTGAGGTCATCTTCACCCCCGTCTCCATCGCCTACGCCACCCAGATCATCACCCAGGCCGCCAAGCTGGGCATTGACATTCTCTTCCTGGGTTCCGACACCCTGGACGACAACAAGGTCCTGGAGGCCGCCAAGGGCACTAACGTACATCTGTATGTCTCCACCTTCTATCAGGAGGGCGGCAACCCTGAGTTTGACGAGGGCATCAAGAACTACATCAATTCCAATGCCGACGCCAAGACCGCCAACGGCGGCGACGACACTATCGCCGCTGTCACCGCCATGGGCTATGACGCCTACTATGTGGCCCTGGAGGCCCTGAAGGCCGCCGGCTCCCCCAAGTCCTCTGATGTACAGCAGGCCCTGTGGGACGTGGAGTATGACGGCGTTTCCGGCCACATCGCCTTTGATGACACCAACGGCGACGCCATCCGCGACACCGCCTATATCAAGGTGTGTGACACCGCCGCCGGCGCATGGACTCTGGAGAAGTCCCAGACCGCCTAAAATATGCTGTGTGTCTGTTTGGCGGGGGCACGGCCCCCGCCAAACAGCTATTTCCGGCTCTGCCCCTGATTCTGGGCCGTCCTGAAAGGGACAGCGGGAGGGTCCTTTTCAAGACCGCCCAAATCTGAAAACAAGGGAGGAAACCTTTGTGGAATACGCTATTTCCGTACTGCTCTCCGGCATCTCCGTGGGAGGTCAGTACGCCCTGATCGCCATTGGCTACACCATGGTATACGGTATCCTGCGCCTGATCAACTTCGCCCACGGCGACGTGTTCATGGTCTCCGGCCTGATCGCCATCTACCTGACCACCATGGGACTGCCTCTGCCTGTCACCCTGGCGCTGGCCGTCCTTATCACTGTCCTGCTGGGCTTTTTGATCGAGCGGGTGGCCTATAAGCCTCTGCGTTCCGCCCCAAGAATGTCCGTGATGATCTCCGCCATCGGCGTAAGCTATCTCCTGCAAAACACCGCCACCTTCGTCACCGGCGGTCAGCCCATGAACTACCCCACCATCCCCGCCCTGTCCAAAATGGTCACCATCGGCGGGGCCTCCACCACGCTGGTGACCGTCGTCACCCCTGTTCTGGTGATCGCCCTTGTATTCGGTCTGGTACAGCTCATCAACCACACCAAGATCGGTATGGCCATGCGGGCGGTGGCCAAAGACTTTGAGACCAGCCAGCTCATGGGGATCAAGATCAACCGGGTGATCTCCACCACCTTCATCATCGGCTCCGCCCTGGCAGCTCTGAGCTCCATTCTGTACTTCACCAACTACCCCTACATCACCCCCACCGCCGGCGCCATGCCCGGTCTGAAGGCCTTCGTGGCGGCGGTATTCGGCGGGATCGGCTCCATCCCCGGGGCGGTCATCGGGGCATTCCTGATCGGCATCTGCGAAAACATCATCAAGGCCCTCCCCTTCGAGGGGGCCACCACCTTTGTGGACGCCTTCACCTTTGCCCTGCTGATCATCGTGCTGGTCTTTAAGCCCACCGGCCTGTTCGGGGAAAAGGCCACCGAAAAAGTGTAAGGGGGCGGGAATATGTTAGAGAAAAAACGAGTCAACACCGGCGCGCTGCTCAGCCTGTTCGGGGCCGTGGCCGCACTGGCCCTGGTGATCCTTCTGGAAAACACCATCGGTCCCACCGGCCAGCTGTTCACCGTGCTGAAAAAGGGCGCGGTCTATGCCCTGGTCGCCGTGTCCATGAATTTGCTCAACGGCTTCACCGGACTGTTCTCCCTGGGACAGGCGGGCTTCATGCTCCTGGGCGCGTACACCTATGCCATCCTGACGGTCCCCGTGGCCGCCAAGGATACGGTCTATTACCTCTACGGAGGCTCGGCGGTGAAGTTCTCCCTGCCGGACCTGTTTGCCGGGATCTTCGGTGACGGAATGCTCAGCCTGACTCTGGGGGTCCTGGTGGCCATCGTTCTGGGCGGCCTGGTGGCAGCCTTCTTTGCCTGGCTCATCGGTCTGCCTGTGCTGCGCCTGAAAAGCGACTACCTGGCCATCGCCACCCTGGGCTTCGCGGAGATCATCCGCGCGGTGTTCCAGTGGCAGGCCCTGGGCCCCATCACCAACGGCGCCAACATGATCACCCAGATCCCCACCTTCTCCAGCTTCAACATCAAGACGGAGAGCGGCACCATCTATCTCTCCTCCGCCTTCCCCATGCTCATTATGATCCTGTGTCTGGCGGTCATCGTCATGCTCATCAACTCCTCCTACGGCCGGGCCTTCAAGGCCATCCGGGAGGACGAGATCGCCGCTGAGGCCATGGGCATCAACCTGCCCCACCACAAGATGCTCTCCTTCTGCATCAGTTCCTTCTTCGCCGGCGTGGGGGGCGCTCTGTTCGCCATGTACGCCAGCAACGCCCAGGCCATGGTGTACACCTCCACCATGACCTATGAGATCCTGCTCATCGTCGTCATCGGCGGCATCGGCTCCATCTCCGGCAGCGTGATCGCCACCTTCCTGTATGTGGCCTGCTCCGAGTGGTGGCTGCGCGGCCTGGACTCCGGTTCCTTCCTTGGCATCCAGTCCGACCTGTTCCGCAACGGCTTCCGCATGGTGGTCTTCTCCGTGGTCATTATGATCGTGGTGCTGTTCTTCCGCCGGGGCATCATGGGCGACCGGGAGATCACCGATCTGTTCAAGAAACGGCCCCGCAAGGCCGCAAAGGAGGCCGTAAAATGAGCCAGAACATTCTCCATGTCGAAAACATCACCATGCAGTTTGGCGGCGTGGTAGCCGTCAACAACCTCTCGGTGGACGTCAACGCGGGGGAGATCGTGGCCTTGATCGGCCCCAACGGCGCCGGCAAGACCACCGCCTTCAACTGCATCACTGGAGTGTATGAGCCCACCAACGGCCGGGTGGACTTTCTGGGGCAGCCCATGATCCGCAACCACCCCCAGGGCAAGATGGTCAAGAGCTACTCCGGACAGAACGCCGCCCTCTACACCGCCCACTCCGATCTGGACGACCCGGAGGCCCTGGCCGCCATCCAGGCCGCCGGGGATGAGGAGACGCGCAGCTCGCTTCAGGCGGCATACGACAAGGCGCAGGCCGCCCGGACCGAGGCCCTGCGGACCGCCGATCCCCACGCCTTCTCCGACCATGTGCTCCGGCCCTCGCCCGACCGGATCACCCACCTGGGCGTCGCCCGGACCTTCCAGAATATCCGTCTGTTCTCCGCCCTGACGGTGTTTGAAAATGTACTCATCGCCAAGCACATGAGGGCCAAGCAGAACGTATTTTCCGCCACCTTCCGCTTTAACCGCGCGGAAGAAAAGCGGATGCGTGAGGAGGCCATGGCCCTTCTGGAGGAGCAGGACCTGGCCCATCTGAAGGACGAGGTGGCCGGTTCCCTGCCATACGGCCTCCAGCGCCGGCTGGAGATCGCCCGGGCCCTGGCTACCCAGCCCAAGCTGCTGCTTCTGGACGAGCCGGCCGCCGGCATGAATCCCCAGGAGACCCAGGAGCTCACCAACTTCATCCATAAAATCCGCGACGAGTACGACCTGTCCATTCTGATGATCGAGCATCACATGGACTTGGTCATGCGGATCTCCGACCACATCTATGTCCTGGACTTCGGCAAGCTGATCGCCCAGGGCACTCCGGCGGAGGTCCAGAACAATCCTCGGGTCATCGAGGCATATTTGGGGGTGGCAGACGATGTTGAAGATTGATGAACTGAAGGTCAGCTACGGCGGCATTGAAGCCGTCAAGGGCATCACCTTCGAAGTGCCGGAACGGAAGATCGTCACCCTGATCGGCGCAAACGGCGCAGGCAAGTCCACTACCCTGCGCACCATCGCTGGGTTGGTCAAGCCCGCCCACGGATGCATCCACCTCCAGGGGGAGGACATCACCAGCCTCTCCCCTGACCGCATCGTCTCCAAGGGCCTCACCCTGGTCCCGGAGGGCCGGCGGGTCTTCCCGGACCTGACGGTGCTGGAGAACCTGAAGATCGGGGCCTATCTCCGAACAGACAGCCTGGAGGACGATTTGAACTGGGTGTATGACCTGTTCCCCCGTCTGAAGGAGCGGTCCTGGCAGGCCGCGGGCACCCTGTCCGGCGGCGAGCAGCAGATGCTGGCCGTGGGCCGCGCCCTAATGTCCCGCCCCAAGATCATTATGATGGATGAGCCCTCCCTGGGCCTGGCCCCCATCGTGGTCAAGGGCATCTTCGACATCATCCAGGAGATCAACCGGCAAGGGGTCACCGTTCTGCTCATCGAGCAGAACGCCAACATGGCGCTGAAGATTGCCGATGTGGGCTATGTGCTGGAGACCGGCCGGATCAGTCTGACCGGCTCCGGCCGGGAACTTCTGGCCAACGAGGCCGTCAAAAAAGCGTATCTGGGCAGCTGACTATACCTTCACTTTGGGCGCTCTGGAAACAGAGCGCCCAATTTTTTTGTCTTTGTTGTACGCTTCCCAGCAACAAACCGCCTGTTCTCCGCCTGGAATAGGGGGAATGTTTCCCCACCATTCACAGAAAGGAGAGAACACAGCATGAGTCTCTATGGAAACCGGTGCAGCATTGGAGGGTTATCCTGCGGGATGGTCCTGCGGGGCGCGGCCAATGGGGAGTACCGTGCGGTATTTGAGCGGGAGTCTGCCTCCCTGGAAGAGATCGAGGGCATCCGGTGGGACCGCCCCCAGATCCAGGGGGAGTGCATCCTGCCCACCGGGTACGGCTTCACAGTGCGGGACATCCAGTACAGCGCGCCCGCCCGGAGCTACACCGTAGTCCTTCAGGTGGCGGAGCAGTATCTGGGGGATGTGGTTGGGTACCAGAGCCAGGTGGCCGAGCTGGAGGAGGGCCTGGCCCGGAAGGACCGAGAGCTGGAGGAAACAGAGGCCAGTCTGGCGGAGAAGGAATCTGCCATCGCTCAGCAGCGGGAGACCATCGCCCAGCAGGCGGAGGCGCTGGCCGAGCTGGAGGCGGCGGGAACCGCGGCCCAGGTGGACGCCCAGCTGAGGGCGGCCTATCAGGAAGGAGTGGAGCAGAATGGCTGAGATCAGGACCATTGCGCTGGAAGCAGTCCGCCAGCGGGGTCAGGCGGACGCCCAGACGTTGGCAGAGCGGGCGGTGGCCGGAGAGGCGGACGGCACCGAGCTCACCGCCAGTCAGGACATCATCCCCACCTGGCGTCAGCGGGACTTTTCCGCGGTCCCCATTGGCACCCCCTATCAGTGGAAGGGGCTCGTCTACAAGCTGTGGCAGCAGCACGACGCTACTGTGCAGCCGGACTGGTCGCCCGATCTGGCAGTGAGTCTTTGGGACCTGTGCCACACCACGGATCCCAGACTGGCCGCCCCTTATGCCCAGGCTCAGGGGAGCCGGGGGATGTACCAGCCCGGCGAGGTCTGCACAGAGAGCGGCCATGTGTGGCGGTGCACCCAGTCCAACACGGTCTATCCACCCTCTCAGCTGCCCGGCTCCTGGACAGACCTGGGGACCGTGGAGGAGGTACAGGGCTGATGGAGTGGACGACCCTGGCCGTGGCCGGGATGAGCCTGATCGGAACCCTGGCAGGGACCTTCGGAGGCATCCTGGTTGCCAACAAGCTGACCACCTACCGCATCGAGCAGTTGGAGCGGAAGGTCAGCGAGCACAACAAGGTGGTGGAGCGCACCTACAAGCTGGAGGGGCGCATGACCGAGGCGGAGCACGACATCCGGGACCTGAAGGGGGCCGCATAAGCGCTCCCACATGGAAAACCAGAGACAGGAGGAATGGATATGGAACAGCTCTATGGACGGCTGGCCGCCCTTCTGGCGGTGAAAAGCCTGGTGACGCTGGCGCTGACGGCGGTATTCGTCTGTCTGGCCCTCCGCGGGACGGTGTCCGGCGGTGATTTTCTCACGGTGTTTCTCATGGTGATCTCCTTTTATTTCGGGACGCAGAACCAGCGTCGGAGCGGAGAGAAGCCATGAACCGCCGCCCGATCGCCTATCTCCAGACCGACCCCCGCTGGGCCGCGCTCCCCTACCGGGTCCCCGGGGAGCGCGCCACCATCGGCGGTTCCGGCTGCGGGCCCACGGCGGCGGCCATGCTCATTGAGACACTCACAGGAAAGACCTTCACTCCGGTGGACGCCTGCGCCTGGTCGGTGGAGCACGGGTACAAGGCCCTGAACCAGGGGACCTATTACAGCTACTTCGTCCCCCAGTTCGCCGAATTTGGCATCCCCTGCGGCCAGCTGAGCTGGGTCAACACCTACGGAAAGCCGGACCATGAGAATCACAGGAAGGCCGCCGTCCTGCTGCGGCAGGGCTATTACCTCATTGCTCTGATGGGCCGGGGACTGTGGACCCGCTCCGGCCACTTCGTGGTGGTCTGGTGGGAGGACGGCCTGGTCCGGATCTGCGACCCGGCCTCCACCCAATATGAGCGGATGAACGGAGATCCGGTCCTTTTCCGCAGTCAGGTAAAATATTACTGGTGGGTGGACGCCAGACCGTTCCAAAAGGAGGAGGACGACATGACACAGGAGGAATTTCAGCGCCTGGCCGGGGAGTATCTGGAGCAGCTGGGCCGCCGGGAGCCCGACCCCGCCTGGGGCGCGGAGGCCCGGGCCTGGGCCCTGGAGCAGGGACTCATTGCCGGCGATGAGCACGGAGCGCCCCGCTGGGAGGCCCCGGTGACCCGCAACCAGCTGGTCACCGTGCTCTACCGGCTGTGGGGTGGAAGTACGCAGGAAGAATAAGCGCATAAAAAACGCAAAATGCTCCTTCTGGAGCGGCAGTACATTCGGATCTGCCGCTCCAGGAGGAGCTTCTCTTTTCTGCTCAGTATTTATTCAGTGGGATCTCACCGTCATCCGTCCCCTTCTCAATGGCCCGGATGACCACGTCATAGCCATAGCTCTCATTGACCTGGATGTGGACCCGGTCGCCCACCCGCCGGCCCAGCAGCCGCCGCCCCACCGGCGACTCCTTGCTGATGAGTCCCTTGAGCACATCCTGCCGCATGGTAGTGACGATCTGATAGACCTCCGTCTCGTCATCGTCCTCCATGTACACCGTCACCCGGTCATAGAGCCCCACCTGGTCCGCTCCGGAGTGGTCTGAAATGACCACGGCGGTCTTGATCATGTTCTCCAGAAATCGGATGCGGCTCTCGTTGCGGTTCTTCTCCTGCTTGGCGGCCTTGTACTCAAAATTTTCACTCAGGTCCCCGAGGGCCCGGGCCTCCTTCACCGCCTCCAGCAGCTGGGGCCGCAGGATGACCCTGCGGTGGTCCAACTCCTCCCGCATCATCCGCAGGTCCTGTTCCGTCAATTCGTTGTGCATGGTCTTTGACTTCCTCTCAAAAGCCGGGCGGCGCTGTCGCGCCGCCCGGTCTTGTTTTTAGCCGCGTTCCGTTTTAAACGTAACAGAGACGCTTCTGCTGCTGGTCAAGTATACCATAGTGGCATAGCACAAGTCAAATTCCAGGATATCCCCCACCCGGACGGGGTGGGCCGTGTTCTGCACGTCCACAATGGTGTGGTCGGAGGAAGCACCCAGGATCTTCACCCCCGGCTCCCGGGGGATCAGGTCCTCGCACTCGCCGTAGTCCACCCGGCCCATGGCCAGGAGCGCCCGGCGGCGGCGGCCCCGATCCACATAGGTACGGGTGCGTCCAAAGGCGTCCACCGACAGCTCGCCCACCGGATAGGACGGCTTTACCTTACTCTCAATCACCTCCGCCCGCAGCGTAAAAATGTGCTTGTGCATGAAGTCCATGTCACAGCCCCAGATCCGTCCAAAGAGGATCCCCTCCCCGACGCGCAGATGGTTGATCCGCGGAGGCATCGTGCCGTCCAGCACCATATGAATGGAGGAGGACGCGCCGCCGGAGATGATGTCCAGCTTGCGGCCGATGGCGGCCTCCACCCGCTCAGCGGCAGCCACCAGCTGGTTCATTTTCTCCGGAGTTGCCTGGACCGTGCCATAGCACCCCAGGTTGGTACCCACTCCGGCCAGCTCCAGGTGGGGCATCTCACGCTCCACCTCCAGGGCGGTCTGCACCAGTTCATCCTGGTCCCAGAAGCCCTCCCGCAGGTCGCCCAGGTCCACCATAAGGATCACCTTGTGGCGGCGCTTGCCCGCGGCGGCCTTCACCGCCCGCTCCATGGCCCGGAGGACCTCCGGCTCGCTGTGGAGGCTGATGTCCGTCCAGCGGGCTGTCTCCTCCACCTCGGACAACATGGGGATCCGGATCAGCATCAGTGGGACGGCGATGCCGTTCATCCGCAAGTGATGCAGCTGCTCCAGACGGGAGGAGGCGATGCTGGAATACTCCGCTTTTTCATAGATCCGGGCTGCCTGGGGAAGGCCGTTGAAGCCCTTGACCACACCGGCCAGCCGGATCCCGCTGGCGTCCATCCGGCTTTTCAACGCCCGGAGATTGTCCTCCAGCTTGTCCAGATCGATCTCCAGCTGGGGGTAATGCCGTACTCCAAACTCCATAGTTTTCCTTTCTAGTAAAAAGCCGGCAGTGCCACCGAAGCACTGCCAGCTTTTTTTGACTTGTCAAAAACCGCGTCCGCGCGCGGGGCACGGCTCCGAAGAGAGACAGACCGTTTCCTTACTTGGCGGCAGCCTGCTTCTTGTAGGGCTTGTTGTCCAGATCCTTCAGGGTGATGCCGACATAGGCGCACAGGGCGTTGACGACGGGCATCAGCCAGTTGAAGATGGCGTAGATGCCGTACTGGGCCACACCAATCCCCAAGGTATCGGAGATAAACACACCGCAGGTATTCCAGGGAACCAGAGCGGAGGTCACAGTACCGGCACCCTCAAGGGCAGAGGACAGGACAGCAGGATGCAGACCCATCTTGCGGTACTCCTCGGCGTACATACGGCCGGGGACCACGATGGAGATGTACTGCTCGGGCATGGTCATGTTGGAGATAACGCAGGTGATCTCGGTGAGGGTGACCAGACCGGCAGGACCCTTGGCCAGCTTCTTGAGCTTGTTGACAACGACCTCCAACTGATGAGTACCCTCCATGATGCCGCCGAACATCATCGCAATGATGGTCATGGCCACGGAGTTCATCATGTTCATAATGCCGCCCTTTTCCAGCAGCTCAACCATGGTGTTATAGGTATCCTCAGTCAAAGAACTCTGGAGAACCGCACGCATCTCATCACTGAATGCATAGCCATCCATACCAAAGGAGAACAGGGTACCCAAGTCACAGGCGTTGGGTTGGAAAATCAAACCCAAAACAGCACCCGCAAAGATCCCTAGGGTAATGCCGGGAATGGCGGGCATCTTCATGGCCACCGCCACGATGACGATAACGGGGGGCAGAAGCAGGATGGGGTTGATGTTGAACACGCCGCCCTCCGCGGCGTTCAGCGCGGCGGCAAACTCAGTCACTCGGCTCATATCAGCCTCGCCGCCGTGATACTGCATGGCGCCAAACACGCCGAACACAACCAGGGTAATCGCATAAGTGACAACAGTGGGAATCATCATCGCCTTGACGTGTGCAATGACGTCGGTACCAGCCATGGCGGGGGCCAGGTTGGTGGTGTCGGACAGGGGAGACATCTTATCGCCGAAGTACGCGCCGGACAGGATGGCGCCGGCGGTCATAGCCGGGTTCATATCCAAGCCGAAGCCGATGCCCATCAGGGCCACGCCCATGGTGCCCATGGTGCCCCAGGAGGTACCGGTGGCCAGGGAAGTGATGGAACAAATCAGAACGGCGGCGATGAAGAAGATGGCGGGATGCATGATCTTCAGTCCGTAGTAGATCATGGTGGGAACGACGCCGGCATTGATCCACACACCGATCAAAATGCCCACGATGATCAGAATACAGATGGACTGGAGGGCCTTATAAATGCCGTCCATCATCATCTTCTCAATGCTGTCCCACTTGTGGCCCAGATACAGGGCCATCAGGGCCGCCACACAGACGCCCACAAACATGGGCACATGGACCGCCGCTCCAAAAATCACGATGCCGATTGCCAGTACCCCAATCAGCGCTGCCAGGGTAATGCAGGACTCCCATACCTTCGGCATTCTGGGTTCTCTATTGGATTTATTCGCCTCACTCATGGATTTTTACCAACCTTTCTTTCATTACTTTGCAATAATTGCGTTTCTGATTCAGCGTTGGATTCCCGGTTTTTACCTTGACCTCTGTGAGGTCCATTCCTCCTCTCTCTCCTTTTACACGCTACACACAGTCAGCGCGGTCCCCGGCGCCCGGGGCGTGGGAGCACGCCCTGGGACGCGGGAACGCACTGAAAACGTGTCACAGCTCAGGGGCGCGGCAGTCAGACGCCCAGCTCGGTCATGGCCTCGTCCAAGGCCTTCACCACCACATCGATCTCCGCCTCAGTGGCGATCAGCGGGGGGATGAAGCGCAGGACGTTGCCGGCGGTGCAGTTGATGAGAACCTTCTTTTCGAAGCACTTGTTCACGATCTGGGGGCCGATCTCGTTGTTGGCCAGCTCGGCGCCGTTGATCATGCCCATGCCGCGGACCTCAGTGATGATGGAGTGCTTCTCCTGGAGCTTACGCAGCTCCGCGCGGAAGTACTCGCCCACCTTGACGGCGTTCTCCATCACGCCGCCGTTGATCATGGTGTCCAGGGTGGCTTCCGCCAGGCCGCAGGCCAGAGGGCCGCCGGCGAAGGTGGAGCCGTGGGTGCCGGGGGTCAGGGTCTTGGCAGCGTCGCCGCGGGCGCAGACCGCGCCGATGGGCACGCCGGAGCCCAGAGCCTTGGCCATGGAGCAGGTATCGGGCTCCACACCGTAGTTCTGATGGGCAAACAGCTTGCCGGTACGGCCGGAGCCGACCTGGACCTCGTCAAACATCAGCAGGATGCCCTTCTCGTCGCACAGGTCGCGCAGGCCCTGGAGGAACTCCTTGCTGGCGGGGCGGACGCCGCCCTCGCCCTGGACGGGCTCGGTGAGGATGGCGCAAACGTCGTCGCCCATCTGCTCCTTCACGGACTCCAGGTTGTTGAACTCAGCATAGCGGAAGCCCTCGGGCAGGGGGGAGAACCACTTGGGGTTGTGGACGATCTCCTGGCCGGTGGCGGTGGCGGTGGCCAGAGTACGGCCGTGGAAGGACTTCAGCATGGAGATGACCACATAGCGCTCGGGATGGCCGTGGTCCACCGCGTACTTACGGGCCAGCTTGATCTGACCCTCGTTGGCCTCGGCGCCGGAGTTGGCGAAGAGGACCTTCTCGAAGCAGCTGTTCTCGCAGATCAGCTTGCAGACCTGAATGGCGGGCTCATTGTAGTAGTAGTTGGAGCAGTGCATCATGTCCTTGGCGCGGTCCAGCGCCTCCACGATGGCGGGATGGTGGTGGCCCAGGCCGTTGACGGCGATGCCGCCCACGAAGTCCAGATACTTGTTGTTGTCCAGATCCCAGACCCAGCAGCCCTCGCCGCGGTCCATCACGATGGGCATTCTGGCGTGGTTGCCATACAGATATTTATCCGCAGTGGCGATGGCTTCGGCATTGCTCTTGAACTTCTCGATCATAGGGATTTCCTCCTCATATTTTAGTTCGTTGATGCCCTTTCAGGCTTACTTCCACTTGATGCCCACGCTGGGTACATCCTTACCCACGGTGGTCCCGATGCCCTCGTCGGTAAAGGCCTCATAGAGGATGCTGTGGGGCTTTCTGCCGTCGATGATGTGGACGTTGGTGACGCCCTCCTCGATGGCCTGCACACAGCAGTCTACCTTGGGGATCATGCCGCCGGCGATGGTGCCCTGATCCTTCAGGCCCTGCACGTCGGCGATGTTCAGATAGCTGATCACATCCCGCAGCTTGATGTCGTTACACAGGCCCTCAATGTCGGTGAGGAGCATCAGCTTCTCCGCGCCCAAGGCGCTGGCCAGCTTACCGGCGGCGGTGTCGCCGTTGATGTTGAAGCTATTGCCCTTCCCGTCGGTGCCCACAGGGGCCACCACGGGGATGTACCCGGCGTCCAGCATGGCCTGGACGGGCGCGGCGTTCACTTCCACCACGTCGCCCACGAAACCCAGCTCCTCGCTGCGCTGCACGCACTTGTAGATGTTGGCGCTGATGCCGGACAGGCCCACGGCCTCGCCGCCGATGGCGTTGATGCGGCCCACCAGCTCGCTGTTCACCTGGCCGATGAGCACCGCCTCCACCACCCGCATGATGTCCTCGGAGGTGTAGCGCAGGCCGTTGATGAACTGCACGGGGATCTCCAGCTTCTCCAGCATTTTGTTGATGCCAGGTCCGCCGCCGTGGCTGAGGACGGGCTTCATGCCCAGCAGCTTGAGCATGACCACGTCCTGGAGGACGGCGGCCTTCAGCTCCTCGTTGATCATGGCGTTGCCGCCGTACTTGATCACGATCACCTTGCCGGCATACTTTTTCAGATAGGGCATGGCCTCCATCAGCGTGGCGACCTTATTCGCTACGTCGTTCACAGCGCGCCCTCCTTTTTAAGAACGGTAGTCGCCGTTGATCTTCACATAGTCATAGGTCAGGTCGCAGCCAAACGCCTTGGCCTCGCCGTCGCCGCTGTGGAAGTTCACGATGACCGTCACGTCGTGCTCGGTGAGCACCTTCTTGGCCAACTCCTCACTGAAGTCAGTGCCGAAGCCGTTCTCCATCACCACCACCTCGCCGGCGGCGCTCTTCAGGATACAGTCGGCCTTGGTGGGATCCACGTCGGCTCCGGAGTAGCCGGCGGCGGCCATGATGCGGCCCCAGTTGGCGTCCTTGCCGAACAGGGCGGCCTTGAACAGGGTGGACCCGGCGATGGAGCGGGCCACCAGCTTGGCGTCCTTCTCGGTGGGCAGGCCATAGGCCTCCACCACCATCAGGTGGGTGGCGCCCTCGCCGTCAGAGGCGATGCGCAGGGCCATGTCCATGCAGATGCTGTCCAGCAGCTCGGCAAAGGCGGCCTTGTCCTCCTCCGTCTCGATGGCCACGCCGGAAGCGCCGTTGGCCAGCAGGAACAGGGAGTCGTTGGTGCTGGTATCGCCGTCCACGGTCATCATGTTGAAGCTCTTGTCGGTGCTCTTCTTCAGCATCCCCTGGAGCACAGAGGCATCCACCTTGGCGTCGGTGGTGATGTAAGCCAGCATGGTGGCCATGTTGGGATGGATCATACCGGAGCCCTTGGCCATGGCGCCGATGCGGACAGTGCCGCCGGACAGCTCCATCTCATAGGCCACTTCCTTGCGGACCGTGTCAGTGGTCATGATGGCCCACGCGGCGTCCGTGCCCTTGTCCTTGCTCAGCTCAGGGACGATGCGGCGCACGCCGTCCAGGACCTTCTCCACAGGGAGCTTCTGGCCGATAACGCCGGTGGAGCAGACAAAGACCTCGTCCTCGCCCAGGTTCAGCAGCTTCTCCGCCTCGGTCTCCACCCGCTTGGCATCCTCGATACCCTGGGTGCCAGTGGCGGCGTTGGCGTTGCCGCTGTTGATGACCACGGCGCGGGCCTTACCCTTCTTCAGGATCTCACGGTCCAGAATGACCGGAGCGGCGCAGAATTTATTGGTGGTGAACATGGCCGCGCAGGAAGCGGGCTGCTCAGAATAAATGATGGCCACGTCAGGCTTCTCACTCTTCCGGCTCTTTACGCCCACATAGCAGGCTCCTGCCAGAAAGCCCTGGGGTGTGGTAACGCCGCCGCCCTCGATCAGTTTATATGCCATAAATGTCCTTCCTTTCTTCCGTCCAGACCGGACGGGCAGTTCTCACAGGGTGACTGAAATCCTCCCGGAGGGATCAGGGATACATGGGGGCGATCTTCAGGCCGGTGGTCTCATCCAGGCCGAAGATGATGTTCATGTTCTGGATGGCCTGACCGGCGGCGCCCTTACCGATGTTGTCGATGACAGAACTGACCAGCAGGCGCTTGGTGCGGGCGTCGTAGGTGGGCGTCATGCAGCACAGGTTGGTGCCGGCGGTCCACTTGGTCTGGACGGGCTTGCTGGCGGGGAACACGCGGACAAAGTACTCGTCCTTGTAGTAGCGCTGATAGATCTCGTACAGCTCGTCGTTGGTGACGTCCTTGTTCAGGGTGGCATAGATGGTGACCTCAATACCGCGGATCTGGGGAGTCAGGTGGGGCTGGAAGTTGATGAACTGCCAGGTCTCGGACTTCATCAGATCCTTGCCGGTGAGGTAGGCGATGTTCTGCTCGATCTCGGGGGTGTGGCGGTGGCTGCCGCCCAGAGCATAGGCGCAGAAGCTGTTGCTGGCCTCAGCCAGGAGCTTGTTGGGGGCGGGACGGCGGCCGGCGCCGGTGTAGCCGCTCTTGGCGTCCACGACGATGGTGTTCTCCACCACCAGCCCCTCCTTCAGGGCGGGGTACAGGCCCAGAGTGGTGGCGGTGGGATAGCAGCCGGGGTTGGAGATCAGGCTCTTGCCCTTGGCCAGATCGCGCTGGATCTCGGGGATGCAGTAGACAGCCTCCTTGGTCATCTCATAGTTGGGGTGATCCAGATGGTACCACTTCTCCCACACCTTCGCGTCACGGAAGCGGATATCCGCGCCAAAGTCGATGAACTTCTTTCCGCCGGCCAGGACCTTCTCCGCAATGCCGCACACGGTACCAGCGTCCACAGCGGTAAAGACCACGTCGCTGTCCTCTACGATCTGGGCGATGGTCTCGTCGTTGAGGGGCAGGATCTCCTGATCGTAGAAGCCCATCAGCGCGGGATGCTCATCCTGAATCCTGCGGCCGGCGGCGAAGCTGTCGGCCAGGTGGGCGACCTGGGTCTCGGGATGGTTCACCATAAGGCGGAGCAGTTCACCACAGGCATAGCTGGCGGCACCACAGATGGAAAAACGGATCATGACACGATTCCTCCTTTTTGTTATTGGCCTATACTACTTGCGCGAGATTCCATTCCAGCAATCTACATCGGAATTCTAAAACTTTTTTGAATATCCGGTATGGATTCTGTTGAATTTTCTTGAGTCATATTATATAATCAATAGGCAGATTGTACAAGAAATTCTTTTTTCTGCTTCTCATTCCATTCCGGAATGTTCTGTTCCTGTCCATCCTATCACACAAGGAGATTTGTTATCACTATGAGCATCCGAAAATACATCGCCTATCTCAAAACCATTGAGACCGGAAGCATCACCCACGCCGCCTCTCAGCTTGGCTACACCCAGTCCGCCATCAGCCGGATGATTGCCGATCTGGAGGACTCCTGGGGGGTCACGCTGCTGACCCGAAACCGCTCCGGGATCGAGATCAGCTCCGAGGGCCTCACCATTCTCCCCAAGCTACAGGCCATCTGCAAGGACTACGAGGATCTCAACTACGCCATCTCAGAGCTCCACGGACTCAGCTCCGGCTCCATCCGGGTAGGGGCCTTCTCCAGCATCTCCAGCGGCCGCCTGCCCCAGATGATCAAAGCCTTCCATGAACAGTACCCCCACATCGACTTTCAGCTCATCAACGGGGAGTACAACCAGATCACCAACTGGCTGAGGCGGGGCCTGGTGGACTGCGGTTTTGTCAGCCTGCCGGCCGCCAACGACCTGGACGCCTCCTTCCTGCTTCAAGACACCCTGGTAGCCATCCTTCCGGAGGACCACCCGCTGGCCGACGCCCCGGTCTATCCCATTGAGCGGTTGTCCAGCGAGGACTTCATCAACCTGAAGGAGGAGCAGGACTATGAGATCACCAAGTTCCTGGACCATCTTCAGCAGAAACCCAACATCCGGTATGAGGTCAGCAACGATTATGCCATCCTGTCCATGGTGGAGTGCGGACTGGGGATCAGCGTGGTCCATGAGCTGATGCTCCACCCAAACCGCTATCACATCTGCCCCAAAAAATTCGACATCCCGCAGGTGCGGGACATTGGGATCGCAGTCAAGAAAGACGTTCCGCCCTCGACTATTACACGGTTATTCGTTGAACACGCCAAGCAGTGGGCCAGGGAAAACCTTCCATGCAAGGGGGGAATCAGCGCCTCATTTTGAGCATCATGTCACAACTGCACAGAAGCCTTCCAACTTTCTTTGTTTCGTTTAGCCAATCATACCATAAAATTGAAAAAAAAGAAAGGGAAAATTGCAAAAAATTTTGTTGCAAAATTATCAATAATTTTAGCATAATTATTCATTTTTCCTGTCCAGCCCTATATCTGCTATCCTCCGGCCGGTCCCCGGCTCCTGTTCCTTCCGGGCCCGCCGCCCCTCTGCCGCCGGACCTACTCCCTCAAAACCGCCCACCTGCGGACCGGAACCGCTGTTCTGTGGTCAAAAAACATTTTTCCTATTCAACGTTCAAAAGAGCGCGGTCCTGTTTTTGCAGGGGCCGCGCTCCTTTTATTCATATTATCCAATTTCCTCTTCTGTGTGGCAGGCAGCTCTTTTATTTTTTCTCCCATTCTTCTGGCCGGAAGCCCACCAGAACCCGGTCCCCGTCCACCAGGACCGGCCGCTTGACCAGCATCCCGTCCGTGGCCAGCAGGGTCAGCTGCTCCTCCTCCGTCATATCTTTCAAGCGGTCCTTCAGTCCCAGGGACTTATACAGCTGCCCGGAGGTATTGAAAAACTTTTTCAGCGGCAGTCCGCTGGCCTTCCACCACGCGCTCAGCTCTTCCCGGGTGGGGCGGTCCTCCTTGATGTCCCTCAGCGTGTAGGACACCCCCTGCTGATCCAGCCACTTTCTGGCCTTCTGGCAGGTGGTGCATTTGGGGTAACAGATAAACAGCATATTTGTCTCCTCCTGTCAAAAAGGGCTCCGGCAACACGCCGGAGCCCGGGTCGGATCAGTAATTCATCTGCTTGCGCCGGGACAGGTTCATAGTCCCGTCCTGCATCTGGTCCAGGCTGTCCAGGCTCTTGCCGGTACCCTCGGCCACACAGGAGATGGCGTCTTCCGCCACATGGGTCTCAATTCCGGTGTGGGACTCGATCAGCTTGTCAAAGCCCCACAGCAGAGAACCGCCGCCCGTCATCACGATGCCGTTGGTGGAGATGTCGGCCACCAGCTCCGGGGGCGTGCGCTCCAGCACCCCGTGGATGGCCTCCAGGATCCGGCTGGAGACCTCTTCAAAGGCCTCGATCATTTCACTGGAGGAGACAGAGAACACCCGGGGCAGGCCGGTCATCAGGCAGCGGCCCTTGATCTCCATGGTGACCTCCTCCGGCCGGGGGAACACGCAGCCGATGGACATCTTCAGCTCCTCAGCAGTGCGGTCGCCGATGAGGACATTGTGCTTTTTGCGGATATACTTGACCACAGCCTCGTCAAACTTGTCGCCGGCGATCTTGATGGAGGCGGACTCCACCACGCCGCCCAGGGAGATCACCGCGATGTCGGCGGTGCCGCCGCCGATGTCCACCACCATGTGTCCGTCCGGCTTGGTGATGTCGATGCCGGCGCCAATGGCGGCGGCCACGGGCTCCTCGATCAGATAGGCCCGGCGGGCGCCCGCCTGGATGCCGGCGTCCACCACAGCGCGCTCCTCTACCTCGGTGATGCCGGAGGGCACGCAGATGAGCAGGCGGGGCTTAAACAGAGAGAAGGTAGTCACCTTCTTAATAAACTCCTTCAGCATCCGCTCCGTCATGTCATAGTCGGAGATCACACCCTCCCGCAGAGGGCGCATGGCCACGATATTCCCAGGGGTGCGGCCCAGCATTGCCTGGGCGTCGGTGCCTACCTTCAGCAGCTTGCCGGTATTCTTATCCATAGCCACCACCGAGGGTTCCCGCAGGACCACGCCCTTGCCTTTGATGTATACCAGAACGGAAGCAGTACCCAGATCGATCCCAATGTCCTTACTGAACAGATTAAACATAGCCTTCCACCTTATCTATTTTCATTCCCGGCCTGGTGATCCCGGGCCGGTCCCTTGTTATATCGCTGCTATTTTTCATTATAACGGCTCATGCGGCGGTTTTCAACTATTATTTCGCCGTATTTCTTCCTATTTACGCCAAAGCTGTATTTCATTTTTTCCTGCTGTGCCCTTCCGATAGACGTAGCATGTCTTTTTGTAGTATAGCACAGGACCCAGCAGGTCAATGTTAAGTTTTCCTTAATATTTCCCTGGCTATCCCGCAAGCCACCCTTTGGCCCGGATCCTGGGGCGCAAAAATACCCTGACTGTCTTGGTGCTGGAGTCTGTGGCCCGGTAGACAAGGTTCCTGCAATGAGAGAGCGCCGATGATACAATGGGTGCAACAAGAAATTCTTTGAAGGAAGACAGCAAGGGTGAATAAAAACGAAAGTGGCAGAGGGCTTTCAGCGAGCATCAGCGGAAAGCCTGGGAAGACCCTTAACAGAGAAGGAAAAGAAGGGACCGAACAAGTTCGTGGAACGCTTTTTGCTGCTTCTAAATGACACGGAGGAGTAAACCCGTCTTTCGGCGCCAATTCCATGCACTCCTGGGCCAAGGGCCACACGACGGAACCGGCCAAAGGCAGTGCAGCCGATACAGAGCAGCAGACAGCGGCCCACGGCGTATCTGTGGCGTATCTGTTGGGTCGCTCCATCACCATTTCGACTTGGCAGCCGCCACCGAAGAAAGCGTCTGGCAGGAAATCTTTCACGCCCCTGAGGGCAGAACCGTGTTCCGGGGTACCCAGTCCTGCGTCCGCTGTATGTACGGTTGAAAACGCTGCCCCAGTCTATACCTTGCTGTCGATGGCCTGCGGAGTATTTTACCAGGAATTCACCAAATGGCATTTACCGGGAAAACCGCCCTCTCCGCAGCCCACATCCACTATTCCCTCATAAAGATGGTTCTGTGCCTCCTGCTGCTCCTGCTGGAGAAGCACTTTGCCTTTGCTGGGAGGAGGCAGGCCGGATCCTGGCCGTTTACGGACCTGTGGGATGCTTGTGGTCCCAGGGTGACCCAGGTCCTGCCCCCTGTCCTCCCCTTACAGCATCTGCGCCAGCCTGACCTACATTATGGATCAGGCTGGCGCTTTTCCCTCTGTATTGGACTGCATCCGGCCCTCAGCCCTGTCCAAGAAGAACCAGAATCAGTCCATAAATCACGCTGGCGCTGATGCCGAACACCAGCACCGGCCCGGCCACCACGAACAGCTTGGCCGCCGTTCCGGTGATGAGTCCCTCTGGTTGTGTCAAGATAGACATACAGTTTTTTCGGAATTTTTTCAGCTGCCTCCAAAGTGGGGGGCGCTTATTGTTTTAGCTTGCCGTTACAAATTCAAACCCGCTCGAAGTACGCATATCTATCTCAATCTCTCCTGAAGGGTACACACGAACCCGCTCTACAAAATTTCTAATTATTTCCGGATCATAGTCTTTAAGCAGGATGATCTGATCTGCTGTTCTTTTTCCCGCCGCAAGATTACCTCGAGACTCATAGTGCTCTACCAGAAGCCGCTTGATCTCTTCAGCTCTACTTGAGAGTCTTGCCAGCTTCTCTGAATCTGTCTTCTGGATATCAGCAAATTTCTCTCTGCTTATGCGACCCGCTCGGTATTGCTCATATAGTTCAGCCTTTCTACTTTGGAGCCGTCTTGTCATATTGGTGTTAGCATCAAGCTCCGTTTGAATACTTGAAAGCTTTTTGTCAATGCATGCCTGCATCAAACAATGCTGCTCAAGGAAGCTCCTACTTTGTTCCCGCAGCATCTGAAGAACAGCTTGCTCAATTTGGGCCTGATTGACAAAGAGACCCGCACACTCAGCACCCTTAATACTGTCATTTTTCGGGCAAACAAGGTGTGGTTCCTTTGCTGGATTCTTTCGGAGCTTCCTCCCGCAGCAGCCACAAACAAACAGATTGTTGGCTCGGTTTCCGGCAGTATTCTTGTTAACATTCCGAATACGCCCTTGGAGCGCATTCTGTGCCGTTCGGAACAACTCCTCCGAAATGATTGCTTCATGTGTACCTGGAACTATGATCCATTGATCTCGGGGCAATGATCGCATCTTAGGCTTTCCTACTTCTTCTGTCTCTCGAGTATTGGTAATCATCTTACCGGTATAGCGTTCATCAGTCAAAATCTTTCGAACAGCCCCCTTGAGCCAGATTCCAGTCTCTTCCTTGACCACCCCATTATAAAACCCGCCATTTCGCCGTTTATGCTCTAACGGGGATGGAATGCCCATATCATTCAGCATTTGAGCGATCTCGCTCGTGGTCATGCCTGCAACGCAGGACTCGAAAATCATGACAATGATGTCACGAACCTGCTCATCTACGATCAATCTCTTTTTGTTATGAGGATGGACTTGGTAGCCATAGAAGCCGTTTCCTCCCCAGTATTCACCACGCAGATTGCGGGTACGAAAAGCTGAGCGCACCTTGGTTGATAGATCTCGGCTATACATATTATTGATGAGATTGCGGAGGGCTAACTCAAGTCCGCCCGTGACACCTAAGTAGTCATCACTATCAAAGGCATCATTGATAGAGATAAAGCGGACCCCATAAAGAGGCAGGATCAGTTCGAGGTAGTTTCCCATCTCAAGAAAGTTTCTTCCGAAACGAGATAGGTCCTTCACCATAATGCAATGAATTTCCTGATTGCGAGCCATCTCAATTAGCTCATCGAACTTTGGCCTGTCAAAATGTGTTCCCGTGACACCGTCATCGCAGAACACAATCACTTTATAACCATGGAGCGATTCATGTGTATCATAGTAATCCTGGAGTAACCGCCTTTGGTTGAAAACACTGTTACTCTCATTCTTCAATGCATTTGTTTTGAGATCTCGGTCTTCACTCGACAAACGAATATAAAACGCCAGCACCTTATCCGGCATATCTCTCCGCCTCCTTTCCTCGGGTCGCAGCGACATAGAGAACCTGTTCAATCTCATCACGATGGCGGAATGCCACTTCAACATGGCCATCGTTAAACAAGGTAAGCGTCTCAATGAAGGCTGCTGCCATTTCAGCGTCAAGGGACTCCTGATCCTTATACTTTTCAATCAACAGTGCCCACTGCATTTTGCTGCCAAATCCCACTGAGTACTTTTCCTTTTCCTTCTCCAATTCAACAATAAAGATCCTCAAATCATCCGCCCTCCTAGAGTAGTCCTCGCTCAGATCTGTGTAATCTTGATGGCTCAGAAGCCCATCTGCAAAATCGCCATACAGGGCTGCCTTCAGCTGATTGAACTTTTCAATTTTTCTCTTTGCATCATCAATCTGGGTTTCATATATCTGATAGCGGGTCTGCGAAGAAGGCGTAGCATTCAAGTTGGCAATCAGTCTCTGGGCATCGGAGAATGCTCTTATCTGAGTTTGGATAAGCCGCAGGGCAAGGGACTCTACATCCTCCTGTTTGACCGCTTTCTTGGGACAAATGGTGGCATTGTAATTCTCATGGAGAGTGCAATAATAGTAATAACCGCGATTAGATTTACTGCGCAAGTACATACTGCGACCACATTCTCCGCAACGAAGAATTCCTTTGAACATACTTCTTCGTTTACTCTTGGAATCGTAGATAGTCGCAAGGCCCTGTTCACTTTGCCTAGCCGAGAGGATGTCCTGAACCTTATCAAAAAGCTCTTTGGAAACAATGGGTTCATGCATACCTTTATTGATAATCCATTCCTCTTCGGGCGTTTTAACTGTAGTCTTTGTCCCCCGCTCGCACAGCTGGCTTCTGTACTTTCCGGACACAATCCAACCAAGATAGACTGGATCGACAAGAATTTTCTTGATCGTTTGCAGATACCAGATGGCATTTTTGAACTTCTCCGTCTTCCGCAAACCAATATCGTACAGATAGCGTCCGGGACTGGGCACCCCTTGCTCATTCAGAGTTTTCGCTATGAAGTGGAGAGTATGATTCTCTGCCACCATACGGAAAATGACAAGAACGATTGGCCCCGTTTGCGGATCAGGAAATAGGTGGTACTTGTCATCCGGATCTAACATATATCCATATGGCGGAGTGCCAGTGGTCCACTTACCAGCAAGCTGCTGCGTCCGTTTCACCGCCCGAATTTTCTTGGAAATGTCTCTCGCATATGCCTCGTTTGCAAAATTTTTCAGTTGGATTGAAATGTCGGCATCATCCCGCAATGAGTCAAAGCGATCGGTAACGGAGATAAAGCGCACACCCATTCTCGGAAAGATCTGCTCAATATATTCACCGCTCTCAATCATATTTCGCCCCAGACGAGACAAGTCTTTGACAATCACACAGGTCACCTTGCCAGCTCGGATGTCATTCATCATTCGAGCGAATTCCGGGCGCACAAAGCTAACTCCCGAGATATCGTCATCACAATAGAGGTCAAAGACAACTAAATCCTGATGCTGGGAAACAAAGTCCTTCAGCAACGCAATCTGATTACCTATGGTGTCTGCTTCTCGCTTTTGTTCGTTCTCAACCGAGATTCTGGCATAGAGCGCTACCTTGTACTGGACGGGGCCTACAACAACTGCGGGTGTGGCTTGGACATTTTTTCTGCTCTTTCTTGCCATGCTTACATCGCCTCCCCTAGTATTCCACGCGCGGCATATTCCTGCAGGCTGCTCACCAAACGGGCATAGTCCTCGGAATGCTCAAAGATGATTTCCAACTTTTCGTCTTTGTGAATAACAACTTTTTCAATGCACTCCAGAACAACTGCCCGCGTGAGTGATTTCAATCCTCGATGTTCGGTAAATGTCTTCATCCAGTTGTTCGGGGACTGTTCGCCCGAGAGATAGATACTGAGTTCTCGGTCGATCTGCTCCTGAGCAATCAGCGCATCGGCAATTCTTGCATCATACTGACCTCTGATGTCACAGAAGTCAGTCTTCGAAATGAGTCCTTCTTTCATATCTTCATAGAGAGATGCCTTCAGATCGCGATAACGAGCGATTTCTGCCGCAAGTTTTTCTCTGCGTTGCTCACACTTGGCAACATTGATTTTCTGATATGGCACCTGCTGAATTTCAGATAGACACCGGTCGAGCTCAACCACCGCGCTGATATGCTCTTGCAATAGCTGAAGGACAGCTGCCTCAACCTGTGCCTCTGGTACCTGCTTGAGTTCACAGCGATCCTCTTTCGTGCGCACGCTGCAGCGGAAATAGCTGTATAACTTATATCCGTTGTTAATTGTGCTTCGAGTAACTGCGTTCCCGCATTCTCCGCATTCCAACAAGCCGGATAGCGGATAAACTGTCGTTGCTCGTGGTGCTGCTCGCGTATCTATCAGAAGAGCTTTTTGAGCAAGATAGAATGTCCTCTTCGTGACAACAGGCTCATGGGCGTCGTGGATCACAACCCACTCGTTTTCTTCTGTTGGTATTGATTTCTTGATTTTATAGTTTGGTCTACGGCGAAGGCCTTGGCGGAGGGTTCCAATATAGATCGGGTTGGTGAGTATCCGGGCAACTGCCTGCGCTGTCCATTCGCACCGTTCCTTCATTTTGAAGCCGGAGAATAACGGCTCTCCCTTGTGGCGCTTATACTCCAGCGGCGCAAGAATTCCGCTCTCTGCAAGCCGAATTGCTATGCCATTGTTCGTCATGCCTTGAATTTTCCAGTTGAAAATATCCTGGACAACTGTGGCAGCATAGGGATCGGGCTCAATTCGATTGTGGTTTTCCTCGCACTTCTGGTACCCATACGGTGCAAACGGACAAATAAAGTCACCATGTTTCCGCTTCACCTGCAGCTGGCTTCTGACCTTTACTGAGATGTCACGGCTGTAGTTGTCATTCATCAAGTTCTTGAGCGTGATGCTAAACTCGCTACTCTCGTCACGGGTAATCGTGTCGATGTTGTCATTGATAGCGATCAAGCGCACCCCTAAAACAGGAAATAGACGGTGGATATACTTTCCGGAATTGATATACTCTCTTCCGAAACGGGACAGGTCTTTTACGACCACGCAATTGATCCGTCCAGCCTTAATATCGTTCAGCATGCGCTGAAAGGCTGGACGGTCAAAATTCGTCCCTGTATATCCATCGTCTATACGAATGGAGACAATATTAAATTCAGGCTTATCCTTCAGAAAGTCCAGAATAAGCTGCTTCTGGTTGGTAATGCTGTTGCTCTCACGGCCAGATTGCGCCGCAACGATGTCTTCCTTGGAAAGACGCACATAGATGGCGGTATTAAACACAGCCATCTCATTCGCATTATTCTGCATAATCTCACTCCTTTGGCGTGGTCTGTCTGCCTAAGGAGTGAGTATGCTTGATTTAGTCCGAGGCTATTATACCACATCTATGGCCCTTTATCCAGATGAAAAACGGACCTGGCAAGAATTACATCATGCTCTGCTGCTGCAGCAGATGCTTGAACACTTCCTCAAAGGATGGCCCGTCCTCTTTGTATTTCACCTTGACAGCAAAGTTGCCCACTCGGACACAGTATGGATTCTTCACTTGCTTCAGATAACTGAGCACTCTTTCACGCACAGGCAAGGATTCATCAATGTGAACGGTGCTCAAGTCTACAAGCTGAGACTTGTCTACTGTCCGAATATCAACCGCCTTCATCGCTTCCCACTGCTCGGGTGTGATATCTCTTGGATCATCAGGGATTTCAGATGCGATATATGGCACTGTACCAGAAGTAATCTTAGGTTCTTCCATAATACCGATAGTACCTCCTTGGGATATTATCCCTAGTATTATTTGGATTATTCCAGCAGTTCACTCCTCATAATGAATGTAGAAATGAGGGTGTGTTTGACCACCCCCCTCTACTAAAAATTTGTGATCTGCCCAAAAATCATTCCGGTCTCTCTACGCTGAAAAGAGGGATAATATCATAATTCCCATCTTCTGCAGTTTCGAGCCCCAGCTCTTCCAATACCTGTCTTTGAATGTCAGGCTTCAAGTCATCAATATAGATCTCAACGCTCATTTGTCTTCCTCCTGATAAGACTTTTTCAAATCAATCCACTTGCAGTCCGGATAGTTCCCTCGCTTACAGCCAAGGCAGTTGGTCGTAAGGCACTCCTCGAGCCAACAGGTGTAGCAGGTATCCATCCCAATATAGTCGCTTGAGGCTTGCCAAAAACCTGCAGGGTGGCGCTTAACAAGCCAACCGCCACAGACATTACAGTTTTTTTCTTTCCAAACGACCTTTGCAGATTTATCCCACTCAATCTCCTGGCCGCACATGGGGCAGAAGTTCCATCTCGGATGGTCATCATCGCCATCAAACAGAGCCTTCTCACAGTTCGAGCAGGTATAGACTGACTTGATGTTCGGTCGCTCTTGGTTTTCAATAGGAACCATATAGATTCTCCTCATACGCAGAGGGCTGCAGCTAAAATGCTGCAGCCCAAGTCATAATCATTTGTTCCGGAAAAGGTGCTTATAGAGATCATCTACGCCTTTCCGCTTTTGTGTCCAGGTAATCGGAGCCACCTCAAAGCCAGCAGCAACCCCCATTTCGATATAGCGATCACGCGCCTTTCGGACCTCTTCTTTGACCTGGTAGTCCGAGTCAACCATAATGTTGATTCGTACCACGCCGATAGAGTTAAGCTCTTCAAGCGCACGCTCGAACTGGGAATAGCTTGGCACTCCGGTAAGGCCGACAAAACCACTTTCATATGAGGTGCCAAGTGCAAAACTGTAGGCAATATCTGCCTTCATCACGCCTTCTGTGAGACAGACTACCTCGTCGCCTTCGTGAACCCCGACATAATGTGGACAGCACTTGGACTGTGTCCCATAGTACTGATCGATGCTCGTTAGGTTATAGAACTTCTGGTTATAAACCTTATCGAGTCGAACCTGAATGGCCTCAATTTGCCCATTAAGATTTCGATCCGGAAGCATGATTCCAGAACCTCTGATGTCGAGCGTCCACTGCCCGGTATCTTTCTGGCAATAGAAACCAGGAACACCATCAAGGACACAACCGCGCTCCAGCAACTCAGTCACGATCCGTCTCAGGCGTGTCGTGGGGGTTGTTCGATAGCCAAGCCAGTCAATCTCATCTCGGGTCAGGCCTCGTTCCTTCAGCGATGCTTGATGTGTGGGGCACAGGGTCAAAAGTGAGAGCAGATTTGAATAGGTGTTATCTCGCACCTCAGCTGAGGCTATCGGCAGTTCCGCTGTCTCAATTATCTTCCGCCTTCTCTTATACTCGCGCGGTTTTTCATTTCTGTCGGGACCGAATATCTTACAAAGCTCCTCATAGGCCGTATGGAGGGTGACTTCGCAAAACTCTGCGTAAAGGTGGAGGATGCCCCCACCTTTGCCGCAGCGGTTGCACCGAAACACATTGTCTCGGATCTTCACATTCATATGAGCTTTTCGATCTGCACAGAATGGACACCTACAATGTAGTTGCGTGCCGGTATCTCTGATCACTTCAATTCCAAGCAAATCAACTACCTGTTCGATGTCACATGGCAGATCTGGTTTTCTGCCCATCATCAATCACCTCCCTCGGTGAGGGGCCCAATCAGCTGGCCATCTGACCAACAGCTTCCAGCAGCTTTGTGGCACCTGCCTTGAGTGCAAGGTTATGGCCAGAATAGTTCTTCACATACCACGCCAAATCTCCGGGGTTCTTCATGGCAATATCGCCCAGGGTCCAACCGTTAAAGCGACCGAAATCAACCTTAACGGCCTTGGCCTGCTCGATGGTCATGACTCTCATATACTCATCAACCGTCTTGGGCGGTTCAGGCGCAGCTGCTTTCGGCTGCTGTGCGGGTGTCTGAGGTTGCGTCTGCTGAGGTGGCTGAGACACTGGAGAACTCTGAGCCGGAACTGCAGGAGGCATCGGCTGCGCAGTAAAGCTGGCCGCTACATTTCCCGGATGTCCGGCGTCTTCATCAGGCGGCATTTTGATGGGAGCGTCAGCGATGATACTCGCCAGGGTTTCTCCATTCATGCAGAACTGCGTACCATAGCCGGCATCGGCCAGCGCGCGCCCTTTTGCCACCGTTTCTGCAATCTCCAGGAAGCGATCTCCAAAACGTTCCTCAGTAGGAAAGCGCTGAGAGTAGGCTTTCCCAATGAACTGGTCAGCAGGGTCAGCCTTGTCTGCGTAGACCTTGCAGCAGACAACAGCGCTCTTCTCGTCTAGATGAACAAGCTCCGGATCGATCTTGCCGTTCGGGCAGCGCAGCCGGAACCAGAGGAGTCGGTACTTGACATCCAAATAGAGATCGCTTTCACCTTCTTCTCCAACGGTGTTACGCACAAAGTCAGCAGGGTTAAATCCTTCAACGGCATTGATGGCCGGGATCGCGTTCGTGTTCAATTCACTCATGTTGAGTCTTCCCTTCATAATAAATGTAGAAACGAGGCGGCTTCTGACCACCCCGCTTCCCAAAAATCAAGTCACTCGATTGCTGAGCTCGCGGTTGTAGTAGGCCACGATTCGATCAGCGAGGACGGTGTTCCGTTGACCCACATCACATTTGTGGATCGCAATAAATACGGCTTGTTTCTGCCCAATCAGAATGACCTTTGCCTTGGCTCTGGTCACCGCTGTATAGAGCAGGTTTCGCCGCAACATGATATAGTGCTCCTTCAGAAGAGGAACGATGATGACCGGATACTCTTGCCCTTGGCTCTTATGGATGGTCGTACAGTAGGAGAACTCGAGATCCTCCAGCATTTCCTGCGTATATCGCAGTTCACGCCCGTCCAAGAGCTTGACGCAGACGATGGTTTCATCATCCTCTTTCTCCATGTCACTTATAATTCCCACATCGCCATTCGACACATTGATCCTGTTTACGGTTTGCATTATGCGATCACCTACACGGAAGACCCTGCCACCGCACTTCACTTCCTTTTTCAGGTTGTTCGGAGGGTTGACGAGATCCCGTAATGTCTCGTTCAATGCATTGGACGCCACAGCGCCACGCTTCCGAAACGGCGATAGGATCTGAACATTCTCTATGCCATGAATTGCAACTTCACGCAGATAGTTTTTTATGACCAGCTGCGCTGCATCTTCCGAGTTTTGCACTTCGAGCATCTGAAAGTCATCTCCATACTGAAGATGTGTGTCATTATGGTTGATTGCATGGGCGTTGGTGATGATCCGACTATTGGATGCCTGCCGGAATACCGTTTCCAAAACTGCCGTTGGCACCTTCTCGCTACGGATCATCTCCCGTAACACATTGCCAGCACCGACAGATGGAAGCTGGTCAGCATCACCTACGATGATCAGTTGGGCTCCTGGCTTGATTCGCTCCAGCAGCACATACGCAAGGCGCATATCCACCATAGAGAACTCATCCACCACGATAAGATCTGCAGAAAGCATTTCCGTATCGTTGAGTGGACTATCCTCTTCGGTGACCAGACCAAGAGCAGAGTGAAGCGTGGAGGCATATTTGCCCGTTTGCTCCGACATTCGCCGGCTGGCTCTACCGGTGGGTGCAGCCAAAAGGATCTCGTTTGACGGGAACGCTGCCTGGTAGATGTCTAAGATAAACCTTAGCGTCGTCGTCTTGCCGCTGCCCGGTCCACCAGTCATGATGGTTATGGGATAGGACAAGCACAGCTTCACAGCATTGCGCTGAGAAGGGGCCAGCCTCTGATGCAAGTTTTTTTCCGCCCGATCGATCTTTTCATCCAGGTCACGGATCTCATCGAACCCTTCCTGGAGGAGCATGGACACAATCCGCTTAGCAGCTTTGACCTCACACATACGCTCATAGCTCAGGTACACACGAGATCCCTCAACATAGACACGGGACTCAACACGCTCATTGGTGATGGCCTGTCGGATCTCCTCCTCGGAGACCACCTCTTCTTCACAATCCGAGTTGAGCAGGTCATAGCACTGACCCACAGTCTCATCAACGGTGAGAAAGAGATGCCCGGACACCCTGGCCTCATCCAGCACATAATTGATTGCGCCGGAGTAACGCATTGGATGTTTTAGGCTCACCTTTGTTTTGCGGGCGATCGAGTCCACAGTCATAAAGCCAAAGCCTTTGATCTTACAAAGCTGGAAGGGATCCGACTTCACGATCTTCAGGCTGTTGTCGCCGAACTCTTCTTTGATCATCGCAGCCTTCTTCATTGAAACACCAAACGGCGCCAAGTAGATCATAAGGTCGCTCAGGGCCATTGTCTCCTCATAGGAGGCGATGATGGCCTTGAGCTTCCTCTGGGCGATTCCCTTGATGCTCAGCAGCTTCTGTGGCTCCTTGTCCAGCACCTCCATGGTCTTATCCCCAAACCTTGCAACAATGGCTTTGGCAATCTCCGGGCCAACGCCCTTAATCACGCCACTACTCAGGTATGCGAGGATACCAGCCTGATTTGTAGGAACGATCTCCTTACACATCGAGACCGATAACTGAAGACCATGCTTCGAGTTCTCCCAGATGCCCTCCAGCTCTACCTCCACTGCATTGGAAGCCACGAGATGATAGCCGATTGCAGTGAAGTGGATTTTGTCGTCATGGTAGAACGATCGGTTGCGCGCTTCCTTGGGAACCGACTGATCTTCGGTGCTGTAGGAGAAGATGCAGAAGCCCTTATCCGACTTGAAGATGGTGCGCTCATATCGACATAGCATTCGATCACTCCTTATGCGATGGCCGTCTTGACCACCTTGAAAATTCTCAATTCTGTCTGATCGACGAACTCGTCGTAGATTTCCGGATACTGGGCTCTCAGCGCCGACAATCTATCCTTATTGATCCCTTCTCTGTATTGAGGATTGTAGGTTACTCTGAAGCACTCACTGCCGTGCTCACAGGACGCCTTACAGGCAGTCCCCATTTGCTCGACAATGGGGGCGTAGAGCGACTTGATGCGTGTCTCCAATGCTTTGGACTGCGCATCGATCACCTTCTTTTCCTCCTTCAGGTTCAGAATTTCTTTCAGGCTGCCAAGGAACTTGCAGTCCAAATCAACACTCGGCTCAGACTTATCGGCCGGCCCGAAATAACGACGAAGGGACTCCAGCACTGCATCCGGCTTTTCTACCAGAGGCGGTTCAACACGAGCCAGAACATGATTGCGCCAGAACGCCTCCAGCTCCATAATCGTATTCTCCTCCTCATCGAGGTCGCGCTCAATCTTCTGCCATACGAAGTCGTTCTCATTGTTGGAAAACAGGCATGCGATAAAGGCGACATCGATGTTCATGACGGCCATGTAGTGTCGCACCTGCAGCTCATAATGGCGTGGCACAGAGCCATTCGCCCACTTGAACTGCATATCATAGTGCGCGGTTTTGCATTCGAGGATGGCCTTTCGACCATCCGGAAGCATAACGAACCGGTCTACATCGGCAATCAGGAACGGGAAAATAGGATGCTGGTACATCCAGTGGTCTTCAAAGACAGACAGGCCGGTCTTCTTGGCGAAGATCTGAGCCACCACATCCTCGAGCAGATGCCCAATTTGGAAAGTGATGCTCTTATCCGGGCCTTCATCTGCCATGACCACTCCGATCTTGTCATAGTAGAGCTCTCTGGCCGTGCGATACGGAGAGGAATTAAGGGCGACAGCTACATCGCTGCCGCCAATCCCTTTGCGCCGCCAGTCCAACCACTGATCCTCAGTGAGGGTGGTGATATCGACCAGCTTATTGGGTTTGTAATTCAAATTCAGCGCCATAATTCACTCCTCCTCACAACGGTCGAAACCACGTTCACCGCATTCCGAGCACTCAGCATCGTCCAGATCCTCAAAGGATCCGAAGAGGCTGATCTCGCCGCAGTTGCGACACTTGCAGCGGCTCAGGTCTCGTTCAGCATGGTTGAGATTGCCATCCTCGTCGCAGGTGACATGTTCCTCAAAGCACATTCCGGTCTCCGTAGAGCGGATTTCAACAGCTACATGATCCTCCATACAGGCCTCACTCAGCGTGATGCACTCGGCATCATTTCGCTGGGGGTAACCATCAATCATGCAGGACCAAACAGACCAGGCAAACATGATGAGGAAGGAATGCTCAGCAGTTTCGTTATCTGCTTTCCCTTCGAATTCTTCCATGGCATCCTTGACGCTCTGCTCTCGCTTCTGCTCGGAAAAGCTCCGGGCAAAAAACCGCTTTCCGGGGACAGTTGATTGATCATCGCTGCTGATGAAACGCTCCACAAAAGACTTGACACCCTCGCGAGTACCAGTCACCTTAACAGTTCCAAACGCCCAATTAGGCATAATCGATCCTCCTCATTCTTCAAAATCAGTGTTGTAGTGTTCAACAATCGCTGTTGGCTCGTCCGATGCGCAATCGCCATAGACGACTGTCTGGAGCAAATCTTTGTCCGGATCATACTCCACACAAGCCAGCACGACCGTGGCGCCATCCTCGCGTACAAAGTCGATAAAGACGCCGGGATAGTCTTCCGCACAATCGCTCTTATCGTGCTTGGCGTAGACCTCAAGCTTTCCAAGCGGAGTCTCAATGACGAAGTGTCGTGCCTTATTCACGATCAACCAACTCCTTTTTCTTTTGCTGTCTGTCGCTTGGCAAGCAGCAGATGCTTGGCCAGCTCAAGGCTGCAGGTATGCACTAAGCCAGTCTTCTCACTTCTGAACCGAACCATCGGCGACCGGAGCGTATGGTATCCTCCGGAGCCTGACGGGTACATTCCAGGCTGCAAAACTTCAGACACCACCAACACCTCTTTACTGACGAGCGCATAGTATTGCTGCCCAACTTCAAAGTGCTCATTGATGGCTTTCATGGGTTGCCTCCTGGTTCAAAACCAGATCGTCCACCTGGATCGAGTCATCTACATACTCGCCTTCAGGAAGCGGGCAATCCGGCCCCAAGGCGTATTCGATAGCGTCGTCCAGGGTATCAGCCTCTACATCCACATGCCCGTACATCTGCCAAACCAAGGGAATTCGAAAACTGCTCATGATGACACCTCCGAACCCTCGTTTCCCGCCGGGACACCGAGATCCTTCAGAACTGCGTCCATGTGATAGAACACCTCACCGATTCCAGCAAAAATGTGGTCGCTGTCAAGCACCCACATGAGATCGTGCCTCTCGCCATCGGGGGTACGGACGAAACATTCCCACCAGTTGTTGTGCTCCATATCGATCCAATACCGATTGTGCTTCCTGCAGATTGCTGCTACCAAAGCACGGTCAGTCTTGAGATAAGGCTGGATATCCGATCCAAATCGGCCGGAGTTGTTCTTGTCCTTCACATAGAGCAGTTCGCGATCGCGGTCGCTCTTGTCATAGAGCCATGCGTAGACATCGCCTAATGCATGGACCTCAAAAACGCAACCGTGAACCCGAATGGCAGCGATCTGGCCGCCGTACCATAGCGATGAATACTGTTTCCGTCGAATGGGCTCCATGAACTCGATTTCCACCGGTTCAGGAATGCTGCCAATCTCTTCGGTAATGCATTTGATCAGCATTCTCCGATGAGCGGCACTCAGTCCCTTACATGTCAGGTTTTCCATGCGTTCTCTCCTTTGTCTGAGTAATTAGGTCCAGCTGTGCGAAAATTCTCCGCCAATGCCAGACATCCCTGAAATACATCGGGGTGAGCCAGACATTGGGGCTGTTCTTGGGGATAAGTCCGTCCTCATCGTAGCTCTGCGCCGGATGGAGGATGGAATCGTCAATGACCACATAGCCGGGACAGCCGAGTAGGCTCATCTGGATGTAGCACATGCAGCCCGCCAAGAAGTCAATGTCTTGCGCGGCAAAGAAAACGGAAGTCTGATAGTTGATGTGGTTCCTTTTGCACTCGTTTGCGAAGGCAAGCAGTAATGCGCCGGCCCCACAGGCGGGATCACTCACAGATACCCAGCCTTTTTCCTCTATCTGACTTTTCAGATCCTCACCCAGATTCATGGCTGCCATCGCTCTGCAGATGTCATAGGGTGTAAAGAACTGCCCCTTCCACTCATTCGCAAGGCCCAATGCCATGAACAGCTCGCCAAGCATATCCTGATCTGGATTTTGCTCCATCTCATCGACAACTTCGGCGAGCATCTGCGCTAAGACTTCCAGCTCGGAGGTTGAGTATTTTTTGCTACGCTCCAGATACATCGCTTCGCGTTGCTCTCTGTATGGGCCACCGAAAGCATTGGCAATGCTGACGGCAGACAGGACAATGAAATCCTGCCAAATATCCCACCTGGAATAGCGCCCTTCCAGAGAGTTCAAAAGCTTGATGATGGTCTTTTGCCTCTCACCCTTCGGGTAGTAAACAGCTTTGGCCATCGCAATCACCACTTGAAGTCGCCAGGGTGATCATACTCGTGCCAGTTCACATTCAGCGCCCGGCTGACGATCTCCTCAAGCTGTGCAATGCGCATACCGGATGCGCCGTCACACTGGGCAGAGAAGATAACATCGCTCATCTGCATGAACAGGTCATACGCCGTACAGGGCGCATCACCGTGAATGGCCATAAAGTAGTCCATCGCCTCATAGGAAGCCTTCTTGGGCGCCTTGATCCGCTTCAGCACCCGCATTAAGGTAGTAACGGGATAGCGGATCTCGATGTTCATGAGCTGAACCTGCTTATCGACTGCTTTCTCGAACTGCGCATAGACCAGACCAAGCTGCTCCTCGAAGTACTCCATGCCAGATCCGTTCTTGTGCTCGGTGCGGATGGGATATCCCAGTGGGATAATCCGGGACTCTGCGCCGGCCAGGAAGATCGGATAGAGGTTCGCTCCACTCATGCCGACATCGGAGGTGGAGAAACGCAGTGCGGGAACCAGTTTGTCGGCACGCAGGCCTTTGGCGGCAATCTCCCGGTGATAAGTATCAAGGAGTTTGTCTGCCTGACCATCCAGGCACCAGATAGCGGTTGCGATAGAGTGATCAAAGTGTGCGGTCATGAACCGATTGCCGGGATACTCTCGATCGAGAAAGTCATTGGTCGCTTTGAACAGGGGCAGCATCTCCATGACCGTGTAGTCCTTGGGGTCTCCACCGTGTACTGCCGATACCTTCTCATCTGCGACTTTGATCAGGCTGTCGCCGGAGGCAACGCCCATGCAGTAGTTGAGAATCTCAGCGAATACGCTTTTGGAGACTTTGTTGAGGGCATGACCGGAGATGCGGGCACGCTCCAGAACGGTCTTGAGAGCACAGGAACGGACCGGGTAGTCCTTACCATCCACCTTCAACAGGAGACTGGTATTCTCCATCGTGTCCTCCAGAACATCTGCGTCGCCGTTGTGGTCGTAGATCTGCATATACAGATTTCCGAGCGTGGATCCCCGTTCCACCGGCTCAAACCGGAGTTCCTTGGACGGAGCTGTCATCCACTTGCTGCGGGCCTGCCGAGCGCTGAGAAACTGAAAGAAGTCCCCCGACTCGCTGAAGCTACGACTGAAGTTGTCCGCGAATACTTTGCTTTCCATCATTTGCTTGTTCCACCTTTCAAATAAATAATTCTCAAACCCGCAATGCGGAATTTGGGCAAAAAAAGAGCGCTCTGATCTGAAAATTCAAATCAAAGCGCAAAGAGAGCGGCGAAACAAATTGTCCGCCCAGAAATGCCAGAATGTGTTGGCTCACAGCTTATGAAGCTCCATAACGGAGATGAAATCTAATAAGTACAGAGTCAGAATACCATTGGAGCTTTACTCGTGCCAGAATACCTAATTCTGCTTTCCAGACGAAAAAGGATCGATCCCATTCAACAGAGATCGATCCTTCCGTCTTTATTCAGTTTTTGGGATATCTCATCAAGGTCGTCCAGCCACAGGGAAACCTGTACCAGTGACATGAGACCAAAAAGCCGTAGCAGTGGCCAGTTCCTGCGTTAAGCGAGGAATGAATTGATCGGGCTCAGAGCCCACCTCACAAATCGTCATATGTGTATGGCCTTCGCCCCAACCACACAGGAGCAGAGTCCCTTGCTCAGTCAGCTCGATCGTGCGCCAGATGGGATTGCTCCCATCCCGCTTGATGGAGCAACCAATCATCTTACAGTGCAGAGGCATCGTGGGCTCTGGAATCTTCATTAAAACGCAGAGCCGGCCAGCCGTGTTGCCGGCCATGACATCGAAGTCTGTAGCAAGATACTCGATAATGTCTTCATTGTCAGCCTCGCTGGGCTCGACATAGTTGTATGCGGTTGCCATGAACGCACCCTTCTTCTTGAGTGCATGTCGGATAAAACGCTGAGGCTGCAGGAAGAAGGAATACGGCAGATGGATGTGCTCATTGAAATATCTCTGGATAGCAGCGCTATACATTGTTACCTCCTCACTTACTCGAAATCAAAAAATATCAACCATCTCAAAAATAAAGCTCACAAAGGCGTCGTGGTCCGCAAACTCACGAAGCGCACAATCTAACACCGGATGGAACGAGCGGATCGTCTCACCCTCGTTCAACCAGCATTGGTGCTTTTTATCATCAGTTCTCATAAAAATTCCTTCAAAGGCACTTTGCGCTCAACAAACCAGCGCCCGATCTTCGTGTCGGTCGGATTGGAGGAGCGTTCAAAATATAGATAGGTTCGTGCTCCGTTAACCTGAATGGTATAACGGTCGCCTTGTCCACCTGCCTTTGCTGCATAGGCAGGCCGAATATCAATCACTCGGTCTATGTCATATTTCAGACCGTCTTCCCAGACTATTGTGCGTGGAAGCATTAGTCCCTCGGTAGTGTGCTCTACAAAAACATTGACATAGACCTTAAATGCTGCCCCCGGTAACATACTCAATTCAGAGGCTGCCCCAGATCGCGCTTGAGAAAATCCCCATGTGCGATGTAAGGGGCATTGATCTTGATGCCCTGCCGCTGCAAGATTCGCAGCTTGAAGTCCAGCAGCTCGGGCGGTACATACAGACATCTGGCCATCTGGAAGAAGTCCATCTGCATCTCCAGAGACTCCATGACCTCGTCATCACTCAGCATGAACTCCGCAGCGAACACATTTGCCTCATACTCCATACGATCCGTGTCATCAAACATCGCAAACTCATGGAATGCGCTGATGGCCGAATCGCTGTGAAGAACAGCATGTCCCAGCTCATGAGCTATGATAATCCGTTGAATGCTTTCGGGTAAATCACTGTTGATCACGATCAGCTTGCACCGGGAAGAGACCAGGAAAAAGCCCTTGCAGGATTGGGCGCTTGCGCCCATAGGCCGCTTTATTACCTGGATGTCCATGCTCGTGCAAATATCATACGGGTCGGTAGTCTGGTATTTCATTTTCAAACGATTTGCTTCCTGTTTAATCGCCATCGTCAGCAATCCACTCACCTCACTTCAGAAGTAGAATAGCCTATCGTACAGCATAAAGGTACCAAAAGGGGTGTCCAATAATCCGTACACACAGAGATGATCCGGCTTATTTCTTATAATCCTTGCGGGTGAACTTCGCGCTGGCACGCTGCTTGTTGGCAAAATAAGCCTCGGTGACTGCCTGGAAGAAGAGTTCCTTATCTTCCTCCGGTACATCGCCACCGGCGAAGAGGGCTCTGGTCTGAGTCAGTAGTTGCTCGACATCAGCGGCGCCTCTCTTACCGTAGACTGCCCGAGCACTCTCAATGTAAGGAGATTCCTCGAGTCCGTAAGCGGGATCTACGATCTCATCGTTGCTCAGATATGCGATGGAAACGCCAAGAACCTCGGCCAGCTTTTGCAAATTGGCGCCACGAGGCATCACACCCTGCTTTTCATATTTGGAGATCGTGCGCAGCGTAACGCCAATCTTTTCGGCCAGCTCAGTCTGGGTAATGCCCAGGTTTGCACGGCCTTCTCTGATTTTTTCTCCAGTCGTTTTCATAACTGTGCCTCTTTCTGCAGATCGGGAAAAGTTTTTGAAAGTTCTATTGACAAACCTATCTTCGACCTGCTATTTTGTTGTTAGAACTTTTATGGAACTATTTAGAACTTGGGTGGAACTTTAGCCTCATTATATTCTGGAAAGTGGAACTTGTCAATAGGAACTTTTAGGAACTTGATTGGAACTTTTCTTAAAAGCCACAGACAGGAGGCACACCGAATATGGGAGGTCGGGTTGTATTGCATAGCGACCTCAATAACTGCTATGCGAGTATTGAATGTATGCTGCATCCGGAATTGCGTGGAAAGTACATTGCGGTTTGCGGCAGCACGGAGGATCGTCATGGAATTGTTCTTGCAAAGAATCAGTTGGCAAAGCAGTGTGGGGTGAAGACAGGTGAAGTGATTTGGGAGGCGCGCCAAAAGTGTCCGCAATTAACGATCGTCCCTCCGCACATGGATCAGTACCTGAAGTTTTCCAGGATTGTGCGTGCAATCTATCTGCGGTATTCCCCGGAAGTGGAGTCCTTCGGCATCGATGAGAGTTGGATTGAGCTCACCGGCTCGCCCCTTTTGGCACATAAGACACCGGCCGAGATAGCCAACGAGATCCGAAAGGCAGTAAAGGAAGAAGTAGGGCTTACCGTATCTATCGGGGTCAGCTTCAATAAGATTTTCGCCAAGCTGGGATCCGATATGAAGAAACCGGATGCCGTAACAGAAATCACGGAAGCGTCCTTCAAGGAGCAAATCTGGCCCCTGCCAGCGTCGGAACTTCTCTATGTTGGACGAGCCACCACAGAAAGACTGCGGTGCTACGGGATCCACACCATTGGAGATCTGGCCAAAGCAGATCGTCAGATGCTTGTCCGACTGCTCGGAATCAACGGCGAGAAACTGTGGATCTTCGCCAATGGACTTGATCAGTCCCGCGTGATGCCCTGCGACTATGATCCTCCCATCAAAAGCGTTGGTCACGGCATTACCTGCACGGATGACTTGCTCTCGAAAGATGAAGTGCGCCATGTTCTCATGGAGCTTTCTCAGGAAGTTGGGCTGAAGCTCCGGAAGAATAAGCTGGCTGCCACACGGGTCCGCATCAGCGTCCGCGACAACACCCTCTCGCATCGGGAATACCAAGGAAAACTGACATTTCCAACGCAAAGCTACACGGAAATTGCAGCGGCAGGCTTTGAACTGTTCTGCAAGAAGCATACCTGGAACAACAATATCCGGTCTCTGACCATCAGCGCAATCGACCTTATCCCGTCTGACACGCCGATCCAGCTCGATCTCTGGTCAGACTTTACCAAGCACAACAAGCGCCTCATCCTGGAGCGCACCATGGAAGACATCCGTCGCCGCTATGGCCTCCATTCCATCAATTTCGCCGCACTCACCACGGGGCTGAAGATGCCTGCCCATCGGGAGGTTGAATACAAGATGCCCTCTGTTATGTATCACTGAGGAGGTATTGACTATAAACGCAGCAGTTGAAACGACTCAAGCCAGACACCCCATTTTGAGCAATGGCTATGGCTCCATCCAGATCGACGGATTTTCTGGTCTGATTCCCAAAAAGTGTTTTTGCATTATGGCCGATGGACATCGTTATCAGGAGCACGGTATTTCCACCGGCAGCGTGTTGTTCTGTCAGAGGGCAGCCGAGATCAATGACGGTGACCTGATCGTCGTGAAGGAAAATGGAGCCTTCGCACTCTATCTCTACCTGAAAGATCGTAAAGTCAAGGCGGACGGCGAAAAGCGCATCCTCCACAATAAGTCCAAGGCCTATGCCAAAGTTCTTGGCTCCTTCAACTTTTACCATTAAAGAGGCCTGGCAGAAAGGACGAATAATGAGTAAATTCCAGAACTACTTGAAAACCTTTGACATCACCAGTACCCTCACCGAGGAGGATATTGATAAGACTTTGGCGCTGCTCCAGATTTACGGCCCCGCCGTTCGAAGGACTGCCTCTCGCATCGGTGAGATGGAAGAAGAGTGCTATGAAGGTAGACGGCAAAGCATCTCCGACTTCATCAATCTGGCCATCGACTATGACCGTGACACTGACCGGAAACGCATCGCCGATCGCCTTGCCGAGATGGGCCACTCCATGCAGCTTCTGTCCGTTATGGAGGATGCCCTGGTGCTCGTGAAGGACACGCCGCCCAATGGAGGCACCTATTTCAACATCCTCCAGGCAAGGTACTTTGATGTCTACTGCACCTCAAATGAGGAAGCATATCTCAACCTCGGAATCTCCTCATCTACATACTATCGGCACATCAAGCCCGCTATCCGTGCCTATGCAGCAAGCCTCTGGTGTGTCGTAATCCCCGATCTGATCATCAGGGAGCACCTGCAGCAAAGCGGTAGCGTCACCGCTCAGGTGGAAGTCTCGTGAGAGACAAATGAGAGACAATGTGGCAGTCAGATGAGAGAAAACATGATAGAAAATTGGGAGGAAATTGAGAGCCAAACGAAATTGTAGTGTAGAGACTCAGCCGGTATAATGGATTATGCTGGAGCACCTATAGCCTCTCGGGTCTATGATCCGAGGGGCTTTTTTCATACCCTTGTGCGCCAGCCAATACCGGAACAAAGAGCCGACCATTCTCCAAAACGAGAGTGGCCGGCTTTTTTGTTGCCCTGATTGGGAGCGTAATCCATGTCAAGAGCCAGCTACTGGGCCCGTGCGCCCCCTTCAAGTCGTTCGTCCGCATCCACTAATGAAACGACTTGGAGGTAACACATGAAGACAATCAAAATCAAGGACTACTATGGCATTTATCAGGAAATTCCTGTCAGCGATGAGCTGTATGAAGAATGGCGTGCGCTGCAGAACGAAACTCAGCGTATTCATCGAAAGGAAGTATATCACCGCGACTGGACCCCGATGGACGATCTGGAGGAAATGCCGCAGCACTTTACGCTTAACGAGCTTGAGGACGCTCTGATCTGGGACGAGCAGGTCGTAGAGCTCTATGCGGCGATTTCTCAGTTGACGCCCATCCAGCAGCGCCGCATCCGTATGCTCATGGATAATATGTCAATCCGTGAGATTGCAAGGCGGGAAGGCTGCCATATGAACGCTGCATTGAAGTCGGTCAACGGAGCCCTCAAGAAGCTCCGGGGTCTTCTGCAAGACCACTAAACTACACGCAGAAAAACATTTTGCGTAGTTGTTGTTCTAAGAAAACACTATGCGTAAATACTAACAGACACATCAAGCGGGGCTTCCCGCCTCGCCTTGTTTCACCGGATAAGGAGGTAAATTTCCATGATTATTTCTGTCGATCACGGCAATAAGTCGATTAAGACCCCCAACGCGCTGTTCACTTCCGGCCTGATTGTATCCGAGGGGCTCCAGGGCTTCAAAACGGACTACATCTGCTGGAACAACAAGTACTATACGCTGACAGAGCAGCGCATCGCCTATCTCCGCGATAAGACGGAGGATGAGCGTTTCTATGTCCTCACCCTCTTTGCCATCGCCAAGGAGCTGGAGCGCCGCAAGGTGCCCGAGACACTCGATCCCATTGACATTACCCTGCTTGTGGGTCTGCCTCCCGCACACTATGAGCAGCTGCACAGCCGTTTCGAGCAGTACTTCCTGCGCCGACGCGAGATCGTGGATTTTGAGTATAACGGAAAGTACTACTCGATCCGGGTCAGCAAGGTACTCAGCTATCCCCAGGCATTTGCGGCTGCCGTTACCCAGTTCGGCACGCTGAAAGCTCATTCCGTCGCCTATATCATTGACATTGGCGGCTTTACCATCGATGTCCTGAAGCTGCGCAGCGGCCATCCGGATCTGGCAGTGGTAGAGAGCTTCGAGAAGGGCGTCATTACCCTCTACAACGGTATCGCAAGCAAGTGTAATGCGCTCTATGCCCGGATCCTGGAAGACTGCGATATCGACGAGGTCATCCGAAACCAACCCACTGTCCTTCCCGGCGAGGTACAGCAGTTGATCCGTACCATGACCAGCGACTTCCTCACGGAGTTCTACAACTTCCTGCGTGAGCGAGGCGTTGATGTCTCCACCAGTAAATGCGTCTTTGCTGGTGGCGGTTCCTTGCTCCTGCGTGGAATGATCGAACGCGGTAACAAAGTAGCTTTCCCCATTTTTATCGAGGATATTCATGCCAATGCTCGCGGCTATGAGCTCCTCTACCAGAGTGAGGTGGCGGCAAATGGGCAGCAATAAAAAGGCCCGTGTGGTCCTTCAGTTCAATGAGATGGACTTTCGGCACCGGCGTGCTCTGGAAATCCTTCGCCAGCGACCACGCAGTATGTCTGAACTGGTTGTAAGCGCCATACTACACTACACCAGCTGCCCTGAGGTTGCTGATGAGCATAGCAAGGAGTGGATTGCAAGCACTGTGAAGGAGATCATTACCGAAATGATCTCCAGCGGCGAGTTGCAGATCTCGGCGCAAACTCCGGCTCCGGAGACAAATGGATCAAGCCTTGCTGCAGATGACCTCGCCGAGCTCGGTGGCGTTATGGGAATGTTCCGGACCAAGGGGTGAGCATATGAGTAACAAACGCTTTGGTTACGCTCGCGTGTCCACCACGGATCAGAATGAGGACCGACAGGTTCTGGAACTCCTGGAGTCTGGGATCGAAGAGCGTGATATCTATGTGGACAAGCAGAGTGGCCGCAGCTTTGAGAGAACCAACTATTTGGCCCTGCGCAACACCATCTTGCGAAAAGGAGATGTGTTAGTTGTCAAAAGCATCGACCGCTTCGGTCGCAACTACTCTGCCATCCGCGCGGAATGGGAGTTTCTCACAAAGACTCTTGGTGTTGATATCGTTGTTCTGGACACCCCCATCCTCGACACCACCCAATATAAGGACCTGCTTGGCAGCGTCATCACCGATATCGTCCTCGCTGTGCTCTCTTTTGGAGCACAGCTCGAGGTCGATACCAAGTCTAAGGCACAGGCAGAGGGCATTGCCGCTGCACACCTAAAAGGCGTCAAGTTTGGCCGGCCACGATGCACCGTCGAAGGCTGGGATACCTACTACCCCCAGTGGAAGCAGGGCCAAATCACCGCTGTCCAGTGCTATAAACAGCTCGGGATCAGCGCATCTACATTCTACCGTCTTGTACGGAAATATGAATTGGAGGACGAAAGCGAATGAGTCGTTGTTGCATATATTGCCGCATTGGCGGCACCGCAAATGAACCCAACCAAATAGCCATGAACAGCCAACTTGAGATGCTGCGAAAGGCTGCTGAGGATCTCGGCCTTACCGTCGTGGCAGAAGTGACTGTTTTTGAAAGTGGCACTGACCCGCAGCGGCAGAGCATCAAAACGCTGATCCGAGATGGAAAACACGGCGCCTATGATTGCGTGCTGATTGTTGATCCATCCAGATTATCAAGGAGCACTGAGGGCTGCACCTTGATTGGACAGAAGCTGAACCGGCATGGGATCAGAGTCTATACCCCTCAGGGAAAGATCCAGCTGGCCCCACCTCACGCCTTCTTCTATTCCAGATACCATAAGGAAGGAGAAAATGATTTTGGCCCAGGAAAGTAAAAACGAGGATCGCAAGCAAAGGATCCGCGAGGCGTTCCATGATGGGAAGCAGGTAGAGCGAATGCCTGCCCGAGAGGACATGGCCCCTCAGCATTCCGACGATGTTATCTATCGGGTTGCTCCGTACTGCCGAGTCAGTACGATGTCCGAAATGCAGGCGGAGAGTTTTGAAATCCAGCAACAGTACTACAACGAGTACATTGCCAAGCACCCGAATTGGACGCTGGTTCGCATCTATGCCGATGAAGGCATCTCAGCAACTTCGGTGAAGAACCGCAAGGACTTCAACAACATGATTGAGGATTGTAAGGCCGGCAAGATCGACCTCATCGTCACAAAGTCTGTCAGTCGTTTTGCCCGTAATGTCGTGGACTGCATCAAGTACGCCCGTGACCTGAGAGCCCTATCGCCACCCGTTGGCATCTACTTTGAAACAGAGAACATCAACACGCTATCCCAAAATGGCGAACTGCTCCTAACCGTTTTGGCCGCATTTGCACAGGACGAGAGCGTCAACAAGTCCATCAGCGTTGCCTGGGGTATCCGGCAGCGATTTGCTAAGGGCATCCCCAAACTGGTTAAGCCCTACGGATATCAGAATGATGATGGCAAGCTTGTCGTGGATGAGGAGGAAGCCAGTGTAGTTATTCGGATCTTCGCCTTCTATCTCGGGGGTAAAACCCCATATGAGATCGCAAAGATACTGACGGACGAAGGTGTCCCCACTCCCACAGGAAAGAAGCCGTGCTGGACTCTCTCTTCCGTCACCTACATTCTCGGCAACGACCGATACTGTGGAGATGTGATTATGCAAAAGAGCCTATGTGTAGACCTGTTCGCTCACAAGCGCGTTCGCAATCTGGGCCAGGTGGAACGGTACCGGATGCGTGATGTTCACCCGCCTCTAATCTCCAAGGAGGAGTGGCGTGAGGCAAAGAACCGGATCTCTATGCCCGATCGCGAAGCTGTTATTCTCGAAGAAATTACTGGAGAGGGAATTCTCTCCTCACTACATCCGATACTATTCAAGGAGGACATTGATGTATGAATGCCTGCATGTCTGAATTCCGCATTGTTAACCCGACCCTTCGCACCTTCAGCGCCGCTGAGGCGCGCATCGCCCACTCGAGCATCCGGTTCAATAATCTGAGTGCCGCTGAGTTGGGCTATCCGGAGCATATTCGTCTGCTGATCAGCTCGGATGGCTGCACGCTGGCCATTCAGGCCTGTGATCCGAAGGACAAGTGTGCCGTGCCCTTTATGGCCGGTCGCACTGCCGATGATCTGAAAGGTCAAAAAAAGTGGACGACTGTGAGTAACCGGATGCTCACCCACATCATCCGGTGCAAGCTGGGCTGGGAAACCGCGAAGACGCCGCGCCGGTTCTATGGCGTGCCCTGGCCTGAGCAGGGCGCGATCATCTTTGATCTGACCAAGATTGCACCGCCTCGTACCCGGACCCCGAACCTGTCTGCGGAAGATATGCTGCGTGCCTATGAACTGGCCGAGTCCGGCTCTCTGCTTCCTGTTATGGCCCCCGCATGGTCCCGACAGCCCTTTGCTTCCGTGCCTCCCAGTGAAGTCATCGAAACTCAGTATGTGCAAGTGAGCTAACAAGAAGCCCCCGGCATCCATAACGATGTCGGGGGCCTTCAACCTCTTGATAGTGAAGAGGAAAAATGGTATTGTAGGGTATGTCCGTTCTATTGGACAGCGAGTGCGATATCTTTAGGTAAGCTGGACCTTTGGCATCCGATCCTCCATGAGCTCTACTTTCCTGAGCATCAGGTCGTAGATCATGCCACGGAATTCAGAATCCGATATCGACTCGTTATTTGCCTCATGACAGACCTTCAGGAGCATTTTATCCAGTTCGCCAACAGTCTGCGCTTTCGGATACTCCTGTATAATTTCCTTTGTCCCCATCAGCAGGAACTCGAAACCGGGCAATACGGATTGGTTCATCTTCTCTACTCCTCTTTCGTGTTCTTTACAGGCGATTATAGAGGGATTTCAAAACAAATCAAGTCTTGACTTTTTCAGAAGGAGGCATCGCAAGTGATATATTGTATGTCCGACATCCATGGCGAGTTGGATCGCTTCAAGGCGATGCTCGACCTGATCAATTTCTCTTCAGACGATACGCTATACATCATAGGCGATGTGATAGATCGCCATCCAGGAGGCGTGGAGATCCTCAAAATCATCAAGGACACACCGAACATGTTCATGCTACTAGGCAACCACGAGCAAATGTGTCTGGATACCCTTGGCCCCAACAGTGTGTATGGAAGCAGACGGTTATGGCTAGAGAATGGTGGAAGTAATACATATCGAGAGCTGCTCTATGTATGTTCGCTCGCTGAGCGAAGCAGGATCATACATTTCCTGAGTACGCTGCCGGATCATTTTGATGTTGAGGTTGGCGACCGCAAATTCCATCTGGTTCATGCCATGCCGTCAGATGACCCGGATGATCGAATTTGGAGGAGGCCTAAACCGGATGATCCTCCGTACTTCGAGGATCGCATCGCAGTCGTCGGCCATACGCCCACCTGCTACATGAGTGGCGATATGGAAAGTCCCTTCGCCGTCTGGCATGGAAACGGGCTGATCGATATCGATTGTGGGTGCGGGAATAAGACAGAGCTGCGGCGCCTCGCCTGCCTTCGACTGGACGATCTGAAAGAATTCTACATCTAATAACCAATCAACATGAGGATGCCTTCTGCTTATACTGGTAGAAGGCGTCCTTTTTCTTGTCAACGATAATTCCTGCAATCGTACTAATTTGGTATTATCCGTACTGTTCTGCTCATTTTTGAGTCGCCGTTAATCTCCTATACTTAAAGGAAGATAATGATAGGTAGGAGATGTTCAATGAGCACCAATTTACATGTAATGGGCAACCGAATACGGACTGCGAGGCAATTCAGGAAACTGACTGCGGAACAACTCTCTGAGCAGCTTGGCATTGCCACGGAGTCTCTGCGCCATATCGAAAATGGTACCAGACGACCCAGTTACGCTCTGTTAGACAACATTTCGGATATACTCGATGTGTCCCTGGATTACCTCGCCGGTAAAACTGAACTTCCCCTCGAGCGCAGAGTACGCCGGGAACTTGAGAATATGGGCCTGACAAAAGCCCAAGAGGACGCTTGTGTGGAGATCGCACTCAATGCGATACCTGTCATAAAACGAATCTGCTAAGCCATGCACCTGCCGGTTTTCGGTAGGTGCATATCTTTTTTTGCGCACTCCCCATGATTCGACAAGTTTTGCGCTTACTTCCCCTTATTATGTACTTATCTGGTACGATTAGTATCAATATAGTACAAAGGAGATAGTAAAAATGAGCGTAGCAAGTATGCTGGAAAACATGAAAAGGCGTGCCCTCGACTCCACCTACGACGCATATATCTGCGAGGAGTACGATGCATGGGCAGTAGAGTCATTCGCAACGGAAGAGGGCGAGTATGATGCGGCAAGATTGGAGTTGCCCAAAGTGCTCAGTTCCGAGCAAATGGAGAAGTTGAAGACGATGGAAGAGCGCTATCGGCAGAATCGCAAATACGCCTCCCACTATGGGTTTGAAGCGGGCCTGTTCTCTGGCTTCCAGTTGTTCTTCAGTGGGAATGGGATAACAGAGGATGGCTTTGATCGCTACCTCATGAAAAGCCTTATGGAGATGCCCGGTATGCAGCGCCATGTAGACTACTACGCCCGCAACGACGAGATTCTCCGCCTGGGGAAGGAGCTGGGCGAGGAGCTGACGGATGAGAACAAGGAGCATGTTGTCTCGTTGGAATGCGCTTGGGGCCAACGCATTCACTCCTTTGCCTGCCACGCTTTCTATTGTGGCTATCGTGCGGCGCTGAGGGTTATTGACGCAGTCGGAGGGCTTGAGAGCATGAGTATGATCGACCACACGCTTCTTCTGGAATATAGACTTGGGTACATCGGCTCCTATGAACAGGTTGAACGGGAGCAGGAACGGAAGAAGAAAACCGCATAATAGCGAAAGGGGCAGGCCGCAATGGCCTGTCCCTTTCACATAAGCTCTCGCTGTAATTCTGCTCCATATAGAATCGCAAAACGGAACATCCGCTCCTCTTCCAATGCAAGGATCTCGTTCTCCGCTTTATCAAGCGCAGAAATCAGCTCTTCCGGCACGCCATATTGTCGTAGGTTTTCTGCAATCTTACAAAGTTTTTCCACGGCTACCTCATATTCACAAGATGAGTTCCCGCCATGCTCTGAAACAGGAATGCATTTTCCTTGAAACAGCTTTTGCAATATGTTCATTTTGATCCCCCATATATGAGACACCAAAACAGAGAAAGTGCAACATAGTTTTTGAAAAAACCACGGCGTTGTGCTGTAATTACTACCTTCCCGCAGGGTACACATATGTGCTGTCCGTTCTTTTGGACACCCTCTATTGTATGCTATGGCCATAATCCGATAGGTCTCACAAAGGAGAGGTGACAGAGATGTATGTTCTGATCGATATGGAGTGGGTTACAAATCGACACGGAAATCACTGGCCAACACAGCTTGCGGCAATCCGTGTAGATGAAGAATGGCAGACGGTGGATTCCTTCTCTGTACTCTTTCGGCCCAAGGATATCACCTTCCAGAAGTGGGATCACATGGCCTTCTCCGGTTGGACCCGTGACAACTTTCTGAATGCAGATTCGCTCTATCCGGCACTTGACGCCTTTGAGCACTGGCTACAGCCCGAGGACATTCTCTGCTGGTGGCACCAGGAGGCCTATGACCTCTATATCATGTTCACCAAGGTAGCACAGATCCGTGATCGGGCCTCTATGGTAGTATTCCTCTCCGACTACATCTACGGGTTCCTGGCCGGTCAGAAAGGTGCCGTAGGAAGTCCCTACAAGATTTGTGCGGCAAGAGATATCCCGACGCCAGAACCTGCACACTGTTCCATCAATGATGTTTTGGCGATACAGTCTCTCGTTCAAAGCATCGATTTCCAGCAAAGAAATCTGCAGGCGCCACCCAAGAAGTGGGTAAAGGACACCACTGCTCTGAAAGGATCACCGGTGTTTCCGCTTCTCTACGATACCGCAACCCAGCTGCTGCACCACTCTGATTGCGAGCTGCTTCCGGATAACCGTTACCTGCCGGCATACACTTCGTTTAAGGCACCGATCCGGAAGAGGTATAAACCCTGCGCCTGCTGCCATGATGAATTTCTGGATGCGCTTTGGGATCGTAACCAGGACTCCATCACCCGATCTGATTACAATTATGTGTATTCCAAGCAGTCCAAGGTGTTTCATACACGAAACTGCTCGCATGTGCTGCTATCCTTTGACATTCAGGGTACCGTATCCTATGAGACCTGCTTGAAGAGCGGACGCCGGCCCTGTAAACATTGTAAGCCCGTGCCGATAGAGCGCAAGCGTATTTCTTTGCCGATAAAGCAAAACAAGCCGCAGAAAGCGGAAAACCGCAATCTGAACGGCGAAGAACGAAAGGCCCTAGGTCGGTTCAAGCGAGCTAAGGAAGAACGCGAAACAGCTTTCAAGCGCAGCGATTTGACGGAGGCTGAGCGCAATACCGTCATGGCCCTTTCGCAACCCGGTCTTGCTTTCTGGGCAAGCAAGGGGTATAGCACCTTCCACACAAGAAACTGCTCAAAGATTACTGGGCTCAACCAACTCAGGGGTTTTGCGCGGTATCAGGACGCTGTGCGAGCCGGCTATTCTCCTTGCCGCCATTGCAGACCCAGTCCCAAGCAGGATGTAAAATTCTCAATTCCTATCACCAATAAGGAGCGACACGGCGAGACTACGGACACACTGATTCAGCTCTGTACGCAGCACTGTCTGCCCTTCGAATATGACATGCGATATTTCACGCTGCAGACCATGGCCGGCAAGTGGCGTATCGACATGAGTTTGCGGCCCGTTCGGCTGGAGCATATCAATCTCGTCACCGAGCGCGAGAACACAAAGAAGTTCCATACACAGCCCCGTCTCTTCCTCTCCCTCAAAGACACCTTTGATTACATCATGCGCCATGACAGCAAGTTGATTGAAGAGATTGTCGCCAAGGACAACCAGAGCCAGGAGCTGGCAATGGGTTAAGTAAGAAAGGCGCGGCAATGGGTAGCTCCATCGCCGCGTCAATTTCGTTTGATTCCGTTGTTAAGCAATCCTGTCATCCGTAAGTGGTATTGGGAGTATCCAAGCTCCTGCCAACGAAAAGGAGTGAATAAAAATGGGCAGAGAAGAAGCAGCAAAAGAGTTGATGGCCATGCTCGAAGAAGCACAAGAGGGCCCATACTATTCTGAGGAAGAAGTGCGAGCCCATCTGCTGGAAATCCTGGACCCTCGCAACCAAGTATATATGACTGGCGACACCCATGGGCAATTTGAGCGCGTGATCGAGTTCTGCGCACGCAGAGAGGTTGAACCGGAAAACACCTTTGTAATCTTGGGCGACGCAGGGCTGAACTACTACAATGACCGCAGGGACCGAAAGAAGAAAGACCAACTTGCCCAGGTACCCATCACCTTCTTCTGCTTACACGGCAACCACGAGATGCGCCCATCCGAAGCACTCGGTTATGAGCTCGCCGAATATCACGGTGGCAAGGTATGGATGCAGCCGGCTTATCCTAATATCCTGTTCGCTATTGACGGCGAGGTCTATGACTTCAATGGCAATTCCTGCATTGTCATCGGCGGCGCCTACAGCGTGGATAAATACTATCGTCTGGCCCGTGGTTGGAGCTGGTTCCCAGATGAACAGCCTTCCGAAGAAATCAAAGCCAAGGTGGAGCGCGTCCTCGCCGAGCGCAGCTGGAAGATTGATATCGTGTTGTCTCATACCGGCCCGTTGAAGTATGAGCCGACCGAGGTCTTTCTGCCCATGATCGATCAGAGCACCGTGGACAAGTCTACCGAAGTATGGCTGGAGCAGATCGAGGCGAAACTCGATTATGAGCGATGGTATTTCGCCCACTACCACACCGAGAAAGAAGTGGACAAGATTCGGATCATGCATAATGACTACACTATGATCCCTCGCGAAGCCTCCGTTGCGGCAGAAAAGGACATGCTTCGCCGCATGCATCGTCAGGCGGAGATTGTGGAAGCGCTGGGACTTCTGGATGATGCACCAAACCAAAAGAATGGAGATGATATCTCATGAGCACCTATTATGATTTCATGGTCGAGGCCAAGTACGAGGGCAAGTGGTACAACATCGACTTCCATACCAAGGATATTGACGGCAAATTGCGTCATCAGTACCTCGCCACCATTTCACGCAGCTTTATTGGCTTGCTGGAGGATCAGGTGAACGGAGCATGGGCCATTGGCTTTGATGACTTGGCTGAGAGCACGCAGCAGCTTTTACTTGCAAGTACTTTTGAAGGCCGAGAGGATAGTCTTCGACTGGAGCGCTTCTATGTAGCCGGGAATCTCGATGATTTTGAACGGCTGCTCAATGGCCCGTACCAGATGGAATACTATGTCACCCGCAACCAGATTGCAGCTTATGAAGAACACAAGATTGACGAAATTTACGAATACCTGACCGCTCACGAGTTGCTCGAATTGCCTCAGGCTGCCCGAAGCGAGTATGTGCTCTATCGCTGGAACGACACCTTTGCAAACACAGAGAACATCCGGGCTATGGTGGAGCGCCTGAAGTATCAGGTTGAGTGCTTCAATGATGCGCTCCCTTACCGGGCGGGTCAGTCCTATGGTGATCGGGCTGCCTCTCAAATCCGTGTGATCTACCGTATCACCTAAGGAGGGATCGGATGAATTATTACATTGGAGATTTGCACCTATTCAACCGCAACCAGACAGATGAAGGCAGAAACTACGACAGACGCCCGTTCGCTACGGTAGAAGAGATGAACCAGTACATCCTCGAACGCTGGAACGCCAAGATCAACAACGGTGATACCGTCTATATCCTGGGCGATATGGCCATGCGGGGTAAGAACAGTGCACTACTCGCGCTGGTTGCCCAGTTGAAGGGCAAGAAGATTTTGTTTCGCGGTAACCACGATGACCTGTCCGACTATCGCTATCAGCGGCTCTTTGAGGAAATCACTGACTACCGGGAGATTGCCGATTCCTTTGATGGAAAGACATACAAGCTCTGCTTGATGCACTATCCCATCCTGATGTGGAACGGCCAGCATCGCGGATCGATTCTTCTCTACGCCCATACTCATAATACTGTGGAAGAGGCATTCTTCCAGAAATGCGTCAAAGAGCTCAACGAGAACAAGAAACTGAATGTTCAACAAGGAAAGCCCATTCGCGCCATCAATGTCGGCTGCATGATGCCTTACATGGGCTACGAGCCGAGAACGCTGAAAGAAATCCTATCCGCGCATGAATAAGAAAGGAGTGCTGCCTGTGCTGCCAAAAGCACTGTTTTTGAGCACGATTGAGAAGATACGCCAGCAGGAGGCTCGTATTGATGAGTTCGATAAGGCCCTCAGTAAAATGTGCGATGGTTTTCCTGCCTTCGACAAGGACAATCTCTACCTGCTCGCACTGCGCGATTTGCTGAAGTACACTATGCAAGACCAGTATGACAATATCGGCTGGTGGTTATACGAAGCGCCGGATGCCGGTTACACCGTATCCTGGGAAGAAGCCGGCAAGGAAGTCTCTGTTGATTTGACTGAGGCCGGCGCCCTCTATGTAAAGAAGTCGGGATGCGAGTTTTTAATTTATAAACAAAATGACGATAATTTAAATCGAAACCAAAGAAAAATCGAATATAACAAAACGAATACTCAAAAATAGCAGGAAAGTGTGAACAAAGATCGCTGATTTTGTAAACGTTGGCACTCGTATATTGACATTGCTAAAAACGGGGTTATAATGAACACGATCTTAGGGAGAGGGATAAAGAGATCCCCCCCAAGAGATCAAATCAAATTATAAATACTCAAGCTCCGGACCGGGAGCTTCTCCCGGAACCGAGAGCGGGAATTGAATGGAGGAACAATTTATGTTACCCAGTATTTTTAGTGAGAACCTGTTTGATGATTTCTTTAATAGCGCAATGTTCCCGAAGGCCGAACATGAGCTGTACGGCAAGCATGCGAAGAACCTGATGAACACCGATGTGCGGGAGGTCGAGAACGGTTACGAGATCGACATGAACCTGCCCGGTTTTAAGAAGGACGAGGTAGAGATCCAGCTGCAGGACGGCTGCCTGACCGTCAGCGCCGCCAAGGGACTGGACAAGGACGAGGAGGATAAGAAGGGCCGTTATATCCGCCAGGAGCGTTACGCCGGTTCCCTCAGCCGCAGCTTCTATGTGGGCGAGGATGTGGAGCCTCAGGATGTGAAGGCCAAGTATGAGAACGGCGTTCTGAAGCTGTTCGTCCCCAAGGCCGAGGTCAAGCAGGTGCCTGCTCAGACCGCTATCGCCATTGAGTGACCAAATGGCCGGGGCCCGCAAGGACGGGTCCCGGCCGGTTTCTTTTAACGGCGGTTCTGCGTCGTATTTCCGTCCGGGTTCCGGGCGGGGATACGAAACAAGATCGAATGGATCGACGGGAGGAAAGTTGGATTCCCCTCTTTTTCCTTAGGAGGCATGATGTATGAATAAAACCGTTTCCCGCGTGCTGTGGATCGTGGCAGGTGTGCTGCTGATCGTGGCGGGTGGTGCGTGTATGCTCCATCCCGGCGCTACCCTGAGCGGGCTGTCCTTCCTGTTAGGAATGGCCATGTTATTTTCCGGTGTGGTAGATATTATCATTTTTGCCACGGCGGGCAGCAGTATTTACGGTTCCGGATGGTTTTTGGTGGATGGCATCCTTACGGTGCTGCTGTCCATCTTCCTGCTGTGCAACCAGATGTTCACCATGATGACTCTGCCCTATATTCTGGGTATGTGGCTGTTGTTCTCCGGCATCACGAAATTTGTAAACTCCTTTGATCTGCGCCGGTTTGGAGTGCGGGGTTGGGGCTGGGTGACAGCCTTCGGCCTGCTGATGGCGGCGGCTGGATTCCTCTCCTTTATGGACCCCTTGGCTGCGGCGGTGACGCTGTCCGTTCTGGCGGGGCTGTTCCTGATGATCCAGGGCGTGGTTTCCATTGCGTTCGGGTGTCTGTCCGGACGGTTCTGGATGTAAAGCTTAACAACAAAAATCCACGGTCGCACAGGCTGACTATCTTGTTGAAGAGGTTGCGCATAGAGATGCCTTGAAGGCAGTGCACGGCAGTCATGACTCATGGGAGGAAACACAATGAGTACGCAATATGAATTTATGAAACGACAGGTCGTTGAAGAAGTGGCTGCTCTTCAGGAAAAGCTAATCGCAATCCAGGCGGATTGCATCAACCGGATCAAAGAAATCCCCGTCACTTCTGACCTGGAGGACACCATGGATGAACTGCTTAATAAAATCTCAAATCAGTTCCTCTTTCAGATTGAGGAACCGGAAAGTGCGTCCGTCGTGATCGGCACAGCAAGAGCCGGTCATTTTTCCTGGAGAGTCGAGAACGGGTTTCGAGACATTTTCTCCGTAGAGCAGTGGCTCCGCGACAATCCCGAGTTCAGCATCTATGATGAATACGGTACAGCTATTACATGGGAGCAATTCAAAGAGGCTGTAGCCTGGTGTAATGGGTGAAAACTGCACTTGAAACGGTTTGTGCATTCTGACATATTGGGACCGCATTTTTTTTACAAGGAGTCGATGACCATGGAGTACAGGGGCCTTTATGTTTCTGCAACACCAGATTGTGAGCCTAATGAAGGCGGATACTATTGTCAGGTATATGCCGACGAGGATTATGGCGACCAGATCGACGACTTTTGTATCCATCCAGATGAGCTTGAAGAGAATGATGATATTAAGCACTGGGGCAAGGTCAATATCGACGGCAGCTACCGATACTATGTTGAGAATGGTGTCATCTCTCCAGAAAACAGCGATATTTAACCACAAGTTGAATGACAAACCGAAAGAGTTGTGGTATAGTACAGTCAGAAACCAAGAACAAATCTCTACAGAAAGGACGCAGAACTATGAAGACTATTTCTTCCGCTATCTTCTATATGAGCGAATGGCAGGCTATCTTCCAGTGCGAGGAATATAGCTTTTGCGAAGCACGCCCATATCAAGATAAGCAGAAGAATATGATCGGATTGAGTACCTGTTGACCTGAAAGAATCGGTCTATCAGGATCTCCTTCTCTGAATTATTGAAGCCGCTTGTCTTGAGTGCAGACAAGCGGCTTTTTCATGCCCATGAGGCCAAATAATTCAGATAGGAGGTGTATTTGAGAATGAACATTCCAACGATCAACCTTGCTCGCACAGGCACCAATATTGTGATGCTTCGCAAAGCAGCGGGGCTGACGGTGCATGACCTACAAATGGCATTCGGCTTCAATTCCCCGCAGGCCATTTACAAGTGGCAAAACGGCACTGCGCTGCCGACTGTAGATAATCTTATCGCCCTTGCTGCACTGCTGCATGTGCGTATTGATGATATCCTCATTACCGATCACTCGGTTGCTTAATATGCAGGGAGAACTTCTCCCTGCCATACGGTCCGCTCGTCTAAATGGTTAGGACACAGCCCTTTCACGGCTGCAATGACCGGTTCGAGTCCGGCGCGGATCTCCATAATACTGGGATATTGCTAAGCGGCTAAGGCACCGGCCTTTGATGCCGGCCACTGTTGGTTTGAATCCAACTATCCCAGCCATGATACGGTACTCAAGAGGTTGAAGAGGACAGCCTGCAAAGCTGTTAATCGTCGGTTCGAATCCGACCCGTATCTCCATCTGGTGCCTTCGTCTAATTGGTTAGGACGCAAGCCTCTCAAGCTTGTAATGCTGGGTTCAAATCCCGCAGGCATCACCATCATCATACAGGGGTATAGTTTAACCGGAAGAACAGCGGTCCCCAAAACCGCCCGTGGGTGTTCGAGTCGCCCTATCCCTGCCAATATACTGGGGTGTCGCCAAATGGTCAAGGCACCGGTCTCTGACACCGGCATTTGTTGGTTCAAGTCCAGCCACCCCAGCCATATTTGGAGAGTGAACCCGGAAGGCCCGGGGACCGCCCGCTAAGCGGATCGTATCAGAAGTGATATCAGATTCGAGTTCTGCGCTCTCCGCCATATGGGTCAGTGCGCGTAGTTGGCGATCGCAGCGGTCTGTAAAACCGTGACATCTGAAACATCGTTGGTTCAATTCCAACCTGACCCACCAAAATAGAGGGGTACCCGCTTCTGGGTGCCCCTCTTTCATAATGGTCACATCATTGGCCGGGTGGTCGTAAAACAGTAAAATGAAAAAATGGTGAAAACCTTGAGTTTTCAAAGGGTGCGGCGTGACTTCGGTCACGCCGTTTCCTCTTTCATCAGCTCATTCAGCGGGATGAAGCCCAGCCCATCGTACTGGATGTGAATGTGCTGCACACGCTTCCCGCTGGATTTGTCCGGTGCGTCCACATAGATGGCGGACACCAGTTCCCGCAGAGCGTAGCCGTCCAGCTTATCGATGCCCACATACTTGTGCGCCGTCTGAATGAACTTCTCAACGTTTTCGTTCTGTCGTTCCTGTACTTCAATTTCCTGTCGCAAAGTTACGCACTCGGTCTCCAACTGCTTCTGCTCCGTTTCATAGGTCAGGCTCAGCATATCGAAGCGCTCATCACTCAGCCGTCCGCAGGCGTTGTCCTCGTAAATCCGGATGAACAGCCGTTTCAGTTCAGCGATGCGGTTTTCGTTCCGTTCCAGCCGTTTCCTTCGGATGCGGATCTGCTCACTGCTTTCCAGCCGGAGTTGTTCCTCCATCACTGCACGGAAATGTGCCTCATGCCGCAGAATGTAGCCCGTCACAGCCTGAATGTGTTTCAGGACTATGTGGCTGAGTACGGTTTCCCGGATGTAATGAGTACCGCACTTGTCCTTGTGCTTCTAATGGAGAGAACAGTCAAAGAACGCGCCCTCCGGTCGGTAATTGTTCGTCGCCCCTTAATACAGCTTCTCACCGCAGTCGGCACAGTACACCAGCCCGGAAAAGATGCTGCTTCGGCCTGTACGGGTATTGCGATGCCGCTGCTGGCGCACCTGCTGTACCTTCTCAAACACGGCTTCCTCGATGATGGCCTCATGTGTATTGGGGAAGATGGCTTGCTTCTCAAGGGGATTGTCCCGCTGCTTCTTGTCCCAGATGGAGTTGGTATAGGTCTTGAAGTTCACCGTACAGCCCGTGTACTCCCGCCGTTCCAGAATCGCCACAACGGTACTGCTGTGCCAGTCGCAGGGGTCCTCCGGTTTCTTGTTTGGGGTCTTGATGTCCTGCAAGGCCCTGTATGCGCTGGGCGTTAGCACCTTGTCCGCTTTCAGTTGGTTGGCGATCTGCATGGGACCACGGCCCTTCATACACAGGTCGAAGATGCGTTTCACCACATCAGCGGCTACCGGGTCAACCACCCAGCGGCGGGGGTTCTCCAGGTCTTTTACATAGCCATAGGGCACATTGGTGGTCAGGGGTACGCCTCGCTCACCCTTGGCTTTCTGGACGGCTCTGATCTTGCGGCTGGTGTCCCGGGCATAGAACTCGTTGAACCAGTTTTTGATGCCCGCAAAATCGTTGTCCACACGGTTAGGGTCAATGGTGTCGTAGTTGTCGTTGATGGCGATGAAACGAACACCGTTCTGCGGAAAGGTGAAGTTGGTGTAAAGCCCGGTCAGCGCGGAGTTGCGGCCCAGTCTGGAAAGGTCTTTGGCGATCGCCACGGCCACCCGTCCCGCCTCGATTTCGGCCAGCATGGCCTGAAAGCCGGGACGGTCATAGGTCACACCGCTTACACCGTCATCCACGAAAAAGGTTGGGTTGGGGAAGTGATGCTCCCTGGCATACTGCAAAAGCATGGCCTTCTGAGACGAGATTTGTCAAGGTTATTTTCTCCCGCTGAATACAAATGTCCAACTTTACTGTGAATAGCTCAGATATAATAAACACAGAGCCGCAGAATGGCCAGGGTTGCCATCACCGCCGCAATGATTAGGATGGTGTTTCGGTTTTCTCCGGCCACTCCGATGTCAATCATACTGGCCAGGGCAGTAGGCAGCAGCATGGCTGTCACAGCGGAGAGCAGCATCAGCGCCAAGAGGGCGGCCACATGCTTTCCGCTGAGTTTTACACGGGAAAAAATCGTACCCATAGTTTTCCTTTCTGCTCGTCGTACTCGCATTTTAGCTTGACAGGGCAAATAGCGAATGATAGTATAAATGAAATGATAGTATCATAGATGCTAGAATATCACAGAAGCAGGCGTTGTCAATAGTCCGAGCGAAAGTGGAACAAATGACAATCCTTGTTTCAATGATACGCAATTAAAGGAGACGTTTCTTATGCGAAGGACAACGGCTACAACAGACTATCTGAAAGAATGTATGGGTACAGCGTTGCTGGAACTAATGAAAGAAAAACCCATTGAAAAAATCAGTATTGAGGAGATGACTGCCAAGGCAGATGTAGGTCGCTCCACTTATTTCCGTTATTTCAAAAGTAAAGATGAAGTTCTGTCTTTCAAAATCACATGTCTGTGGAAGCGCTTTTCCGACGAACACGGTGCTACCAACTTCGCCACTGGTAGTTATGACGGCATCAGGCTGTTTTTTGAATTTTGCCTTTCCACTCGTCCTATTTGTGATCTGCTCTACTCAGCTGATCGCCAATATGTGATTCTAAACTTCTATTTACAAGAAGCGGCATCCATTGTCGCTAATGCCGATGCCAAAACGCACTACTTTATCCAATTTATTACATATGGATTGTTTGGGCTTATGAATGCGTGGGTATTACGAGGCTATAAAGAAACCCCACAGGAAATGGCACAAATAGTTTGCGATTGGGAAGCATCTTCGGAGGAGAAATAACATAGAGGGGGGTAAACATATGGGAAAAATCATTCGACGCATTCTAACAATTATTCCAGCGGTGGCTTTACAATCGCTCTGGCTTTTGCTGTTGATGAAATGGCTGACCCCTTACGCACCGATTATTGTGTCACTGCTTTCCGTTGCAGCGTTTTTCTTGGTGGTATTTATTATTATAAAGAGAGATGAAACCGCTTATAAATTGCTTTGGCTGCTGGTTATTCTGTCACTACCTTTGGTAGGAGCGTTACTATATCTGCTCTTTGGAAATAAACGGACGGCCCGCCCTCTAAAAAGGCGCTTGCAGCAAGTTCAAAAGAGTTGCAATCCGCAGCCTCTTCCAATAAAAGAAGCGCCCTTTGACGGCGAAAAACGCATGGGGCAAACAGTGCGGTGGCTGGAAGAAAAAACGCAATATCCGATGTGTGCAGTTGAGCAGGTTCGTTACTATCCGTTGGGCGATAATATGTTCCCTGATATGCTTGCCGATTTGAAAAATGCAAGAAACTCGATTTACGTAGAATACTTCATTATTGAGCCGGGGCATATGTGGGACGCAATCGTGAACGAACTGGAAGTAAAAATGGAGCAGGGCGTTGATGTACGTGTGATATACGATGATCTTGGCAGTATTTCTTCGTTCAATTTCAGTAATGTCCGTGAACTGAAAAAGAAAGGCATTCCATGTATTCCTTTTAATCCTTTCCTTGCCTTAAAAGGAACTGCAAACTATCGCGATCATCGCAAAATGCTGATTATTGACAACGAAGTTGCTTATAGCGGAGGTATCAACTTATCAGATCGGTATATCAATTTGGAACATCCCTATGGACACTGGAAGGACATAGGCTTTCGGATTACTGGTGAGCCAGTAAAAAATTTTACCCATATGTTCTTGACCTTTTGGAACGCATTTTCGCTGGAAAAAGAAGCAGGACAGCTTGCAATGCCCACATATCCCAAAAGGTATCCTGCGCCGCCGCACACATTTGATGGTTATGTGCTTAGTTACTACGATTCGCCCCTTAACCATGAAGCTACCAGTAATCAGCTCTTTATTGACTTGCTTTCTCAAAGCACGGATTACGCATGGTTTTTTACACCGTATCTTATGCTTGGCGATGACTTGATGGATGCAATGATTTCCGCTGCTCAACGTGGTGTAGACGTGCGGATCATTATGCCCGGCATCCCTGATAAGAAGCTGATTTTCCGTATGTCTCGGAGCTTTTATCAGGTGTTGCTGACTGGCGGCATCAAGATTTATGAGTATACTCCCGGCTTCGTTCATGCAAAGAGCTTTGTATCAGACGACAAAGTTGCGACGATAGGAACTGTCAATCTGGACTACCGCAGTCTCTTTCTCCACTTTGAAAACAATTCGTTCTTTTATCGTTCCAGTATTATTGCAGCAATAAAGGACGATTTCATCGCTACACAGGCAAAATGTAAAGAGGTAAAGCCCTATGATATGAAACATTATTCGCGCCGCTGGGTCGTAGATGGTGTCCTTCGTATTTTCGCACCGCTATGTTGAGGTTTTTATGAAGCATTTTCTTATGTGTCTGCTATATATCGCGGCGTTAGGGGTTCTCTCCTTTGTAGTGGGGCGCTTGATCCCGAAGCATTGGTTTCACGCCGATCGTTTTCCTTGGGTCTGCCACCCGGCAGAGCAAAAACTATGGAAGCGGCTTCATGTTCGGAAATGGCAGGCAAAGATCCCCGATATGAGCCGCATATTCGTTAAAATCATGCCGGAAAAGAAACTGACAAAGGAAAACTATGAGAACTTGCCGCGCATGATAGAAGAAACTTGCGTGGCAGAGTGGACACATATTCTGTTGTCTATCGCCGGTCTTGGACTGCTGAAAATATGGTCCGGTGTTGGCGGGGTATGTATAACGATTATCTACATTGTGCTGGGTAATTTGCCGTTTATTGTTGTCCAGCGCTATAATCGCCCACGCCTGCAAAAGCTGTTTGCTATGCAGCAAAGGAAAAAATAGGAGATTCAAATGCAAACACTAATTCTAAGCTGCAACACTGGCGCAGGGCATAACTCCTGTGCGCAAGCAGTTCAGGAAGCCTACCACTCTCGCGGAGAAATCTGCAATATTACAGATTCTTTGCAGTTTATTTCAGAAAAAGCATCCACGTTTATTTCTAATTGGCATACCCGAATTTACCGCCATGCTCCAAGGCTTTTTGATGCTGGGTATCAGCGTGCGGAATCTCACGAAGATATTTTTTGTGAGGGAACGCCGATCTATAAGCTACTTTCCTCCGGCGCAGAGCGGATGTATCAATACATCCGCTCTGCAGGCTACGATAATATTATCTGTACTCATGTATTCCCAGCCTTGGCGTTGACAGAAATGCGCCGACAGCACCCATGCTTACAGCTTGTAACGAGCCACATTTCTACAGACTATACCTGCGCTCCCTGCACAGCGGATTCTGCGCTGGACTGGTATTTCATTCCGTCCACTTCGCTGTTAGGTGAGTTTGAACAATGTGGACTTCAACCTCAAAAGCTGATCGCCAGTGGAATCCCTGTGCGGCAGCAATTCTACCAGCGTGTGTCACAAGAAGCAGGAAAAGCCAACGCCGGAATCTCTCCTGCTCATCAGCATATTTTAATGATGTGCGGTAGCATGGGCTGCGGTCCAATGGAGGAGATTATATCGTATCTCTGCCCTTACCTCACAACAGAACAAGAACTTAGTGTTGTATGCGGCACAAATGATGATTTACGCAAAAAACTCCAAAAAAGGACAGAAAAGTATTCTCAAGTTCATGTTCTGGGAACCGTCAATAATGTGCCGCAGCTCATGCAAGCCTCAGACCTATTCCTGACAAAGCCCGGAGGTCTAAGTACATCTGAGGCAATGGCGGCAGAGTTACCAATGGTGCTTATCGATGCAGTGGCTGGCTGCGAGACACATAATCTGAATTTTTTTCTGCGTAATGGAATGGCCGTCACAGCCAATACGCCAAAAGCAATCGCAGACACCACAATAAAAACGCTAAATGCCCCAGTGCTTCTTTCTAAAATGCGCGCGGCAATGCGGTCGCAGACGGAATGTACGGCAGCCGATAAAATCTATGAATGGATATACAGTCATGCAAAGTAATCATATAAAGCCGGAAGTTAATTACCGTGAGTTCCGCATCCATAAACTTAATACACCTGAATTTTCTCACGTCAGGCTATTGCTTTACTGGCCAATTTTCGGCTTGCTGTTTTTGTTTCTTGAGCGGTTGCAACCGCAACGAAATTACTATCCCGTCTATTGTGGACTCGATGATATAATACCATTTTGTGAATGGGCGTTGATTCCGTATCTATTTTGGTTTGTCTTTCTAATCGGTACGTTGGTTTATACTTTTTTCGTCGATGTACCTGCATTTCGGCGTATGATGTATTTTGTGATAGTCACCTATACGATCACGGTTTTGATTTACCTGTTCTTTCCAACCTGCCAAAATTTGCGGCCAGAAGCATTTGTACGCAATAATCTACTTACACGCTTTATTGAATTATTCTATAGTTTCGATACCAATACAAATGTTTGCCCCTCACTTCATGTAATAGGCTCTGTTGCCGCGATGTTTGGGTTATGGGATTGCAAGGCGCTCCAAAGCGTCGGATGGAAAATCGCTGCTACATCAATCGCCGTGTGTATCAGTCTCTCCACCGTTTTTATGAAACAGCATTCTATCATGGATGTTCTCGCTGCATTGCCAGTCTGTTTCTTTGGTTGGTGGATTGCCTATAAGATACTCCCCAATAATAAAACAAACCGATTTCTTACGAGGATGTAATCATGGATAAATCCTACAAAAAGCCGCTTCTACTAATCACGTTTGGGGTGATCTTATTTGCGGCATTCAACAATCTAAACTATGTTGCCAACTTTCTAAAATCGTGTATTGGCTTGCTCGCTCCGATTTTATCAGGCCTTTTGCTGGCCTTTGTTCTGAGTGTACCCGTGCGCGGACTGGCAAAGAGGCTTCGACGAAAGCTGACTAAAGCTACAGATCGGCAAATAGACATGATAAGCCTGTTACTGACGCTGATATGTGTTATTGCGATTATTGCTCTTCTGTGTGTAATTGCGATTCCACAGCTCACTGCATCTGTAAAAAGCATTGCTGCTCTTGTTCAAGAAAAATGGCCTGACTGGGTCGGCTTATTGCAAAGATACGGCATTGACACAGAGAAACTGTCGGCACATTTTGCTGCGCTCGATTGGAAAT
>ERZ1673747.134-NODE-134-length-129709-cov-36.190738_pt1 | contig 129709 bp, 90 predicted proteins | sample MGYA00580220_ERZ1673747 | MGnify/ENA primary metagenome ERZ1673747 (study PRJEB41218, sample SAMN15661769) | gut metagenome | host: Homo sapiens | place: Canada: London | collected 2015-08-20/2019-03-30 | study: EMG produced TPA metagenomics assembly of...
AGAGCCTTACAGGCGTCTTCTGCAAAGCCACCGGCTATGCCGGTGGATGTTTACTGTAAATAGCCCTCGGCACAGCCGGGGGTATTTACTTGCGGCAAGGCGGCACACTGTATCGCCATCGCTGGCCGTCAAATAAAGAGTGATGTTTCCTCAATGGGGATAACCTTTTGAAGAGGATTATGAGGCGATCGGGCGTTTCGGCACACTCAAGCCGGAGACCCGCCGGCTTCAGGACAACACTCCGGTAGAAAATATTCTCTGCATATACCAAGCGACACGCGGCTGATATTGAAAATGCCCCCGGCGTATACAACGCCGGGGACTCCACTTTCTGCGATTATGTTCCATCGCTTATGGCTTCCGTAAAGTACAGCGTATACTCATCCAGCACCACGATCAGCGTATATTCGGATCTGCCGTCCTGATAAGTGGTAACGCCGATTGTCGCCAGCGCGTTTTGTTCATCTGTCCACAGGCTGTATATAGCAGACTCTGCATTTTCGCTGTAAATCTCGCAGGCCATCGTGAGGTTTTCCCCGGTATCCATCCGGGAAAGAGTCAGGCTTCCGTCGTGCGCCTTGCACGACAGCTCCATAACCTCTGCATCCGCATATGCGGTCTTTTTGTCGGGTGAACAGGCAACAATCTCCCCGTTTTCTCCCGATTGTATCATAGTAAACTGCCAAGTGTGGCCGTCCAGCGAAAGATCAAGAGCTCTCCCGCAGCCGCTCAGCAGCAGGCACAGAATACCCATACAGCACAAAACCGTTTTTTTGATGGTTCTCACCCTCTCTGCCGGCGCACATCCGATAGCCTGCTCCGGGCAAATCGTCCCGCCGGCATAGTAATCATCATACCGGCCGGTTAGTGAGATTATACCGGAATTCCCGTGGAAAAGCAAGATTTCTCCGCCGTATAATTGCCTCCGCACTTAGAGGGCGGTTCCTTTGGCGGGGACAAAAAACGCCGACATATCCACCCGCTCGAGGGTTAGCAGCTTCACCTTTCTGTCCAGCCCGCCTGCATACCCCGTCAGACTTCCGCCGGCACCGACCACCCGGTGGCAAGGGACAAGCAGCGAAATCGGGTTGTGACCAACTGCACCGCCCACGGCTTGCGCCGACATGCTGGAAAGCCCTTTGCGTGCGGCGATCTCAGCGGCGATTTCGCCGTAGGTCATCGTCTGCCCATAAGGGATGGTGAGCAGAATTTCCCACACCAGCCTGCGGAAAGGGGTGCCGGCATCCAGAAAGAGAGGCGGAGTAAAGTCGGGCGCTTCACCGCCGAAATAAACCGCAAGCCAGCGTTTCGCCTGTTCAAAAACCGGAAGTGCCCCGGCTTCGTGTTCCTTCGGCAGCGTATCACCGAAATATTTCTGGCCGTCAAACCATAAGCCGGTAATCGCCGTGCCGTTGCTCGCCAGCGCGATGCCGCCCAAAGGCGACACCCAGTGATTGGTATAGATCATACTTTATCCCTCCAAACAAGTATGGGAGTCCGCCAGGCCTTATTCTGTCCGTCATGTGCTTGGACTCGCCATTGAGCGTAATTTCCCGCGTGTTCGGCATCGGCGTTTTCTGCGCTGCCGCGCCGTAATGCCGGATTTTTCTGTGCCAAGCCTCTATAAATAGAATACTGTATTTTTACTTTTTTCAAGTTTATTCTTGACCCGGAGCACGGAAAAAGTCTGAGCATTTTTCAAAGGGCCTGCCGTCTGCAAACAGCAGACGGCAGGCCTTTGCGGTCGCTGAATTCCGTTTTTACCTGACAAGTTGAGGCATATCACAATCCGGAGCCGTTTCTTCATCCTTATACATTACAGAAGTCTGCGCACTTCGGCGGAAACCTCCTGCAGCAGCGCGGCAAATTCCTCAATCTTGTACTTCGGTAGCCGCAGCGATGGCCCGCTGATGCTCATGCCGCCCAGCAGCAGCCCGCGCTGGTTGAACAGCGGGATGGCCACACACTTCACCCCGAATTCGTGCTCCATATCGTCTACTGCATAGCCGCACGCGCGGATTCGCTGAAGCTCGGCGTGCAGTTTGTCGGCTTCGGTAATGGTGTTGACGGTGAATTTTTCCATCTCTCGCTGGGCCACCATGTCTGCCATCGCCGCGTCCGAAAAAGCCAGAATGGCCTTGCCGATGCCGGTGCAGTACAGCGGCGCCTTTACTCCGATGATGTCGCTGGATGTGATGCTGCTTTGCGGATAGGCCATGTCGAGGTATAGTACGCTGCCGTCTGCGGTCATTTTGCCCAGATACACCCGTTCCTGCGTGGTTTCGGCCAGCCGGCTGAGATACGGACGCATGATCGATACGAAGCTGTTTGACTGGTGATAGACGTTGCCCAGCTCCACGGCTTTTGGGCCGAGCCGGTAGCGCTTAGTTTGCTCAACATATTCCAGCAGTCCGTACTGATGGAAAGTGGAAAAGATGTTGTGAATGGTGCTTTTGGGCAGGTTGGTCCTTTCTGCCATATCGGTGACGCCGTATTCAAACGGATATTCCAGAAAACAATCCAGTATGTTCAGCGCCTTATACAGAGACTTTACCTTGGCGGTGTCTTCTTGCGCCATGTCGCCTTCCCCTTCCTGCATCTTGCTTGGGTTTATTATTAATGAACAACACGGTATAATTTTAGAACAAAACAGTGACGTCGTCAAGCGGGATTTGCGAATATTGTCGTATATATCTCGATAATAACCAGTTAAATGTGCTATACAACAAAAATATTAAAAAATTGTTGCATAGTTCTTGACACTATTGGCGGCACCATGCTATAATTTTCTTGTAAAGATGAATATTGTTCATCAATAATGAATTTGGACGGGATAGAGCATGAAAAAGTTGTACGGAGTGGTAACGGCGCTGCTGACCCCGGCGAGGACAGATGCGGAGATTGACTGCGATGAAGCGGTACGGCTGGCCCGTTTTGCGGCGGACGGCGGGGTGAACGGCCTGTTCGTGGGCGGTACTAATGGAGAGGGGATCAAGTATTCCACCACGCAGCGCGCCAAGCTGGCGCAGGCGATCGTTGAAAACGTTGATCGTTCCCGCACGATGGTGTGCATACATACCGGCGCGGCACGTCTGGAAGATACCATCGAGCTGACCCAGCAGGCCCATGCGGTGGGTGCGGACTGCGCAGCGGTGGTTTCACCGAGCTTTTTGAGCTACGATGAGGACGAATTATACGATTATTATGCGGCGGTGCTGGAAAGCACACCGCGCGATTTTCCGGTGTACCTGTACAATATCCCGCAGCGCACCGGCAACGATATTTCGCCGGCAGTATGCCGCCGGCTGAACAGGCGGTACGACAATCTGGTGGGTATCAAATACAGCTTCAATGATCTGGTGCGTACCCAGCAATATCTGGAGATCGACGGTTTTTCGGTGCTGCATGGCTGGGACGTTTACCAGCTGCAGTATCTGACGCTGGGCTGCGACGGCATTGTTTCCGGGCTGTCCGGCGTGTGCCCGGTGCCGTTTGTCAAGCTGCGGGAATGCTGGCTCAAAAACGATATTGCCGGCGCGCAGGCATGGCAGGCGGTGTGCCAGGAAGTGGGCAAGGTGTACTGCGGCGGCAACATCGCGGTAATGAAGCAGGCGATGAGGCTGGCGGGATACCGGTTTACGGGTAAAGATCATTTCACCGAGGAAAAGGATCTCCTGTGCTTAAAGCAGGGGTTGGAGCGGCTGGATGCACGTATCCGAGACCTGCTGACGCGATAAACGGTTGGGGGTGACCGAGGTATGGAATCGGTTTATAACGTTTCCGACGCATATCGGGCTGCCGTGTTCTGGAGCTTCAACGATAAGCTGGAGGATGAGCGCCTGACCGCCCAGCTCGAACGACTGGTGGGCGCTGGGCTGACCGGCGGCTTTATGCACAGCCGGGTCGGCTTGGTGACCGCCTATCTGTCGGATGACTGGATGCAGCGGCTGGCGGCGTGCTGCGAGAAGGCCAGAGAAATGGGGACTGTCCTTTGGCTGTACGACGAGGACCGCTGGCCCTCTGGCTACGGCGGCGGGCAGGTGATCCGGGAGCATCCGGAATGCAAGTCCAAGGCACTGTGCCTCATAGAAGACAACGCAACCGAGGATCCGCGTATCCTGCAGGTCTATAAAACCGTTGACTATGAAGGCAAACGCTATCGTATCGCTCTGTGTGAGCAGAAAACGGGTAATCCGTGGTATGCGGGAGGCTGCTATGTGGATCTGCTGGACCCGGCCGCGACCGACGCTTTTCTGCAAAGCACCCATGAGCGCTATCGCGAGCGGTTGGGAGAATACTTCGGCAAAGAGATTCAAGGTGTCTTTTCGGATGAGTTCTGCTATTCCCAACGGGCGGCTTACCCCTACCCCAACGTGCCGTTCACCCGTGGGTTTGAGGAGCGGTTTTGCCGGAATCGCGGGTATTCCCTGCTCGATGTGATGGAAAAGCTGTTTTTCGATCTGCCGGGCTATCAGCGGGTGCGTTTTGATTTTTATGATGAGCTGACCAGCTGTTTTATCGAGGCGTTTACCGCCCGCTACCGCGGTTGGTGTCAAAAAAACGGCCTGCAGCTGACCGGACATCTGATGAATGAGGATACCCTCACCGGCCAGACTGAATGGATCGGCGCAGCGATGCCGCATTACGCCGAAATGGATATGCCTGGCATCGACATGCTTGGCAGTGCGGCCAGCCAGCCGGCCACCGTGCTGCAGCTGACTTCGGTGGCCGAGCAGCTGGGAAAACGCGCGCTGTGTGAAGCGCTGGGCTGCATTGGCCATCAGTCGGGTCCGGCCGAAATGAAGCGGTTGACCGATTATCTCGCGGCGCTGGGGATCAGCTTCATCAATCCGCATCTAACCCTGTATTCGATGCGTGGGGAGCGCAAGCGGGATTATCCGCCGAATATCTCCTGGATGCAGCCGTGGTTTGATGCAGCACGTGGGTATTTCGATCACATTGCGCGGGTGTGTGAGCTGATGAGCGAAGGGGAATGTGAAACCGATCTGCTGCTGCTCCACCCGATCGGCAGTGTGTGGTCGGAGATGTCCCCGCTGCACAAAATGAATCCTACATACAGCATCTGGTCGCAGGCGGGCACCTATGCCCGACAGAATTATCTGACCGAAACCGAGACGGTGGAAAAGCCGTTTTTTGAGCTGACCGAGGCGCTGCTGCACAAAAGTATCCCGTTCCATTACGGCGATGAGCGGCTGATGGAGGCATACGGGACCGATGAGGATGGGTATCTGTGTATCGGCAGATGCCGCTACCGGCGGGTAATCGTTCCGCCGATGACAACCATCCGCCGTGCTACCCTGCTGCGGCTCGAACGTCTTGCGGCACAGAATGGACCGCAGGCGGTGGTGTTCGCTGGACGGTATCCGGTGCTTATTGACGGCGAGGCGGCCGATTACGATTTTGCGGCACGCTTCACCCTACTGCCGGACGCCGCGAAAACGGTGCAGGCGATGAGTGCTGCACCGCTGCGCATCAAAGCGTTGGATGTTTATACCGGTGCTCCTGCACCGGATGTGCTGATCCGGCAGCGGCTGCGCGGAGACGGCGGGCATGTGTATTTCCTCGCCAATACCGCGCAGGGGCGCGCGAGGCGACTGGCGATAACCGTTGATGCCGTTGCGGAACCTGTGGCGCTGGATACGATAACCGGGCGGTATGTCCGAGTGCCGTTCATCCAAACGGCAGAAGGTTTCCGCTGCCGCGTCTGTCTCAAGCCGGGCGGTTCACTTCTGCTTGCCGACGGCGATGCCGCGGCGCTTCCGGAGACCGATCTGCTGCACAGCGGAGCGGATTTTGCGGAGGATCTCCGCCTGCTGCGGCAGGCGCCGGTTACTCAGCGGACGATGGGGGTCAATATTTTACCGCTCGATCGGGCGGATTTTACCGATACGGCGGGCACGGCGGCAGATGCACCGGTGGAAAGCCTCTGGGCAAGGTTTAACCGTCTGCCGGAGGGAACGCCGTTTGAAGCGGTGTACCGGTTCTGGGTGACAGAGATGCCGGCCGGCGGAATGTGGGCGATGATTGAGCAGGCGCGCCATCTCGACGGCGTCTTTATCAACGATCAGCCGGCAGACAAAATCATCCCGGTGGAGGATGCCGACGGCTGCTTTGACTTTTCTTTTGACCGTGTACTGCTCAATGGGCTGCATGTGGGCGAAAACACCATCTGTCTGCGCGGCCGCAAATGCAACAATATCATTGGGGTGGGCAACCACCGCGCAGTACCGGAAGGGACAGATCACCGCCCAACCGAGCTGGAAACGGTGTTTGTCTGCGGTGATTTTCGTTTGGCATCGGATGGGCGTGGGTATGCGATCGCCGGAAATGGTGCGCCGGTGAGCGGCGATATCACTGCGCAGGGCTATCCGTTCTACGGCGGCGCGCTGCGCATCACCGCAGAATTTGGACGTGTACCGGAAGCGGATCGACTCCTGATCAATGGAGCGGCTGCAGCGGCGTCGCTGACCATCAATGGCAAGCCGGTGGGTGAAGCGCTGTTGCCGCCGCTGAGTTTTCCGGTGCAAGGGCTGCTTGAACAAGACACGAATCGGGTGGAAATCACCCTGTACGGCACGCTGGCCAACACCTTTGGTCCGATCCATCTGCACAACCGCAGCCGGCTTCCGATGATCGGGCCGATGCTGATTGCGGACATGACCCGATACAACGAGGCGCCGGAATTGTTCGCTTTCGGAGCGGCGTCGTTGTCCCTGCTTGGAGGAGGAAAAAATGATGCGTGAGCTGTTGCAGCTGCCGGATAAGGCGAAATTCATCTGGACGCAGGATAACACCCGACCGGATGATAAGGTGATTTTTCGCCGCCGGTTTACGGTGTCATCCGAGCTGCGGGAGATCAAGGCACTGGTTTTCGCTGAGACCAAGTATTGGCTGTATATCAACGGCCGGCTGGCGGTTTTTGAGGGCGGTTTGTTCCGTGAAAGCCTGCCGGGATGCGGCTGGGCAGATGAGGTGGACCTCACCCCCTACCTGCACGAGGGCGAAAATCAATTGGCGGTTCTGGTGTTTTATTACGGAAACGAGGGCCGCAATAACACCGACAGCGGCCGGGCCGCCTTTCTGTTCTGCTGTGAGGCGCTGGATTTGTACAGCGATGAACGTTTTTTGTGCCGCCGGCACAACGGTTATTATCACGTGGAGAACAGTCCGGCCTCCCACCTGTACGGCGGCTGGGATCTGGGGATAGAGGCTGCCGGCAGTGACCATGATTTTTTCCGGACCGACGCGTATGAAGGCGAATACTCCCCCGCCTGTGTCTACCCCAACGAGGTGTGGGGCGGCCTGTGCCGCCGACCGGTTCCGCTGCTTCGGCAGTATGCGCCAGTACCGCTTTCTCTGCAACGATCGGGTGAGGAGTGGACCGCAGCTCTGCCGTACGCGATGACCTTTTCCCCTCGGCTGCGGCTGCGTGCGCAGGGCGGCGAGGTGCTCACCCTGCTGACCGACCGCTACACCGTCAACGGCGGACCAGGCGACCACGGCAACCGCTACCGCGGCTACCGCGTGGAATACCGCTGCCGGGCAGGCGAGCAGGAATTCGAGCCGCCCGCCTATTTATACGGCGAAACGCTGCGGATTCAGGGGGCGCAGTCGGTTGAGCTGCTTGAGGCTGCGGCGGTAGAATCGGGGTATGACTGCGAGAAGACCGGTGATTTTTCGTGCAGCTGTACACTGACCAATAAACTGATTCAAAAATCCGTGCGTACCCTGTATGTGTGTATGCGGGATAATTTTATGGACTGTCCCGACCGCGAACGCGGGCAGTGGATCGGCGATACTACCGTTCAGGTGCCGCAAGCACTTTTGGTATACGGAGAACAGGGCGCGGCGCTGGTGAAAAAGGCCATTTTGGATTTCATCCTGCTGCGCAGGGGCGACGTGCTTATGGGCAACGTGCCCGGTGCGAATTTTTCCGAGCTGCCCGGTCAGTCGCTCATCGCGATCAGCGAATGGGGCATGATCGCAGAATACGTCAACCTGACCGGTGACGATACGGTGATGGCGGCGGCGTTCGAGCCGGTAGTGCGGTATCTGATGCTCTGGGATATGGACGATACCGGCCGGCTGCTTCCCCGTAAGGGCAACTGGCGGTGGTTCGATCACCTGTTCAATGTCGATGATACGGTTCTCGAGCACGCGCTGTATTATTCAGCGCTCGGTTTTGCGCAGCGGATGGCCGCATACACCGGCTGCACCGCTTACGACGATTGGCTGGAACAGCGGCGGGAAGGCATCCGTACCGCCTTTGCGCGTGATTTCTGGAAAGGGCGGTACTTTACCTCCGGAAGCCACGCCGATGACCGTGCCAACGCGATTGCGGTGCTGGCCGGACTGGTGCCGCGCGAGGCGTATGCGAAAATTCGGATGGTGCTGCAGAGCGTATGCACCGGTTCGATTTATATGGAATATTTCATCCTTAAAGCGCTGTGCGAGATGGGATTTGTCGCCGATGCCTACCGGCGGATGTGTTCGCGCTACTACAATCTGGCGGTCAACGAGAATTCCACCCTATGGGAAGATTTCATGATATTAGGCTCCCGCAATCATGCCTGGAGCGGTGCACCGCTGAACATCGCGTTTCAGTATTTCGCGGGCATCAAGACGACGGACGGATTCAAAACCTATACGGTCAATCCCGCCGTTGGATTGTTCGACAGTATGGATGTTTCGTTTACTGCCCGGGGACGCCGGGTTAAGGTCACAGTGTGTGATGAGTCTGTCCACATTGAGGAAACCCCAATATAAGTAAGGAGTGTTGATCATGAAAGCAGATTTTGGGAAAACATGGCTGCGGCGCGGCGGCTGTGCCGCGCTGGCCGGACTGCTGCTGTGTTCGGTGGCCAGCCTGTCAGGATGCAAATCCGACAGCGACGGCGGAAAAAAGGAGACGGTGGTCATCAAGGCCGGTATCACCGAAAACCCGGTGATGGATTATTCCGACATGAAGTTTTTCAAGGACATGGAGGAAGCTACCGGCGTGCGGTTTGAGATCGAGGAGATGAGCAACGAAAAAATCACCCTGATGTTCGCTACCGGTGACTTTGTGGATGTGATGTTCGGCGGCTCCTTCTCCAACTCGCAGCTGGAAATCGCGGCGAATTCCGGCAGCGTAGTGGAGCTCAGCGGACTGCTTGCTGAAAATGCGCCGACATGGAAAAAAGCGTTTGATGAAAATCCCATGTACTATGCCGCCTCCAAGTTCGGTGAGGATAAGCTGTATTCGCTGCCGAATATTCGTACCCTCGATGCCGACCGCGGCATCCGCGATGTGTGGTGGATCAACCAGAAATGGATGGATGAGCTCAATCTGAAGATGCCGACCACCCTTGCGGAGTTCACCGACATCCTGCGCGCTTTCAAGGCCAACGCGGGCAAGGGCTCCATTCCGGAGAACGTCATGCCGTGGTATTTCCTTACCAACGGCATTATCAGCGGCCAGTTTGACTTCTACAACACCTTCGGGGTGCCGGTGTACGATTACACCTACATGGGCGTAAAGGACGGCAAGGTGGTCAACTATGCCACCGACCCGCGGCTGAAAACGGCCAACACCGTGCTGCGGGATATGTTTGCCGAAGGGCTGATCGCTCCTGAGAGCATGACCGATACCCCCAACGACGTGCTTACCCGAACCAACCAGCACACCGACACCCCCTACATCGGCGTGTTCACCGGCTACTGGACGCCGCTCGAGGATTATGTGCCGATGACCCTTTTCCAGTCGCAGGAAGGGGTCGAGCCGCTCATCCGCCGGCAGCCGCTCGGTGTTACCCGCAACCGCATGGTGATCTTCGACAGCTGCAAATATCCGGAAAAGGTGCTGCAGGCGATGGAGTGGGCGGTTCAGGACAAGAATGCGATTTATCTCGATTTTGGCATCGAGGGTGAGCAGTGGACTTACGACAGTGCAGCGGATATGTACACCGTGACCAGCGGCGTGGAGCCGATGGACAGCGAAACGCCCGGCAACGCGATTCCCGGTCTGCTGGATGACCGCTTCAACGGCCGGGTTACTTTCGGCGAAAATCATTCCTGGTACAAGCGCGGCAAGGCGATCGAAATCTACAAGGATAACCGCATCCCGCTGGAGGATCTGATCCCGCCGATGAGTTTTTCCTCCGAGGCGCAGGAAAAAGTAGATAACTACAAGCTGGTGATCTGTGCGCGCTATATCAACAATACGGTGAAAAGCTGGATCAACGGCTCGGCGGATATCAATGCCGGCTGGGATGAATACGTCAATCAGATTAACAAGCTGGGTATGGAGGACTACGTCCGCCTGCATCAGGAGGCCTATGACGCGTTTTACGGCAAATAACGAAAGGATGACACAATGAAGGGGTATTTCGGCTGGAGCTATCAGCCATATGTGCCGCTCAACTGCAAGGAGCGCGAAAATGCACCGTATATCGCTGCGCTGCGGCCAGGACGTGACTTCTGTGAGTTGGAATGGGTTGACCCGGTCAACCCGCAGGGACCGCATACCGCGGTGATTGAGCGGGAGGGCGGGATACTGCGGCGGCAGCCGCTGGAGGGCGGCCGCGTGCTGCTGGCTGATCTGACGCCGGGAGAAACCTATACAGTGACGATTGAAGATGATGGTGACCACAGCCGGCGGTCAGACCGCCGGCTGGTCACCCCCGGTGACATCATCGGCCGTCCGGTGAACTATCTGCACCCGGAGGATACCGCCTACTGGTATTCCGGCAATTCGCTGTGCAGCCCCGCGATTGTAAAGCTGGACAGCGGACGTCTGCTGGTGTCGATGGACATCTATCGCCCGCGCTACGGGCAGAACCTCACCAAGATTTTCTTTTCGGATGACGGCGGTGAAAGCTGGAGCTTTCTGACCGACCTCTTCCCCTGCTTCTGGGGCAAGCTGTTTGTGCATCGGAATGCGCTGTATATGCTGGCGATGACCACGGAATACGGCGATGTGCTGGTCGGGCGCTCAGAGGATGGCGGGCGGACCTGGCCGCGGTTTGTCAATCTGTTCCCTGGCAGCGGCAATCGCGACTGCGGCGGTCCCCATAAGGCACCGATGAACATCTTTTCCCACAACGGACGGCTGTGGACCGCGGTGGATTACGGTACGTGGGAACGCGGCGGCCACGCAACTGGCGTGCTGTCAGTCGGAGAGGATGACGATCTGCTGGATCCTGCCAGCTGGACGCTGACCCCTTTCCTGCCGTTTGACGATAACTGGCCAGGGGCCGCGCGGGGTAAAAGCCGCGGCTGTCTGGAAGGCAACATGGTGTTGCTGCCGGATGGCAAGCTGGTCAATTTCCTGCGCTATCAGATTCAGATGTGCACACCAAACCATGATAAGGCGGCGTTGTTTGCGGTGGATACGGAGCATCCGGAGGCGCCGCTCACCCTATATAAAATCATTGATTTTATCGGCGGCATCTCAAAATTCTCCATCTGCCGGGATGCGCAGAGCGGGTATTATCTCGCACTGGTTAACCGGGTGGCGGATCCCAGCCTGCCGATGAGCCGGGATGTGCTGTCGCTGACAAAATCGCGCGACGGCGAGCACTGGGAGCTGGTTGCTGACCTGATGTATTACCATAACGGTCAGGAAAGCGGCCAGAAGGTTGGGGTGCAGTATCCGGATATGATCATCGACGGGGACGATATGCTGTGGGTGCAGCGCACCGCGATGAACAATGCGCGTAATTTTCATGATTCCAACTACATCACCTTTCACCGGCTGGAGAACTTTCGCTCCATGCTCGGCTGACGCAGGCAAGGAGGATCGGTATGACCGCGATAAGCAAACGCGTTGCCGCATTTTTGGCCGGGTTGGCCGTACTGGTGAGCGGACAGGCGTCGTTTCTGTCCGCCGCAGCGCAGGAGCGCCCGTCGGCCGAGCAGTCCGGCAGCGGCGAGACGGTGTCGTTTGATGCTCAGCAGTACCCCTCCTATACTGCGTACCGGCAGCAGCATGAGGATGTGTATCCCGACGCTGGGATTTGTTTGGAGATCCCGATCGAACGTATCGAGCGGGAGGATGGCGCTGCGGTACAGATGCAAGAGGTGCTCGGCCGTCCCGCGCTGAGGTGGAACGGGACGGATGCGCAGCTGACATGGCGTTTTACCATCGAGCAGCCGGGACTGTATACCGTTTCACTGGATTATGCGTTAGAGGGTTCCAATGCGTTTACTGCCAAGCGCAATCTGCTCATCGACGGGGAAATCCCCTTTGAAGAGGCGCTGGGTATCGCCTTTTCCCGCTGCTACGAGGAGACGGGAAAGGGCAAAAAGAACTCATGGGGAGACGACATGCGCGGGCAGAACGTGCCCATTGACCAATGGTATACCCATGCGCTCATTGACTCCTCGGGTATCAGCGAGAGGCCGTTTGAACTGTATTTTACCGCCGGCGAGCATACCGTGACGCTGGCGTTTGACGAAAAGGATATGGCGGTCGGTGCTCTGCGGGTACAGGCGGCACAGCCGATCAAAAACTATGCTGAGGTGCGGGAGGATTATGCGGCGCGGGGACTGACCGGCGCACCGGCCGATGCGGTGTACATTTTTGAGGCGGAGGATGCTGCGGCGTATACCAATGATGTTACCATCCGACGGGAAAACAGCAACGACATCACCACCACCCCGTATTCCGCCACGGAAAAATGGCTGAACATCTATGGCGGCACGCGGTGGGATACCGGCAACCAGAGTGTGACGTTCAACATCGAGGTGAAAAAGGACGGCTTATACAAGCTGGCGCTGCACGCCTGCCAGAACGTCAACGACGGCCTGCCGGTTTACCGGCAGATCGCCATCGACGGTGAAGTGCCGTTTGCCGAGATGCTGGCCTACCAGTTCCCCTACAGCAAATTCGATACCTTTACGCTGGCCGACGAGTCGGGCGAACCATTTTTGTTTTATCTGGAGGCGGGACAGCACACCCTGACCATGACCGTCAAGCTCGGTGATATGGCGCCGATCGCCTCCTCGCTGCGGGAGGATATGCTGCTGCTGTCCGCCATTCAGCTGGCGATCAACAAGCTTACCGGCAACGAGGTGGATGCTAACTACGATTACGAATTTTTCACCAAAATCCCCACGCTGGAGGAGGATCTGCAGACATTATCCGAAAGCCTGCAGTGGAAAATCAGCCGGCTGCAGGAGATTACCGGACGCAATCCGTCGATGGCCAGCAGTCTTAAAAGTATGAAGCAGCAGGTTGATGCGATGCGAAAGGACCCCTTTTCCATTGCCCGTAATCTCAGTGATTTCCGCAACACCCAGACTTCGCTCGGCACATGGTATACCACTTTGCTGTCCGCGCCGATGATGATTGATAAAATTACAGTGGCGGCGCAGGCGGCCGAGGTGCCGGTGCCCAAACGCAGTTTCTGGAAGCTGCTTCTGGTCAATCTGCAGTCGTTGTTTTCCTCCTTCGTACGCAGCTATTCCAACATCTCCGGTGTGGCGGACAACGAAATCGAGATTACTGAATCCATCGATGTGTGGGTCGCGCGCGGCACCGAATGGGCGGAGCTGATCAAAGAACTGTCCGACAGCCTGTTTTCCCCGAACTCGGGTATCGAGGTAAATGTCAACACGGTGCCGCCTTCTCAGCTCAATTCCGGCAGTGCCAATGCGCTGATGCTGTCCATCATCTCCGGCAGGCAGCCGGACGTGGCGATGGGAATCGGCGCGGAATCGCCGGTAGAATTTGCCATCCGCGATGCGGTGGCCGATCTGTCCAAAATGGAAGGCTTTGACGAGGTGTACCGGCAGTTTTACCCCGAAATTTTTGTGCCGTACCGGTATAATGGCGGCATTTATGCGCTGCCGGAAACGATGGATTTCAAGGTGCTGTTTTATCGCCGGGATATCCTGAGTGATCTGCAGATCCCCATCCCTGACACCCGCGCGCAGCTGTATCAGAATACCCTGCCCGCGCTCTACCGCGAAGGGCTCAAGTTTTACTATCCGCGGGATGACAGCCAGTTCATCCTGCAGTACGGCGGACAATATTATACCGACGACGGGCTGCGTTCGGCGCTCGACTCCCCCGAAGTGTATGCCGCACTTAAGGAGGAAACCGAACTATACACGCAGTATGCCGTTCCGGTAACCGCGAATTTTTATAACATGTTCCGGACTGGTGAGATGCCGATGGGCATCGGTTCCTATGCGACCTATATGCAGCTTAGCGTTGCCGCGCCGGAAATTTCCGGCATGTGGGGCATTGCGCCGCTGCCTGGCATGGAAAAGGCGGACGGCACCGTCGACCGCTCCAACGCCTCGTTTACCAGTATGAGCGACTGCATTATGCAGAAATCCGAAAAGCAGGAGGCGGCATGGGAATTCCTCAAATGGTGGGCCTCCACCGAAACCCAGACCGTGTTCTCCCGCGAGGTAGAGGCTCTGCTGGGTGCCGAGGCGCGTTGGAATACCGCTAATATCGAGGCCTTTCATGCGCTGCCCTGGAAGGCCGAGGACCTGGAAATCATCGACGGTATGCTGCAGCAGGCCAAAGAAATCCCGGTTGTGCTTGGCGGCTACTATACCACCCGCCATCTGACCAATGCATGGAACAAGGTGGTCATTAACGGTGTGCTGCTGCGTGATGCCCTTGAGGAAGCGGTTGAGGCCATCAATAAAGAGCTGAAAATGAAGCAGGAAGAATACGGTGTGCACTGATCCGTATCACGAAAGGAGAATCCGTTCATATGAAAACCAAATCCATGCGTTTTCGCAATCATGCGTACGGGTACGGATTTATGCTGCCGTTCTTCGTCCTGTTTTTTTTGTTTACCATTATCCCGGTGTTTATCGCCGCGGGACAGAGCCTGACCAACTATAACATGATGCAGCCTGCACGGTTTGTTGGCCTGAACAACTTCAAGCTGCTGCTCCTTGATGACGACATCTTTCTGACCGCCATCAAGAATACCTTTGTATTCGCCTGCATCACTGGCCCGCTTTGCTTTCTGCTGTCCTTCTTTTTGGCGTGGGTGATCAACCAGCTGCGGTTTCGCACCGTATTTGCGCTGAGCTTTTATGCCCCCTCCATCATGAGCAGCGTAGCCATCTCGGTGGTGTGGCTGTACTTTTTTTCCGGCGACCGTTACGGCTTGGTGAATAACCTGCTGATCAATCTGGGGTTGATTTCCACGCCCATCCAATGGACACAGGATGCCAACTACATCATGACGGTGATCGTGTTCGTGCAGATTTTTACCAGCATGGGCACCAACTTCCTGGTGTTTTTGGCCGGCCTGCAGAATGTATCCCGCGAGCTGTATGAGGCGGGGCGTATCGACGGTATCGGCAGCCGATGGGCTGAGCTGCGGTACCTCACTTTTCCGCAGGTCAAGCCGCAGCTGCTGTTCGGAGCGATCAATGCGATCGTCGGTTCCTTCGGGGTGTTTGACATTGCGGTGGCAATCGCGGGTCTGCCCAGTCCCAACTATGCCGGGCACACCATCGTTGCGCATCTGTACGATTATGCGTTTATCCGCTTCCAGATGGGCTATGCCTCAGCGGTAGCGGTGGTGCTGTTTGCGATTACCTTCATTCTGGGCAAGGTGGTTATGCGGGTGTTAAGGAGCGATGATTAAATGATGCGGAATGTGCAGGTTCAGCCGGCTGTGCGTCAGCGTATGGCCGCCCGTGCGCGCTCTCTTCCTAAATTCAGTTTCGGCTGGCTGGTGGTATATATCATCATGATCGCGCTGGTGGCGTTTATGGCGCTGCCGATGATCTATGTGGTATGTACTGCGTTCAAGCCGTTGGATGAACTGTTTATTTTCCCTCCGCAGTTTTTCGTGCGCAATCCCACTTCCCAGAACTTCGTGGATCTGATGTCCTCGCTGGGCGTGTCGACGGTGCCGTTCCTGCGGTATGTGCTCAACAGTCTGGTGGTCACGGTCAGCACCGTTTCGCTGACCTGTCTTGTCTGCTCGGCGGGCGCATACGGTATGGTGGTGTATGCCCCTACTGGTTCGAAGTTTTTATTTAATCTGGTGGTGTCGGCGCTGATGTTTTCTCCGCACGTCACCCAGATTCCGCGGTATATGGTGGTCAACGGGCTGAATCTTGTGGATAACTATCTCGCACTGATTTTGCCTTCGGTGGCTGTGGCCTACAACTTCTTTTTGGTGAAGCAGTTTATGGGGGCGTTTCCGCGGGAACTCATCGAAGCGGGCCGTATCGACGGAGCGGGCGAGCTACATATCTTTTTCAAGCTGGTTATGCCGGCGATGAAGCCGGCGATGGCCACATTGATAGTGCTGACCTTTGTAAGCAGTTGGAACGATTATTTTTCACCCTTGATCTATACGAGTGATCAGGCGATGCGCACCCTGCCGCTGGCGCTGCAGACCATTTCCGGCGGCGCCGCCGCCGCGAGCATCGGCCGGGCGGGTGCGGTGTCCGCGGCCACCATGGTGATGACCATTCCGACGGTGCTGCTGTTCACCGTGTCGCAGCGCATGGTTATGGAAACGATGACCATGTCCGGCATCAAGGGTTGACGGCGCAAAGCAGGGTGAAACCCCAGTTTCCGCAAGAAAGGAATGGTCACGACAATGAACAGGAGGAATCCCCGCCAGTCGGCGGCACGCATACGAAAAGGGCTGTGCGCACTGGCGGCCGCGCTGCTGACTGCCGGGTGTCTGCCGGTGAGCGCGGCATCCGGGGACAGCTATGTGCTCGACGGCTCACGGCGGGTACCGGTGCCTTCGGTATATGAGGTGGAAACCGCATGGCAGACCTTCCGCACGCCCGAGGGTGAGGTTCTGCAGCTGTACAACCCGCAGGATCTGTTTATCAGTACGCAGGGCTATCTGTATATCGTGGATACCGGTAATAACCGCATCCTGCGTTCGGATGCCGGGGGCATGGTGGATCGTATCTATACGGGGCCGGAAGAGGATCCATTTAAAAACCCCGGCGGTGTGTTTGTGGATAAGGACGGCGATCTGTATGTTGCGGATACCGATAATTCCCGCATCGTCCATCTCGACAGTGATGGCGGGCTGATGGAGGTTTTCGGTGTTCCCGAGGAGCTGCCCGGCGAAAACACTACCTATCATCCGGCTAAGCTGGCGATCAGCTCTACCGGCTATATTTACGTGGTCAACGGACAAAACATCCTGACCATCGACGCGACCAACCGGTTCCGCGGTTATCTTGGCCAGACCAAAATCGGATTTGATCTGACCGAGACGCTCATCCGTCTGTTTGCCTCAGAAGAGCAGCAGAAAACGTTGAGCAAGCGGTTGGCGGCTTCCTACACCAACATCGTCATCGACCCGGACGACAACCTTTATGCGAGCACGCTGGACAGCCGGCAGGGGGAAATCAAACGGCTCAACTCAGTCGGGGTCAACACCTTCCCCGCCACCGGCAGCGAAAGCCGGTTTTCGATTGATTTTTCTCAGCTTTTGCAGGCGAACACCTATATCAGTGCGTCCGGCACCGCCTTTTACGGCGACCGGACCGATGACGAGGGCAAAGCGATCACCCCGAATTTTGTGGATATCGCCTACGATGAAGACGGTGTTGTCTACGCACTCGACCAGAACACCTGTCGGATGTTTTTGTATGACCGGGAGGGCAACCTGCTGGGTACGTTTGGCGAAAAGGGCATCCAAAAGGGGATGTTTGTACAGCCGGTTTCACTGGCGGTGGATCCGCAGGGAACGGTGTATATTCTGGATGTGAACTTATGCAACATTCAGGTGCTCAAGCCCACCCGATTCAAGAATCTGGTGCAGCAGGCGATTACCGCCTATTATTTGGGAGACTATGACGGCTCCTTTACGCTGTGGAGTGAGGTGCTGGCCATTGATGAAAACTACACCCTTGCCTCGCAGGATATCGGCAAGACCTATTATAAGCAGGGGGATTATCCTGCGGCGATGAAGGCGTTCCGTCAGGCCGGGGATACCGGCGGCTATTCCGACGCCTTTGAAAAGAATCTGTATCAGCTTTTCCGCAGCCATTTCGCCCTTGCCCTTCTGCTGATCCTGCTGGCGCTGGCGGCGCTGTGTGCGGCGGTGTGGGCGGTACGGCTGTCCTCAAAAAGGGTGCTGCTGCTTCACGAGCAGCACGGTCCGCGGCGTGCAAGCTTTCTGCGCACCCTGCAGCTGACCACCTCCGCGATGTGCCATCCCTGCGAAACCTTCGACAACATCAAGGCCATGCGGCAGGAGATCCGGGTATGGCCGGCGTTTGTGCTGGCAGCGGCCGCACCGGTGGTACGCATCCTGTACATGCACATCGTGCACTATCCGCTTGCCGATATCGACCTGCGCATGTCCAGCTATGTGCTGGAGATTGTCAAAATCCTGCTGCCGTTTTTCACCTTTGTCATTTCGGCGTATGCGGTGACCGCGATCATGGACGGCGAAACCAAGTTCAAAGAGCTGCTGCTTTGCTGCGCCTGCGCATTGACCCCGTACACTTTCCTGACCTTGCCGCTGGCCGGTCTGTCCCATATCCTTACGGGTAACAGCGCTGGACTGTATTCCACTTTGCAGACCATTATACTGGTCTGGGTGCTGCTTTTGCTGTTCCATGCGGTGCGCATCTCCAATCAGTTTTCCTTTAAAAAGACGCTGGCGGTGGTGCTGATCAGCCTGCTGGTGATGCTGCTGATCTGGATTCTCGGCTTTTTGATTCTGGTGCTGTGGAATCAGGTGGTTCTGCTGTTTTCCGGGCTGTTGACCGAGCTTGGCATATAGCCGGTTTTGCGAAAGGACAGTGATCTTCATGAAAAAGACGGTTGCCGGGCTGCTTGCGGCGGCCCTGGTATTCACGGCCGGAGGCGGCGCGCTGCTGTGTACCGGGCAGGCCGGCGCACTGCGCAAAACCGCAGCCGGAGGCGCGCATACCGATTTGTCGACCGGCAGCGATCTGCGCCTGGATTATGACAGCGAATCCCGCAGTTTCCGGGTGCAGGATTCCTACGGTTATACATGGGACAGCATCGTCGGGGATGATTTGTACGATTACGAGCGTCTCAACGACAACTGGAAAAGAAATGTCACCTCGGTGCTGAACATCCAGTATGCCGATATCTCGGGGGTTAATCCCGCGATCAAAACCGCTTTCAGTTCGGAGGAGAGCACGGCTGTTACCTCTGCCATGCAGGGGGATACGATGGTGATCACCTACGCTTTTGGCTGCGGGATCACCCTGTCGGTGCACGCTGCGGTTCAGGACGGCACGGTGCGCTTTTCGATTCCGGCGGACAGCATTGTCGAGGATGACAAGAACAAGCTGCTTTCCGCCGAGCTGCTGCCCTATTTTGGGGCGAGCACGGAAGAGGAAGAGGGCTATTTTTTCTATCCGGATGGCTGTGGAGCAATCAAAAATCATTACAGTGAAGCCTCCACCACCATCCGCAATATGAGCTATACCTTCAGTTTGTACGGCAGCGAATTCAATACCATCGACACCCTGCTCAGCGAGCAGAAGCAGGGTAAGCAGACCGCCTATCTGCCGGTGTTCGGCATCAAGAAGGGGGATGCGGCCTGCATTGCCTATTCCCATCAGGGTGAGGCGGAATCCCAGATTGTAATGTATCCGAGCGGGGCGAGCATCGACCTCAACCGCATCGCTTTTTCGTTCACCTACCGCACCAGCTACACCATCCCGCTGTCCAACATCGACATCAACGGCAAAAACACCGCTAAGGACATCAACGGCCGCCGGTTTACCGAGGCGATGATGGCGGTGGATCACGAGGTGTGCTATGCGTTCCTCGGGCCGGAACAGGCGGATTACAGCGGCATGGCCGGACTTTACCGCGAACGGCTGCTCGCGGAGGGCAGGCTTGAAAAATCCCCGCTGATCGACAGCTTCGGCTTGTCGGTCGACCTGTTCATGGGCGTCGAGGAAAATGGTATGTTCAACAACGCGCTGGTGTCGGTAACCACGGCGGAGCAGGCCGGAGAAATTCTGGATTTCTGTGAGGAACGCGGCTATGCCGACAGTCTGTTTACGCTGGTCGGCTGGCAAAAAGGCGGCTGGGGACGGTTTCCCAATGCGGCGGCGGTAGATTCCGCCTTCGGCGGCAAGCGAGGGCTTTCTGCGCTGTTCGGCCGCACCGGGGCTTACAGTGGCCGGCTGGTGCTGCAGACCGATCCCTTCTTTGCCGATAGCGACAATGGTGGGTTCAGTACGAAGAAAGACGTCATTGTCAAGGGCGGACAATCCGCGGTGACCGGGCAGAACGACACCCTGTTTCTGCTCAACCCCGCTGCACAGGCACGGTGGATGGAGAAACAGCGTTCACTGTTTGAACCGCTCGGCGCCGGGTTCTCGCTGGAATCGGCCGGCCGTCTGCTGTTCCGCGATGAGGACGATCAGCAGCCGGTGAACAAGGAGGATGCGAAGACGCAGTTTTCCGCCTTGCTGGAAAAGGCCGCACAGACCGGATATATGAAGCTCGAGGGAGCTAACCTTTACGGCTTGAAGTATGCCGATGTGGTCACCGGGCTGTCCGAAACCTCTTCGCAGTATTTCATCAGCGACCGGGACGTCCCCTTTGTGCAGATGGTGCTGCACGGTTCGGTCGCCTACACCAATGACGCGGGCAACCTGTCCTCCGACTTTGACCGGCAGCTGCTGCGCTGGCTGGAGCTGGGATATACCCCGCATTTTGTGCTCACCTATAACAACGCGGAAAAGCTCAAGTATACCGGTTACAATCATCTGTTCACCTCGCGCTATGATCGGCACGCGGATAAGCTGGATAAAGCGTATGCGCTGTATACCGATGCGCTGTCCAAGGTTACCGGGGCGTATATGGTTTCGCACGAATGGCTCACCGCCGATGGTTCGGTGGTGCAGGTTCGGTACGATAACGGGGTAACGGTTATCGTCAACTACGGCCATGCGGCGTTTGAAACCGGCGAATATACCGTCGGAGCGGGCAGCTACTTGCTGAAGGAAGGAGGCGCGGCATGAAAACACGCACAGCTCGGCGCCGATTTAAGCTCGGCAAAACGGCGGAGGCGTACATCTTCCTGATTCCGTTTATGATCGGCGCGGTGGTCTTTTTTCTGGTTCCGCTGTTCATCTCCTTCAAGCTCAGCTTCGGTGAGCTGACCGGAGCGAGCACCTTCGACCTGCAGTGGCGCAGCTGGCCGCAGTTTTTCGATCACTATTCCCGTGCACTGTTTGTGGACACCTCCTTTGTGCCGATCCTGCTCAAGGAGGTACAGCAGATGCTGCTGCGCGCTCCGCTGATCATCGCTTTTTCGATGATTCTGGCCATTGCCATCAGCCGAAAAATCCGCGGCCGCGGATTTTTCCGGCTGGCCTTCTTCCTCCCCTTTCTGCTGGGTACCGGCAACGTACTGCAGCAGATGCTCAACGTCGGGGTGGATTCTCAGGTGCTCTCGATGGAGTCGGTCACCATCATTCCGCCCTACATCCTCAGCTATCTGGGATCCGGTGTCATCGACGCGGTCAACACCTTTTTCAGTGTGATTGTGCTGGTGCTGTGGAACTGCAGCGTGCAGATCCTGCTGTTCATGTCCGGCGTGCAGGCGATCCCGCCGCAGCTGTATGAATCGGCGAGCGTGGACGGGGCAAGCGAGTGGGAAAAGTTCTGGAAAATCACCCTGCCGATGCTCACCCCGGTGATCCTGCTCAACACGGTGTATACCATCACCGAATCCTTTACCCACACCACCAACAACATGATGAACTACATCCGCACCCGCGCGTTCAGCATGGCCAGCGAGTTTGAATTCGCTTCGGCGGCCACCAACATGTACACTCTTGTGGTGTTGGTGTTTATTGCGATCGTGTTCCTGCTGCTGGGCCGACGGGGAATGCAGGATGTCCGCGAGGGGCGCCGCCGGCGCTGAAGCCCCGGCGATGCGAAGAGACAGGAGTGTGATGCGGTTTTGATCAACAAGGCGATACGGCTGGACGGGCTGCGCGAGCGGCTTGATCTGCGGCAGACCGGCGCGCGCGGGCGGGTGACCCGGATTCTGATTCAGGTGTTTTTATACGCACTGCTCATCGGCGCGGTGTATGTGTTTTTGTTCCCGTTTTTGTATATGCTCATCACCTCGGTGAAGAGCAGTAAGGATTTAAGCGATGTGTCGGTCAACTGGATTCCTACCTCGCTCAAATTCAGTAACTTTACGATTGCGGCGCGGGTGCTCAACTACGGCACCGCCTTTGTCAATACGCTGACGATGACACTGCTGTCGGATCTCGGGCATGTGCTGTCCTGTTCGATGGCGGGCTATGCATTCGCACGCTATCGTTTTAAGGGGCAGAACTTTTGGTTTGTGATTGTACTGCTGACCATCATTGTGCCGGTGCAGAATTTGATTATTCCCACCTATCTGATGTTTGCGCAGGTCAAGCTGGTCAACTCCTTCTGGCCGATCGTGCTGCCCACCTTTTTCGGGGTGGGGCTGCGCGGCGGGCTGCTGATATTCGTGTTCCGGCAATTCTTTCTGGGGCTGCCCAAGGAGATCGAGGAAGCCGCAAAGGTGGATGGCTGTTCCTTTTTGCGGGCGTTCTTTACCATTGTGGTTCCGATTGCCCGCCCCACCATTCTGGTGGTGTGTGTGCTGTCGACGGTTTGGCACTGGAATTCTTCCTTTGAACCGTCGATCTTTATCTCCAAAGAAGCACTCAAGCCCCTGTCCACCCGCATTGACCAGATTGTGGCCTATGTAAACAATCCACCGATGGAGGTGTTCGACGGTGTATCCGCGGTCAGCGAGCAGGTGATTAACATTGCCGTGCTGATGGCGGGATGTTTTCTTATTCTTGCGCCGCTGATCGTGATGTTTGGGATTGTGCAGCGCTGGTTCATGGAGGGTGTGGAAAGGAGTGGTCTGGTGGAATGATCCCGCACGGGTTTCGAAAAATGGTATTCACATTGAAGGAGATGGTGAAAAGGTGAAAAAAAGACTCGTTTCTCTTCTGGCGGCGGGCATGGTACTGGCCGGTACAGCCGGTGCTGCGATGACCGCCAGCGCCGCAGGCACGTGGGCGCGGCTTCGCGGCTATGACGGCGACATGGGTTCGGTATCCGCCTCCGGCGGAACCACCAGCCTGACCGGCTACGGCGGCGTACAATACACCGAACGCGTCCCGGTGGAAGAGGGCACCACCATCACGCTGACCGTGTCCCCAAAGAAGATGCTGTCGATGTATGGCAACCTGTTCACGGTCGCGCTGCTGGACAAGGAAAATTCGTTCGTGGGCAGCGATACCGACACCGGCTCCGGCTTTGCGGTGAGCGCGCGCAGCTTTGCCAAGCCGGAAAACGGCTTCAATAACTGGTATCACAAGGTTACTGCGGGCAAGGCGGTGGAGGCGGATCTGTCAGGCGCCTCCAACCGCATCAACAAGACGGACGGCAAGCCCGGCAACGTCAACCACAGCATGGTGGCCACCGATCTGAAGGTCACCTTCATCAAGCGGGCGCAGAATGTGGGCGGCATCGATTCCAGCTGGGAAATCCGGCTGGCTGCAGTGCAGTCCGGGGACGAGATGGTGTATTATGTGCCGACGGCAGATGTGCCCAACGATCGGTTTGCCGGCGGGGCGTACCTGTCGGTCGGCTACCGCATCGGTGAAGACAACGAGGGACTCAACACCGTGAAGGTGGATATTACTGCCCCGAGTATTACGGTTAACGAGGATACTCCCCCGCCGACCCCTGGCCCGGACCCGGGTCCCGAGCCTGAGCCTCCGGCAGAGGGTGATCTGTTCGGCGGGTTCAAAAACGTCCGCGGCTACGGTCAGGGAAACACCGGCAAGGGAATTTCCGAGCAGGACGGCCGGGTGCGGTTTGACGGATTCGGCGGTGCGGCGTATACCGCCAAGCCGGTGAAAACGGCGGTGGCGGTGGAGTTCCAGCTGCACAGCCATCCGGCACCGGGCACCTACTGGTTCAGCATCGGGCTGGTCAACAAGAAGGAAGCCTTCTGGAAAACCGACGGTACTGAGTCGCAGGGGCTGGCGACTCTGATTTCCTCAGCTACGCTTAAGCCCGGCATTTCGGTGTGGACCTATGTGACCGCCGGCGCGGCCGGGGTGACGCTGGTGCTGTCGGTTGTTTTTGGCGTGATCTATCTGGTGGGGCGCAGGAAGAAAACGACTGCTGCCGTGCCGGAGGAACAAACCGGGGATGATCCATCTGGGAACAGTTAAAAAGGGGAGGCTGAATCGATGAAAAAGAGACTCTTTTCCCTTCTGGCGGCAGGGGTATTCCTGCTCAGTTCGGCCGGCGCGCTGATGAGCGTGCACGCCGAAGGCTCGTGGTCGCCGATCCGCGGCTACAGCAATGCGCAGGGCTCCATCTCCGAAGCGGGCGGGGTGACCACCCTCACCGGCTACGGCGGCGCCAAATATTCCGAGCGTATCCCGGTGGTGGAGGGCACCGCCATCTCGATGACCGTATCGCCGGAAAAGCTGCTGGGGCCCGGCTACAATAACCTTTTTGCGATAGCGCTGCTCAATGTCGAGGGCTCCTTCTTCGGCGGCGGTACGGATACGGGCTCCGGCTTTGCGGTGAGCGCCAAGAGCTTCGGCGATTACACCGGCGGCTTTAATCTGTGGTACAACAAGGCCGCTGGCAAACAGGTCGGACCGGACGTGCGAATTGCAAATAAAAATATTCAAAAGGACATGTCGGCAACCGATCTGTACATCACCCTGACCAAAAAGGCGCAGACGGTGGAGAATGTCGCCTACACGTGGGAAATCCGGATCACCAACAGCCAGACGGATGATGAGATGGTGCATCTGGTTACGGCGGCCGATGTGCCGGAAAACACCTTTGCCGGCGGCGCCTATCTGGTGGCCGGCCACCGGCAGACCGCTACCAAGCCGGGGATCGAAACCGTTCAGGTGGATATCCGCGATCTGACCATCATCCAGCCGGAGACCATTACGGTGAAAACCCAGGTCGCCGACCGCGCGGTGTTTCTGGGTGATGAAATGACCCTGACCATGGCCAACGTGTTCGATGTACCCGAGGGTAAAACCGCGGTGTACACCGCCTCGCACGGCACGATTGCCGACGGGGTGTGGAGCTATACCCCCGCCGCGCTGGGCACTGAGGAAATTACCATCTCTGCCGGATTTGACGCGGGCGAAATCCTCGCCTCGGTTAAGTTCAAGCTGACCGCGAAGGATGCCACATGGCGTCCGATCCGCGGCTACGGCGGCAATTTGGGCTCGATCGACACCAATAACGGGGTGACCGCCTTTGACGGCTACGGCGGCGCGCGGTATACAAAGCGCATCCCGGTCGAGGAAGGCACCGCTATTTCGATGACCGTATCTGCCAAGGAGCTGGTGCTCTCCCATAACAACGTTTTCAGCGTGGCGCTGCTGGATACCGAAGGCTCCTTCTTCGGCGGCGGTGCGGATACGGGCTGCGGCTTTGCGGTGAGTGCCAAGAGCTTCGGCGATTATAAAAACGGCTTCAATATGTGGTACAACAAGGCGTCCGGCAAAACCGTCGGCACGGACGTGCAGATCAAGCCGAACATTGCGAAAGATATGACAGCAACCGATCTGCACATCACCCTGACCAAAAAGACGCAGACGGTGGAGGATATCGCCTACACATGGGAAATCCGCATCACCAACAGCCAGACGGACGACGAAATGGTGCATCTGGTTCCGGCATCCGACGTGCCGGCTGATCTGTTTGCCGACGGCGTCTATCTGGTGGCGGGCTGCCGCAGCAACAAGAGCATCCGGGTGGAGCTGAGCGATCTGACCGTCACCCATCCGGAAACCATCACGGTGAAAACCGAGGCGGGCGACCGTTCGCTGTATCTGGGCGATGCGCTGACCCTGAACATGTCCGACCTGTTCGGTGTGCCGGCGGGCAAAACCGCGGTGTACACCGTCTCGCACGGTACCGTCACCGATGGGGTATGGAGCTATACCCCCGCCGCGCTGGGCACCGAGGAGATCACCATCTCCGCCGGCTTTGAAGCGGGCAGCCCCCTCGCGTCGGTAACCTTCAAGCTGACCGTCAAGGATGCGACATGGCGTCCGCTCCGCGGCTACGGCGGCGATCTCGGCTCGCTGGAGACCATCGACGGGGTGACGGCGCTCATCGGCTACGGCGGCGCGGAATACGCCGAGCGCATCCCGGTTGAGGAAGGCACCGCCATCACCCTGACCATGTCCCCGAAGGTGATGATGCCCACCTATGCCAACCTGTTTTCGGTGGCGCTGCTGAATACCGAAGGCTCCTTCTTTGGCGGCAGCGCGGATACCGCCTCCGGCTTTGCGGTGAGTGCGCGCAGCTTCGGCAACTATACCTCCGGCTTCAACACCTGGTATCAGAAGATCACCGATGGACAGCCGGCCGCGCTGGATCTGACCCCTGCGGCAACCAACCGCATCGAAAAGGCGGACGGCAAGCCCGGCAACGTCAACCACAACATGATCGAAACCGATCTGCAGATCACCTTCATCAAGCGGGCGCAGACGATAGACGGAGTGGACTACAGTTGGGAAATCCGGCTGACCGCGGTACAGACCGGCGACAAGCTGGTGCATCTGGTTCCGGCTGCCGACGTGCCGAACGACATGTTTGCCGACGGCGCTTACCTGACTGCGGGCTATCGCATCGACAAGGAGATCGCCGATCTCAACACGGTGCGGGTGGATCTGAGTGGGCTCAAGATTACCCAGCCGGATGATGCGGGCATCACCCTGATCGGTAAGCCGGACGATATGCAGGCCCAGAAAAACGAGAGTCTAACGCTGGATCTTGCCGAAATCTTCCTGGTTTCCGGCAACGGCACCGTGACCTATACCGCGAGTGCGGGAGAGATTAAGGCCGGGGTATGGCACTACACCTTTGCCGGCGGAGAGCCGGTAGAGGTGACCATCACCGCCGCGATCGACGGCACCGAGATCAGCGAAACGGTCCGCTTTACGGTGGAAGAGGCAGCGTTGTGGGAGCCGCTGCGCGGCTATGCGGGTGCGCTCGGCTCGGTAACGATGAAAGACGGCACCGACGTGGAGCTGAACGGTTACGGCGCGGCACGGCTCTCCACCCCCATCACCATTAAGGAAGGCGCCAAGATCAGCTTTACCCTGACCCTGCCGCAGCTCAACAAGGTGGACAATAATCCGTTTGCAGTGGGGCTGGTCAACGACCCGAATTCCTTCCTCGGCGGCGACGCGGATACCGGCTCGGGAATCGCGTTTATGGTCAAATCCTTCTCGGATTATGAGAACGGATACAACCTGTGGTATGGCGGCGTCAAGGACGGCCGAGCGGATAATTTCCTGCGTATGGAAGAGCGCAATACCGAATCTGACCTCACTAAGGCAAAACTGGTGGTCACGATGGAGAAAAAGACGCAGACGGTTGGCGGCGTCAAGTATGGCTGGGTGATCACGGTCACCGATGCCGCTTCGGATGAGGCGTATACTCAGCTTGTACCGGCAGATGAGGTGCCGGACGAGGTGTTTGCGGGAAAGCCGGCCTATCTGGTGGCCGGATGCCGTTCCGGAAAGCCGATCAAAGCAGAGCTTTCGGATATCATCGTCACGGAAGCGGAAAAAGAAAACAAGCCGACCGGCGTAGCGGTTGGCGGCGCGGCGGTGTTCGCGTTGTGCGCGGCACTGCCCTGTGTTTTCGCCTTTGGGAGAAAATCCCGAAAAAAGGGGGATGACCGATGAAACAAAAGCTGAAAACTCTTCTGCCGCTGATTATTTTCCCGTCGCTCACCGTCATTCTGGTGATCGCTATGCTGGGTACGATTTTTCTGCGGGGTGAGAAAATGGCGGTTCAGGCGGATATGCCGGATGGTGTGCTTTACGCCGATTATTTCACTGAAAACGCCGCGCGGCACGAATGGCAGCTCGGTATGGGCGGCAACAGCGCCGCACCCAAGCTCATCGACGACAGCCTGTATTTTTCCGGCAACGGCGTGACCCCCTGCGCGGCAATGCTGCTGCAGGAACTGCCGGAAAAGTTCGATATGTACTTTACGGCGGACATTGCCCGCCGCGGCGGCGACGGCAAGGCGCCTACCCTGTTTTTCAACATCGGGGAAAAGTACAACGAGCGTTATCAGATCTGGCTGCTGGAAAACACCATTAAAATCACCTATAAGTTTGACAAGACCATCGCCATCAAAAAGGTGGAAGGGCTGGAATCCGGCAAAGCCTATGCGTTCCGGCTGGCGGTGGACAAAAACAACGTGAAGATCTATATGGACGGCGGCGAAGAGCCGGTGATGGATTTCACCGCTTCCGGCGAATATGAGAGCTTTGCGCAGGCCCGCCATTTCGGTATCAACTGCTATTGCTATGAGTTCTATTTTGACAATCTGGTGATTACCGACGGCGCGAACTACAGCCCGGTCACCGAGCTGGCGCTGACCACCCGCACTGGTGAGGATACGGTGCAGGCGGGGGCGAATCTCCAGATGATGGCGTATCTCAACCCATCCAATCCGACCGATTCCGCGCTGGTATGGTCGGTGGACAATCCGGAGATTGCCCGCATCACGCAGGACGGCCTGCTCAAGGCCAAGGCGGCCGGCGAGGTCAAGGTGACCGCCCGTACCCGCGGAGGCAACATCCTGACGACGGAGAAAACCATCACCATTCTGACGGGAGCTGGCTCCGACGGCTCCGGCACCGGTTCTACCAGCCCGGTCGGCTCGCTGCTGGCGGACGATTACGCCAAGGTTTTTGAATCCGATCGGCCGAAGGACGTGTTCCCCTACAGCCCGGCGCTGTGCATCCTGCCTTCCGGACGGATCATCGCGACGTGTGATTACGGCGGAAGCGGCATCGATGAATATACCCCGGTCGGCTACGATGAGCCGCAGGGATGGAAGGCCATCGGTCGTGTCGCCTATTCGGATGACGATGGCAAGACATGGAGTTATCCGTTCGATGCGCCGTTCCTGTTCGGCCGGCCATTTACCTCCGGTGACGCCCTGTATGTCATCGCCCGCGACAGTGAGAAGATGACGCTGGCCATCTATCAGTCTAAGGACGAGGGCGAGACGTGGGATGGCCCGTATGAACTCGATACCCGGACGTGGCATTCCGCGCCGACTGCGCCGATCTACACCAACGGGTATGTCTACATGACTATGGAGGTTCAGGGCAAAAAGGCCAACGAAGCGGGCTTCACCGGCCGCGCATCGCTGGCGCCGGTGCTTATGCGCGCCAAGGTCGGCGACGATCTGACCAAGCCGGAAAGCTGGCAGTTCTCCGAAGAGCTGGCCTACGGTGAGGTGATTCCGGATTCCTATAAGGACGCTACACTGGATTACACCGGTATCCCCTATCTGACCCGCAGCGCGGCGGATGTGGGCTGGCTGGAGGGCAACGTCATCCAGATCTACGACGAAAACCACCAGTGGTACGATCCTACCGGCAAAACCTTCTATATCTACCTGCGCGGCAGCACGCTGGGCGCCGGCTATGCGGCGATCATGAAGGTGACCGAAGACGCCGACGGCAAGATGACGCCGTCGCTGGTCAAAGCACCCTCCGGCAAGACGATGCTGTTTGTCCCGCTGCCGGGCGGCAACAACAAGTTCTATATCCTGTACGACAGCGTGTCCGAAATGTACTGGCTGGTTTCCAACCAGAACACCACCAGCATGAATACGCCGCAGTCCCTCACCGCCGACCGGGTAGGTGAGGCGGCCAACGAGCGGTCACGGCTGGCGCTGTATTTCTCCAAAAATGCGATGGATTGGTGCTTTGCCGGTCTGGTCACCAAGGGCAATTCCGATAAGGAAGCGCGCAACTATGCGAGCATGGCCATTGACGGCGACGATCTGCTGGTGCTCAGCCGTTCGGGCGACGAGCGGGCGGAGTCCGCGCACGACAACAACCTCATCACCCTGCACCGCATTGAGAATTTCCGCAGCCTGATCTATTGATTGTGACGAGGTCCACACGGTATAATGGTGTGGACCTCGTCCCCTTACAGGGGACGAAACGGTTGCAGAAAGGATGAGAACAATGGCAAAAACGATTCTCGGCATCGAACTGGGCTCAACCCGCATAAAAGCGGTGTTGATCGACCAAAACCATAAGCCGGTTGCTTCAGGGGATTATTCGTGGGCCAGCCGATATGAAAACGGCATCTGGACCTATCCGCTCGAGGAGGTGTGGACCGGCCTGCGCAGCGCGCTGGCCGCGCTGCAGGACAGCCTCACGCAGCCGGCGGAGATTGCGGCGGCCGGCGTGTCCGGGATGATGCACGGCTATCTGGCCTTTGACAAGGACTGGAACCTGCTCACCCCCTTCCGCACGTGGCAGAACACCATCACCGGAGAAGCGGCCGAACGGCTGACTGCACAGCTGCAGTTCAATATCCCCCAGCGCTGGAGCATCGCCCACCTGTATCAGGCGGTGCTGAACAATGAAGCGCATGTGCGCGATATCGCGCACATCACCACCCTTGCGGGCTATGTGCATTACATGCTCACCGGAGTCAACGCCATCGGTATTGGCGAGGCGTCAGGCATGTTTCCGGTAGACAGCGAAACGGCGGATTACGATGAGCGGATGCTTGCACTCGCGCAGCAGGCATTTGACGAATACCATCTCCCATGGACCCTGCGTCAGGTGCTGCCGCAGGTGCTGTCCGCGGGCGACGAGGCGGGAGAACTCACCCTCTCGGGGACACAGCGGCTGGATGGCCTGCTGTCCGCGGGCATCCCCTTCGCCCCGGCGGAGGGGGATGCCGGCACCGGTATGACGGCGACCAATGCGGTGGCACCGTGCACCGGCAATGTGTCGGCGGGCACCTCTATTTTTTCGATGGTGGTGTTGGAAAAACCGCTGTCGGCGGTGTATCCGGAGATCGACATCGTAGCCACCCCCTCCGGAAAAGCAGTGGCGATGGTGCACTGCAACAACTGCACCAATGATATGAACGCGTGGGTCGGGGTGCTGCGGGAAACCGCTGCGCTGTTCGGCGCCGAGGTGTCCACCGGCGAGCTGTTCACCAGGCTGTATCAAAAGAGTCTTGAGGGCGATCCGGACTGCGGCGGTGTACTGGTGTACAACTACCTTGCGGGCGAAGGGGTCACCCATTTTGACGAGGGAAGACCAATGGTAGTGCGTCGTCCGGACAGCCGCTTTACGCTGGCGAACCTTTTGCGCGCGCAGCTTTATTCCACCATGGCAACCCTGAAAATCGGCATGGACCTGCTTGCGGGAGAAAAGGTCGCCATCCGCAGTTTGACCGGCCACGGCGGGCTGTTCAAAACCCCGGGCGTCGGGCAGCGGTATATGGCCGCCGCCTGCGGCGCGCCGGTCACCTGCATGGAAACCGCCGGTGAGGGCGGACCCTACGGCATGGCACTGCTGGCGGCCTACCGGCTGCTGCGCGCGCCGGGTGAATCGCTCGAAAGCTATCTCGCCGGCCGGGTGTTTGCGGGAGTGAAGGGGGTAACCCTGCAGCCGGACGCAAACGACGCGGCGGGGTTCGCTGCCTTCATGCGGCAGTATGAAAGCGGACTCGCTGCCGAACGGGCCGCTGTCGAATCGCTTTAGGCCCGAAAAACAGCCGGCCGGCGGCTCTTCTGAGGAAAGGATGAATGATATGCTGTATCCGCACAGCCGCGAACCATTTTCGCCCGCGCTGTTCCGCTGCCCCGGCAGTGAATATCGCGGAACGCCGTTCTGGGCATGGAACTGCCGGCTGGATCCGGCCGAGCTTATGCGTCAGATCGAGATTTTCCGGCAGATGGGTTTCGGCGGCTTTCATATGCATGTGCGCACCGGCATGGAGACACCGTATCTGAGCGATGAGCATATGGATATGGTGCGCCGCTGCGTGGATAAGGCGCGCGAGCAGAAAATGCTGGCGTGGCTTTACGATGAGGATCGATGGCCCTCCGGCGCGGCCGGCGGGCTGGTGACAGCCGAGGAAAAATACCGGCAGCAATATCTGGTGTTTTCGGCTGCTTCTTATGAGCAGCGCGGCGGAAATCCGTCTGCCGGCAACACCACCGCCAGAGCCGCCCGGCGCGGCGGCGGCGAGCTGCTCGCACGGTATGATGTCGAGCTGACGGCGGATGGCTGTCTTGCGGGCTACAAGCGGCTGGCGGAGGGCGAGCGGGCGGTGCACCGCACCTATTATGCGTATGCAGAGACTCCTGCGCCGAATCCGTGGTTCAACAACGCCACCTATGTCAATACGCTGGATAAGCGGGCGATGGAGCTGTTTGTGGAGTTGACCTACACCCGCTACCGCGAGACGGTGGGAGCGGACTTCGGCGGTGTTGTTCCGGCGATGTTTACCGATGAGCCGCAGTTTACCTGGAAAACTACCTTAGGCGATCCGTTTTCGGACGGCGATGTGTTTCTGCCATGGAGCAGCGATCTGCCGAACACCTACGCCGCGGCGTGCGGCGGGGATCTGCTCGGCAGCCTGCCGGAATTGATCTGGGAGCTGCCGGACGGCGCGGTTTCCCCGGTGCGCTACCGTTATCATGACCACGTGACCGAGCGATTTGTGCAGGCCTTCGCGGACACCTGCGGTGACTGGTGCCGGGAAAATGGGCTGAAGCTGACCGGGCACATGCTCGGTGAGCAGAGTCTGCAGTCCCAGACTATGGCCACCGGTGAGGCGATGCGCTCCTACCGCAGTTTTGGTCTGCCGGGCATCGACATGCTTTGCGGCCGGTTCGAGCTGACTACCGCCAAGCAGGCGCAGTCCGCCGCCCGGCAGTACGGCCGGGAAGGGGTGGCCTCTGAGTTGTATGGAGTCACCGGCTGGGACTGTGATTTCCGCGACTACAAGCTGCAGGGGGACTGGCAGGCAGCCCTTGGCGTGACGGTGCGGGTGCCCCATCTCGCGTGGGTATCGATGGAGGGGGAGGCGAAGCGGGACTGCCCGGCTTCGATTCATTACCAGTCGCCGTGGTACACCGAGTTTGCCTATGTGGAGGATCATTTCGCCCGGGTGAACACCGCGCTGACCCGCGGCCGTCCGGTGGTACGGATAGGGGTCATCCATCCGATCGAGAGCTTTTGGTTGCACTGGGGACCGGCGGCCCACACTGCGCCTGCACGTCAGCAGCTGGAGACAAACTTCACCGATGTGATCAACTGGCTGTCCTACGGCTCGCTGGATTTCGATTTCATTGCCGAATCCCTGCTGCCGGACCTGTGTCCCGCCGGCGGTGCGCCGCTTAAGGTGGGACAGATGGCCTACGACGCGGTGGTGGTACCTGGCTGTGAAACGCTGCGCAGCAGCACCTGTGAGCGGCTGGAGGCGTTCTGCGCGGCTGGGGGCCGGCTGATTGTCATGGGTGATGCACCGCGGTGGGAAAATGCGCTGCCGAGCGGCCGGGGCGAGGCGCTCGCCGCTACCGCACTGCACATCCCCTTTATGCGCAAGGCGCTGTTGGAGGCGCTCGAACCGGTGCGGGAGGCGGCCATCCGGTACGACAGCGGAAATCTCGCGGATCAGTTTGTTCACCAGCTGCGGCAGGACGGGGAGGAACGCTGGCTGTTTATTGCGGCGGCAGGCATTACCCCGAATAAGGACGCCCCGCGGCGTCCGCATATCCGTGCACAGGTGAAGGGGCTGTATCGCGCTGAGCGGTACGACACCCTGACTGGTGACACCTCTCCCCTGCCCTGTACCCAGCGCAATGGTTTCACCGAGATACCGGTTTTTATGTATGAATACGAAAGTTTGTTGGTGCGGCTGATTCCCTGTGAGCATCCGTCCGCACTGCCGGCGTCCGAGCCGGCTGCGGCGGTGCGGCGTATCCCGCTGGCCAGCCGGGTGCCGTTTGTGCTCAACGAGCCGAACGTGCTGCTGCTGGACATGGCGGAATACGCGCTGGACGATCAGCCCTACGCGCCGGCGGAGGAGCTGCTGCGCGCAGACAATGCCTGCCGCCGGCAGCTCGGCTGGCCGGTGCGGCAGGAGGCGGTGGTGCAGCCGTGGACTCTGGCCCCCGAAACGCCCGAACATACTGTGCGGCTGCGGTTCGCCATACAAAGCGAGACGGCGGTGGCGGCGCCGAAGCTCGCGATGGAGCATCCGGAAACGGCGGTCATCCGATTCAACGGCCGGACGGTTTCCGCCTCGCCGGACGGATATTATGTCGATAAAGCGATCCGCACCGTGACGCTGCCGCCGGTTGAACCGGGGACAAACGTGCTGGAGCTTGTGCTGCCGTTCGGCCGGCGTACCAACGTGGAATGGTGCTATCTGCTGGGGGATTTCGGGGTGCGGGCTTGCGGCCGGGAGGCGGTGCTGACCGCGCCGCCGCACACCCTCGCTTTTGACAGCATCGTGCATCAGGGACTGCCGTTCTATGGCGGTCAGGTGCGCTATCAGCTGGCGTTTTGCTCGAATGGCGGCGCGCTTCGTCTGCGGGTGCCGCATTTCAAGGGGGCGGTGGTCAAAGTTTCGCTCGACGGCACAGATGACGGGTTGATCGCCTATCCGCCCTACACGCTCGAGCTGGGCTGTCCGCCCGCTGGGGCGCATGAGCTTACGGTTACGTTGTATGTGCCGCGCACCAATGCATTCAACGCGGTGCATTTTTACGATGACAACATCAAGGGACGCAGCGCCAATTCCTGGCGCTCGACCGGCGACCGTTGGCGGTATGAATATGACCTGTATCCCGAGGGAATCTTCTCGCCGCCGGAACTTACCGAATATGAATCAAAACAGGAAGAGGCGGATGACAAATGACAGGGCTTAAAAACGGTATGGTGATGCAGCGCAATGCGCAGAATGTCTGCGAGGTGCTGCTGCGTGGCGACGCGCTGCCGCGGTCGGTCAGCTACACCGGCGCGGCGGCGGGAGAAGCACAGTTGGAACCGCTTGCAGACGGTGCGATGCGGTTGACCGGCATCCCGGTCGGCGGACCATATACCGTGACGGCGGACGGTGAACTGTTTCATGACGTGTATGTCGGGGACGTGTGGCTGCTGGCCGGACAATCCAACATGGAAGGCGTCGGCTGGCTGACCGAACAGGATCGGGCGTTCACCGGCAGAGACAGCGTGCGCGCGTTTTGTATGGACGATGAATGGCGCGTCGCCCGGCATCCGATGCATCGGCCGTGGCTGGCGGTGGACAAGGTGCACACTGAGGTTCTGGGCTTTAAGCAGCCGAATCCGCCGTATCGCGGAGTGGGACCGGGCCTGTCCTTCGCCCTGCGGATGGAAGTCTACACCGGCGTACCGCAGGGATTGATCTGCTGCGCGCACGGCGGCACCGCAATGCGGCAATGGGATCCCGCGCTGAAAGGTCAGGGCGGGGATAAGAGTCTGTACGGCGCGATGCTGCGCCGGTTTCAGGTGTGCGGCAGCCATGTGCGCGGACTGTTCTGGTACCAGGGCTGCTCGGACGCTATGCAGCGGGCAGGAGACGTGTTTACTGAGCGCACCGCCGCTTTTTTTGCGGAATGCCGACAGGATTTCGGTGCGGAGCTGCCGATCGTTCAGGTACAGCTCGCACGGGTGGTGAACGTCAATCGGACGGTTCAGGATCCGCTGTGGAGCGATATTCGTGAGCAGCAGCGCCGATTGGGTGAGCGGGTCGAGCGGCTGCACACTGTCGCCGCGGTGGATAAGCCGCTCGATGAGGCGATCCACATCTCTTCGGCCGCACAGCAGAAGCTCGGCGAGGAGGCGGCCGAGGCGATGATGAACCTGCTCAACGGCGGGACGGACGGCTGCCTGCCGCCGCCGGCGTTTTCCGGCGTGCGGATTCGGGAGGACGGCATCAGCGGCGCGGCGGTGATTGAGGTGCACTATACCAACCTGCACGGCGGTCTGACCGCGCCGGGGCGTGCGGCCGGGTTTGCGCTGTCGCAGGGGGATGCCCCGCCGTGCGATACGCCGATTGTGGAAATTGTGCCGGCAGGCGACACAGCCTGCATCCGCTGCGCAAGGCGGCCGGAAGAGCTGCGCGGGTGGAGGCTGTGGTACGGTTATGGTACCGATACGTACGGCAATCTCACCGATGAGGCCGGACGCGGTGTGCCGGCGATGGGGCCGATTGTGCTGGAATAAAAGAGGCAGGGCGTCCGGCTGTATGGTCGGACGCCCTTATTGGATGCGGAAAAAAACAGGAGACGGCTTTCCCCCGCGCTGCCGGCAAGGATTGTATTGCCCGTTTCTCGGGCGTTTTCAGGACAGAGGAATCCCCGGGTCTCCCGCTCGGGAGACCCGGGGATTATCCGTTCAGGGGGAAATTTGACCGGTAAAGGCTTCGTATATCAGCCGTATCCCCAGACAAAAACCCGCGCTGAACGCCTGCTCGTTTTCAAAACATCCGGTGAAGGCGTGCGCGCCGTTCAGATCGTCGAGGCGATCGATATCCCCGGGCGAGAGCACGCTTTGCAGCTGCTCAATCAGTTCATGCCGTTTTTCAACGGCGGCACGGTATTCGGGATCCTTCGGCGGCGCCAGATCGGCGGGAGAAAGTTCGCCGTTGTACAGGGCGTTGAGTAAATTCATTGGCAGATCCTCCTTTTGACTGTTTTCACAGTCCCCTTGAAAGATCCGGCCGTATCGTGTATAATTTATACGGCCGTTTCTTTTGCGGAACGGCTGTGTCGTGGGGAAGCGGTGTTTGCTGGTGAGGCTTGGCACCGCTTCCTTCACTTTTTCAGGTCATCGTACATCCGGTCAATTCCCCGACGGACAACATCCGAGGCCGTGGTCTTGAGCATCTGTTTGCAAAACGCCAGCTTTTGCTGTGTTTCATCATCCACCAAAACGAAAATACGATCTTTCAGAGGCTTTTCACCGGATAGCGGACGACCCATCTTTTTTTGCGCCACATCATCACCTCACTTTTATGCGCATTTATATAATAGACTATCATGCGCATAAAAGTCAACCCCCATTTTGGTTTTGCAAAATAATTTCACAATACGTAAAAAGGACATCGGATACTCTTAAACGAGAAGCTCCGATATCCTTTTTATTTCAAAAAATCACTTTTTTGCGGAGGCCTTCAGGCGGGCATAAGCTTTGTCGATGCCCTCCCGGATGACCTCCGACCGCGTCTTTCCGGTTTCCCGGCAGCAGAAATCGAGCTTCTCCAGCTCTTCGCGGGTCATCTTGGTTTCTACCCGCATCAGCCTTGGGTTATCAGAAGGCGGTCTTCCTGTACGCGGACTCAATTCATCACCTCACTTTTTATCCGTATGTTTATTATATTTTTATACGGATAAAAAGTCAATATTCCTTTTCGCATTGCGCAAAAAATTCACAAATTGTGAGCGTAAAAGCACAAACAGCGTCTCCCCTCTGCCCTGCCGTATACCGCACATCCCTAAAAAGCCCACCGATTTGTACCCGATCCGGAATTGCCGGACGGTTCGCGATCGGATATAATGACGGCAGATAGCCGGAAAAAGGGTGTCAGTGATGAACGAGTGCGAAAAAGATGGCCGGCAGAAGCGGATCGTCTCCCGTCCGGTAAGCACTGGATCTTATCGATGGCGGCATCCGCCTGACGGTGCAGCGAAGTGTGTATTGACGGAAAAGAAAACGAAAGGGCGGAGCATCATGCTCCGCCCTTTTTTGTTCGGATGAATCTGCTGTGTGCCGTTCAGCCCAGTATGTATACCGCGATGCCGCCGGCCTCCAAAGAGAGCGAAAGGCGGCTGCCGGTGCCGAGGGAACGGGTATTGCCGCTGTCGGGCTGAAACTGTGCAAGCGGCATCGCGGTTTTCAGCGAAATACTGCCGGATACGCCGGCGGTGTGGTCCTTGTTCGCAATCACCAGATAGGTGGTGTCCCCGCCGGAAAAGACGCCGATGATGAGATTGTCCGGTGCGTCCGCAATATAAGGCGAGGCGGACAGCGGATCCAGATAATAGGTGCTGTCGTAACCGGCGGACAGGCCGGTGTGATGAATGGCGATGTTCTGCTTGTCGTACAGCAGGTCACCGATCCGGCGGGCCTGCCAGTTGATCGCCTTGAGCGCTTCGTAATTTGCGGTGGGGCTGCCGTCGGCTTTGGTCAGCGAGTTCCAGGAGTTGTAATAGCTCAGCCCTTTTACCCCATAAGCGAGTGCGGCGGACATCTGTACCCGGATCTGCTCCACCGTCAGGGCGTTTGAACCGTCTATGGCCTGAAAATAGTGCCAGTGCGGGATGCCGGTTTCCTTGGCCCGTTTGCGGAGATAGCCGAGATCGCGCCACAGGTCGCTGGTGGTTTTGATGCTGTTCTGAAACTGGAAGGGATAGTAGTCCATCGAAAGCACCTGTGGCTTTACCGTGCGCAGATATTCGTCCACATACGCCGGATACCCGGTTGGCCAGCGGTAAGCGCCGTAGCTGGGCACGATGCAGGAATACGCCATCTTATCCGGCGCGAGCCGGCGGTACAGGTCGGTGAGCTTCCGGCAGTCGGCAAAGCCTGCCGTGCCCGGCTCATCCCAAACATAGTAGCCATACAGGCTCTTGTAGTTCCTGGTCTTGTTCACCCATGCGGCGACTTCCGCCTCAGTGATGGTTTTGGGCAGATGGGAGGTGCCGATGCCGCCCAGATTGGTGCCGCTGTCGTTGAGGCCGCGGGCGTTCTGTATCAGCAGGCCGACACCGCCGACGGCATCCGCTGCCTCGAGCGCGGCAAGGACCGAGGATTCGGTGCTCAGCCAGGTGACCTCAATGAGATTGAGCCCGGCGTCGCGTGTGTTGCGCACAATTCGTTGGTTCTTAGCCGCGGCCGTGTCGCCGTCAAACGCCATGAAGGTGGACAGCAGAAAGCCGGCCTGATTGCCGTTTGCATCCGGCTGAGTGTAGGTCAGTGTGGGTTTTGGCTCGGTGGACGGTGTTTCGGCAGAAGGCTGCGTTGGCGGCCGGTTCTCCCCTGTGCTGGGTCCGGGTTCCGTCGGAGACGGGGTGGTCGGGCTTTCGGTGTTTCCGGACGCGGATGTGGTGCTGTCAGATACAGAAAAAGTGCTGCCGGCAGGGTTATCCGTATTGGTTTGCGCGTCGGAAGAATTCTCAGCAGACATGGACGAGTCCGCACCATCGGCGGCGGATTCCGGTATGCCGCCGGATTGGCAGGCAGTGGCAAACAGGCACAAACATAACACGGCAGCCGCAAGAAGACTGCTTATCCTGCGCATACCGGGACCTCCTCCTCTTGAAAGACGGGAGCCGCCTGTACGGGGATCTCCGAGGGCAGCCGCCACTCCAGCTCTTCCACCCATTCCAGTCCGTAAGGTTTGCCGAAGCCGATGAAGATTTCGCCGGCCGGACCATCCTCCACCTCAACCATCAGCGTCTGCCACACGGGCAGCAGCTCGACATGCGCGCGCGCCGGCCCGCGGTGATAGGCGGGAACATAGTAGCTGCCGTCACACTGTGCCGCGGGCCGGCCGTCCAGCCATACCCGCAGCGCACGGGTACCCTCAGCGATAAGAATGGCGTCTGTAATGCGCATGCCGCTTTTGAGTTCAAGCGCCAACAGGTGGCGGCCGGCCGGTACCTGTTGGAAATGGCCGCACACGTCGATACGTTCGGCGCCGGCCATCATGGTCATGTCGGGCGCTTTTTCAAGCGGCGCATTCAGCGGCTGCCGCAGCCAGCTGATCGCGGTGGCGATGCCGGCGGTCATCTGAATAAGGCCGTTATCACCGTCCAGCCGGATATCCAGCGGTGTGTAATAGACGTTTTTACCGCCCGTCGGTGCGGTGATGGTAAACTCCACTGTTGTGTCCTCGTCTCCCGACAGGCGGATGGTCCGCGTCTGCGGCTGTACATGCCATCCGTCCGGCAGCCGCAGCTGCAGGGTGCAGGTGCCGGAGACGCCGCTTTTCAGACCGCGCAGCCGCAGGGAATAGCCGCGGCTGCCGCCGGGCGGGACGGCGGTATCGTCGGGGTACCGCAGTACGGCGTACACCGGTGTCAGTACAATCACGCTTTCCCGCGGGTCATACCCTTCCCCGAGCATAACCCCGCCGGGCGTGTCCTTCCAAGGCGGGGCAATATGACGGGCATAGGCGGGAAATTCCGGCGCTCCGATTGTCTGGACATGGGAAGAGTAGTATTTTTGGACCTCCAGGCTCAGCGCGGCAATCTGCTGGCAGAGCTCATCGATGGTGCTGACCTCGTGCATGCCTACCATGCTGCCCGACAGCACCAGCCGGCTGCCGATCGGGCGGGTCCATTCCTCACCGATGCCGTCGGGGTTGAGGATACCGAGCAGCGCACCCAGTGAAGCACCGGTACAGTCGGTATCGAAACCGCAGCCCACCGCTGTGCACAGTGAACGGCCGAAATCCCCGCCGCCGGCCAGCCAGCCCAGCAGGATGAAGGAAAGATTGAGCGACACGTCGGTGAAATTCTGCACATAGTATTTGTCTACGATCCGCTGCCGGACGGTGAGCGGATCGCGGCACTGCACCCACCAGGAGGCAGTATCGGTCAGCGCGCTGCGCAGCCGTCCTTCGGGCAGAAAGCGGAATCCCGTGCGCAGCAGTGTATCCGGATCGTGCTCGATAAAGGCGGCACTTTCCACCGCCGCCCAGAAGCAGGCAGCGTCCACCCCGTCGCCCCAGTGGTCGACGCAGGCGTCTTCCCGTGCGAGCGCTGCGGCGAGCGCGGGATCTCCCGGGCACAGGCACGCCCACAGCTCGCTGCGGATGATCGCGCCCATGCCGGCGCCGAATTTGTTGTCGTAGGTGCCGCTAAGCGGCGGGTACAGCCTCTTGCGTATGTTGCGCTGGGCAACGCCGTATTCATCAAAGACCATGCGGATATGATCCATCCAGGACTCCGCAAGATAGCGCCGATGCACCGGCAGCCCGAAACGCCTCACACTCTCGAGCCAGACCACCTGAAGGTCCAGATCGTCGTTGGCGAGCATTTCGGTCGGAACGGGATCGTAATAGGTCAGACCGATGGTGCGTTCCTGACCTTCAAACGGCATGCCGAGGGTGCCGCCGACGCTCTTGCCGATAAAACAGCCGATCACCCGCCGGTAGTAATCACGATATGTCAGCTCCATAGGGATTCTCCTAACATCCGTATTTTCTCAGATGGCTTTCTCATCAAAACCGATCGCGGCCTCGTCTTCCTTTTTGATGATCGTGTTGACGATCAGCACGAAGGAGCACAGGTCGAATACCTCTTGGAGGCGGGTCTCGCGGCGGCAGAGATTCTGCCGGAACAGCTCGAACTGCGCCTTGACCTGTGCCGTTGGCAGGCCGCTTGCCTTGTTGTACAGCACCAGCGCAAGCTCCGCGTATACCTCGGTTGCCTCAAGCAGGAACTCCCACATTTTCCGTCTGGCCGGCACCGCCTCCCGCGCAATGCGGGCGCGCAGCCGGTCCTGCCAGGCATACAGCTTTGCCGGTGTTTCCTTCAGCAGCGCCGCTGTTTCGGGATGAACGACGGGCAGCTCGCCGCGGCTGTAGCTCCAGGAAAAGCCATCCGAGATGTCCCACAGCAGCGCACGCGCGTCCTCCCACTCCTCTCCGTAGGCGTCCTCGAAATAGCAGCGTTCCGCCTCCTCGTAGGACAGCGAGCGGTCGAAAAGTTTGCGGCCGAGCAGGGTGTTGCACAGCCCGGACGGGAAAAACGAACGGGTCAGCTGGCAGCTGATATAGCCGTTGAGCCCCATGTCCCGGAGCAGCTCCACATCCCGGAACTGCACACGGGCCAGGTTCATCTGGGCGTAATCCTTGTGAATATCCCACATCATGTGGTATTCAAAAATAACGCAGTCCCCGCCGAACTGCCGCTGCCAGTCGAACAGGAAACGCAGATTCTGGTGTGCGTTTTCCGGCAGGATCAGGCGATTGCGGACATACGGGATGTCGTTTGTCTCATGTGCGCGGTCGATCGTTTCGCCATCGCGCAGATAAGGTTCGCGGTAGGTGCGGGTGATCGGGGCAAACAGCAGCAGAAAGCGGCCCGGATTTTCGATGCGTTCCTTCAGCGGCGTCCACAGCAGGTCATACCCGAGGATAAAGCCGATACGGGTGGATAGCCCGCGGGCGGTCAGCCGGCGGTCCACCTCGTTGAGCATGCGGACATAGAAATCCGCCGGGCGGAGTTCGCGGCAGTTTTCGCATTCACAGGTGTTGTTGAAGTTGTCCGCCAGCCAGATGTGAAGCACTTCTTTTTCGGGGTGTTCCGCGGCATAACCGACGATTTCCTCCACCAGCCGGCGCTGTACCTCCGGATTGGAGTAGCACAGGTTGGTGTTTACCGGGATGCCGCCGAAAAACTCCCGTTTGCCGCCCACCTCGGCGAGCAGCGGACGCACGTCGTCCGGTATGGCGCTGTTGTCCGCCGCATGCCAGCCGGTGGAGTGATAGCCGATGCTCTCACAGATCCAGCCGTGCCCCATCGCGTGATACTGCATGCCGCGCCGGCGGATCTCCAGTCCGAGCTCCTCCACAATGGCGCGCGAATCCGCAGGGGAATACGCCTTGTCGGCCGGCAGGAATTCGTTGTAGACGTGGGTGTACCATTCCTCAAAAAACACGTGCGCCTCGCGGAACTGGATAAAATACAGGTTGTACCCCAGTTTCGGCGCCCAGTCGATCATCGCGTATACATTTTCCCGGCTGACTGCGCCCTCGATGCTGAACCCGCGGTAGCGGTAATCCGCACGGCGTGCAAAATGTGCGGTCATCTCTTCCGCGGTGAGCCGGGGGAGGATTTCCCCGTCGGGGCCTGGCCGGATGAACCGGCAGCCCACCACCATCAGAAAAGCATAAACCCCGAGCAGCACGCTGCGGGGGTTGCTTCCGGCGATGAATCCCTCCCCCTGCGTGACTTCGACTGTGTAAGCATCATCAAGGGCGGGATCCTCCACGGCCGGACAGGCGGCGGGATCTGCCCGCAGCGCGATCTGTGCATGGTTGCCTTCGCCGCAGATCCGGCGCCAGTAGCTGTCCAGCTGTTCCGCCGCGAAAGCGATCGTATCCGGAACATCGGTTTGCCTGGCCAACATGCGTCCCCCCCTTCCTCAGACGATAGGATTGAGGACGTATAGCCGGCCTTCGCCCGGTGCCAGCGTGACGGCGGCACGATCGGCGCAGCCGAGCGGTTTGAGAGTGCCGTCCTCGTCGTCAAACAGCGAAACCGCATACCGGCCATCAAGCTGCAGCTCGCCGGAAACGGCATTTTCAAAATCCTTGTTGGACAGCATCAGATACTTTGCATCGGTGCCGTCGGTGAAGGTGCCGGCGATCAGGCGATCGGGCATCGCACGCACGAAGGCAATGTCTTCCGGCCGGTCGAGAAAATACGCCTGCCGCAGATCTTCCGGCAGTCCGGTATGGCAGATCACATCGCTTTCCTTATGCAGCAGGAAGGTGCCGAGATTCATCATCTTATGATTGAGACGTTTAACCTCGTCGTACAGCGGGCCTTTTGCGTCGGTAGTTACCGAAACGAGTGAGGAGGAAGTGAAATAACTCAGCTGCTTGACCCCGTACGCCAGCGCCGCGTAGGCCTGCACCGCGAGCTTTTCGTAGGTCATGCCGATGCCGCCGACGTCGTCGCTCGCCGGGAAATCCCATTTCCCCTGGAAGTAAAACCAGAACGGCCGGCCGGCGGCCTTCGCATATTTGCGTACGCAGCCCATATCCCGCCACATGTCGTTTTCGATCAGCCGGGCTTCCTTGCTGACCGCAAAGGGATAGTAGTCCACCGACACGACGTCGCAGTCGGTTTCCTCGATGTACTGCCGCACGTATTTGGCATAGGGGCGCTCCTCCAGCGGAACGTCTCCGGTCCAGGTGTCGTTCGCCTGCCACGCATAGATGCCGTAGCTCGGCACCATCACTGAGAACCCGAGTTTGTCGGGGGCGAAACGGCGGAAACGGTTGATGGTGTCGCGGCAGGTGGAGAAGTTTTCGAAGGCAGGCTCATCCCAAACGTAAAAGCCGAGCACCTCTTTGAAGGGGGCATACCGTTCCGCGGCCCGCTGCACCATCTCATCGGTAGTGACGACAATGTTGTCCTGCTCAAAGCCGATACCGCCGAAATCCCTATCCTGCACGATGGATTTCAGCCCAAGCTCCTCGCAGATGGGTAACGCCCGGAGCACGGTTTCGCGGTCCTTGAAGGTGAATTCCACCAAATTGAAGCCGGTGTCCTTGTGATGCTGCAGCTGAGCGCGCATATGCTCCTCGCTGCTGATGGCGTTGAAAGTAGAGATGTAAAACGTGTCCTGCTGAAAACGTCTGATCTTGTCCATAAAGGCCGCACTCCTTCTCATTTTGTGTGAGGATCGGATCGCATTGTGTGGTTTTCACAACAATTGCCGGGTATACCCCGGTTTTTTTCATTATAAAGGAGGGCGACATAAACGGAAATGCCTGGTATTTGTTATCTGTGAAGTATTTTGTTCTCGTTTTTTACGTGCAGTTCCCACCCAAAATTCCTTTTCAGGTGCTTTTTATAATCCGCAGGAACTTTTTTGCCTTATGTTGGCGCCAATTCGTGGAAACACGAAAGGTTTTTGCCAATTTATCCTAAATTCTTGAAAATCGACATCCAACATGGTATACTTTTTAATATAATTTGTAGTAATCTGTAGAGAGGATATATATTATTAAGAATAAATAAACCACTATAATTAAATCCAAATTCAACCCGGCGGATTTCACAGGGTTTTTACGCATCTGGCGGCGTCCGGGAAGGTATACATTTTGGAATAACGCAACAGAATTACCGTGTTTTTTTGCAGAAGAGAGGAGATGCGGCCATGCGGATTTACAGCAATAACGACTGGAAGATCGACCAGCGGGAAATCAAGGTTACGATCAATATGCCGTATAACTCGCGGGTATTGGTAGAGCCGATGCATTCCCACGAATTCATGGAGCTTTCGTATGTGCTTGCGGGCGAAGCGGTGCAGATCATCAACGGGGTCACCTGTCCGGTGCGCAAGGGAAATATCATCCTTATGCGGCCGGGGGATTCGCATACTTTCCGCATGGAGGCAGGTTTTGAGATGCTCAACTGCCTGTTTGGCAGCGATATTTTTCAGGGCCTGATTGATGAACTGGAGAAGACCTTCCATCTTTCGCTGTCTTATGTGCCCAATCTCGTGTGCCTGGAGGGGCAGGATCTGCTTGAGGCGAACGATTATTTCCAGAAGATCCGCCGCGAATACGAGCTGGGGGAAGCAGGCGCGCAGCTGGCGATTCAGAATCTGCTGCATCTGATATTTATCCGCATTGTGCGGCATATCCAGACGTCGGGAGACATGCCGTCGAGCGACCTGTCGGCCCGCATCCTTGAATATATCGATCAGAACCTGAGTGCAGTCGATCTGCCGACCATCGCGGCCTATTTCGGATACAGCCCGAGTTATTTCAGCAAATATTTCAAAAAACTGTTCGGGGTAGGGATGACCACCTATATCAACTCCATCAAAATCCACCGCGCACAGGATCTGATCACCGGAAGCAAGGGGGAACTCACTGTGGAGGAGATCTGCAACCGCTTCGGCTTCAAGGACCGGAAGCATTTCTGCGCGATCTATAAGGAATATCTCGGCATTACCCCCAGTGCTGCGCTCGCACGGCAGCGCAGTGCCGTGCGCCGCGCTGCGCGGGATAAGGCGGAAGCGCATTGATCCACAAAGCAATCGGAAATTTATGCTGCGGGCCATGGCGGTGGCCCGCAGCTTGTTTGTATTTCTGTACAAAAGCGTATGGTTGGGCCGGAACGGAAAGACAATAAAACACTCAACACGATAAAAATTTCTCCGTTTAGGGGGCGGAAGTGCTGCTGGCAATCTGAAAATACAGGACAAAATACGCCCGATACATCCAAATATACGCATTTTCGATAGAGAGGGTTCTTTTTATAATAAATACATAAATAGTTTGTGGTCTAGCGCGCCATTTTATCTAATAGTGCCCGAAGCTTGTGCGGCGAACAGCAAATAATCGGCCGGGATCCGGCCGGCGGAACTATGAGAAAGGTTGGTTTAGTATGAAAAGACGAAGGAGCTTTCCCATCCGGATTGGCGCGCTGCTGCTGGCGGCGGCATTGCTGGCCGGCTGTGGAAATACGGGAACCCCATCGGACGCGCCTGCGCCGGAAAGCAGCGGTCCGCAGGAACGAACGGTCACCTGGGATAATACCTTCTGGGTGGCGGCCACAGTAGGGCTCGGCGCGATCAATACCGAGGCACAGGTCAAGCGGGTGGTGCAGAACCATGCGGAGGCCGGGGTCAACATGATCCTGTGGTACACCGAGGAAAGTCAGTACAGCTCGCTGTTTTTGGAAGAATGCGCGAAATACGGCGTCTATACGATCCTGATGGATAACGGCAGCATCAGCGGCGCGTCGGAGAACTGGAAACCGATCACCGAAGATGCGTTCCGGGAGAAAATTACGCCGTATCTCGATAATCCGCAGGTGGTGGGTTTCATCAACTGGGACGAACCCTTCCACGAGGATCCGTACTACACCATGATGAAGGAACGGCAGGACTGGACCCATAAATATGCGCCGGGCATGCTGTCGTTCATCAATCTGGTGCCGAGCTATGGTCCGTATACCTGGGGCAACGGGCAGTGGAAAGAACAGGTTGATACGCTGGTTGAACGGGTGCAGCCGGATGTGCTGTCGGTGGACTATTATGAATTCGGCCTCAACGGGAAAAATGCCGACCTGAACACCTCGTTCCTCTGGCGGGATCTCGGCTATCTGCGTATGAAGTCACTGGAAACCGATACGCCGCTCTGGTTTTACTTCCAGGGCACCGACCACACCGGGGAGAACGGCGGAGATTTGACTGTGCCGCAGCTGGAATTCCAGATGAATGCGGGGCTGGCGTACGGCAGCCGTTGGCTGTGTTACTGGACCACCGAAGGCAGTGTTATTGATGAGCGCGGCTTTAAGGTGAAAAACGCCGACGAGATCGCGGCACTCAACGCCCGGGTGAAAACGGTGGGCAGCTATCTGCTGGATAAGGAACCGGGTGAGCTGTATCATGCCGGCCTGGCCAAGACCGAGGAAACCAATAAACGCCTGGCCGAGCAGTTTTACTGTGACGATGTGGCCGACAGCGTGGTGTTTGCAGGCCTGCCATCCTCACATGTGATCCTGTCGACCTTCACCGATGAAACCGACCGGACCTATGTCGTGGCGGTCAACCGCCACTGCACCGAATCGGTAGCCGATACTGTACAGCTGCTGGACAGCTATGCTGTATCTGCGCTGGATATAAACACCGGCGAGGAAACGCCGGTCAGCGATGCGGCGCAGAACCTGTCGCTGGAACTGGCGCCTGGTGCACTCCAGCTGTTCATTCTCGAATAATACGGGAAAGGAAAATCGGCGTATGAAGTTTAGCTTTCGCTTGAGCCTTTTGTTCCTGGCGGCGCTGGTTCTCGCAGGCTGTACGAATCCGGCAGCATCTTCCCCGAGCGGAACGTCAGATGGTTCCGGAGAATCCGAAACGGAGACGAACCATACCGATGTCCCGTCGTTCCAGCCTCCCGAAATGCCTGAGCCGGCTGAAGCGGTTACCTGGGACAATACCTTCTGGATTGCGGCAAGCCCGGACATCGGGCTGCTTGAATCGGAACAGTATGTGCGTGATGCGGTGAAAGCCCATGCGGAGGCAGGGGTCAACCTGATCCTGTGGTGGGCGCATCCGGCTTTGCATATAGACGCCTTTCTTGAGGAATGTGAACGCTACGGCGTTTACACCATTCTGCGCAATAACAGCAACATAACCGGTGCGGCAGAGAACTGGAACGAGATTACCGAAGAGGAATTTGAAAAGACCGTTGCTCCGTATAAAGATCATCCGCAGGTGTTGGGCTTTGAAAACTGGGATGAACCGCTGCATGAGGATGTGCAGTATACCCAGATGCTCTGGCGGAAGGAAATGGCACAGAAATACTTCCCCGGTAAGCTGTCATTTATCAACCTGTGTCCAAGCTACGGGCCATATACCTGGGGCAATGGTCTGTTTACCGAGCAGGTAGAAACCCTGCTGGAACGGGTCGATCCAGCCGTGCTGGCGGTGGACTATTACGCTTACAGCGTGAGCGGAGAATCTCCGGATTGGACAAAGAACTTCCTGTGGCGGGATCTCGGCTATCTGCGTAAACGTGCGATCGAAACCGATAAACCGCTGTGGTTTTATTTCCAGGGCTGGGATTTTGATAAACAGGAATCCGGAATGACGCCTGTGCAGCTCCGTCTACAGATGAACGCAGGCTTGGCGTATGGCTGCCGCTGGCTGTGCTACTGGACGAGCAAGAACAGCGTGGTGGATATTACCGGCAAGCCTTCCGCGCAGTATGCGGAGGTTGCCGCGCTCAACACCGAAGTAATGAATGTCGGGCGGTATCTGATGGATAAGAAACCCGGTGAGCTATACCATGCGGGACTTGCCGCCGGCGAAAAATCCAATGCGACACTGGCAGCCACCTTTTTCTGCAGCAAAATTGAGGACAGCGCGGTTTTTGCCGGACTGCCTGCCGCGCATGTGATCTTATCCACCTTCACAGACGACGACGGGCACACCTATGTGGTGGCCGTCAACCGTCATCAGACCGAGTCGGTGCAGGACACGGTGGAGCTGAAATCCCCCCGCAGCATATTCCAGCTGGATGCGGCTACCGGAGAAACGTCAGCTGTGGGGCAGGCGGATTCACTGTCGCTGGAACTGGCGCCCGGCGCACTGCAGCTGTTCATTCTCGAATAACACCGAGAGATACAAAGGGGGGATGCCGTCGTGCCGAAGAAATGCACCCGCAGGACGGTGGTCTTGTCGCTGGCCGCACTGCTTGCCATTCTGGCCGGCTGCGGGCCTGCGGCCCCGTCTTCCGAAGCCGGAGCGTCTTCCCCCCTTCCGGTGATGTCCGTACCTGAAGTACGGCCGTCTGCCGAACCGACAGGTTTCGCCGGCACCTTTTATGTGGCGGCGATGGTGGATCTGGGTGTGCTCGAAGCGCGATCCTATGTACGCAACGCTGTAAAGACCCATGCTGAAGCTGGGGTGAACTGTCTGCTGTGGTGGGCGGAGAAATCCTTGTATGTGGAGGAATTCCTGGAGGAATGCGCAAAATATGGGATTTCCGCCATCCTGATGGATAACGATGGGGTAACCGGTGCCGGCGACCAGTATGCGGCGATTACTCAGGCGGAATTTTCCGAAGCGGTTGCGCCGTATCTCGATAACCCGCAGGTGCTGGGTTTTTCCAACTGGGACGAACCGCTTCATGAAGAACCGTATTACGAAATGATGAAGCAGCGGCAGGACTGGATGCACGAAGCCGACCCCGACAGCCTGTCCTTTATCAACCTGCTGCCGAGCTACGGCCCGTATACCTGGGGCAACGGACTTTGGAAGGAAATGGCGGACACCTTGATCGATCAGGTGGATCCCGATGTGCTGGCGGTGGATTACTACGAGTATGCCGTGAGCGGTCCCACCCCGGACTGGGATCGCAGTTTTTTATGGCGGGACCTCGGCTATCTGCGCAAGCGCGCGATGGAAACCGATAAACCGCTGTGGTTTTATTTTCAGGGCTCCGATTATGACGGCAAGGCGGGTGAAATGACCGCCGGCCGGCTGCGTCTGCAGATGAACGCAGGCCTGGCGTATGGGTGCCGGTGGCTGTGCTACTGGACCTCTTCCGGCGCCATCACCGACCGCGAGGGGCGCCCGACCGCCCGGTTTGATGAAGTCCGCACGATCAACGCGCAGGTGACGGCGGCCGGACGGTATCTGCTCGGTATGCAGCCGGGTGAGCTGCATCATGCGGGGCTTAGCCCCAAGCCGGATTCGAACCAGACGCTCGGTGACTTGTATTTCTGCAGCAGGCTGGACGACAGCGCGGTTTTTACCGCCCTGCCGGACGCCCCGCTGATTCTGTCCACCTTCACCGATGCCGCCGGTCGTACGGTTGTCGCCGCGGTCAACCGGCAGGACCGGGAACCGCTGCAGACGGCGGTACCGCTGAAAACGGCACGTCGGGTGTCCCGGCCGGATCTGGAAGCCGGAGGGGAAATCCTGCTCGGCGAAGCACTCGATACCCTGCCGGTGGATCTGCTGCCGGGCGGTCTTGCCCTGTATATTCTCGAATAAACGGAGGGATTCCCGTTGGCCAAAAAAATTATCCGCCTGCTGCTTCCGGCAGTGCTCGCCATCTGTGTGTGCCTGCCGGCTTCTGCCTCCGTGACGCCGTATGCGAATTACAGCTTTGATTTCTGGGGCAATCCGGTGGAGATGCCTGCCTGCTATACGCCGTCGTCGGTGTATCTTGGGCAGGATATGGGAGCCGGCGCGCTCAAAAACCCGCAGGATGTGTTCGTGGACGACAATCGACAGGTATATATCGTCGACGCCGGCAACAGCCGGGTGCTGCTCCTGGATGAGAACTATCAGCTTGTGCGGGCCATCGATACGCTCGTCCCGCCGGAAAACGGGCCGGAACCCACCCTGACATTCAACAATCCGAGCGGTATTTTTGTGACGGACGACGGGCTGATCTATCTCGCCGATACTGACAATAAGCGGGTGGTGGTGTTTGACCGGGAAGGAAATTACCGCCGGGAATTCACCAAGCCATCCGGCAGCGTGCAGTATAACGCAATCGACTATCTGCCCATTCGGGTGGTGGTGGATCATAACAATTTTGTTTATGTGGTGTCCCGCAATACCTATCAGGGGCTGATCCTGTACAACCCGGACGGCGGTTTTGAGGGTTATTTTGCCGCCAACGAAACCGAGGTCACCTTTGAACTGCTGATGGACCGGTTCTGGAAGAACTTCCTTACCGATGAGCAGCGGGCGAAGACCGCCAACTATGTGTCCATCGAGTATTCGAGCGTGGATATCGATAAAAAAGGGTTTATGTACACCACCACGCTGCTGACCAAGACCGATACGCGGCAGCTGAGCAAAATCAACCCGTCCGGCGATGACGTCATGCCGACTAGCCCGGGGCTGCACCCGGATTTTGCCTATAAGTTTGGGGATCTGGGCAGCGTACAGGTGGAGGGAACCATCGTCAAAACGAAATTCACCGATGTGTGCTATGACGAGGCGGGCTTTATCAACGCCCTCGATTACCAGCGCGGGCGGATTTTTCAGTACAGCGACGAGGGTACCGTCATCAGCGTGTTCGGCGGAATCGGCAGCCAGGCGGGCACCTTCCAGTCGCCGGCCGCCATCGAGATGATGGGGCAGGACATCCTGGTGCTCGACAGCAGCAAAAACAACCTCACCGTTTTTTCGCGCACCGCCTTCGGCGAGGAGGTGCAGGGGGCGGTGATCGCCCATCGCAAGGGGGAATATGCTGCCGTCAAGGAACAATGGAAAGATATTCTCGGCAAGGCCGGAAACTACGCCCCCGCCTTCATTGGTATCGGCAAAGCGTATTACGAGGAAGGCGATTACCATGCGGCAATGGATTATTTCAAACTGGGGCAGGACCGCGAAAATTACGGCAAAGCGTATAAGATGGTGCGAAACAGTGTGCTGCGGGTGCTTGTGCCGTGGCTGTGCCTGCTGATTATGGCGGTGTTTTTGTACGGCGTTGTGCGCCGGGCGGTCAAACGGTGGCGAAAAAAGCCGCAGAAAAAGGGGGATGCGCGATGAAGCTCGGCAGCGGTATCAAATTGCTCAGCGGCCTTGCCGCGCTTCTGCTTTTGCTGTCGGCGGTACCGGTGGTCGCCGAACCGGATGAAACAGCAGCTGCACAGGATGTGGTTCGGGGCGATATCCTCCCTGCCGCGGACGGGGAGACGCCGGAATATACCCTGATGGCCCAGGACGGCGGTTTGTCGCTGTATGCCGACAGAACCACCGAGGATTTTTTCGGTACCTTTAAGGTGGTCAGCGCCGCCACCGGCTATACCTGGTACAGCAACCCGCCGGCCGCAGACGAGGATGAGGTGGCCAAAGGCAAGACGAAAATGGAACTGTTTTCCAACCTCGTGGTCAGCTACGCCGATCCCGAGGTTAAGCGGATGGATACCATCCCCTCCCGCACCGGCAGCGTGAATAAAAACGGTGCATCGATGCGCCTTGTCGAAAACGGGTTTGAGGTCATTTATGATTTCCCGGAGGACGGCTTTACGGTCCCGCTGCGGGTGGAGCTCACCGACGGAGATCTGCGGGTATCCATTAATTTTGCTGCGGTGCGGGAATACGGTGCCAACCGGATTTACCATATCCGCCTGCTCCCCTATTTCGGTGCGGTGAACGGCGATGAAGAGGGCTATGCCTTCGTACCGGAGGGTTCCGGTGCGCTGATGGATTTCGGCAACGGAAAAACCAGCTATAAAAGCTATAGTGAACGGGTTTACGGCCAGGACATCAATATCCAAATTCAGCAGCAGCAGGAGCGCCGGCAGGCTATCCGTCTGCCGGTATTCGGACTGAAAACCGCGAATGATGCTTTCGCCGCCATCATCGAAGAAGGAGACGCGCTGGCCTCTATTGAGGCGGCGGTGGCCGGAAAGGGCACCGGCTACAATATGGCGGCCGCCGGCTTTCAGGTGCGTTCCACCGATACCTACCGTTTCGGCGATACCGCCTCATCATTGTCCCAGAGCGCGGTGGTCTACGCCGACGGGCCGATCGATAACCGGCGCGTCGCGGTGCGGTATGTGTTTCTTAGCGGTGAAGAAGCTACTTATGCGGGAATGGCGGGATCCTACCGCCGCTATCTGCAGAAAAACGGTGTACTGGGCGATCCGGTAGACGGCGAGCTGCCGTTTTATATGGAACTGCTCGGCGGCGTGGTGAAGGAAACCACCTTTCTGGGCTTCCCCACCAGCGCGGTCACGCCGATGACCACCTTTGCCCAGGCGCAGGAACTTATCGGCCGGCTGGATGCACAGAGCGTCGGCGGGATTACGGTAAAATACACCAACTGGAGCAAGGATCTTTTGTGGCAGCGCATTGCCGACGATGCGGCCGCAGACGGTAAACTCGGCGGCAGCGGCGGACTGAAAAAGCTGCTCGCTGCGGCGGAAGATCTGGGCGCGCAGGTGTTTCTTGACACCGATTATACCGCCGTCGCCCGGTTTTCCGGGCTGAGCAATGCGTACAATTCGGCAGCCAAGACCATTTCGGATACCGCCGCAACTACTGGCGTGTATAAGATCGATACCTTTTACCGGGATAAAAACCTTCCCACCCAGTATCTGCTGTCGCTTGGAAAGATGAAAACGGCGGCCGCCAAATACCGGGCGGATTACAGCAAGCGGTATACCAATCCCTACATAAGCCTCGGACGACTCGGCAATGTGCTGTATGCCGACTATACCGATATAGCCGACAACCGCCAGACTGCAGCCGCCGCGCAGGCGGAGGTTGCCGCCGGTTTCCGGGAAGACGGCAGCGCGGTGATGGTCTCCGGCGGCAACGCCTATATGCTCGGCGCGGCATCGCATATTCTGGATATGCCGCAAGCGGGCGGCTATGATCTGTTTGATCGTTCGGTGCCGTTTTATCAGATCGTGCTGCACGGCTATGTGCATTACGCGGCGGGGGCGTTCAACCTGTCTGAGGACGTACGCATCGATTTCCTGCGGGCGGTGGAAACCGGAGCGTCGCCGCACTACACCTGGTACGCGGGCGAAGCGAAGGAGCTCGTGGGCACCGCGTACGCCGGCCTGTACAGCGGCAGCGCAGACTACTGGATGGAGACGGCTGCCGGGCAGTATGCCGAGCTGTCTGCACTCAATGAGAAGGTGGGCGGCTGCGCGATTCTCCGGCACGAGTGCCTTGCGGACGGGGTGTACGCCGTCACCTATGACAACGGTGTGACGGTAGTGGTCAACTACGGCAGCGAAGCGGTACAGACCGCATACGGCGCGGTAGACGGCCTTGGCTACCGGATCGCGGAAGGAGGGAAATAAGCCGGTGAAGATCCCCTATGAGCGGCGCAAAAGCCTGGTGGGCTTTTTGTGCATCTGTCCCTGGCTTGTGGGTTTCCTGCTGCTTTACCTGTATCCGATGGTACAGTCGATGCGCTACACCTTCAGTGACATCACCTTTCAGGCCGGCTCCCTCGACCTAGCCTTTGCCGGCATGAAGAACTATAAAGAGGCGTTTTTCGGCGATCCCACCTTTGTGCGGACCCTTTCCTCCACCTTGATGGATATGCTCTATCAGGTGCCCACCATACTGGTGTTCAGCATGATTATTGCGCTGCTGCTCAACCATAAATTCCGTGGACGCACCCTGATGCGTGCGATCTTTTTTCTGCCGGTGATTATCGCCACCGGCGTGGTGATGGATATCATCAACAACGACCTGGTGTCGATGGTGATGCTCTCGGATGCGGGCGGTTCGAATATGTTTCAGGTGGACGCGTTCAAGAGCATGCTTGAGGAAATGGGGGTGGATGAAAGCATCGTCAGCTTTGTCATCACCACCGCCAATAATGTGTTTGACCTGTCCTGGCGTTCGGGTATCCAGATACTGCTGTTCCTGGCGGGGCTGCAGTCGATACCCGGCCAGCTGTATGAAGCGGCGTCGATGGACGGCTGTACGGCATGGGAACGGTACTGGAAGGTCACCTTCCCGCTGCTCGGCCCGGTGCTGATCATCAATCTGGTGTATACCATCATCGACCATTTCACCTCTCTGGACAACGCCGTGATGAAAAGCATCATGACCTATTCCAAGGATCTGAAATATGCGTACAGCTCAACGCTTGCGTGGATTTATTTCGCGTGTGTGATCGTGATTCTCCTTGTGGTGGCGCTGCTTGCCCGCCGGAGGATTTCGTATCAGGAATTGTAGGGGGTGAGCATCCATGTGGGAAAACCTGCGCACGGCCTTCGGCCGCTGCCGTACGGCGGCGGGAGACTGGCGGGAGAGCAGCAGCGCCCAGCGTTTCAAGCGTCGGGGCGAATCTTTTGCGGTGGCGCTGTTCCGCTATGCGCTGCTCATCGGTCTGGCGTTCATCATCCTCTACCCGCTGCTTTATATCCTCAGCATGGCGTTCCGGGAGGCGCGGGATATCCTTGACCCGTCGGTGACCTGGCTGCCGCGGCATTTCACCATGCAGAACATCATCGACGCCTTTGAGGCGATGCGGTATCCGCAGGCGCTGTGGAACACCATTTCGATCAGCGTGGTCAGCTCACTTCTGCAGCTGTGCTCCTGTGCGATCGTGGGCTATGGCTTCGCGCGGTTCCAGTTCAAGGGTAAATCGCTGCTTTTCGGGCTGGTGCTGCTGACCATCATCATTCCGCCGCAGATCATCTTTATCCCGACCTACCTGATGTACAGCCACTACGACTTCTTTGGACTGACCACTGCCCTGTTTGGGGAGCAGGCGTATGCCAACCTCATCGATACCAACTGGACGATGTACCTGCCTGCCGCGCTCGGCGTAGGCATCCGGTCGGGACTGTTCATCTTTATATTCCGCCAGTTTTTCCGGGGACTTCCCAAGGAACTGGAGGACGCCGCCTATGTGGATGGCTGCGGCCATGCGCGCACCTTCCTGCGGGTGATCGTCCCGAACGCCGGCGGTGCGTTTCTTACGGTGTTCCTGTTCTCTCTGGTGTGGTACTGGAACGATTATTACTATGTGAGCATGTACTTCAACAAGACCCAGAATATCTCCATCGCACTGCAGGGGCTGACGCGCAACCTGTCTGACCTGCTGATGCAGAACACCAATGAAACGTCGGTACGAGCGCAGGCGGGCTGTCTGCTCACCATTCTGCCGCTGCTCATCGTATTTATCTTCCTGCAGAAGTATTTCACCGAAGGGCTGGAACGTACCGGGATCGTCGGATAGGGTAAGCAGGATTGAATACGCCGTGATTTTTGGCGGGATGGATTCCGGATGCCCAACACAGCGGACGGCTGTGAAGATAGAAAAACATCCAAGTAAAAGAAGGAGTGATTGTGTCATGACACACAAACGATGGCTGTGCCTGATTTTGGCCGTGGTTATGCTCTTCGGCCTGCTGCTCAGCGGCTGTAAGCCGGGCGGCAGCGAATCGGGGGGTAGCACGCCGGAAAAGGTGACCGGCGAATGGGCACTGCCGGCGATGGATCAGCTGACGGGGGATACCTGCACGATGCTGATTTCCAACGGCGAGCCGCCGAACACGGTGTACACTGACATCCTCAAGGCGGAATACGGCCTGACGGTGGAATACATCGAAGCCGCATGGAATGAGCGGAAAACCAAGCTTGCCGCGATGGTGGCGGCGGGCAACCCGCCGGATATTTACGGCGACAAGGCGGAGCTGGATCTGATCGTCAGCAATCTTATCCAGCCGATTGATTCGTATACCGATCTGAGCCATAAGTACTATGACCGTCACCGCACTTATTACGACAGTAACGAGTGGAACGGCAAGCATTATGGCCTGTACAATACGGTCATGGCCGTCAATACCGTGTACTATAACAAGAAGATGTTCGAGGACGCGGGACTGGAAACGCCGTGGGAACTGTATAAGCAGGACAAATGGGACTGGAACGCCTTTGCGGAGGCTGCGGAGGAACTGACCCAGGATACCAATGATGACGGCGAAGTGGATGTTTACGGCTTGTGCTTCAACCGTCCGGTCTGCTGGCCATATACCACCGGCGAACCGTTTGCAACAATGGACAGCGAGACGATGAAGCCGATCAGCAATATGGACAGCCAGAACATTGCCCGTTCGATGAATTTCATTTATGACCTGATCAACGTCAAAAACCTCGGTTATAAAACCGCCGATACCATCGAGCTGTTTGGCAGCGGCGGCGCGGCGATGATGCCGCAGGATTCCAACACGATGTACCAGTACCTGACCAGCATGGTCGAGCAGGATACACTGGGAATCGCCCCGATGCCGCGTGACCCGAACGGCGATACCTATTATGCGCGGGATATGGTCGGCGCCTATACCATTCCGGTCGGCGCGAAGAATCCGCAGGCGGCGGTGGCGCTCAACGCCTGTATCCTGTATCACGAGTATTATCGGGACAACGCGCTGGATGTGAAGTACCAGGAGATTCAGGAAAAATACAAGCTCTCCGATGAGCTGCTCGAGCAGCTGCGGGTATGTCACGGCGAGGCCAACGGCCAGCCGGAAAATGTCAAGGGCGTGCAGGAATACCTCGAAAACCTCGGCTATAACTGCACCTGGGAAACCATCTACTGGGGCGTACCGTGGGCGACTGCGCTGGAAAACCGCAAAGCGGAGATGGAAAGCCTGATTGCGGCGACCGGCGAGATTATCGAAGCGAGCAACTCCCCGAAGGTGGAGGATTTTGAAGCCATCCCCGACGGCGGCATCAGCACCCCGATCGTCAGCAAGCTCACTGCAGTGCCGGGCGGCAGCAGCGGGTATGAGCTGTATCTCGATGCGGAAGTGAAAAACAGCGGCAACTACGGCGGCAAAATGTATTATGACGTGTCCGACGTAGGCTGGGGCGGCTTCCGGAAAGAATTCACCCGCGAATGGAGTGCATACAACGCGATGTCGCTGTGGGTGCAGGGTGATGGTACCAAGCAGCTGCTGACCCTGACCTTTACCGACGGCAGGAAAACCCAGTGGCATTATGATCTGGAGATCAGCGGCGATACAGCACAGACCTATGTGATTCCGTTCAGTGATTTTAAGCTTCCGGATTATCTGGAGGGCGAAAGCATTGCGATGGATCTGTCGAGCGTCACCGTCTTCCAGCTCACCGTGAGCGGTGAAGGCGAATATGCCGGCTCGCACAGCTTCAATGTGGACGATATTATCGTGACGACCGCATCCTGAACAGCGCAGCCCGGCCCGCCGTTCCGTTGTGTCGGAACGGCGGCCGGGAGCGAGAAGCAGATAACCCGGAGGGGATTCCGGGAAAAATAAAAAGGAGTGATATTCATGCGCAAAATTCTGAGTATCGGATTATCCCTATCCATGCTGGCCGTGTGCTGCTTCGGCGCGCTGCCGGCCGCAGCCGCAATCGTAATCGAAGAACAGACGCATACGCTGCACGCTTTCACTGCAGAAAGCGCGGATTATTGGACTTTGCAGCAGGGAATGACCAAAGAAAATGCGGATGACGGGCTCACCTTTAACAATGCGGGTGATTATGGCTACACGCAGAATGTCGACAATTTCTCAGCGAGACAATATCTGACGTTCGACGGAGCCAGAGCGAATGTAACCGATTACAGCAATATCGCGCAGGGCATTCGCTTGAGCGTCGAAAATCACGGTCCGGCGGTGGATACCTTTGTGATCATTCAGGTGGCAATGGGACCCAAATTCAAAAGTACGGTTTCCATCCCGGCGGGAGACGGCGTGCAGAAGATCGATATCCCGATGGCCAGTTTTGAGGTAAACGAAAGCAGCAACGAAAACTATCCGGTAGGTACGACGTGGGAAGCGTTTCTGGAAAGCAAACCCGACCTGCAGGATTGGTTTGACATTTACCTGATGGCGTTCAACTTTGTGAGCACGGATCATTCGGTTTCAGTTACATTCCAGAAGATCGAAACCTACGTCAAGGTAGAGGTTGACGATGGCACCGGCGAAGGCGGCGAAACTGGCGGTGAAACCGGTGGCGAGACTGGCGGTGAAACCGGTGGCGAGACTGGCGGCGAAACTGGCGGTGAAACCGGTGGCGAGACTGGCGGTGAGACCGGTGGCGAGACTGGCGGTGAGACCGGCGGTGAGACTGTCAAGTACACCGAGAGCGCGATGTACACCTTTGACAAGACCGCGAACTGGACGGCTCTGCAGGGAGCCGAAATTGCGATGGAAAATGGCGAATTCGTAATGAAAAATACCGGCGGCGCTTACGGCGACATCAAAAACGGCGGCACCGGCAGCGACTTCTTTCCGCATATCAAGCTGACCACCGACAATAAGGCGTGGGACGGCAAGAACGGGATCGATGGTATCCGTCTGTATATCAAAAACCCCGGCAATGCGATGCCGCTGCAGATCATTTTTACCACCGAAAACGGCACCAAATGGATTCTCCGGCAGGATATTGCGGGCGGTTCAGATGAATATGTCCCCTACGATTATGCACTCGGTGATTTCCACAAAACCAATTTAGAGGGTAAACAGCGCAAGGAACTCACGCTGGAGGAGCTGGACTTCAGCATCTGGGATATCGAAATCAATATGGTCAGTGTGATTCCGGAAGATACGCTGTACTTCTCCAAGATGACCAAGCTGCAAGTTGCGGCTGAAGACGGCGGCAAGGACGATAATGTCAACAATAAGCCCACCGGTGTGGCCGGTGTGGGTGCGGCCGTGTTTGCGCTCGCCGGCGTGACCGGCGCGGCGCTGGTGCTGTGCGCGAAGAAGGGCAAAAAATCCCGGTAAAGCAGGGAAAACGGGCGGCAGGGCGGAAATCCCCGCGCTGTCCGCCCGGTCCCATATGAAAGGAAGGGGTGCAACGTATGTTGCGTCGGTTACTGTCTGCTGCGGGTGCGGCTGCGATCCTGCTGACGTTGGGTGTTGGCGGTGCAGTGCTGCCGGCGGCTGCGGAAGAAAATGAGTATGTGCTGCTGATTGATGATTTTGAGGATGAGGAGACCATTGCACACTATTCCTCTTACGCCGCGCAGCCGGGTTCTCTCTATCAGTCCAAAACCCATGCACATTCGGGTGAAAACAGTGCGATGTTTGTCAGCCAGGGTGCGTATGGCTGCGTGGTCAACCAGCCGGATTTCAATAACCAGATCCGTCTGACGGCGGACGGTGAGGTGCTGGAAGCGGATCACAGCAATGCCTTTGATGCGATCCGCATCCATATCCTCAATCCCGGCCGCGAGGTGGTGTTCCGCATGCAGTTCACCTCTTCGCTCGGTACCGCGTTTTTCCTGGATAAGACCATCCCGGCCAGTGAAGATTTTGTCGCCTACGACTTCCCGCTGGAGGACTTCCATAAGTCCGCTCCGGATTCCGGCGAATACTTCTCTGGCGTGACCGACCCCGCACATGCGGATGTTTGGGAGACCCTGTTTGTCTATGTGGATGCGGAAACAGAGCTCAAGCTGTTTCTGGATGATCTGAGCTACGTCAAATACGATTACACGCCTCCCGCAACCACGACGACCGAAACGCCCACGACCACCACAACCGAGCCGGAGGACACCACGGCGCCTTCGACCAAGAAGCCGACCACGGCCGGCAAGACCACTGCGGCCGATGCTTCGGAAACGGCCGGCAATAACAGCGAAACCGGATTTCCTGTCTGGGGGATCGTGCTGATCGCGGTCGGCGCAGCGGTGGTGCTCGGCGGCGTGATAACCGCTGTGGTGCTGATCAATAAGAAAAAGCAGAACAATCCGCCTGAGGCGTAATTTCGGGCAGAAGTGTGCCGGCCGCCGAACGGCGGCCGGCGGCCTCCCCCATCGACATTCCGGCGCCCGCCGGGGAAATGGAGCTTTCGATGAGTAAACTGTGGCGAAAAACAAAAACGTGGGCTTCCATAGCCGTGGCGGTCTGTCTGCTGGCGGGGAGCGCGTGTCTGCCCGGTATGACGGCACGCGGCGAAGAAGCGCCGCCCGCAGATAAGGTGCCGGCGGAAGACGCGCAGTCCTACGCCGTCTACCGGGAACAATACCGGAAAAAGGACACCCTCAGCAAAACGATCGCCCTCACCGGCGGCCAGGCGCATACCCTGTCGGACGGGGTGCGGCGTGAGACGGTATATGAGGGAAAGGAAGATGTGCTCCTCTGGGAGGAGGAGGGCGCTTGGGCGGAATGGACGGTTGAGGTGCCGAAAGCCGGACTGTACAGCTTGAAGCTGACCTATCAGGCGCTGCCTGGCAAAGGGGCAGATATCGAGTTTGCCGTCGATCTCAACGGCAGCCGTCCGTTTACCGAGGCAGGCGATATCGTCTTCAGCCGGATCTGGCGGGATGATCTCGAACCGGATGAACCCTTTGCGGTGGATTCCATCGGCAACGATATCGTGCCGGACAAGGTGGAGGTGGCGCGCTATACCGAAGAGCCGTTCCGGGATAAGGAAGGGCTGTATGACGCACCGTACCTGTTTTATTTTGACAAGGGAGAAAACGTGATCCGGCTGACCGGCGTACGGGAATGCGCAGCGGTAGCGGGACTGACCCTGTACGAGGAAAAACAGCCGGTCAGCTATGCAGAGTATGCTGCGGCTGTGGATACCGCAGCAGCGGCCGGTCAGACGATCGGCTATGCGCAGAACTATCAGGCGGAGCGTGCGGATGAGTATTCCACCACCGTGCTCACCGCCACCTATGACCGGGGCAGCGCGGCGACCGAGCCGTCGAGCCCCTCGGTTATCCGCCGCAACACGCTCGGCGGAAGCGGCTGGGCATACGGCGGTCAGTGGGCGAAATGGACCATTGAGGTGCCGCAGGACGGCTACTATAAAATTGCGATTAAGTATAAGCAGAATTTTGTCCGGGGATTGTACACCTCCCGCAGCGTGGCGATCGACGGGGAGATCCTGTTTGATGAGCTGGGGACGGTCAAATTCCCTTATTCCAATAACTGGGAAATCAAGACGCTGGGAGACGGGTCGGGCGACTTTCTGTTTTATCTGACCGCCGGCTCCCACGACATAACCATAGAGGTGGTTCCGGGAGACATGCTGGAATCGCTGGCCGCTCTCGATGCGGTTTGGGAGCAGCTGGGCGGCCTGTATGAGAAAATCGTGATGATTACCGGCGCGAACCCGGATCCGTATTTCGACTATGACTTGGCGAACGACATCCCGAACCTGCTCACCGATTTCCAAAGCCTTGCCAAGGTGCTGCGGGATCAGACCAAGGCGATGGAGGCGGTGGCCGGCCGCAGCGGCAGTGTGGCGAATACGCTGGTGCAGCTGGCGGATCAGCTCGAGCGGTTTGCCAAAAAGCCCTATTCCATTGCCCCGCGTCTGGAGGAGTTCCGGGAGAATATCTCGGCGCTCGCGGCGTGGATCCAGAACCGTCGGCAGCAGCCGCTGCAGCTGGATTATCTCACCGTGTATTCGGCCGACCAGGCCGCGCCGGCGGCCGGTGGCGGCTTTTTCCGGGAGCTGTGGTATCAGGTAGAGCTGTTTTGCTCCTCCTTCCTGATGGACTATAACAATGTTGGCGGCGGCAACGCGTATGAAGAGCAGATCGAGGTGTGGATCGGCGCAGGCCGTGACCAGATGTATATCCTGCGCAGTCTGATCGACAGCGGATTTTCGCAGGAGCACGACATCGGCGTGACCCTCAAACTGGTGGGGGCAGCCATCCTGCCGCAGGCGATCATGGCGGGTATCGGGCCGGATGTGGCGCTCGATGCTGTGCGGACGCTGCCGGTGGATATGGCGCTGCGCGGTGCGCTGCATCCGCTCGAGGGGTTTGCCGGATATGACGGGGTGAAAGAGCGGTTTATGTCCACCGCGCTCGATCCATACACACTGGGGAACAGCGTGTATGCGCTGCCGCAGACCGAGATTTTCCATATGCTGTTTTACCGGACCGACGTGCTCGGTGAGCTGGGGCTGACACCGCCGGATACCTGGGAGGACATGTATAACATGATCTCCATCCTGCAGCGGAATAACCGGGAAATCGGTATTCCCAGCGAGGTGTCGGTGTACTATATGCTGCTGCTCCAGAAGGGCGGCGCGCTGTATAACGCGGACGGCACCGCCACGCAGCTGGCTTCCCCGGAAGCGGTGGAGGCGTTCGAGGAATGGTGCCGGATCTATACCCAGTATAACTTCTCCCATATCAAAAGCGATCTCAACCGGTTCAAGTCCGGCGAGATGCCGGTGACCATTATGCCGTATAACTTCTACTGCCAGCTGCTGCTTGCCGCCCCGGAGATCAAGGGGCTGTGGCAGATGGCGCCGCTGCCGGGCACCCGGCTGGAGGACGGCACGGTGGACCGCAGCGATTCGTCCGCCTCTTCGACCGCCTGCGTCATGCTGGCGGATACCGATCATCCCGATGCGGCGTGGGCGTTTATGGACTGGTTTACCTCCACGGAGGTTCAGGCGCAGTACGGCCGGCAGATTGAGGCGGCGCTCGGCACCGCGAGCCGGTATACCCCGTCGAACGTGGGCGCGATGGCCGGCCTGAAGTGGCAGCAGGAGGAGCTGGAGCTGCTGCAGGCGCAGTGGAAAAATGTCCGGGAAATCCCGGAGATGCCCGGCGCCTACTATATTGCGCGCAATCTCAATAACGCCTTCCGCGCGGCGGTGTTCTCGGAGGAGATCCCGCGGGATATGCTGCGCCAGTGGAACGACGAAATCAATCGGGAAATCACCCGCAAACGCCGCGATTACGGCTTGCCGACGGCGGAATAGGGTGGAATCAAGTAGTGAGAAAAGGGGCGGATGACGCATGGCGGCGCCGGGGACTTACCGGGAAAGCTTAGGCAAACGGATATGGCAGGCGAAATACAGCTATCTGATGCTGGCGCCTTTCACCATTCTGTTCGTGCTGTTTACCGTGCTGCCGGTGGCGATCGCCATCTGGTTCAGCTTCACCAACTACGATATGCTGCATAATGCCTCGTTTACCGGGCTGGAGAACTATATGCGGATGTTTCTGGACGACGACGTTTTCCTCATCGCCTTGAAAAACACCCTGATTTTCGCGCTGGTGACCGGTCCGATCAGCTATTTCATGTGTTTTTTCTTTGCCTGGCTGATCAATGAGCTGAAGCCTGCGCTGCGCGCGGTGGCGACGCTGGTGTTTTATGCACCGGTGCTTTCAGGCAGCGTGTTCACCGTCTGGCAGTTCATCCTCAGCCCGGACCGGTACGGGATGCTCAACGGCTTCCTGATCAATCTGGGGGTCATGCAGACGCCAATTTCCTGGCTGCTGGATACGCGGTATATTATGACCGCGCTCATCATTGTGCAGCTGTGGATGAGCCTCGGCACCGGGTTCCTGGCGTTCATCGCCGGCCTTCAGGGGGTGGACACCACCCTGTATGAGGCGGCGAGCATCGACGGGGTGCGCAATCGATTCCAGGAGCTGTGGTATGTGACCCTGCCGCAGATGGCGCCGCAGATGATGTTCGGCGCGGTGATGCAGATCGTGTCCTCCTTCACGGTGGGCAGCATCTCCATCTCGCTCGCCGGACAGCCCAGCACCGAGTATGCGGGTGAGACGATCGTCACCCATATGATCGACTACGGTACCACGCGGTATGAAATGGGCTATGCCTGCGCGATTGCGTGTTTTCTCTTCTTTATGATGTATGTTTCCAAACGCGGGGTCAATAAGATCCTCTCCCGGGTGGGACACTGACCCGGAACCGATACCAAAGGGGCTGATAAACGGCATGAAACTGAAAAAGAGCCTGCTGAGCCGTTCGCGCAGGGGCAACGTGGTGGTGTATATCGTGCTCCTCCTTATGGGCGCGTTTATGGCCATGCCGCTGGTGTATACCATTTCGAGCGCGTTCAAGCCGTATGAGGAAATCTTCCTGTTCCCGCCGAAATTCTTTGTCCGCAACCCCACGCTGGATAACTTTACCGATCTGTTTTCCTCCGCGGCGAACTCGCTTGTGCCCTTCTCGCGGTACATATTCAATTCGCTGTTCATCGCGGTGGTAACCACCGTGTTCCAGATCATCATCGCCTCGCTCGCGGCGTACCCGATCGCCAAGCACGATTTTCCGGGCAAGAACGCGTATTTTGCGCTCATCGTCACCTCGCTGCTCTTCCCCGCGACCGCCACGGCGGTGCCGCAGTATATCGTCATGGCGAATTTCGGGGTGCTCAACACCATCTGGGCGATCATCCTGCCGTCGCTCGGCTCGTCGATGGGCCTGTTTCTGATGAAGCAGTTCATGGAGACGATTCCCTTCTCCATCATCGAAGCGGCGCGCATCGACGGGGCGAATGAGCCGACGATCCTGTTCAAGCTGGTGTTTCCCAACGCCAAGCCGGCATGGCTGACCCTCGCGATTTTCACCTTCCAGGCCATCTGGAACGCCTCGTCGAACAACCTGATCTTCGACGAAAGCCTCAAGCAGCTGCCCACCGCCATCAGCGAGATCATCGCGGTGGACGCGACCCTGCGTGCCGGTATGGGCACGGCGGCGTCGCTGCTGCTGCTCATTCCCCCGATCGTGTTTTTCATTATCACCCAGAGCAACGTGGTCAAAACGATGGCCTTTGCGGGTATCAAGGAATAAAGCCAAACCTCGGCATGTGAAAGGATGAGGCCCTGCATGAAAACCTATATCAGGCGGCTGTTCGCCCCGCTGGCACATCCGGTGGGCGGCTTTGACGATTACCGGGAGCGCCGCTTTTTTCCGCTGCTGCCGAGTCTGATCGTCCTCGCGCTGTTTTTCTTCGCGCGCGTCGCACAGCAGCAGTTGACCGGTTTCATCTTCAACTGGGACAATCCGCAGGAGATGAATGTCTGGTTCATCCTGCTGGAAACCATCGGCCTGTTTGTCATCTGGGTGGGCTGCAACTGGGCGGTATCCACCCTGCTCGACGGCAAGGGACGGTTCCGGGAAATCTGGGTGGTTTCGGCGGTTGCGCTGATTCCGTATGTCGCCGGTGTGTACCTGCAGGTGCTCATGAGCAATCTGCTGCTCAGCGATGAGGGCACCTTTATGACCTGGGTGGTGGCGGTCGGCATGCTGTACAGCGTGCTGCTGATGCTTGGCGCGCTCAGCGTGATCCATGAATACACCATCGGCAAGGTGCTCTGGAGCTGCCTGTTGACGCTGGCGTTTATGGTGATCATCCTGTTTGTGTGCGTGCTGCTGTTCAGCCTGTTCCAGCAGGTGGCCGGATTTTTTGAGGATCTGTATACGGAAATCCGTTTCCGCCTGTAGAACGATGGCGGGGGACGAATAAAAGGGAAGTCAGGTGAGCGAATTATGATCGAAGCGAAGGTTTTGCGTCAAAAGGAAGGCGTCTTTACGCTGCCCGGCACGCTGTTCATGTATGCCGGGGATGCGGCAGGAGAACGGGGTGCGGCGGTGTTTGCCGCGCTTGTACAGGACAGCGGCATTGCGGCTGCGGTGTCGCCGGACGGTGCAGTGTTGCGCTTTGAACCGGATGCGCTGCTGTGCGGGGAGACGTACCGCCTGACCGTCACGGCCGGCGGGATCATCGCCGCTTATGGCAGCGAGGCCGGCGCGCGCAATGCGGCCGTTACGCTGTATAACGGCATCGAAAAGCGGGGAGAGATATACGTCCTGCCCTGCTGTGAGGCGGAGGATTGGCCGGATGCGGAGTTCCGTGCCGTGCTCATCGACGTCGCGCGCAAATACCATGAGCCGCAGAGCATCAAGGATACCCTGCGGCAGATGGCGCTCGCCAAAATGAATAAGGCGATCTTCCATATGCTGGACACCCAGCATTACGCCATGCATTCCGACGTGGTGCCGGAGCTGAACAACGGCAAATTCCGGCAGTATACCAAAGCGCAGATGCGCGAACTGGTGGAATATGCGGCCTTCTGGGGGATTGAGGCCATCCCGGACATCGACCTGCCCGGACACGCGATCCATACGCTCGACGCCCTGCCGCAGCTCGCCTGCGAGGTGGATGACGACGAAGGTGGATTCAAGCCGAGCAAATGGGCAGTGTGCGTCGGCGCGGAGGAAACCTACGCTGTTGCGGAAAAGCTCTACAGGGAAGTGTATACCGTTTTTGACAGCGGGTATATGCAGCTGTGCGGCGATGAGCTGGCGTTTTGGGATCTGGGCTACTGGGCGAACTGGGAGCACTGTGCACGCTGTAAGGCGCTCGCCCGCCGGGAGGGCTTTTCCGAAAAGGGCTTCACCGGGTATTTTTATTATTTTGTCCGCCGCATCCACGACATCCTCGCCCGCATGGGCAAGCGGGTGATCCTCAGCAACGACAACGTGGATATTGCGGAGTCTCCCGATCTGCCGCGGGACATGCTGATTTTCTGGTGGCGTACCGCCGCGCCGGGACGCGGCCCGATTGAGGGCTGTACCATGAAACGGTTTGCGGAGGAAGGCTTTGACCTGTTCAACAGCTTTTATGAGGAAACCTATATTGACCTGTATATGACCGCTGAAAAGCTCGCCGACTGGAACCCGACCAAGCGGCCGGACTGCCCGCCGGAATATGCTTATCGGGTCAAGGGGTCCTGCCTGTGTGCATGGGAAGGGCAGGCGCATTTTGCCTGGTCGCTGCCCTCGGGGATTATGATGATGGGCGAAAAGCTGTGGGATTACCGCGACCGGGTGTACGATGAGGCGTATGCGAAAAAGCTGACCCGGCGGCTGCTCGGGCCGGATGTGCCGGCCGGGCTGGATATCTTCACCCCGCTGGGCGGCTGCTTCTTCCCGCTCGATGGGGATATGCCGGCGGAAAAGGCGCGCCGCGGCCATCCCGACAAGGTGGATGCTGCAATGCTGCCGCGCCTGGAGGAAACGATGGCCGCACTCCGGCCGTTTGCCGAAGGTGTACACCGGGAGTCACCGCTCGCCGCGGTGTATCTCGAGTGCCTTGAATGGATGCGGCAGCAGCTGATGAATCCGCCGGCGGATCCGGCGTAAAGGACGGATACTCATGCGTTATTATCTCGGTATCGACGGCGGCGGCACCAAGACCGACGCCGCGCTGTGCGACGAATTCGGCCGGATCGCGGCCCGAACGCTGGGGCCGGCCGGCAATCTGGTGGATATCGGGATGTCGGCCTATGCCGCGCTGCTTGGGCAGCTGCTGGATGGGCTGGCACAGCAGACGGGCGGCAGCCTGCCGCCGGTTGCGGCGGCGTTTGCCGGCCTGTCTGGCGGCTCTGATCCCCAAATTGCCGCGGATTGCCGCCTGCTGCTCAGGAACCGCCTGCCGGATACGCCGCTTGTCGCGGGCGGTGACGATCGGCAGAGCCTGCTCGCCGGCGGATTGTACGGCGCGGATGGCTGTGTGCTGATTTCCGGTACCGGGTGTGCCTGTACAGCTCGGGTGAATGGACAACAGCACAGCATCGGCGGCTGGGGATTCCTGTTTGACGGCAAGGGCGGCGGCTTCGATATTGGCCGGGACGCGGTGATGGCGGCGCTTCGCGCGTATGACGGCCGCGGAGAGCCGACCCGGCTGCTGCCGCTGCTCGAGGCGGAGCTCGGCTGCGGGATTGAGCAAGCGCTGCCCGGCCTGTACCGGGAGGGTAAGCGACGGATTGCCTCCCTGGCACCGCTGGTGTTCAGCGCGGCACAGGAGGGTGACGCGGCCGCTTCCGGGATTCTGGACGAGAATATGCGGGAGCTGGCCCTTTGGCTGGATACCGCCGCGAAGGATTTTTCCGGTTCGTTTCCGACCGTGGTGGCCGGCGGCATTCTGATGAAAAGCGATGATGCCCTGCGCCGTCTTTGTGGTTTTGTAAAAAGTGATACCTGCCCGGCCCGCATGGCTATGGCGCCGGTATTCGGCGCGGTTGTGGCGGCGATGCTGCTCGACGGCGTATCGGAGCGGCGGCTGCGCGGGATGGATTTTTCGCTTTAGGAGGGGTTTTATGGTACTTCCCCTGACCGAACAGGTCAATCCGGACACCACGGATATCGACCGGTGCAGTACGCTTGCCATTCTGGAGAAAATCAATCGGGAGGATCGTCTGGTTGCCAAGGCGGCGGAAAAATGTCTGGAAGCGCTGGCGCCTGCCGTGGAAGCTGCCGCTGAACGGCTTGTGCGGGGTGGGCGGATGTTCTATTTCGGCGCCGGCACCAGCGGGCGCATCGGCGTGCTGGATGCAAGCGAATGCGCCTGTACCTACGGTGTGCCGTCGGATATGGTGCAGGCGGTGATTCCCGGCGGCTATGCAACTATCCCGGACGCCGCGCTCGGCGACGAGGACGATACTGCCGCTGCGGAAAGCGAAATCCGGGAGCGGGGCATCGGAGAAAAGGACGTTGTGGTGGGTATTGCCGCCAGCGGCACCACGCCGTATGTGCTCGCTGCGGTGCGGGCCGCCCGGCGGGCCGGTGCGTATACTGTCGGTGTGTGCAATAACCCGGATACGCCGCTCCAGTGGGCGGCCGATGCAGCGGCGGTGGTGCTGACCGGACCGGAGGTCATTCAGGGATCCACCCGCATGAAGGCGGGGACTGCGGCCAAGCTGGTGCTCAATATGCTGTCCACCGCCGTGATGATCCGCCTCGGCCGGGTGTACCGCAACCGCATGGTGGAGATCACCGCTTTCAATGAAAAAAGCCGCCGCCGGTGTGTGGGTATGCTCTGTGAGCTGACCGGTGCCGATGAAGCCCGGGTGGGGAAAACACTTGCTGCCTGCGGATTTGCGCTTAAGCCCGCGCTGGTCTGCTGCCTGACCGGATGTACGCCGGAGCAGGCGCATGAACGGCTCGCAGAGCATGGCGGCCATATTGCACAGCTGCTCGACGCCTCGGGGTGTCGAAAATAACAAAGGGAATAAAGTGAGGGATGAGGAAATGGGAAACCAGTATAAACGCGCCCGGAAGCTGCGTATCGGCGGCTATGTTTCCACGCGGTCGATCTATTGTGAGGAGGATGTCCGCCTGATGGCAGACGCCGGCATGAACGCGGTGTTCGTGCCCTGGGAAAACCGGGAACAGCGGGATAACCTGCTGCGTTGGTGCGCGAAATACGGCATTGAGGTGATCCTGTTCGAGCGGTATTTTCACCGGCTCGGGCCGGATCCGGCCGAGCCGGCGGCGGACTACCGGGAGCGGATGGCGGAGTTTACCGACGGGCTTGCGGATGTGCCGAACTATCTCGGCAGTGCGCTGTTCGACGAGCCGCATGCCACCATGTTCCCGCAGTGCGAAAAGCTCACCCGGGCGTTTAAGGAACACCTGCCGGAGCATATCGCCCTGACGAATCTGCTGCCCAACTACGGCACCCCGAACCAGCTTGCTGGATATCCGGAATGGATTCTCACCGATGAACAGCGGGAGGCGTGGAACCGGGAGCATATGGCGTCGATGACCTACCGCGAGCATCTGGAGCAGTTCGTGGCGGCGGTACCCACCGAGGTGCTGTCGGCGGACATTTATCCGTTTTACTGGGTGGACGGCAAAAAGATCACCCTGCCCGGCTATATGCAGGGGCTGAGCGATCTGAGCGAGGTGGCTCGGGAGCACGGACAGGAGCTGTGCATCGTGCTGCAGTGCCTGAATAATGTACCGGGCTATGTGCGCTCGGTGGAAACGGCCGCGCTGCGGTTCCAGCTGTACTGCGCGATGGCGTTCGGCGCCACCTGGTTTTTCTACTGGACCTATGAGGCGGGCTACGGCGTACCGGAGGCGGACGGCTATCTCGATCATGACGGACGCCCTACCCCGCTGTACTACCGGGCTCAGCCGGTCAACCGCGAGGCGGTCGCGCTGTCGGATGTATTGTGCCGTTATCGCAGCCTCGGTGCGTTCGCGATCAATGAGCCAATGGTGCCGCGGGACACCATGAAGGGCGCCAAATATACCGCGGCCAAGCTTTCCTATCTCGAATTTACCCCGCAGTACGACGGCCTGCCGGCGGTAAAAGCGGTGGAATCCGCCTCGCCGCTGCTTGTCGGCTGCTTTGCAGAAAGGGATGGCGGCGGCAGTGCGATGATCGTGGTCAATGCCGAGGATCTGGAAACGGAGAAGCCGGCGAGTGTCCGGTTTTCCCTGACGGAGGATATGGCCGTGACGGCCTATCCGTATGGACTGCCTGCGGTTCTGCTTCCGGATGAAAAGGGCGTTTATCATCTGGAGCTGGAATCCGGCAATGGGGTGCTGATCACCCTGTCGCCCGCCGGGCGCTGATCACACCGGCGGTTTGATGCTGCCGGATTTTGTTCCGCTTCAACTTTACAGATACAGAAAACGGCCTGAACAAATTGTTCAGGCCGTTTTCTGTATAAGGGGGATTTGGCAGGAATTGTGGCCACGCCCTTTTGGAACGCCGGCGGAAAAGGCATATACCGGATCTGACCGACGACGAAACCGCCGCCCGAACGGGCGGCGGTTTTCCGTTTACTTGTCAGTGTGTGCTCTGTCTCCGGAGGAATGACCCGGATGGGCGGCGCGATATTGGTTGGCAGACATGCCGCTGGCCAGCTTGAAAGCCCGGTAAAAAGCGGAATAGGTGTCGAAACCGGCCAGACTGGCGATTTCCGCCGCCGGCTGGTCGGTTTCGGTGAGCAGCCGGGTGGCAAAGCGGATGCGCCGCTGGGTCAGGTACTCCATTGGAGAAAGGCCGAACTCCGCCTTGAACAGACGATAAAGATGATTGCGGCTGATAGACAGCACGGCGGCGATTTTTTCTACCGTCAGGTCGTCGGAGTAGTTGAAATCGATATAGTCCTTTGCCTGAGAGGCGTAGGAAACCACCTTGGACACCGCCGGATCGATGTGCTCCGACCGCTGGGCATAGGTGTTGATCATCGCGGTCAGCGCGGAGATGCCATAGCAGTATTTGTTGCGCTGGGTGTCGATTTTGTCAACGCTTTCACGGATGATGGTCATCAGATCGTCGTTGTGCATGTCGATTACCCGTCGGCCGCCGGCAAAATCGGTCATCTGGATGAGGGTGGGCGCGAGCTTTCCGCTGAGAGAAAAATAGTAGTAAGTCCAGGGTTCCCTGTCGTCGGCGCGATAGGTGGTTGTCTCCCCGGGATAAATGATGAAGCTCTGGTGGGAATGGATTGGGTAAACGGTGTTCTGAACGGTGAAAGTGCCGCGCCCGGCGGATACGTAATGAATCAGGTAGAAATCGCGGATGGCAGGGCCGTAGGCATGCCCGCCGCGGCATTGTTCAAAGCCGTAATGGCACAGGTAGAGATGTTCGTTGACAATGTCCTCCAGGGAACAGTGCCGGTGGTGTGAGCTTTGTGCCATAAATACGCTCCCTTTCTCCCGGGTGGAAAACCGTTCTGACCGGGGTATGTTATATATTTCCACGCTATGTTACAAATTAGAAGAAATCGGCAGGATTCTAGTATGGATTACTCTTGTGTATTATGCTACAATAAATTTGCGGTGAAATATAAAAGTAGTGAATTTGGTGATGAACTTTCTTTATCATACCGGAAAACGAGTGAAAATGCAAGCGCATCCTTCTCTTTGCGGATGAGATATTCCTGAATACTGTACTTTTTAAGATATGACGAACAATCGGCCCGGCCGGTGAAAGGAACCAGTATATTCCTTTCACCGGTTTTATTTTTTATGGGCTTTTTCAAAAAGGTAACCCCTGGGTTTTCACCTTAAAAAGTACAGTTTTTAAGAATCGGGCAACGAAATAAGCGTCAGCCGTAAAGCGGCGCTTATCGGGAGATATAATTGTGAGAAAGAGGGTCAAAGCATGTTGAAACGAAAGTGGTCTCTGGTTGTGATGGTACTGATGCTGTTCTCTCTCCTGGCGGCTGCGGCACTGCCGACGGCGGCGGCGCGGAGCATCTCAATCAAAAGCGATTTTGCGGGATACACCGACGGAGACGTGGGGCCGCTGAGCCTGGCCAAAATTTTCAAGCTGGAATCGGCGGACCATGCGCGCATCAAGTATTCGTTCGGCAAGGGCTATCTTTGCCCGGACGGCGGCGGCGCAACCGCCAGCATCGTGTACAAAATTGAGCTGCAGGAGGGCGAGACGCTTTCCGCGCTGGACATGACGGTTAAGGCGCATTTTGCCTCCCGTGCAGAGTATAATCCTGAGTGGACGCAATCGCCCAAAGGGGTAGTGTCGGTGTCGTCGGATGGCACCGCCTATACCGACGTGGCCACCTTTGAAGGCGAAATGCTGGATAAAAGCCTCGGCCAGAACGACTTCAGCACGCTGACACCAAAAACCTATACGGCCGATCTGAAGGATGCGGCCGGCAGCGCATCCACGATTTATGTCAAACTCTCGTGGGCGGTTTATGACTACCCGATGTATTCGAGCGTGCACAGTGTGGAGTTTTCCGGTTCGACCGCCGGCGGAACGGGTGAGCCGGAACCGCCGGAATCGGAACCGACGCCGCCGCAGAGCGAGCCGGAACCGACCGACCCGGACGTGTCACAGTCGGATGCCAGCCAGCTGGAGTCCTCGGCTCCGGACACGAGCAAAGTCACCACCACCAGACCGACCACCACCGTGCCGGCGGATGATGCCGATAACGGCGACGGCGGCGGATTCCCGGTTGCGGTGATTGTGGTGATCGTGGTGGTGCTCCTGCTGGCGGCCGCGGGCGGCATTGTATTCCTGCTGTATAAGAAAGGCATCTTCAAAAAGAACCCGTAATGCGCACGAGGGAACTGCGCAGTTATAAAAGTCAAAAAAGAAAGGGAGCGTATCACATGAAAAAAACCATTGCACGACTGACAGCCGCTGTGGCCGCCTGCACGGCGGTCCTGGCAGCAAGCCTCCCCGCTTCGGCAGCCGCCGACATCACCGTCAGTTCGAACTTTGCGGGAGCGAGCGGTGACGTGGCCAACGGCAGCATGCTGACCACCTTCCCGGAGCTGGAAGCGGTCAACAAAAATGCGCGGATCAAGAATTCTTTCGGCAAGCGCTGCATCGGCATGGGTGCCGGAGAGAACAGTGCAGCGGAGCTGGTCTATAAGCTGACGGTGCCGGAGGGCGAACAGCTGACCGAACTGACCATCACGGTCAATGCGCTGCTGGCCGCGCGGCCGGACAAGAATCCCGACTGGACGGGAGACGAGCATACCCCCTATGCCAAGGTTTCGGTATCCGAAGACGGCCTCGCCTATACCGATGTAAAAACCTGGAAGGGTACCCGGCTGAGCGAAACCGGCCTGGGAAATAACGACTACGGCAGCAATGCAGCGGTCAAAGCACTTACACAGGACTACACCGCGGATCTGAAAGAAGCGGCGGCGGATATGCAGACCATTTATGTCAAGCTGCACTGGGTTTCCTGGGATGATCCGCAATGGGCGAGCGTGTTCAAGGTGGATATTGCCGGCAAAACCGCGGCCGAGGGTGAGACTGGCGGCGAGACCGGCGGCGAGACCGGCGGCGAGACCGGTGGTGAGACCGGCGGCGAGACCGGCGGCGAAACTGGCGGTGAGACCGGTGGCGAAACTGGCGGCGAAACTGGCGGCGAAACCAAGCCGTCTCCGGAAACCGGCGTGGGTGCGCCGGTGGCCGTGTGCGTGCTGCTGACGGCTGCGGCCGGAGCGGTTCTGTTGACCAAAAAGCGGGCTTGAGCAGCCCGGACAGGGATAACGACAACGCCCCTTTCCCGCCGGAAGGCAGGAAAGGGGCGAATCATCCGAAAGCGATAAGAAAGGCACGGACAGCGGATTATGAACGAGTGGATAACGATATTGTCCGGCGGCCCGCTTGCCGGAGCGGCGGGTGCGAACACCACCTTGTATAAATGGCTGCTGGGCAGCGGGATCATTGTGACAGCGCTGGCAGGACTGGTGTTTTTTGGCATGCTGGCACTGCATGTGCTGCAACAGGATGAAACGGCTGTCGGCGTGCCAGATGAGAAAAAGGATACAATGGAGGACGCAGCATCGCCGGCTCAGGCCGTTGTCGCTGCGTCGGAGGACCGGCAACAGGAGGAACAAGCGTGAAAAAGAGTCTGAAGCTGCTGTCCATCGGCGCGGCGGCGGCCGTCTGGATGGGGCTGGCGGGGACGATGTTTGTTTATGTCGTCAGTGATCAGGGGCTGTTTTCCGCCCATAAGCCGGGGACGGGGGAGGCAATTCTTTTGACGGACGAAGATTTGCAGGACAGGATTAATGAGCTGATCAGCGGCGGGCTGTATGATCCGGAAGGGGACACCATCGGGGATATCACCTCTTCAGTGGCGGATTATCCCGCCGGAATGGGCAGCGTCACGGTGGCCGGCGGGATGGCAGACCGGCTGAAGGCGGGTGCGGACGCCGGCCATTCTCTGCAGCTGTCCGACGGTGCGGAGCAGGCAGCGGCAACGATCAAGACTGGTACGCTGGAGAAGACCTGCGATGTGCTGCGGTTCAGCCGGAACGGCGCACGGGCGGAATGGATCATGGACCTGTCCAAACCGGTGCCGGAAAACGGCACTGAGCCGGTACTGCTGGAAATCGAAGAGATCCACGAGGCATCGACCCAGGCGTTCGGCTATACCGTGTACGTCAACGACGAAGCGGTGTATTTCCGTACATATGAACAGATCGCCTCGGCGCCGAACCATTATTTTATCGCGGTGGACCGCAGCCGGATTGCCGATCTGAGCGCGGTGAAGGTGGCGCTGGTGAGCGCGTCGGACCGGCCGTTCCAGATTGCGAACGTGTATGCCTATACCAACTTCTCCGAGCTGATGGCGTCGGAAGAGGTTTACGAGAAGATGGGCATCTATTTTTACAGCGCCGCCGATCCGGATCAGGGACTGAGCACCATCGCATCGTTCCCGAAGGATTATACGATGTTCGACACCGGCCTGATGCTCTCGCTCAAGTATATGAACCTCAACCGCGATACTGCGCAGAATACCCTGCGGGAGTATATCAATGCGGCGGCGCAGGCGGGGGTGCCGCTGCAGATCATGTCGGCAATGTACTGGAGCAACTCGCCGTATTCGCCGGATGGGCTGGGCGGTTCGTTCTCCGACCTGAAATACAGTCAGATCCTGTATAACAGCGTGCTGGATCAGTATATGGCCTCCACGCCGAATGTGTATTCGAGCACGCAGTGGGTGACCACCGGCAGCGGGACGCTCAATACCGCGGCCGTGAGCAAGCTGCGCAGCTATTTTTCGGATTTTTCCCGTATGCTTTCGTTCATGCGTGGCCGCGGGCTGAACCTGCCGTCGCTGGATCTGGTGATGGAATGGGGCGTGTGCTATAAGGGGGTGGGCACCCTTAACGGCTACGAACAGTTCGGCGCCCTCGACGGCGCGGACTACCACCCCGGTTTGGTGGCAGCCGCGGCGGCGGACGGGGTGAAGCTGGATCCGAAGGACGGCTTGTCCTATGCAGAAAAGTACTGGCTGATGCAGTGGCACGCGGCGTATAACCAGCTGCTCGCAGATGCCTACCGCGAAGCGATCGGCAATGACGCGGTGCAGGTGAACAACGGCACCGTCACTATGCCGGCAACACAGACCATCGACCATATTTTTTCGCATAACGTCGAATGGATCAACCAGAACCCGTCTTATGACCTGACTATTTCCGGCTGGCAGTCGGGGGTAGGCGACGGCTTTTATTCCAGCAGCGAGGATATGTTTTTCGACCCGCTGCGCTTCTATCAGTATAAGGCCTCTTTTGGCCGCACCGGCTGCGTCAACCTGGAGATGGCGATTCACAATCCCAAAGGGGTGCTGCAGAAGTACATCCAGAAGGCGTATCTGTCGGGCATGGAATTTGTCACGCTGTTCAACGATAAGAGCGAGTATGGCACCGCGGAAAACATCCGGGAAATCGACGGCGCCGAAAATACTCCCGCGCCGGCACCGGAGCATTTCGATGTCAACATTCTGGATATCGATTATACCCGTGACGTGGCCAAAAATCTGCTGAAAAACCCGCCGGACGGTGTGAGCTATGAAAACCTCGCCGCCAAAGACGGTTATCTGTACCTCTCGGACCGCAGCCGGCCGGGCGTCATTACGCTGAAGCTTACCGACGGCGGCCGCAGCTTTGATACCGGCCTGTATCTGGATTTGTCTGCCATTCTCAGCAGCAGCGACACTGTGGAGCTGTACGGCGGAACCAGCACCGGAAGCCTGCAGAAGCTCAGTGCCGGTGATCTGCAGATCACCAACGACCGCTTCAACCAGAACGAGCTGTACCGTTACGACTTCACCAAAGCTTCCAAGGGACAGAGTACCTACTATGTTCAGGTGCGCATCACTTCCGGTGGCGGGAATCCGACCCTGCGTTCGCTGAAGGTGTACCGGCCGTTCGGTGAAACCGCCGGTCAACTCAACGGCATGGGCTTTACCTATAAGGAGGCGCGGCTGCACAGCCTTTGGGTGTCGGCCCGTGCAGTGGCAGAAAATGCGTATGCCGATTATGTGGAGAAAAACGGCGGCAGCGATAAGATAGCCGACCTTGGCCTCGCGCTGCTGGATGCGGGCTATTACAAGACGGCTTACCGGCTGCTGGCCGGTGAAATTTCGCAGGTGCTGCCGGCGAAATACCTGGTCACCGGTTCCGGTGCGCTGGGGAAATACCCGATTGATCTGAGCTTAGCCAAGGAAAAAGACAGCGTGCAGATTACCCTTACTGAAATCGGACAGGAGAAATGCGCCTTTGCGTTCGATACCGAAAAAGATCAGCAGGTGACGCTGACCTTTGCGGGGCTGAACGCCAAAAAGAAATACCGCCTCGTCGATGAGGGGGATAACCGGTTTTCGCTCACTGCCGACGGCAGCGGCGACCTGACGGCAAAGGACGGTCGGCTGACCGTGACCGTGTCGGTAAAGACTCCCGGTACCCAGAAGCTGACCACCGTCACCGGACGGCTGTACAGCACCGGCGGCTCTACGATCAACGTCACGGTGCAGGATCCGGCAATCGCCAACTATTCGCAGTATGAGACCTATATGATTTCAAGCGAGTGCGTATATACCCGACGTGCCGACGGTGCGTCCGAGGCGAAGGCGGGCAGCCCGAAGACCGGAGACATGGTGACCCTGACCTTCAATGAGAACAATATGGTGGTCAAATGCGAGGCGGTCTATGGGGAGAAGACGGCGGCGATCAAAGCCTTCATCCCGCCGTCACTCGGCGAAGAGAACTGTACAAACGGGGTGATCGAATTTACCGACGGCACCCGGTTTGAGCTGGAGAATCAGGCGACTACCACCGCGATCAGGCTCGGCGGGTTGGATACCCGTGCACGGCAGAAGACGCCGGAGCAGCTCGCCGCGCTGCTGACCCCGGGGACCCGCATCCGTATCACCTATTGTCCCGAACGCTATAATGGAGCGCTGCCCCGTGTCCTGAGCATCAACGATCCGTAAAGACAATGCCAAAGGAGGAAAATCGGATGAAACTGTCATTTGTCAAACGCACAGCTCTGGTGCTGGCCGCCGGACTGCTCGCCGTATCGGCGGCCGCCTGCGGCGGCGAAAAAACGCCGTCGGGGGGAGGAGGATCGGCCGCGAACGGCGATGTGAATTTTGGCGGTGCGACCCTGAAGGTCAGCATCTGGAGTGACTCCACCATACCGAAGCTCGGCAATAGTGAGGCGGGCGACGCAAGCTATTATGCGCTCGAGCAGGCCAAGGAGAAATACCAGTGCGAAATCGAATGGGTAGTGCTGCCGGAGAGTCAGTATTTTGATAAGTTCGTGCAGTCCTCGCTTGCCGGCACCACCTATTCCAATATTGCACTCGAGCACTCCTCCAGCATCCTCAGCTGGATCAAGCAGGGGCTGGTAGTGCCCACCGATGCGTTTATCGGGGAGAATGCCGATGACCGTTGGAACGACAGCTATGCGGTGTATAAAGGGGTTAACTACGGCCTTTCGCCGAATTCGCGCAATCCGCTGCCGTATATGTTGCTGTACTACAACACCCGTATGATCAGTGAACTGGGGCTTGAGGACCCGCAGCAGATGGCGCTCGACGGTACCTGGACCTGGGACGTGTTCCGGGATTACTGCAAGCGGGCCACCGACCCGTCTAAGGGCACCTACGGCGTGGCGGCGTTCATGCTGCCGGACTGCCTGCGGTATACCAATGGTGCTTATCTGTGGACCGAAAAGGACGGCAAATATTATAACGCTTACACCCATCCGGATACCAGCCGGAACGCGATGGAGCTGCTGACCCTTGTCCAGGAAATGGCGACCAAGGACGGTTCCATCCTGGGCGACCGCACCGGCGGCACCACAGCGATGGATCTTGCGCTCAATACCTTCACCGACGGTAAGCTGCTGTTCATGTACGGCCAGAAGGCGGCGACACTCAAGGCGCAGGGCTTTACCGATTATGCGCCGGTGACCTTCCCGATCGGACCGTCGTGCGATACCTATTACAACATGCGGGAAGGCTTCTCCATCTGGGGCATTCCGTCGCAGAACGACTTTGAAGCGGCGGACTTGGCGGAATTCTGGATGTATGCGCAGACCACCTGGGACGAAACCCGCGGCGATGCGTATTATGAGCCGGATACGGATGAGCTAATCGACGCGCTGACTGCAAGTACGTATGTCAATCGTAAGGATGCGGAGTTTGTTTATACGATGGGCAGCCGGATGCCGGAAAAGGCGTCGCTGAATAACCTTCTGAATCTCGGCGGCACCGAGGTCAATGAAATTTACTATCCGGTCATCACCGGAGAATCCACGCCGGCGGCGGTCATCGAGGCGACCAACAGTGTTATTCAGCAGCGCATCGATGAAGTGTTCAATACTGACGAATAAGATAAGCATACGGGCGTGACGGGGGGCTGCTGTGGAAACGATTGCGGCAGCCTCCTGTGTCCCCCGGGCCTGCCAGAAAGGGTTGGATGAAGCGATGAAAAAACTCGTGTCGTGGCTGCTGGCCGCAAGCCTGCTGTGCAGCGGCGCCGTCGCCGGCGCCGTACCGCAGGCGGCACAGACAGCGGACAGCCCGCCCGCCGCGCAGGAGCAGACAAACGGTGTGCCGCTTTACAGCGCCTATCTGGAGGCACACGCCGGCGCCGCACGGCCCTCGTCGGTATTCACCGTGGAAGCGGCGGCGGCGGAATACCCGGAGGGCGGCACTCCCCGCGTGGAGACGCTGGACGGGGAGAAAGCACTGATTACCGGAGAAACCGATACGGCTGCCTGGCACTTCACGGCGCCGGAAACCGGTCTTTATGACGTGCAGTTCCGCTATTACCCGGTCGGGGGGAAAGGCAGCACCATTGAACGCAGCCTGTATCTTGACGGACAGCTGCCGTTTGCCGAGGCGCGTACGATCCTGTTTAACCGCCTGTGGGACAACAAGGGGGAGGAAAAGCTGTATTCCGCCTCCGGCAATGAGTTCCGCCGCCAGCAGGAGGAATGTCCTGCGTGGACGGATACCTGGCTTGCCAGCAGCGTGGGGTATAACGACGCCCGTATGCAGCTGTATCTGACCGCCGGTGAACATACGCTGACACTGAAGGCGGAGGGCGAGCCGCTTGCGCTGGCTTCCATCACCTTCGGCCCGGCGCCGCAGGTGAAGACCTATGCCGAGCGGCTGGCGGAATGGGAAGCAGCAGGCTATGCCGCCGTGGATGCCGCTGTGCAGCCGCTGATCGTGGAGGGGGAGGATGCCTCCCGTAAATCCTCCGGCACGCTGTATGCCGTGGAGGATCGCACCTCGCCGATCAATCAGCCGTTTGACGAGGCCAAAATCCTGCTGAACACCATCGGCGGGAATAACTGGAAATACAAGCACCAGTGGATCGAATGGACGGTGAAAGTGACCGAGCCGGGGCTGTATCGTCTGTCCATGCGCTGTAAGCAGGACTATGTCTCCGGCGGCACGGCATTCCGCACCCTGACGGTGGACGGCGAGCTGCCGTTTGCCGAAGCGGCCGATCTGCCGGTGGCCTATTCGCTGAAATGGAACATGATGACCATGGGCGGCGATGAACCGTATCTTTTGTATCTGCCTGCCGGCGAGCATACGCTGCGGCTGACCGTGTCAATCGATCCGGCGATGTCGGGCGTGCTCGAGGCGGTCAACGAGTCAATACAATCGCTCAATGCGCTGTACCGTCGGGTACGGATGATCACCGGTGCCTTTCCCGACACGCATCGGGATTATAACCTGGAAGGGAGTATTCCCGACCTGTTTGCCGTCATCCGGGACAATATTGACCGGTTGAATCAGGCCAATGATGCCCTCATTGCCATTTCGGGCAATAAGGGTGAGCAGTCGATGTATATCGACATGGTGGTGGTGCAGCTCGAGGGATTCCTGCACAACCCGGACAGTATAACGGATCGGATTTCGACATTAAGCGACAACCTGAACTCGCTGGCCTCGTGGATTTCTTCCGCCAGTCAGGTGCCGTTGCTCATTGACTACCTGTATCTCTCGTCCCCCGCCGCACCGCTGCCGGAGGCCGAAGCGGGCTTTTTTGCCGGGGTATGGTCGGATGTGAAGGCGTTTTTTCTCTCCTTTATCACCGATTACTATTCCATCGAGGGCTATGCCGACACGGCAGACGCTGCGGGATCGGTGACCCTGTGGCTGGATTCCGGCCGCGACCAGGCGACCGCAATCAAAACCCTTGCCGACAACTATTTCACCCCGGAGTATAACATTGCACTTAATGTGCGGCTGGTGGCGGGGGATGTGCTTCTGCGCGCGGTGGCCAGCGGCACCGGCCCGGACGTGGCGGTGTTTCAGGGGCAGGCCAAGCCGGTGGAATACGGCCTGCGCGGCGCCTTGTATGATCTCAATCAGTTCGACGATATCGACGAGGTTGCTGCCCGGTTTGCGCCAAGCGCAATGACGTCGCAGTCGTTCGGCGGAAAGCTGTACGGCCTGCCGGAACAGCAGACCTTCCTGATGATGTTCACCCGCACCGATGTGCTCGGGGAACTCGGCCTGAGCGCGCCGAATACGTGGGACGACCTGTATGCCATGATCCCGCTTCTGCAGGAAAACGGCCTGAATATCGGTCTGCCCAGCCCGACCGGCGTGCAGTCGGGCAGCCTGTCCACCGACCTGAATACCCTGTATGCGGCCCTGCTGCTGCAAAGCGGCGGCGCGGTGTATACGCCGGACGGCAGCCGCAGCGCGCTGGGCAGCCTGGAAGGTGTGGATGCCTTTATTCGCTGGACCGAGTTTTACACCAAGTATAATGCACCGAAATCCTACTCGCCGATCAATCGTTTCCGCACCGGCGAGACCCCGGTGCTGTTCTCAGCCTATACCTTTTATAACACACTTGTGGTGGCCGCGCCGGAGATCCAGGGCATGTGGGCGGTGTCTCCGGTGCCGGGCACGATGCGGGAGGACGGGACGGTGGATCGCACGGTGTCGTGTACGGTCACCAGCGCGGTGCTGTTCCGCAATGCAAAGGACGTGGATGCGTCGTGGGAGTTTATGAAGTGGTGGACCTCGGCCGATGGGCAGACGGCCTACGCAGGGGAGATTGAAGCGCTGCAGGGCGAATCGGCGCGGTGGGCGACCGCCAACCTCGAGGCGATGCAGCAGATCCCCTGGAAAACGAGCATGTCGGTGCCGCTGCAGGCGCAATGGGAATGGGTGGTCGGCATCGAGGAGGTGCCGGGCAGTTATTACGTGGGACGCACGGTGGACAATGCGATCAAATCGGTCATCAACTCCGGCAAGAGCCCGCGGGATACCCTTCTGGATGCGGTGGACGCCATCAACGAGGAAATGATCAACAAACGAAACGAATTTGGATTGGAGTAAGAGTATGGTACAGACGGTTTCCAGAAGGTCGTGCGTACCGCGGGTCCGTACCGCGCTGCGCAGTATCCGGAAAAAGAAGGCCGCGTATCTGATGATCGCGCCGTATATGCTTATTTTCCTGACCTTCACGGTGGTGCCGGTGATCGTCTCGATGGTGCTCAGCCTGACCAAATACGACGTGCTGCAGTCGCCGGAATTCATCGGCCTGCGCAACTACACCAACCTGTTCATCAACGATGAGGTGTTCGGCATCGCGGTGCGCAACACCATCATTTTTGCGCTGGTCACCGGTCTGGTGGGGTATGCGCTGTCGTTTTTCGTCGCCTGGGCGATCAATGAGCTGAACAAGACGCTTCGCGCGCTGCTGACCTTCATTTTTTATGCTCCGACCATTTCGGGCACGGTGTACACCATCTGGTCGGTCATCTTCAACGGCGATATGTACGGCTATGCCAACAGCCTGCTGCTGCGGCTGAACATCATCTCGGCACCCATCGAGTGGTTCACCACCGACGCCTATATCCTGCCGATGATCATTATTGTACAGCTGTGGATGAGCATGGGAGCGGGCTTTCTGACGCTTCGGGCGGGCATGTCCTCGGTGGACGGCCAGCTGTATGAGGCGGGGGCAATCGACGGGGTGAAGAACCGTTTTCAGGAGCTGTGGTACATCACCATCCCGCAGATGGCGCCGCATATGATGACCGCGGCGGTGCTGCAGATCACCTCGATGTTCGCCAGCAGCGCGGTGTCCACCACTCTGGCCGGCTTTCCAAGCACCAACTACGCGGGCCACCTGGTGATGACCCACCTGATGGATTACAGTTCCTATCGGCTGGAGCGGGGCTATGCGTGCGCGATTGCGGTGCTGCTGTTTCTGTTTATGATCGCTATCAATCAGACGGTGCTGAAATTCTTGCGGAAGGTGGGGGGATAAGCCGTGGACAATACCCGACAACTGCTGCGCCGGCGGATTCCCGACCGGCAGCGCCATGTGCGCGGCAACCGCAAGCGTTCAGGCGACGTGGCGGTGGCACTGTTCCTGATCGTCATTGGCGCCTTCAGCGCGCTGCCGCTGGTGATGGCGGTCGGTATGTCGCTCAAACCGCTCAATGAACTGTTTTATTATCCGCCAACGATTCTGCCTTCCCACCCGACGCTGGATAACTTCGTGATGCTGTTCAGCCTGATGAAGACCACCTGGGTGCCGTTTTGGCGGTATGCGTTCAATACCGTGTTCATCACCCTCGCGGCGACCTTCGGGCATATCCTGCTTGCCTCGCTCGCCGCGTATCCGCTGGCCAAGGTGAGCTTTATCGGCCGGAAGACCATTAATGCGATGGTCATGTTTTCGCTGATGTTCGTCGCCTCGGTCAACGATATTGCGAACTACCTGACCATATCATGGCTGGGCTGGCTGGATACCTACCTTGCGGCGATTGTCCCGCCGATGGGGGCGTCGCTCGGGCTGTTCATCATGATCAACTATATGCGCACCATACCGGACTCACTCATCGAAGCATCCCGCATCGACGGCTGTTCGGAGTTCGGCACCTATCGGCGGATCATCATGCCGATGGCCAAGCCGGCCTACCTGACCGTGCTGATCCTGATGTTCCAGCAGCTGTGGAACCAGAACAATGCAGCCTATGTGTACCGGGAGGATCTCAAGACTCTTCCCTACGCGCTGCAGCAGGTCACGACCGGCGGTATCATCCGCACCGGCGCGGCGCAGGCGGTGGGCGTGCTGATGCTGATCGTGCCTGCCGCGGTGTTTATCATCAACCAAACCAAAATTATCGATACGATGGCCACATCCGGCATTAAGGAATAGGGGGCGGCGCGGGTTGAAAAAAACGTATGTGAAGCGGATGGCGGCCCTCCTGCTGACCGGCGGCCTGCTGGCTGGAGTGCCGGAAGCCGCCGCATCGCCGCCGTATTACAGCTATACCTACTCATATGCCAACGGCGTGGCGAAGGATGTTGCGGCGCCGCTGGCGTACCAGGTGGGCGGGATGTACACGGGCACGGATCTCGGCTGCACACTGGGCAGCCCGGAGGATCTCGTCACCGACGGGGAGGGAAACCTGTACCTCGTGGATTCGGCGCAAAATGCTGTATATGTGCTGGATGCCGACCTGCGGTGTACGGAGACCATCACCGCTTTTGACAATGCCGGTGAGCCGGACGGGTTTAAGTCTCCCTCCGGTCTGTTTGTGGATGAGGACGGCCTGATCTATGTGGCCGACACCGGGAATAAGCGGATTGTGGTGCTCGGGAAGGACCGCGGGCTGCTGCGTACGGTGGAAGAGCCAGAGAACGAAATTCTGGACGCGAACTTTTCCTTCCAGCCGAAAAAACTGGTGGTGGACAGCGCGGGGCGGATGTTCGTGCTGGTGCAGAACGTCAATAAAGGACTGATGCAGTTTTCGCCCGACGGGGATTTTGTCGGCTATGTCGGCAGCAACGAGGTGGTGTACACCCTGGCGGAGCTGATGTGGAAGGCGGTCATGACCGAGGAGCAGAAAAAGCAGCTGCTGTCTTTTGTGCCGGTGGACTATGCGAATATCTCCCTGGATGCGAACGGCTTTATTTATGCGGTAACCTCTGCGGCGGATACCGCGGACCCGATCCGGCGGCTCAACCCGTCGGGCAAGGATGTGCTCGTACGGGCCGCACTCAGCGGCAGCACAAAGGTGGACGGCGATGTGCTGTATACCGAAGACCGCACCCAGACGACGTACGGGCCGTCGGCGTTTGTGGATATCACCCAGGACGAAAGCGGGAATTATTATGCGCTTGACGGCAAGCGCGGCCGGATATTCGCCTATGACGAGGAAGGCAACCTGCTGTTTATCTTCGGCGGCCTGCGTACGGCGCAGAAGGGTACCTTTGAGGAACCGAGCGCGCTGCTGTATCTCGGCGGCCGGCTGTATGTGCTCGATAAATCGTATGCTTCGCTGACTGTGTTTGAGCCGACCGAATACACTACCCTGCTGCATGAGGCGACGGCGGCGTATATCGGGCAGCGGTATGAGGAGTGCATCGAGAAATGGAATCAGGTGCTGCGGCTCAACAGCAATTTTGATCTGGCCTATATGAAGGCGGGCTATGCGTATTACCGGCTGCAGCGGTATGAGGAAGCGATGGCGTGCTTTAAGACGGCGAATGCGAAGAGTGCATATTCCAAGGCCTATGTCAAGCAGAAGAAGCTGCGGATGAACGAGCAGTTTCCCTATTACTTCGGCGGCGCGGCGGTGCTGTTTGCCGCCCTGCTGATCGGCCTGCGGGTACGCCGGCGCCTACGACGCAGGCGCAGCGCACAATGAGGGCGGCGCAGGGGCGCCGGCTCCGGAAAGGCAGGATTTCCATGAAAAAAGAACTCGGTACGGCCGTGTATATGCTGCGGCACCCCTTTGACGGCTTCTGGGAGATGAAATACGCTGGGCGGGGCAGCCTGGGCATGGCCGTCGGACTGATGGCGCTGTATTTTGTGACCGTCATCGTTGACCTCCAGGCCCGCAGCTTCATGTTCAACGACCACTACAACACCGCGCTCGACCTTATGTATCAGCTGCGCGTTTTTTTGCTGCCGGTGGCGCTGTTTCTGGTAGCCAACTGGTCGGTCACCACCTTGATGGACGGCAAGGGGACTTTCCGGGACATTGTGATGATGCTCGGCTATTCCTTCCAGCCGCTGATCCTGTTTCAGGTGCTGTCCACCGTGCTCACGCACCTGCTTTCGCTCAACGAGCTGGCTTACCTGATGATTTTTGAAGGGATCGGCGCGGCGTGGTTCTGCATCATGGCGTTCATCGGCATGATGGAAATTCATGAGTATACCTTTTCCAAGGCGATTGTCACGCTGTTCCTGACGGCGGCCGCGGCGGTGATCGTGGCGTTTATCTGCCTGCTGTTTTTCAGCCTGATCCAGGAGATCGCCGGTTTTGTGTACAGCATCTACCGCGAAATCACGATGCGTCTGTATAGCTGACGCCGGCTGCGCGAAAGGATGAATCGAAATGCCAAAACAAACGAAAGCCCTGCGCGGTACGGCGCTGCTGCTCAGTGCAGCGGTGCTGCTCGGCATGGCGGCTGGCTGTTCGGCCGGCCGCAGCGGGAACAGCGGGTGGCATCTGCCGGCGCCGGACGCGCTCACCGGTGAGCTCACCCTCGGGGAGGGGGAAACCGCGGTGCTTGAAAATGACCGGCTGACCCTGTCGGTCAACAGCGCGAACATGGCGGTCACCCTCGAGGATAAGCGCGGAAACGTGCGGTGGAGTTCCAACCCTGCCGGCGGGACCGGTTCGGCGTTCAATGCCCAGTTTGTGCTCTCCTATTACGACAAGAACGGCAACTATTCCACGATGGAGAGCTATAAGGACGCGGTAGAACGCGGACAGACGACGGTTTACCGCGAGGGAGAGCACCTGTATGTGGAATACCGGCTCGGGGATTTTGAACTAACCGCCGACAGCGTCCCGCAGAAGCTCAGCCCGGCGCGGTTTGAGGCGTTTGCGAAAAAGCTATCGGCAGAGGATGCCGAAGCGCTCCGCAGTTACTATAAATTCTATGAGAGCGAGAATATGTACGGCATCCGGCCGAAAGGTCTCAATGAGTTTCTGACGGTGCGTGAGCTGTGGCTGAAAGCGGGTTATACCGACGACGACCTGCTTGCGGATAACGCGGAATTCGGCATCACCGGTGCGTCGGTCAACCGCCCGTATTTTACGGTGGTTCTTGACTATGCGCTCACCGATGACGGGCTGACCGTTGCGGTGCCGACCGCGCGCCTGCAGTTCAGCGACAGCTACCCGCTGTACGATATCCGGCTGCTCCAGAACTTCGGTCGGACCGACCGCTCGGATGAAGGCTTTCTGTTTGTGCCGGACGGCAGCGGCGCGGTCATCCGCTTCGATCCCGCCGACACCCGCGGAGAGGCGGTGAGCCTGGCGGTTTATGGGGAAGATCTCACCGTAACCTCCACCGCGCGGCGTACGGGCCAGCTGAGCACCGAACGGGTGACCCTGCCGGTCTTTGGCATGGCGGATGCGGGGCGCGGTTTCCTCGCGATTATTGAAGACGGCGAGGCCAACGCGTATATCGAGGCCTGCCGCCGCGGAGCAAACAATGCCTGCAACGCGGTGTATCCGCGTTTCCTGGTCATCAACAAGGATAACGTCTATCTGGAGGGGGCGTCGTCCGAAAGTTCGAAGGTGCCGCAGTTTCAGCAGTCGCTGTATGACGGCGCATTTCAGGTGCGGTATATTCTGCTCAATCCAGATGAAGAGGCGGATGTTCCCGCGATGGCGGCGGCCTGCCGGACGTATCTGCTCGAAAAGGGCGTGCTCACCGACGAGCGGGTGGAGGACGTGCCGCTGGTGGTCGAAACCCTTGGCGGAGTCACCGGGTATAAAAGTTTTCTCGGCCTTTCGTATACCGGCACCGTCGCCGCCACCACCTACCGGCAGAATGTGGAGATACTGGAGGCCTTTGCGCAGCGCGGGGTAACCGGCTGCGATCTGGTGCTTGCGGGCTGGTCTGCCGGTGGGGTGTACCACGCGTATCCGGAAAAGGTAAAACTTCTGCGCGAACTCGGCGGACAGCAGGGCCTCGATGAGCTGCTGCGCTATGCAGCGGAAAACGGCGTCGATGTATTTCCGGATGTCAACCTGATGACGGTGTATAAGACGGGCGCGGGATTCTATGCGCCGGATGACGCCTCCCGCACGCTGGATCTCAACACCGCGAAAATCCAAACCCTGTCCTATGCGACCGGGCTGCGCCGGGAAAGCGACGGGATTCTCAATGTCGAGCGGTATATCCTGTCGCCCAATAAGCTGCTCGGGCTGACCGAGGCGTTTCTGGACAGTTTTTCCGCCTATGGTTTTCAGGCGCTTTCGCTGCGCAGCAGCGGCAATGAGCTGTATGCGGATTATGACCGCACCGATACGGTTGACCGCATCGCTTCGGCACAAATCAGCGCCGAAAGCCTGGCCAAGCTGGCCGGTGCGGTGCCCCAGCTGATGGTGCGGGAGGGAAACCTCTATGCAGTGCCTTACGCGGACCATATTCTCAACATGGCGTCGGAAAGCAGCGGCTACCGGCTTGCCGATGAGGATGTGCCTTTTCTCCAGATGGTGTTTCACGGCCGGAAAACGATGGCAGGTACCCCGATCAACCTCAAGTCGGATTACCGGCGGCAGGTGCTGCGGGCGATTGAGTACGGCATGTCGCTGCATGTGCAGCTGACCGGGGAGGATTCCCAGATTCTCAAGGATACCGACTGCGCGGATAACTATTCCTCCGGCTATCGGGAGTGGGTGGATATCGTCGCGGAGGATCAGAAGCTGGTGGAGGAAATGCTCGGCCCGGTCGCGGGTGCAGTGATGCTGCGGCATGACCGGCCGGCCGAAGGGGTGGCGCGTACAGTGTACGACAACGGCGTGACGATTTATGTCAACTATACGGAGCAGGCCGTTACGGTGGATGGTGTGGCCGTGCCGGCGATGGCCTGCGCGGCGGCGCAGGGAGGTGCGGCATGAAAAACGGACGGAAGCGGCGGATGACCCTGCAGGGACGGGAACAGCTGCATGGCTATGCGTTTATCGCGCCGTGGCTGGTGGGGCTGGTGTTCGTGTTTGCGGTGCCGCTGATCATGTCGGTGGTGTTCGCGCTCAATAAGGTGAACTTTGTTTCCGGCGGGTATGCGCTGGAGTTTAAGGGGCTTGAAAATTTTCGATATGCCCTCCTGCGCGATGCCGATTATCCCCGGCATCTGTTTTCGAGTGTGACCAGTCTGGTTTATGATGTTCCGGTGATTCTGGTGTTCAGCTTTTTCGTCGCACTGCTTCTGCGGAAAAAGTTCCCGGGCTCCGGGGCGGTCAAGGCGATTTTTTTCCTGCCGATTATCCTGTCGTCCGGCCTGTTCCTTCAGCTGCAGACCGGCACTGCCACTACCTCATTGGATGCGGCCATCGGCAGCGTCAGCGAGAATATCACAGTGCTCAAGAGCGTCAATATGGAACGGTATCTTCTGGAAATGGGCATCCCGGAGGATTTCATCGCCATGATCACCGGCCCGATCGATAAGATTTATAATGTCATCAGCAATTCCGGTATCCAGATATTTATCTTTCTGGCCGGCCTGAATTCCATATCGCCGTCGCTGTATGAGGCGGCGCATGTGGAGGGCGGCAGCGGCTGGGAGGTGTTCTGGAAGATCACCTTCCCGATGATGACTCCGTTGCTGCTGGTCAATATCATCTATTCCATCGTTGATTCGTTCACCTCGGTGAGCAACCAGGTGATGTCATACGTGTACACGGTGGCCTTTACCGATATGAACTTCGGCCTGTCCAATGCCATGTGCTGGATCTATCTGCTGATTCTCGCGGTGTTCATGGCGATCGTATTTGCCGTGGTGTCCCGCCGGATTTTTTACTACACCTGAGCTTTGCACAAAGGAAGTGGCGATTTGAACATTCCGCAGACAAAACGGCCGGCACAGACCGCGGAGGTCGTGCGCCGCCGTGCGCGCCGCCGGCTGACCCGGATAGGCGTTGGGCTGGTGAAAAGCGTATTCCTGATCGGGTTCGCGTTTATCATCCTATATCCGGTGCTCAACCTGGTCAGCAAGGCGTTCATGCAGCAGCAGGATGTCTATGACAATACGGTGCTTTGGGTGCCGCGGCACTTCACGCTGGAGAACCTGCAGTTTGCCTTCGGCAGCATGGATTATTTCTCGGCGCTGGGCAATACGCTGCTGGTGGTGTGCGTGACCACCGCGCTGCAGACGGTATCCTGCATGCTGGTGGGCTATGGTTTTGCACGGTTCCGGTTCAAGGGGAAAAATGTGCTGTTTGTGCTGGTGGTGCTGACCATCCTTATCCCGCCGCAGCAGATTATGACCCAGCTGTATCTGTATTTCCGGAATTTCGATGTATTCGGCCTTTTTGCGGCCGTCACCGGCGAAAGCCTCAACCTGCTCGACAGCTTCTGGCCGTTTTTCGTGCTGTCGGCCACCGGTTTCGGCATCAAGAACGGCCTGTTCATCTTTATATTCCGCCAGGCATTCCGCGGTATGCCGCGGGAGACCGAGGAAGCCGCGATGGTGGATGGAGCGGGGGCGTTCCGCACCTTCTGGAACATCATGGTGCCCGGCGCCGTGACCATCATCGCCACAGTGGTGCTGTTTTCGTTTGTGTGGGGCTGGAACGATACCTTTTATTCCGGTCTGTTCCTGCAGAATAAGCGCTTGCTGCCGCAGGCGTTTGAGCTGTATAACTCTTATCTGACGGGAAACAAAGGCCTGGTAGGCGGCGAAATCGCGACCCAGCTTTCGCGCTTCAATCTCGAGGATGCGCAGGTTTTGGCGCTGCTGCGCAATGCCGGCGTATTTCTGGTGATGGCGCCGCTTCTGCTGTTTTATGCCGTGACCCAGAAATTTTTCGTTGAGAGCATCGACCGTTCGGGCCTGGTGGGCTGACGGCGGGGAGGATTGCGCATGCTGTATGAACAAAGCCGCGCCCCAGCGCTGGACGACGCGCTGTTTGCCGACCCGCCGGCGGCATATCGTGGCGCGCCGTTCTGGGGCTGGAACTGCCGGGTCACACCGGAGCTTGTCCGGGACTATATCCCCGCTTTCCGGGAGATGGGATTCGGCGGTTTTCATATCCATTCGCGTACCGGCATGGATACGCCGTATATGAGTGAAGCGTTTCTGGCGCTGGTGAAAACGGCGGTGGAGGAGGCACAGGGGCAGGGGCTGCAGGCCTTTTTATACGATGAAGACCGCTGGCCGTCGGGTGCCGCCGGGGGGCTGGTTACCCGGCACAAGCCGTTCCGGGAGCGCCGTCTGTGTCTTGTCCCGGAGGACCGGGACGACGACCTGCCGCTGCCGCAGGCACTGGAAGAGGGCGCGCCTTACTATCTGCAAAGTTACGCCGTTACGCTTGCGGAGGACGGGACGCTGCTGGACTACCGCACCGTCCCGCGCACGCGGCAGGGGGCGGGGGTGTGGCACGCCTTTGTGCTGCCGGGAGAGGAAAGTCCGTGGTTCAATAACCAGGCGTACAGCGATACCATGAATCCGCAGGCAGTTGACGCCTTCCTGCAGATTACCCACGACCGGTATGCCGCCGTGGTGGGCGAGTTTTTCGGAAAGACTGTCCCCGCGCTGTTTACCGATGAGCCCCGTCCGGCGTTCCGGCGCCGGTTTACGCATGCCCGCGGACGCGGCACGGCGGAACTGGCGTGGACACCGGATTTTCCGGAAACCTTCGCCGCCGCCTACGGCTATTCCCTGCCGGATAAGCTGCCGGAGGTGTTCTGGGACCTGCCGGACGGCGCGCTGTCACAGGTGCGGTATCATTATCATGACCATGCGGCCGAGCGGTTTGCTGCGGGCTTCTGTGACCGCTGTGCAGCGTGGTGTGCGGCACATGGGCTGCTGCTGACCGGCCATATGCTCATGGAAGATACGCTGGCCGACCAGACCGCAGCGGCCGGTGAGGTGATGCGCTGCTACCGTTCGTTTCCGGTGCCGGGCATTGATATCCTGTGTGACCGGATGCACCTCAATACTGCCAAACAGGTGCAGTCTGCGGTGCACCAGTATGGGCGGGAGGGCGCGCTGTCGGAATTGTATGGGGTCACCAACTGGGATTTCGATTTTCGGGGCCATAAATTCCAGGGCGACTGGCAGGCGGCGCTGGGGATTACCCTGCGGGTACCGCATCTGAGCTGGCTGTCGATGGAGGGGGAAGCCAAGCGGGACTACCCGGCCTCTATCGGCCCGCAGTCGCCGTGGTACCGGGAGTACCGCTTTATTGAAGACCACTTCGCACGGCTGAATACGGTGCTGACCCGCGGCAGGCCGCTGGTGCGGGTGGGGATGATCCATCCGATCGAGAGTTTCTGGTGTCTGTGGGGGCCGAACGATACCGGCGCCGCTGCGCGCGAGGAGGCGGAGACCCATTTTCGGGAGCTGACCGGCTGGCTGCTGCGCGGCGGGGTGGATTTTGACTTTATCAGCGAGGCTTCGCTGCCAAAGATCGGCGGGGTAAAGGACGGACAGCTGACGGTGGGGGAAATGGCCTATGCGACTGTACTTGTCCCGGGCTGCCTGACGCTGCGGGGTACCACCGCCGCGCTGCTCAAGCGGATGGAAGATGCCGGCGGCCGCGTGCTGTTCGTCGGGGAAGCGCCGCGCTGCATCGATGCCAGGCCGAGCGGGTTTGGGGCCGCGCTGGCCGGTGAGGGACGCACGATGCCGTTCACGAAAACCGCAGTGCTCGCCGCACTGCGGGAGGAACAGGATTACCGCCTGGAGAATGCTGATGGCACTCCCTGCGAGAGCTATCTGCACCAGCTGCGTGCCGACGGGGAAGACCGCTGGCTGTTTTTGGCGCCGTGTGAAAAACCGGCCTGCGTGGACGCCGCCCCGCCGAAACAGCTGCGGCTTATCCTGCCGGGGGCTTGGCAGCTGGTACGTTATGACACCCTCACCGGGCACACCGCTCCGCTTCCGGCGGCGGTGGGGCCGGACGGCACACAACTGGAGATCACCCTTTACCCGTACGAGAGCTTGCTTGTGCGCCTGCGGCCGGCTGCGGAGGAGCCGGTACAGCTGTCGCCGGCAGGTGGGTATTCTGCAGGTGCACCGCGGCGGTATGAGATGGTAGCGTTTACCCGCGCCGAGCCGAATGTGCTGCTGCTGGATACTGCGGAATGGGCACTGGATGCGGAAGACTGGTCGCCGCCGGAGGAGATTCTGCGGATCGACAACACCTTGCGCAGGCAGCTGAACTTCCCGCTGCGCACCAATAAGTGGGCGCAGCCGTGGGTGACGCCGGAGTGTGCCGCCGCGCATGCCGTGCGGCTGCGGTATACCGTGCACAGCGCCTGCTCGCTCGCTGGTGTGTCTCTGGCGCTCGAGCGGCCGGAACAGGCTGACATCCGGTGGAACGGGCAGCCGGTTGAGACGGTGCCGGACGGCTGGTATGTGGACCATGCGATCCGGACAGTGCCACTGCCGGAAGTGCGGGAAGGGGAAAATGTTCTGGAGCTGTGTCTGCCGTTTGCACAGCGTACCCAGCTCGAAAGTCTGTATCTGCTCGGGGATTTCGATGTGCAGCTCGCCGGCGTGCGGGCGGTGCTGACGCCGCCCCGCCGGGAAATCGGATTCAGCTCCCTGACAATGCAGGGCATGCCGTTTTACGGCGGAAACGTTACCTACCATCTGCCGGTGGAGGTGCCGTCCGACGGAGCCCGGCTGCGGGTGCATGCGGGCTGCTACCGCGGCGCACTGATCGGGGTGTCACTCGACGGCGAGCCGGCCGGCCGGATTGTGCTGCCGCCGTATGACTGTGTGATTGACGGTGTGCACCGGGGAGCGCATATGGTGGAGCTGACCCTGTACGGCAACCGGTTCAATACCTTTGGCGCCCTGCATAATATCAATACGGCGGACACCTGGTATGGGTTTATGTATTGGCGTTCGGCCGGCGATGGCTGGTCGTATGAATACCATGTCCGGGACACCGGGATTCTCAGCAGTCCGGCGGTCACGCTGGAATACCCGGACAGAAAGGCGGGAGAGAGATGAAGGAAATCGGCCATCAGGCGGATCTGTGTGTGGTGGGCGGCGGGCTTGCAGGCGTCTGCGCAGCGATCGCGGCGGCACGGCACGGCCTGCGGGTAGTACTCATGCAGGACCGCCCGGTACTCGGCGGCAATGCATCGAGCGAGATCCGTATGTGGGTGTGCGGTGCGCATGGGGACAACAACCGGGAATCCGGCATCATTGAGGAACTGCAGCTGGAAAACTTTTACCGCAATTCCCAGCTGAGCTATCCGCTGTGGGACAGTGTGCTGTACGAGAAAGCATATCTGCAGCCGGGGGTGACCCTGCTGCTTAACTGCACCTGCCAGCAGGCGGCGATGGATAACGGGCGCATCCGCTCGGTGCGCGGTTGGCAGATGACCTCCGAGACATATCATACAGTGGAAGCGGCGTATTTTGCCGACTGCTCCGGCGATTCGATCCTCGCGCCGCTCACCGGTGCGGAATACCGCATTGGGCGGGAAGCGCGTACGGAATTTGGGGAGTCGATTGCTCCGGAGCAGGCGGACCGCTGTACAATGGGCAACAGCTGTCTGTTCCAGATCCGGGAAACTGACCACCCGCAGAAATTCATCCCGCCAGCGTGGGCATATACCTTCCCCACCGACGACGATATGCCGTTCCGGGAACACCACATCGGCACAAATTACTGGTGGATCGAGCTCGGCGGGGACCGGGACAGCATTCATGACGCTGACGCGCTGCGGCACGAGCTGCTGCGCATCGCGTTCGGGGTGTGGGATCACGTGAAGAACTACGGAGATCACGGCGCGGAGAACTGGGTGATGGACTGGATCGGCTTTCTGCCGGGTAAGCGGGAGAGCCGCCGTTATGTAGGGGATGTCATCATTACCCAGAATGACGTGGAGCAGGGTGGAAAATTCCCGGATATCGTCGCCTACGGCGGCTGGACGATGGATGACCATTTTCCGGCGGGCTTCGGGCACAAGGAAAGCTATCCGACCATTCATCATCCTGCGCCGTCGCCCTGGGGTATTCCGTGGCGCAGTCTGTATTCGGTGAATGTGGAAAACCTGTTGTTTGCCGGCCGGAATATCAGCGTTACCCACAGCGCACTGAGCTCCTCACGGGTCATGGCGACCTGCGCGATTCTCGGTCAAGCGGTGGGCACCGGCGCTGCACTCGCGTCGGAAACCGGCTGCTGCCCGCGGGATATCGATGTCAGCCGGCTGCAGCGGATGCTGCTGGAGGACGATTGCTTTCTGCCCGGCCTGCGGCGGGAACCGTCTGCATTGACCATGCAGGCAAAAACGGACGCACCGGTGCTGCGCAGCGGAATGGACCGGGACTATGCCGGCGAAAACAACGCTTGGGAAGGCCGCTGCGGCGAGTATGTGCAATATGCGTTTGATCGGCCGCAGAGGATTGAGAGCCTGCGGCTGGTGTTTGACAGCCACTTCAACCGGAATTATCACAATATGCCCAGCTGTTATCCGCTGCATGAGACAAAATACCGGATGCCGGAGACGCTGATGCGCGAATACGACGTGGTGGGGTTGCTTGACGGAAAGGAAATCCCTCTGCTCCAAGTACGGGAGAACCGCTGCCGTCTGTGCCGGCATGAAATCGGCCGTACGCTCGATGCGGTGCGGGTGATTCCGCGCAGGACGTGGGGCAGCCCGGCGGCGCGCATCCTGGCGATGGATGTGGAGTGAGACGACCGTGCCGCGGGTAAGGACAGCGCGCCCGTCATAGCCCGAAGGAAGACAGCCGCATTTCCGCCGCAGCGGGCAGGCTGTCGGCTCTGAAATCTCTGTGCCCAATTCCCGGAGCGTTTGAAAGAACGGCATAGAACTCCGTCCTTCAAATAGCTGCGGCACCATTTCCGCCCGGCGGTGTGCGGACGGAGCGGGTACAATTTCCCAATGGCAGGAAAGGATGAAGAAGATGATACAGAAAACCCCGCCGCTCGGCTGGAACTCTTGGAACACTTTTGGCTGCGAGGTCAGCGACCAGCTTATCCGGGAGACCGCCGAAGCGCTGGTTTCGTCCGGGCTGAAAGACGCCGGCTATACATATGTGGTGATCGACGATTGCTGGGCCCAAAAGGAGCGGGATCCGGTAACCGGCCGGCTGGTGCCGGACGGGAAAAAATTCCCCGAAGGGATCCGGCCGCTTGCCGACTATGTGCATGGGCTTGGGCTGAAGCTGGGGATCTATTCATGTGCGGGGGAATTCACCTGCGCGCAGTATCCCGGCAGCTATGATTATGAATTTGTGGACGCCGAAGCCTTTGCCGAGTGGGGTGTGGATTTCCTGAAATACGATTACTGCTTCCGCCCGCGGGAGACGCCGGGGCACCTGCTGTATAAGCGGATGGGGGCGGCGCTGGCCAACTGCGGCCGGGATATCCTGTTCAGCGCCTGTTCCTGGGGGGCGGATGACACGAAAAACTGGATCAAGACGACCGGTGCGCATATGTGGCGGTCGACGGGAGACATCTGGGATTCCTGGGAATCGATCAAGAAGCTGGCTATGCAGCAGACCGACCTGCAGGAGTATAACGCCCCGGGCTGCTTCAACGATATGGATATGCTGGTCGTCGGCATGAACGGCAGCGGGCATGTCGGGCTGACCGGCTGTACGGCTGAAGAATACCGGCTGCATTTTTCGCTGTGGGCGCTGCTGGCCTCGCCGCTGATTATCGGATGCGACGTGCGCAGTATGACTGAGGAAACCCGTGCAATTTTGAGCAACCGGGAGGCGCTGGCGATCAATCAGGATCCGGCGGCGCGGCAGCCGTTTATGATCAACAGCCATGCCGACCGGCCGATTTGGGTGCGCCAGCTCGACGGCGGGGACTACGCGATCGGACTGTTCAACTTTTTGGATAATGAGTCGCGCTTTCACTTCAGCATCGCGGATATGGGGCTCAGCCGGGTCTGTGACCGTCAGCTGGAGTTCCGGGACGTTTGGAGCGGGGAGACCCGGCTGGTGAAGGGATTTTACTGCGAAACACTGCCGGCACACGGCTTTCGCCTGTTCCGGGCCAAACTGCGCAGTTTGTGAGGAAAAGAGGGATGCGGCATGACATGCAGGCAGTGCGGGAAACAGCTGACCGGGGACGAGATTGCGGTGTACAGGAAGCTGGTGGACCGCATGGCGGAGGAGTTTCTGTGCAAGGAATGCCTCGCGCGGTATTTCCGCTGTGATGTGTCGCTGATCGATCAGAAAATCCGACAGTTTCGGGAAACGGGCTGTGCGCTCTTTGCTGCCAACTGAAAAAAGAGGGGGTTCCGCTTTAAGCGGAACCCCCTCTTTTTTACCGCTGTTGCCTGCTGTATATCGCCGCTGCCGCGTCAAAAGCCGCGCATCCATCCGGATGCGCGGCTTTTGACGTCCTACTCGGGATGTGCACTGCATAATTATGCGCTTTATGTCCCCTATTTGGCGGGGCGAAAGGTGCCTGCCCGCTATATCTGGATGTTCGCCTCATGCGTATGCAGAGGATTGTACATATAGTCAAATCGTGACCTTTTTTCGCCAACTTCTCATAAAATTTCCCATTTTTGCCGCAATTCGCGCTAAAAACGAAGAAAACGACCCGAATACAACCCTAAACACCTCAAATAATGACATTTTATTGACTGCTGTGGTAGACGAAACCTATGATAATGGTGTAATTCGCCGACAAAATGCGGTTGAAATTTAGGCGAAATTTCCAGCATAGACGGAGGATTCGGTAAATGGACGTCCAAAAACTACTTAAAAAAATGACATTGCGTGAGAAGCTCGCGCAGATGACGCAGCTCGACAGCAGTTTTCATAATGCGCAGGGCAGCGGGGAGCTGACTGGGCCGCTGCACGCCATGCAGATTACCGAAGAAGATGTCGCGGCCTGCGGCACGGTGCTCGGTGGCATCGGCGCTGCGTTCACCCGCTCGATTCAGGAAAAACATCTCGCGGCCGACCGGCTGAAGATCCCGGTGCTGTTCATGTTGGATGTCATCCACGGCTTCCGCACAATTTTTCCGGTGCCGCTGGCCATCGGCTGCACCTGGGACCCCGCTCTGGCGGAGGAATCCGCACGCATCGCCGCCAAAGAGGCGACTGCCTCCGGTGTGCATGTCAACTTTTCCCCGATGGTGGATCTGGTGCGGGATCCGCGCTGGGGACGCGTGATGGAATCCACCGGAGAGGACCCGCTGCTCAACAGTCTGTTTTCCGCGGCGTTTGTGCGCGGTTATCAGGGAGATGACCTGAAGGATCCCGAGCATATGGCTGCCTGCGTCAAGCATGTGGCGGCGTATGGTGCGGCCGAGGCTGGCCGGGATTATAACACGGTGGAGATCGGGGAATATGCCCTGAGGGAATACTATTTTCCGGCCTATGAGGCGGCGGTCAAAGCGGGCGTGGCGATGGTGATGTCGTCGTTCAACGCCCTCAACGGCGTACCGTCCACGGCGAATGCCTGGCTGCTGCGGGATGTGCTGCGGAAGGAATGGGGCTTTGACGGCACGGTGATTTCGGACTGGGGCGCGGTGCAGGAGCTGGTGGCGCACGGCGCAGCTGAGGACGGCCGGGAGGCGGCCCTGAAATCCATCCGTGCGGGCGTGGATATCGAGATGATGACCTCCGATTACCTCCAGTACGGCGAGGCGCTGGTAAAGGAAGGCCTGTTGGACGAAGCGCTGATCGATGAAGCGGTGCTGCGGATTCTGGAGCTGAAGGACGCGCTCGGCCTGTTCGAGGATCCGTACCGCGGGGCGAGTCCGGAAGCGGAACAGGCGGTGCAGGGCTGCCCGGCGCACCGTGCGGCGGCGCGTGAGATTGCGGCCAGGTCGATGGTGCTGCTGAAAAATGAAAATCAGCTGCTGCCGCTGTCGCCGGCGGCAAAGGTGGCGGTTATCGGGCCGTTCGGTAAAGAGGATAATCTGCTGGGCGGCTGGGGCTGCGTGGGACGCCGGGAAGAAACGGTGACCCTCGCGCAGGCGCTGGAGGAAAAGCTGCCGGGCGCGCAGATCACCTACTGCCGCGGTACCGGTTACACGGACGAGGACGGGCTGGACCTGGATGGCGTAAAAGCGGCCGCGCAGCCGGCGGATGTGGTCATTCTGGCACTTGGTGAACATCAGGAGATGACCGGGGAAGCGACCAGTCGGGCGTTTCTGACGGTGCCGGGACGCCAGGCGGAGCTGGCACAGGCGGTGTTTGCGCTGGGCAAGCCGACGGTGCTGGTGCTGTTCAGCGGCCGTCCGTTGGAAATGCGCGCCCTCAGCGCGCGGGCGGATGCTGTGCTGGAAGCGTGGTTCCCGGGCAGCGAGGGCGGCCATGCGGTGGTGGACCTGCTGTATGGGGACCGGCTGCCGGAAGGACGTTTGACAATGTCGGTACCGTATACGGTGGGACAGGTGCCGGTATACTATAACGGCTACCGGACAGGCCGTCCGATTGATAAGGAATTTTCCGACCAGCGTTACCTGTCGCGGTATATCGATATTCCGAACGCGCCGCTGTATCCGTTCGGGTATGGCTTGGGCTATTCGCCGGTAAGCTATGGGGATACGGCGGTGGAACCGGCGCGGGAAAACGAAGCGTGGACAGTTTCGGCGGAAATTGCCAACGAGGGCCGCTATCCGGTACGGGAGACGGTGCAGCTGTATACACGGGACGTGAGCGGCAGCGTGGTGCGTCCGGTGCGGGAGCTGAAGGATTTTCGGAAGGTGGAGCTGCAGCCGGGCGAGAGAAAGACGGTACGCTTCACCCTGACAAAGGAGCAGCTGGCGTTTGCGCATGCGGACGGCAGCCGTTATGCGGAGCCGGGAGAATTTCTGGCGGTGATCGCGCCGGACGCGGCGTGGGGAAAGGCGGTCTCATTCCGCCTGCGATAAGGCTTGGGGGCAGCACATGAACTCGTTTTACCAACTCAATGTAACCGAAAAGGATATCCCGTTTGTCCTGTTTTACGATAACGGCAATTCGGTGGTGCCGAGTCACTGGCATAAGGAGATCGAAATTATCTATTCGCTGCAGGGCAGTACCCAGATGATGATCAACGACCGGATTTTTGAGGTGCGTGAAGGGGATGTGGGGATCGCCATCGGCGGCGACGTGCATTTTTACCTGTGTTCGCAGAACCACCGCCGGATGGTGGTGATGTTCGATATGGACATATTCGAGGACGAGCGGTCGCACGGACGGAATAAGGCGGAGATCAAGAAGCGGCTGGAAAACATGGTTCGGGTGAGCGCGCGCTGGCGGCCGGAGATCCGCAGGCGGGTGGTGGACATCCTGCGGCAGCTCGAGCGGCTTAACGCGGGCAGCGGCTTCGGGCGCAACCTGGCGATCAAAGCGCGCATCTATGACCTGATTCTGGTGCTGTGCGGCGAGGTACCCAAAAGCAGCGCACAGTTCAGCATGTTCACCAACATCAACCAGACCAAAATGCTGTCGAATCTGGAAAAAACCATCGCATATGTGGAGCAGAACTACCAGCGGAAATTGTCACTTGAAGAGGTGGCGCTGGCGCTGAATTTTGCGCCGAGTTATTTTGCCCGGTTTTTCAAGCGTTTTACGAACACCACCTTTTTGTCCTACCTGAACACCTATCGGATCAATAAGGCGCAGTGGGCGCTCATCAACGAAAACAAGAGCATCACCGAGATATCGGATGAGGTAGGATTCGGCAGCGTGAAGACGTTTAACCGGCTGTTCAAATCGACGACCGGGATGTCGCCGAGCGAATACCGGAAGTCAATATTTGAGAACAATGAAGCGGGATCGGACATAGAAAGCTCTCTGTGATCCCGATATAATCAAACTGCACGGTGAAGAAAAAATTCTGGTCAATATACCAAACTCGAAAGGCGGATTTTGTCATGGAAAAGGTTATTCGCATTGCCATCGTGGGCTGCGGCGGAATTGCCAACGGCAAGCATATGCCGAGTCTGAAGCGTCTGCCGGGCGTGGAAATGGTCGCCTTCTGCGACATTATTGCGGAACGCGCGGAGAAGGCCCGGAAGGCATACGGTACCCCGGATGCGCGCGTGTACACCGACTATAAGGAGTTGCTCGCGAAGGAGCCGGATGTGGACGCGGTGCATGTGTGCACGCCGAACCGTTCGCATTCCTTCATCACGATCGACGCACTGGAAGCGGGCAAAAATGTCATGTGCGAAAAGCCGATGGCGAAGACCTCGGCAGAGGCGGTCGCGATGTGTGAGGCGGCCAAACGTACCGGCAAGAAGCTGACCATCGGCTACCAGAACCGGTTCCGCAAAGAAACCCAGTACCTGCACCAGTTGTGTGTGGACGGAGAACTCGGTGAGATTTATTTTGCCAAAGCGCACGCGGTGCGCCGCCGGGCGGTACCGAACTGGGGCGTGTTCCTCAACGAGGAAGAGCAGGGCGGCGGTCCGCTGATCGATATCGGCACCCATGCGCTGGATCTGACCCTGTGGATGATGAATAACTATAAGCCGCTGTACGTGGTGGGCAACGCCTACCATAAGCTGGCGGATACCGAGAATGCGGCGAATGCGTTCGGCCCGTGGGATCCGGAGAAATTTACGGTGGAGGATTCCGCATTCGGTTTTGTGACGATGGAGAACGGCGCAACGATTTCGCTGGAATCCAGCTGGGCGCTGAACATACGCGACGTAGGCGAAGCGCGCACCACGCTGTGCGGCACGAAGGCCGGTGCAGATATGCGGGACGGCCTGACCATCAACGGCGAGGAACGCAGCCGCCTGTATGAGAAAAAGATCGAGCTGAATATGGGCGGGGTGGCGTTCTATGACTCCACCGACAGCGATCTCGACAACGACCGCGAGGCAGCGTACTGGATCAACTGCCTGCGCACCGATGGCGAAGTGCTGGTCAAGCCGGAGGAAGCGCTGGTCGTCACCCGTATTCTGGAGGCCATTTATGAGTCCTCCAAAACGAAGAAGCCGGTATATCTCGGTTGAACGAAGCCGGGAGCAGATAAAAATGATAAGGAGGAAGCAAACCATGTTTAAGCGTATTGTAAGCCTTGGCGCTGCGGTTTTGCTGACGGCTGCGATGGTGTCCGGCTGCAGCGGGAAGCCGGCGGACAGTCAGGGCGGCGGGGACGGCACCTCGACGGAGCAGACGGTTAATCCGAACGGCGTTGATTTTGAAGGCCGCACCGTGAAGATCTGGGCGTCCTATCAGGTGGATCCCCGCCTGAATGAGGCGGCGAAGGAGGATCCCAAGTACGAGGACAACTGTGCGTTCTGGGATCAGCTGGAGAAGGAATTCAACTGCACGATTGAGATTCTCACCGAAGAAGATTTCGACTACTTCCGCAACGGATTCCTGAATGCCTTTGCGTCGGGTGAAGTGATCGCAGATGCGATCACCGGCGACATGACCTATTCGTATCCAACCTGGATCATCAACGACATGCTGGAGCCGCTTGACGACATTATGGATGTCTACGGCAAAGACCCCGACAGCCCGTGGGATCCGGAGATCTCGAAGAACTTTATCTACAACGGCAAATGCTATGCCACCAAGGAAAAGAACCTGACCCTGCCGAAATACGTGATGTATTTCAACGAGCGCCTGTTCCGCGAGGAGGAGAGCCTCAAGGGCTACGACCTGTTTGAACTGGTCCGCAATAAGGAATGGACCTGGGATAAGTTTGTGGAAGTGGCTAAGGCCGGCACCATCGATAAGGACGGCGACGGCCAGGCGGACATCATGGGCGTTGCGTCCCGTGCGCAGCCCGGTTCGTTCCTGATCGACGGTCTGGTCACCTCCAACGGCAACTACTTTGTCAAGCGCGACGGCGATAAGGTGTTGTTCGACCTGGATGCTCCGAACGGCCTCGCGGCGCTGGAGCTCGCGTATAAGATGGCGTGGGACGATAAGTGCCTGGGCATTACCGGTGTGTTCGATTCCTGGACCGGCGGTGAGGATGAGTTCAAGGCCGGCCGCGTGGCGCTCTTTGCCGGCGACCGCGGCGACATGTCTTTTAATAAGGATATGGAAGACAAAATCGGCATGATCCCGTTCCCGATCGGACCGGATTCCGGCGGCGAGTATATCGGCGACTATCCGGCGTTCGACTTCTGGGGCGTCGTGGCGGGCTGCAAGGATCCGGATAAGGTGGCGGCGCTGGTCACCGCGATCAACACCCCACGTGAGGAGCAGACGGTGGAGAACACCTACGAGTCGCAGGTGGATCTGCCCGAGAATCTGGAGATGATCCAGCTCATGCTCGATTCCCGCACCAACACCTCTTACTATGGCTATAAGGTGTTTATCGACGAACTGCTGTGGTCGGATTACGGCCTGCGCGAAGGCAAGTCGCCGTCCACCTTTGTGGCCGAGAAAAAACCCATTATCGAATCCGCTCTGGAAGTGCTGTGGACACCGATCACTCTGGAATAAAAGAGGAGGATTGTCATGAAAAGCAATTTGTTTCGCCGGATTCTTTCTGTAACGGCAGCCGCCTGCATCACCGCAACTCTCGCGGTGTCGGGTATCGCGGCGAACGCCGAGGAACCTGTAAACTATGCGCCGAACCCCGGTTTTGAGAACGGCAGCGACAGCGAGGCGGCCGACTGGGGTTTGTGGCCCGGCTGGGACCGGGGCTCCTTCATCACCACAGAGGGTGCGCACGGCGGCAGCCGTGCGATCAAGGTGGAGTTGAACGCAGATCAGAACTATGCGCTGTATGCTGGCCGCGACGGTGCGGCGATGAACGTATCCGGAGCGATGAAGCTGAGCATGTGGGTGAAATACACCGACGTAACCGGCGGCTTTAAGATCGGCCTGGAACGTAAGACCAAGGAAACCAATGCTGACGCCCACGTGTGGGGGGAGAATATCACTGGTTCTTCCGACGGCTGGACCCAGCTTACGCTGGATATCCCGGCGGCCGAGGAGGAGATCGCCAATATCAATATCAAGGTGGAGATTGCGGCCGGCACCGGTACACTGCTGGTTGACGACGTAGTGCTGACCGGTGAAGCGCCGCTGCCGCCCGAGGCCGATCCCAATAAGAACTATGCGAAGAACTCCGGCTTTGAAGACGGCAGCGCAACCGAAGCGGGCAACTGGGGCCTTTTCCCGGGTTGGGATAAGGGATCCTTTATCACCACTGAGGATGTGCATGGCGGCAGCCGTGCGATCAAGGTGGATCTAAGCGAAACGCAGAATTATGCGCTGTTTGCCGGCGGCTATAATGGCGCGGATTTCGATCTGAAATCGGCCGCCACCCTGAGCATGTGGGTGAAATACACCGATGTGACCGGCGGCTTTAAGATCGGTCTGGAGCGCAAGGCCGGCGACACGGCGAACGACAATTTCTTCGGCGACATGATTACCGGTTCCTCGGACGGCTGGACGCAGATTTCGCTGGATATCCCGGCCAGCCAGATGGATCTGACCGAGTGGATCATTAAAGTGGAGATCGCCCAGGGTACCGGCACGCTGCTTATCGACGATGTCGAGCTGAAAGTGGGCGGCAAGGATGACGGCGGCGAGGATACCACCCCCGACGATAAAAAGCCGGGCGTGTCCATCACCGACGCCAAGGGCGTGAACATGCTCACCAATAATGGGTTTGAAAACAACGATGTCGACTGGGGCGCCGTGGCTGGTGCTTCGGTGACCACGGCGGACACCCATTCGGGCGCGAAAGCGGTCAAGGTGGTTCTTGACGGCAACGCTCCGGGACTCTGGAGCAACCTCAAGGAAGAACTTTCGGTGGATCTGAGCAAGGCGATGAAACTCAGCTTCTGGGTGAAGACCGAAAATGTGTCCGGGGATGTGGTCTTCGGCGCGGAATATGACAGTATGGATGCGGATTTCAACGTGGAGACCGGCAGCACGTACAGTGTGCCGCTTACCGGCAGCAGCGACTGGAAAAAGGTTACGGTGGACATCCCGGCAGCCGAAGGCCGGTATAAGATGGTGGTGAAGCTCTCCGTTCCCGAGGGCAGCACCGGCACCATGTATTTCGACGATTTCCATCTGACCACGGCCGATGAAGCAGACATGAACGTGCTCAACTACGGCGGCCTTGACAAGACGAATAACGATACCGAGGTGCCCGGCTGGGCGATGTCTCCGGAGTGGCCGGCGGCGAAGTTCAACCATACCGACGTACATAACGGCGGTTCTGCGGTGGAACTGGCCCTTGGCGAAAGCGCGTACTCGCTGTTCCAGAGCAGCGGCTGGCAGGCACTCAAATACGATACCAAACAGAGCATGACCTTTACCGCGTGGGTGAAGACGACCGGTGTCACCGGTGACGGCGTGACCGTGAAGATTGAGCGCAAGACAGGCGGTGAAGGTGACGAGAACCAGACCGTCAGCGAGGCGGTCAGCACGGCGGTTACCGGCACGTCCGACGGCTGGGTGCAGCTCAAGGTGGTTGCCCCGGCGGTGACCGAAGAGGTCGGTGAACTGATCGTTTCGGTCAATGCGGCGCCCGGTGCCGGTACGGTGCTGGTGGATGACCTGCAGCTGCGACCCACCGTGGCAGCGGATACCGATAACGGCGGCACGGGCGACAGCGGCGCTGAAACCGGCGTGGTGTTCCCGGCGATGGCGGTGCTCGCGGCAGTGACCGGAGCGGCCGCGCTGGTTGTCAGCAAAAAGCGCGCTTGAATTTCAACATGACTCGTGAAAGGAAAGGGATTTCCATGCTGAAAAAGATGATGGCCTGTGTCTCGGCGCTGCTGGTCACGGCCTCCCTGTCCTGCGCGGTGCTTACGGCAAGCGCGGAGGATAAGGAATACGACACGATTCTCAAAAACCCGGGTCTCGAGGATCTCAACGAGGACGGCACCACCACCTTCTGGGACTCGTGGCCGGGTAACCCGGCTGAGGGTATAAACCAGGTTTCAGTTTCTACCGATGTCAAGCACAGCGGCAATAATTCGCTGAAAGTCGAGCTGCTCGAAGGGAACAACCACGCGATTTACCAGTATCATCTGGCGGCTGACAAGCGTTTCCCGTTCAATAAGGAGTACACCTTCTCCTGCTGGGTGAAGATGGATAACGTGGTGGCCTCCGATGCACAGGGCATCAGCATTGGTGTCAACCGCAAGGGCGCGGACGGCAACAGCTATGATCTGCGTGAGCACATCGAGCTGGGCACCTGTGACTGGACCAAGGTGTCGGTGACCATTCCGAAGGCGCTGGTGGGTTTGGTGCAGTATGACGTGATCGTGGACATCGGACGCGGCACAGGCACGCTGTACGTTGACGACTTTGAGCTCGTCGAGGGCAGCGGCACCACCACCCCGACCGATCCGGATACATCGGATACCCCCGATACTCCTGACACGCCGGACACCCCTGATGATCCGGATACCCCCGAGGATCCGGATCAGCCCGGCGAGACGACCACTCCCAACGAATCCGGTTCCGGCACCACCAAGCCGACGGGCGGTTCTGACAAAGATGATGCCAGCAAGCCTGCCACGACGACCAAAGCACAGCAGACGGATACCGACGATACGCAGGATGGCAGTGCCGGCTGGGTACTGCCGGTAGTGATTGTGGCGGCGGTGGTGATCGCCGGCGCGGCAGTGGTGGTCGCGGTGCTCATTATCCGCGAAAAGAAGAAAAAGGCGGCCGGTCCGACCGACCCGACGGATCCGCAGGCATAATCTGAACAAATAACCTCCGCATAACCCTTATAACTGGCAAGGGGAACGCGAGATTGCCCTCCGGCTTGCCGGAGGGCAATCTTATCCCGGCCGGCTTTAACGTTGAATATTCTTTTTCGGGGCACTGGTCCCGGAAATTCGGATAAAAGATTCCGGCGGCCGTGCGCGGCCGCAGCGGGAAAAGAGGATGCTGCCGCACTTTTCTGCGGCAAAACACCAAAATACAGTAAGGAGTGGATGTCGGTGAGAACTTGGATGAGACGGCTGACAAGCTGGCTGGTGACGCCGGCGTTGGTGATCACGGCCGCTGCCGCCGCGCTGCCTGGCGCCGCTGCCGACGAGGCTTCCGCCTTTTCCGGACAGGTCTCCGCCGCGGCCGACGCCGATTCGTATACCGCTTATCTGCAAGGGCATCCGTGGCCCAAGGCGGCCGACAGCCAGATCTTGCCCGCCGACGAGGCGGAAACCTCCGCCGGGGCCGAGCGCGGCGCCGACGGTGTGCTGGCCGACGCCGACGGCTACATCGAATGGAAGGTGACCGTGCCGGAAAACGCGCTGTATCAGCTGAAGCTGGAGTACCGCGCGGAAGGCAATGACGTCGAGGAAATCGAGCGTCAACTGCTCATCAACGGCAAGATTCCCTTCGCGCAGGCGGGTTCGGTGTCCTTCCAGCGCATCTGGAAAAACGACCCGGAAGACATGGACGACGGCGATTTCCGTACCGATGCCTCCGGCAATCAGCTCGCTCCATCGCAGATTGCCGACCCGGTCTTTACTTCGCAGTACATACGCAATACCGACAGTCAGCGGGTGGAGCCGTATTATATCGCGCTTGAGGCGGGAGAAAACACCATCCGTCTGGCGGGAGTGCGCGGCGATATGACTGTCCGCTCACTGACTCTCGACATCGCGCCGGATATCACCGGGGTGACCTACGCCGACTATCTGGCAGCCCACAACGGGGCGGACTACACCGGTGAAACACTGGCCATTCAGGGCGAGGCGGCCGACCGCAAGTCGGCGCCGTGGCTGCTGCCCCAGACCGACCGTACCTCCCCCGCCACCGTGCCGAGCCACCCGACCCTGATGCGGCTGAACACCATCGGCGGCAGCAACTGGTCGAGCGCCGGTTCCTGGATTGAGTGGACGGTGGATGTGCCGCAGGCGGGCTTCTACTCGCTCGGCATCAAGTTCCGGCAGAATCTCGTGTCCGGCATGTTCACCACCCGTACGCTGTACATCAACGGGGAAATTCCCTTTGAGGCGGCGGCCGGTCTGGAATTCGCCTATGACGGCGGCTGGCAGGGTCGTGTGCTTGCGGACAGCGACGGTACGGCTTACAAATTCTATCTGGAGACCGGGGAAAACACCATTCGTCTGGAAGCTGCAGCCGGCCGTGCGGCGGAGCTGTTCAGCCGTGCGGAGGCCAGCGTCGCTGCGCTCAACGAGGCCTACCGCAATATTATCATGCTCACCAGCACCTCGCCCGACCCGCTGCGCAACTACCGCATCGACAAGGTGCTGCCGGAGGTCATGGAGACCTTCCGCATTCAGGCAGGGGAGCTGCAGGCTATTTCTGCGGGCATTGCAGAAATCAGCGGTGAAAAGGGCAGTATCAACACCTCGCTCGACAATATTCAGCTCCAGCTGGAGTCCTTTATCGAAAAACCCATCACGATTCCTTCGCGGCTGGAAACCTTCAAAACCAATGTCAGCAGTCTGGCGTCGTGGGTATATGAATTGTCCTCCCAGCCGCTGGAGATCGATTATCTTACCCTGTCGGCGCCGGAAAAGGGCACCGATGTGAGCGAGGTGACCGATGTGGACGCCGGCTTCTGGGCAAAGCTCGTTTTCGAGGTGCAGGCGTTCATCGGTTCGTATACGGCGGACTATTCGATGCTCAGCAGCACGGCGGAAGGCAGCGTCAGCATTGACCTGTGGGTCAACAGCGGCCGCGACCAGGCCACCATCATTAAACGCTTGGCGGACAGCCGTTTCACCCCACAGACCGGCATTCGCGTCAATGTGAAAATCAGCAATGCGGTGTCCACCGCCGCGACCACGACGGTATCCTCTCTGCTGATGGCGACCGTTTCCGGGCAGGGGCCGGATGTGGCGGTGTCGCTGGGCAACACCGAGCCGGTCAACTACGGTTCCCGCGGCGCAGCCGTGGACCTGAGCCAGTTCCCGGGATTCGACGAGGTGGCGGCGCGGTTTATGGAAAGTGCGATGGTACCGTTTGAGTATCAGGGCGGCTATTACGGTCTGGCCGAAACCCAGACCTTCCCGATGATGTTCTACCGGACCGATATCCTCGAGGAACTCGGTCTTGAGCCGCCGGAGACCTGGGAGGAAATGTACACGCTGGTGGGCGATCTGCAGAAGAAATACATGACGGTGGGCATTCCCGGCGATATGAGCTATCTGGCAACCCAGATCCTGCAGAACGGCGGCACCCTGTACAACGAGGACAAATCCCGCAGCGAGCTGGGCAGCCAGCTGGCGCTTACTCAGTTCAAGAAGTGGACCAACCTCTATACCAGCTATGAGCTGCCGCTCGACTACGACGCGGCCAACCGTTTCCGCACCGGCGAGATGCCGATTGTCATTTCGGATTACAGCTTTTTCAGCCGCATCTCGGTGCTGGCGCCGGAGCTCAAGGGATTGTGGGACTTCCAGATGATTCCGGGCACCGAAAGGGAGGACGGCACCATCGACCATACCGCGATGGGCGGCGGCACCTGCGCGATGATGCTGGCCACCTCCGACAAGCAGGAGGAAGCATGGGAATTCCTGCGGTGGTGGACCGACGAGGACACCCAGACCGAATACGGCCGGCAGCTGGAAAACCAGCTGGGTGTCGCGGCGCGCCACACCTCTGCGAATGTGAAGGCGATGAACAATCTGCCGTGGACCACGGCAGAACGCACCAAGCTGTTTGCCCAGTGGGAGCAGGTGGCGGGGCTGCCGGAGGTTCCGGGCAGCTACTACGTCGCCCGCAACGTGGACAATGCCCTGCGCAACGTGCTGTCGTACGGCAACGATCCGCAGGAGGTCCTCAAGGAATATGCGATCAGCATCAACGAGGAAATTGCGTCCAAGCGCGAGGAATTCGGCCTGGAATAACCGGAGGGACGAGAAAGGACGGATCGACGTTATGGGTTATTTAGCCAAACGTTTCCGGATGAGGCTGCCGATCATCGTCATGCTGATTCCGTTTTTTACCCTGTTTATTATCTTTACGGTGTATCCGGTGGTGCGTTCCATCTGGTATTCGTTCACCTATTACAATGTTTTCAGCGAGCCGGAATTCATCGGCTTCAAGAACTACACCCGCCTGTTCCTGGAGGACAGCGTTTTCCTGACAGCGCTGAAAAACACCCTGGTGTTTGCCGTGATCACCGGGCCGGTCGGCTACCTGCTTTCGCTGCTGGTGGCCTGGCTGATCAACGACCTGCATCCAAAATTCCGCTGGTTTCTAACCCTGATTTTCTATGCGCCGGCGATCTCCGGCTCGGCAGTGGCGGTATGGACCTTCATTTTCAGCGCCGACCGTCACGGCTACGCCAACAGCATCCTGCTGCAGCTGGGCATCATCAACGAATCGATTGCCTGGTTCAAGGATCCGCGCTATATGCTGGCGACTATCATTGTCGTACAGCTGTGGATGAGCCTGGGCACCAGTTTTCTGGCGTTTATTGCGGGCCTGCAGGGGGTTGACCGTTCGCTGTATGAGGCGGGCGCGGTGGAAGGCATCCGGAACAAGTGGCAGGAGCTGTGGCACATCACCCTGCCGGCGATGAAGCCGCAGCTGATGTTCGGTGCTGTCATGCAGATCACCGCCGCGTTCTCGGCCAGCGACATCTGCGTGCAGCTGGCTGGATTCCCGAGCGTGGAATACGCCGCGCACACGGTGGTTACCCATCTGCAGGACTACGGCATGATCCGTTTTGAACTGGGTTATGCCTCCGCGATCGCGACGGTGCTGTTCCTGATGATGATTCTGGCCAACCAGCTGGTACAGATGTTCCTGAGGAGGGTCGGCGAATGAGCGAAAAAGTCAGAAGACAGCCGCAGACCGGCTATCGGCCTTCCCTCGGCACCCGCATCGCCAAGCGGCTGCGGGGCAAAAAGGTCAACCGCGGTATTGCCGACAACATCTTTTCAGCCCTGTTTCTGTTGATTATGGGCGCCTTTATGGTGCTTCCGCTGATCTATGTCATTCTCAACGCCTTCAAGCCGATGGAGGAGCTGCTGCTCTTTCCGCCGCGCTTTCTGGTGTACAATCCGACCCTGAGTAACTTCTCCGATCTGTTCACCCTGATGGGCGAAACGTGGGTGCCGTTTTCACGGTATGTGGCCAACACGGTGTTCATCACCGCAACGGCGACCTTTTTCCATATCGCGTTTTCCTCTATGGCGGCGTATGCGCTGTCCAAGCATACTTTTTTCGGTTCACGGGTGCTGTTCCAGCTGGTGGTGGTCGCGCTGATGTTCAACGGTACGGTTACCGCGGTGCCCAACTATCTGCTGATGTCTGACCTGCACTGGATCGACACCTGCCTTTCGGTGATCGTGCCGGCGATTCAGGCTCCGCTGGGTCTGTACCTGATGAAACAGTTTATGGAGCCGATTCCGGATTCCATTCTGGAGTCCGCCCGCATGGACGGCGCACGGGAGTTCCGCGTGATGTGGAGCATCGTGATGCCGCAGGTCAAACCGGCTTGGCTGACCCTGATCATTCTGCAGATTCAGTCGCTGTGGGGCATGTCGAGCACCTACCTGATTTCCGAGCAGAACAAGACCCTCGCGATGGCGATGCAGCAGATCGTCAGCGGCGGTATCGCCCGCATGGGTGCGGCCGGCGCGGTGAGTGTGGTGATGATGGCGGTGCCGATCCTCACCTTCATCCTCAGCCAGTCGCAGGTCATCGAAACCATGAGCACGTCCGGTATGAAGGAATAAAAGGAGGGCGGATATGAAACGGAAGATACTCGGCCGGACGGCCGCCGTCATCCTGCTCAGCACGGTGCTGTGCCTGCAGGCCGCCGCCGTCCAGCCTTTCAGCGGCTACGAATATTCCACCGACAACTATAACGGCCTGATCACCTCGGATAAGGAACAGGCCAATGCCAAACCCGCTCCGGCGGCCTTCGTCTATGAGGATGCACTGACCGGCGCGAGGCTTGGACTGGATACCCCGCTCAGCGCACCGGAGGATTTTACCTGCGATGAGGACGGCAACGTGTACATTATGGATACCGGCAATGCCCGCATCGTGATGGTGGACGCCGCACTCGACCGTGCGGTGTGCGTGATCAGCGGCTGGGGCGAGGGAACGACCTTTGAAGGCGGGCGCGGGCTGTACTTCCGGGACGGCCGGCTGTATGTCTGCCTGACCACCCAGAAGAAAATCGTGGCGATTGATATTCCGGCTCCGCTGCGTGAGGACGGCACCCTGCCGCAGGAAGCGGATGGGATGGCCGTTGTGTCGCAGGAGGACGGAAAGCCGCCGGTGATCACCCTTGACGCCGGCCGGGTGGTGGAATCCCCCGACCTGTCCGCCATCCGCGATACCTTCGATTTCAAGCCCTCCAAGGTGGTGGCTGACCGCTCCGAACGGCTGTATGTGGTGGTGGAGGGGGTCTTTGATGGCCTGATGACCATCGACAGCGACAACGCCTTCGTCGGTTTCCTCGGCGCCAACCGTATCAAAATCAGTGCTATCGACCTGCTGTGGCGCAGCCTATCCACCGACGCGCAGATTGAAGCGCAGGAGGATACCGTGCCGGTGGAGTTCAACAGCCTCGACATCGATGAAGAAGGCTTCCTGTACACCACCGCCAAGGGCAGCGACAGCGAAAACTTGGTGCGCCGGCTGAATCTGACCGGCAGCGATGTGCTCGAGCGCGGTACGGCCTATATCAAGGGCGAGCTGTCGCCGCTGTACAATCAGGGCAATCCGGGTTCCGCCTCCAACCTCGTGGATATCGATGTGACCGACGGCGGCATCTACTCCTGTCTGGACAACCAGCGCGGCCGGATCTTTACTTACAGCAGCGAGGGCGATCTGCTGTTTGTCTTCGGCGGGATCTCCGCCCAGCGCGGTGCGTTTAAGGTGCCCACCGCGGTGGAGTGGAATCGGGATAAAATCCTGGTGCTCGACAAGGGCAACAATGAGCTGGCGGTTTTCCGCCCGACCGAATACGGCGATTCGGTGATTCGTGCCACCCGTGCCCAGTATGAAGGCGGCTACGGCGCCTCGTGGGAGGAGTGGGGGCAGGTCATCACCCTCAATCCCCATAACCAGACCGCCCACCGCAACGTGGGCAAGCTGTATTACGACCAAGGGGATTATGAGGCGGCGATGGAGCATTTTCGGCTGGGCAATTCGCCCGACCTCTATTCCAAGGCGTTTGCCAAGCAGCGGAAAATCGATGCCGAAAAGATCATGCCCTGGGTGGGCGGAATCCTTGGAGCCGCGCTGCTTGCTTTCCTGCTGTTCCAGCTGATCAAAGCCCTGCGGCGTTCCCGCGACCGCTGGCGCTTCTTCCGCGAGGAAGTGCGCAAATACAACGAACGAAGCCGTAAATCTTGACAGAAGGGGGATTCCCATATGGAGCGGACACGAAACAAGTTCGCGGACAGCCTGCGGTTCGTTGGCTACGTGCTGGTCAAACCCTTCAAAGGCTTCTATGAACTCAAATACGAAAAGCGCGGAACACTGGCGGCGGGGCTGGTTTTCATGCTGCTGTACTATATCAGCGCGGTGCTCAAGGCGCTGTATACCGGTTATGTTTTCAACCCCGCCAAGGGTTCGCCGGTGAATTTGGGGATGGTCTTTCTCCAGTCGGTGATGCCGTTTGCCCTGCTGTGCGTTTCCACCTGGTGCCTGACCCTGTTGCTCAACGGCGAGGGCCGGATGGATCAGATTTTTATGGGGCTGTGCTACGCGGTCCCGCCGCTGATCGTGGGGAATGTGCTGTATACAGTGCTGAGCAACATGCTGACCGCGGAGGAAGGCATGTATATGCAGGTTATCTACGGCGCGGCTCTGCTGTGGACCGGCTTCCTGGTCTTTGTCAGCATTATGGAAATCAACCAGTATTCCTTCGGCCGGACGATTGTTTCCTGCGGTCTGGCCATTGTCGGCATCGCCATCATCCTGCTGATCTTCCTGCTGTGCTTCGGTCTGGTTCAGCAGATTCTCATCTTTATCCAGTCCATTTACAAGGAATTGTCTTACCGCTGACGAAAGGAAAGGTGAACCAGATGAACTTCAAACGCGCTGCGGCCCTGTGTCTGACGGCGGTACTGACCGGTTCCCTGCTCGCCGGCTGCGCCAAAGACAACGGTGCCGCCGGCACCTCCCCGGTGGAGCGGTTTTCTTTTGAGGGCTGGGAGAGCGGCTCGGTGGACTTCCCGAAAGGGATGGGTATCGAGAACATGAAAAAGGTGGCCGAAAACGGCGGGATGGAGCTGTATATCAACGAGCTGTCGCTGGAATTTGCCCTGCGCAGCCAGGAGAGCGGCCGGATCTGGTATTCCAGCCCGGTGTGCGATCCTGCGTATACCGGTGCGGCAGACGATGCCACCCGCGCGCTCATCCAGCTCCGAACGACGCAGGACGGCAGCGAAAAAAGCTACGACTCCTTTTCGAACAGCGTCAAAAGCGGCCAGTTTGCGGTGGAAACCACCGGCGACGGCGTACATATCCAGATGTCGGTCGGACAGCTCAAGGAAATCACCGCGCTTGATCTGCCGCAGGCGGTGGAAAAGGAACGGTTTGAAACCGAGATTCTGGCCAAGCTCGATGAAGACGGCCAAGCGGAACTCAACAAGCGCTATACGCTGTATTCGATAAACGATACGTCCATTTCCGAGCGAAAGATGAATGCCGCGCTCGAAAAGTTCCCGATTCTGAAAGAACGGGATTTGTACCTCCTCAACGACGGTGTACCGAATTTTGCCGCGCAGACCGTCAAAGACTATCTCGATTCCATCGGGTATGATACCGAGCAGATTCAGAAGGACAACGACGATAACGGCGCAAATCTGGATGTCGAGGAGATCATCCGCTACGATTTTGAGATGGATATCGCGCTTGAGGACGGACAGCTGGCGGTGACGCTCGACTGCAGCCGCCTGCGGGAAACCGATGCGCAGGTGACGGATGTTCTGCTGCTGCCGATGTTTGCCGCAAGTGCACATGAAGAGGACGAAGGCTTCCTGCTGCTGCCGGACGGCAGCGGTTCCATCCAGAACATCAATGGCGAAAATGCTGCCTATTCCTCCTATTCCATCCGCATCTACGGCGAGGAAAAATCCATCCGCAAAGAGCAGCAGTTCGGCGCGACCGAGGCATCGGTGCTGCCGGTTTTCGGGGAAAAATGCAACGATGCCGGCTTTGTGGCCATGATTGAGGACGGTGACGCGCTCGCAAGCGTAACGACCAACCTCAAAAGCGGACAGCCGTTTTCTTCCGTATACGCCTCTTTTAAAGTGGCGGAGGCCGCGTCCATCGACGCCGGCTTCGCCGATGCACAGGCGAGTGCGAATGTGCCGATGGTGCAGCCGGTCATGTATACCGGAAAGCTTACGGTGCGGTATGCGCTGCTCGAAGGGGAGGATGCCTCTCTGGGCGGCATGAGCCGCGCGGTGCGGGAGCGTTACCAGGAAACCGGTCTGCTGCCGGAAGACAAAATCGATACAGCGGAGATTCCGCTCAACCTCGAGCTGATCGGCAGTGTGGATAAGGAATCCGCCCTGCTGGGTATCTTCCCGGTGCGCCGGCAGATGGCGGCCACCACCTTCGCGCAGGCGGCGGAGATTGTCAGTGCGCTGCACGGCAGGGGAATCGGGCCGATCAATGTGCAGTATATCGGCTGGTGCAACGGCGGCGTGTACACACAGCATCTGCAGAAGCTGAAGGTGGAAAAGGTGCTCGGCGGCGCCGGCGGGCTGACCGCTCTCGCGCAGCAGCTGGCCGCGCAGGGCGATACCCTTTATCCCCGTGTGGAACTGATGGAGGTGGCCAACACCAAGGGTTTCAACACCCAGAAGCTGGCGGCCCGCGCGCTGGGCAACAACCTCACCGCCCTGTATCAGTACGATACCGCTACCGGCTGGCACTACGACTACCGCGTCGGCACGCTGGTTGCACCGGCAGCGCTGGGCGATTATACGGCCGCGTTCCTCCGCAACTACAACAAGCTGGACATCGGTGCGGTCAGCGTGACCGATATGGGCCGTGAGCTGTATGCCGATATGAACAAAGCGGCCGGCGTCAACCGGCAGGATGCCCTGGGCATGGTCGGTGAGGCGCTCGCGCAGCTGGACGGGCAGAAGCTGATGGTTGCCGGCGGCAACCTGTACACCTGGGCCGGTGCGGAGTATATTACCAGCCTGCCCACCGATTCCAGCCGGTACAGCCGGGAGCAGTATGCCGTGCCGTTTGTACAGATGGTGCTGCACGGGTACAAGGCCTACGGGACCTCCCCGATCAACAACGCCGCCGACTACAAGGAGGCGATGCTCCGGGCGGTGGCGTTCGGCGCTCATGCGAACTTCCGGTTTATCTATGCCCCGTCCGAGTTCCTCAACGGCACCTATTATATCGAAAATCTGTCCACCAACTATGCGGAATGGCTGGACATCACGGCGGACTATTACGCCCGGGCTGCGGCGGATCTCGAACGCATCGGCAGTGCCGAGATGGTCGGATACCGCCAGCTGCAGAAGGATGTATTTGTTACCGAGTACGCCAACGGCGTGACCGTGACCGCCAACTACGGCGGTGAAGCGGTTACGGTGGACGGCAGGACGATTGCCGCGCAGGATTGGCTTTGTGAAGGAGGCGGCGCACAATGAAAGGCCTGAATCAGGGCTATTATTCACGCAGGATCAACCGGCAGAAGGCGGTGACCGGATTTGTGTTTTCGCTGCCGGTGATCATCGGGATTATTTTTCTGTTTCTGGTGCCGCTGAGCCAGTCTTTGTTCATGGCGTTTTCGGATGTGTCGGTTGCGCGGGGAACCGGCCTGCATATGGAGTGGATCGGTTTCCAGAACTTCGTTCATGCTTTCCGCAAGGATCCGGATTTCTCCAAGAATCTGGTTGATGCGTTCGTGAACATGGGCAAGACCGTGCCGATTATCGTGTTCATGAGCTTTTTCTGTGCGATCCTCATCAACCAGAAATTCCCCGGCCGCAGCATCGCGCGGGTGATTTTCTTTCTGCCGATCATTTATGCGTCGAGTGCCATGCTCAAGGTGGACTCCGGCGACGTGATGCAGCAGGCGATGCAGAGCTCGTCCTACAAGAGCATCGAGGCCTCGCAGGGGTTCCTGCAGTCCTTTCAGCTCGCGGAATTCATCCAGCAGTTTGGGCTGCCGGAGGAGTTTGTCGGCTTCCTCACCTCGATAGTCGATCAGGTTTTCCAGATCGTCTCACTGTCCGGGGTGCAGATCCTGATCATGCTTGCGGCTTTGCAGTCCATTTCGCCGTCGCTGTATGAGGCGGCCTACGTGGAAGGGGCCGGCGGCTGGGAAAAATTCTGGCTGATCACCTTCCCGATGGCGAGTTCTTCGCTGCTGCTGTGTCTGATTTATTCCATCATCGATTCCTTCATCGCCTACAACAATCCCATCGTGGTACAGACGCAGAATCTCATGAACAATATGACGTACGACGTATCGGCGGCGATGTCGTGGGTGTATTTCGCCCTGATTGCGGTGGTTCTCGGCCTGGTGGCCCTGATCGGCTCACGGCTGGTGTTCACCTATGATAAGCAGCGGTAAGGAGGTGCGGCTTTATGAAATTTACCAATACCCTGCGGCGCAGCGTGCATGACGCGGATGAAAGACAGCGCGTCTACCGCCTGGCGGCAAGCAAAAGCCGCGCCTTCACCTGGAAGCTGATCCGCATGCTGCTGGTCATCGGCATTTCTTTTATCATCGTCTATCCGCTGATCGTCAAGTTCAGCGTCTCCATCATGAGCCGCTCGGATATGAACGATGTGGCGGTGCGCTGGATCGCGAAAAATCCCACCCTCGACAACTTCGTCTTTTCCTTTAACGCCATGAAATACCCGACGGCGCTGGCCAATACGGTGTTCGTCAGTGTGGTATGCACGCTTTTGCAGATGTTTTCCTGCTGCCTGGCCGCGTATGCGTTTGTCAAGCTGAAGTTTCCCGGATCCAAGCTGCTGTTTGTCCTCGCGGTGTTCACTCTTGTGGTGCCGCCGCAGACCTACATGATGGGCATGTACGCCCAGACGCGTTTTTTCAACCCCTTCGGGCTGGTCGAGATGCTCACCGGCAAGGTCGGCCTGATCAACACCTACTGGCCGATCTTCATCCGCTCGCTGTGCGGGGTGGGGGTGCGCAACGGTCTGTACATCTATCTGATGACCCAGTTCTTCCGCAACATGCCCACTGAACTGGAGGAAGCGGCACATGTGGACGGCGCTTCGCCGTTCAAGACCTTTTACCGCATCATGCTGCCTAACGCGGTGCCGATTCTGGTCACTATTGCGGTGTTCTCCTTCGTGTGGCAGTGGAACGACGAATTCTATGCCGCCATCCTTACCCCCGACTTTGATTTCATCTCCCGCAATCTTTACCGGATTGACAATATGATCACCGTGATTACCGGTGCTTATGTCAACGATCCCGCCTATACCTCCATCCTCAAGAACGCGGCATCCCTGCTGGCTGTGGCCCCGCTGATGCTGGTGTTTGTGGGCGCACAGAAGTTCTTTGTGGAAAATTTTGAACGTTCAGGCATTGTGGGCTGAACCGGAAGAACGGTAGACACAGGCCGGAAAGGCAGTCAAATTTATGTTTAAGAAAGGTCTTGCAGCTATGGTTACGACAGCGGCGGTTCTGGGCATGGGGTTTTCCGCCATGCCCGCGGGCGCGCTCAGCGCGATGGCGCCCTATGAGGCGTGGGTTTCTCCGGATTCTTTTTACAGTGGTGCGATGCTCGAACTCAAGCGGGACGGCGATGTCTCCTCCTGGATTACCAGCGAGCTTTCCACCATGAAAAACGAGTACAACATCAACACGGTCAACCTGTATGGGCTGGAAAGCTTCCGGCATACCGAAAAGCTGTTTGACGAGCTCAAAAGGCTCGGCATGCAGGCGGTGGTGCGCATTGAGGCGTACAGCCAGGATTTTGCCTTCCGTGAGGCGGATCTGCCGTATATTATCAACATATACGACGATCTGCTGGATCTGGTCTGCCGGCCCGAGCACCGGGAACAGGTGGCATACTTTTCGCTGAACATGCCGGTCGACGATCCCCGGGTGCAGCAGAATACCGGCGGGCTGAATTCCTCTGTGTTTATATCCAGTCAGGTGACCTATGCCGAGGCGTTTGTTAAGCGCATGCGGGAGGAAACCGCCAAGCGCGGTTTCAACGATGCCCAGATGTACCTGAGCATTTTCTATGGCTGGGACAACAGCTTCAAGATCCCGTCCTATGCCTCTGCGGGCGCGGACGGCTATTTCATGAACAACTACACCTACCCCAAGAACGACAATGCCATCCCGGACGAAACTGCGTCCGACGCCGATCTGATCAACCGTGCGCGGCTGTCCATTTCGGTGAGCAAATTCCTCAAGGATTATCCGGATAAGCCGCTGGTGGTGGAATTCGGCTTCCATACACTGGAATACAACGGCGGCAAAAAGCCCAACCAGACCGCCGGACTGGTGGCCAACCGGGCGGCAAAAGCCCGCGCTATCAAGGCGACGCTCGATTATTACCGCGAGGCGGTACCGAATTTCCGCGGGGCGCTGTATTTCGGATACAACCTGTATAAGGAGGAGGGTAATCCGCCGGCGGTGATGGACTGGACCCTCAACTACCCGGACGGGGACGACTGGGCCACAACGACGAATCCGCCGGCCGCGACGGACGGACCTACCGGCGGTCGGCCAACGGACAGCCAGACCACCGGCGGGGACGGTACCACCTCCCCGGCCGACGGCAGCGCACCGGCGACTGAGCCGGAAGTGCCCGGAAGTGAAAACAGCAGCACCTCCGCCTCCGGAACGGATGCGGTCACCTCGGCAGGGGCGTCGTCGGATCCGGACGAAAGCAGTGAGGCAAAACAGGCCTCCGGCATGCCGCTGGCAACCAAAATCGCGCTGGGTGTGCTCGGCGGGCTGACAGCGGTGCTTGGCGGGCTGACAGCGTTTTGGCTGGTGCTGCGTCACAAGGCCAAGGCGGCGGGATGACCGGACAGCGGAAAAGCGCAGATTCCGAGTGAACCCAAACCGGCATATGCGAAGAAAGGAATGGTTTTTAGGATGATGAGGAAACGTCTGCTGGCAGGCGGACTGGCGGTGCTGATGAGCGCCCTTCTGCTGGTTCCCGGCCTAGGTGTGTCCGCGGCAGCGGAACAGCCGGTCAACGCGATGGCTCCGTATGAAACTTTTGTGGATCCGGACACCTTTTTCAGCGGCGCCGTGCTGGATCTGAAAAAGGAAGGCGATGTTCACGCCTGGATCACCCGCGAGCTCGAAAACATGAAATACGGCTACAATATCAACACCCTCAACATTTACGGCTTGGAAGGGTTTGACAGCGGGGACAGCAACGAAAACAAGGATTTCCTGTTTGAAGAGCTGGCCCGGCTGGGCATGAAGGTAGTGGTGCGCATCGAGGCGTACAGCGATACCTTTGCGTTCCAGGTTTCTGATCTCGATTATGTTTTCAATACCTATCAGAAACTCATCGAATATGTCTGCGGGGACGGCAAGCGTCAGCAGGTGGCGTATTTTGCGCTGAACATGCCGGTCGATGACCCGCAGGTTCAGCAGAAGCTGGAAGGCGGCATCAATGGCGAGCAGTCGAAGCAGCGGCAGGTGGAATACGCCGAGGCGTTTGTCAAACGGATGCGCGAAACCACTGCGTCCTACGGCTTTACCGACGCGCAGCTGTACCTGAGCGTTTTCTATGGCTGGGACAACAGCTTCAAGACTCCGTCCTATGTCTCCTCCGGTGCGGACGGCTATTTCATGAACAACTATTCCTATCCGCTCAACAGCACCAAGCTGCCGGAGGCTTCGGCTCCGGGCGAAGAGCTGATCAACGCCAACCGACTGGCCATCTCGATGAACACCTATCTCAGCCAGTATCCGGGAAAACCGTTGGTGATTGAAAGCGGTTTCCACACTCTCGAGTACAACAACGGCGTTGTGCCCAACCAGACTGCCGGTTTAGTGAAGGATAAGGAAGCCAAGATCAAGGCGATCAAGGCCACCCTCGACTTCTATGAGCAGTTCGACGAGTTCCGTGGATGGCTGTATTTCGGGTATAACCTGTATAAAGAGGAGGGCAGCCCTGCTGCGGTGATGGACTGGAGTCTGATGTATCCGCTGGAAGGGCAGGCACAGGCCGAAACCGGTTACCGTGTTGGCAATGCCGCAGCGGTCGCGGATGAGGCGGCTTCTGACCGGACGGCGGTGGAACTCAAGGCTGCCGGCGACGGCATCGCGTTTTACGAATGCGCGGCGCTCAACCAGATCGGCCTGACCTACAGGGCGGATGCAGACGCGGTGGTGGGGTTATATATTAACGACGAGAAAAAGCAGGAAATCACGCTGCCCGCGTCGTCCGGCTACACCACTGTATTCGTCTCGCAGACGGTGGTAAAAGGGGCTAATCTGCGCCTTCAGCTGGAAACCGGTGCGGTGACGCTGGATATGATCGGTGCATATCCGCAGCTGGAAACCGAAAACGGCGTGCTGGCCGGCAGGGCGGAAGTGGTCACCGATGAGGCCGCTTCCAACGGCCAGGCAGTGGCCGGGCTGACCGGCGAAGAAGATACTATTACCATGCAGGGCATCCGTGGCGGCGCCCGTATCAAGGTGCATTACCGGGCGGATGCGGACAGCCGGATCCGCTTGACGATCAACGGGAAAAACAGTGTCGAGCTGGATCTGAAGGCCACCAATACGTATACCGACATGAGCGCCACCCTCAACGTGCCGACCGGCTCCACGCTGGTTATTCAGGGAATCGGCGGCGACGGGGTTTACATCGACTATGTGGGCCTCAGCGGCGTGCCGGATCCCGAGGAATCCGTGCCGGCCGAGGATGACTCCACGGCGGATGGTGATCAGAACAGTATGATGCCGGTGATTATCGTGCTGATCTGCCTCGGCGTATTTCTGGCAGGCGTGGTCGTGGTGACGCTGGTCATTCTCAAGAAAAAATAACCGGTTTGTCCGAGGAGGAAAAACGATATGCAGTATGGATTACAGATGTACACCCTGCGGCAGCTGACCGATAAGCACATGGCACAGACGCTTGAACAGGTCGCGCAGATGGGGTATACGGGCGTGGAACTGGCCGGGTTCGGTGATCTTACGCCGGACGAAATGGTGCAGGCGGTGCGCCGCAACGGCCTGACGGTGATCAGCGCGCACGTCGGCTACCAGGATTTACAGGCCGACGCGGAAAAATGGATCCGCATTGCCGGAGAGCTCGGCATGACGAGGATTACCCTGCCGTGGATGGATCCGGAACGGCTGAGCGCCGACAATATCGAGGCGACCGCCGATATGATCAACGGGATCCAGAAGACGCTGGCTGCATCCGGCATTGAGCTGTCCTACCACAACCATGATTTTGAGTTCGTGGATGACCGCTATGCGCGGCTGATGGCGCTCTGCCCGGCGCTGAAGTTTGAGTTGGACACCTACTGGGTGAAATTTGCCGGATACGATCCCGCGGCGCTGATGGCGCAGTATGCCGACCGGATCGTGCTTGTGCACCTGAAGGACATGCTCGACAAGGATCCGGTGACCCATGAGGATCCGAATCCCACCCTGATGACCGGTACGGTGGATGTCATGAGCATCGTCCGGCAGGGCGACAAAATGGGCATTCCGTGGGGCATCGTCGAAATGGATCAGCCGATTGGCGATCCGCTCGAAGCGGTACGGATGAGTCTGGAGAATCTCCGGAGGGCGGCGGAATAACCGAATAATGCACGGGGGTGGGTAGAGATGCCTGCCCCCGTTTTTTATTGCAGCTGCGTCTGCAGGAGATATTCCTCCACATACCGTGAGGCAACCGCGCCATCCGCAGCTGCGGTAACGATCTGGCGCAGCGGCTTTGTCCGCACGTCGCCGACCGCGAATACTCCCGGTATGCCGGTGCGGGTGGTTTCGTCCGCGCACAGGCAGCCGGCGTCATCGACGGCGAGCTGGCTGCGGAACAGGGCGGTATCCGGTATCCGGCCAATGGCGACAAATACGCCGTCGCACGCCAGCGCGCGGCGGTCGCCGGTATGCACATCCTCGAGCCGGACACCGGTTACCCGCTGATCGTGCAGGATTTCCGTGATGCGGCAGTTCCACAAAAACTCCACGGCACTGTCCTGGAGCGCACGGCGGTATACCGCCGCGGCGCGCAGGTTGTCCCGACGGTGAACAAGATACACCTTGCGGCACAGTCTGGCCAGATAAAGCGCATCCTCGGCTGCGCTGTTGCCGCCGCCGGCGACCACCACCGTTTTATCCTTATACAGCATACCGTCGCAGGCTGCGCAATACGATACGCCGTGCCCGCGCAGGCTGGTTTCCTCCGGCAGCCCGAGTTCCCGCGGATAGGCGCCGGTGGCGGCAATCACCGTTTGGGCAAGGATATCCCCGTCGGCTGTGGTGAGACGCTTGGGCTGCCCGTACAGGTCCACAGAGACAACCTCGGCAAAACGGGTTTGCGCACCGAAACGTTCGGCGCTTTTGCGCATGCGTTCCCCGAGCGTAAAGCCGTCGATGCCCTCGTCAAATCCCGGATAATTGTCCACCTGCCCGGTGGAGGCCATCTGTCCGCCGGGCGTCATCTTTTCCAGCACCAGCACCGACAAACCGCTGCGCGCGCAGTATAACGCTGCGGTGTAGCCGGCAGGCCCTCCGCCGATAATGACGGTATCATAAAGGTTCTCGTTCATGGCTGTCCGCCTTTCTGCATACGAAACACAGTTTTTTTGCCGGCGGCCGTACCGCGCAGAGCAGCGGCAGCCGGTCGGCTCTGCCGTTAGCTTGTCCGCCGCCGGCAGGATTATAACAGTAAGCGTTTTTCGCATGGGGAGAGCCGAGCCGGCTGTGCCGCCGCTGCATTTCGATCACGCCGGCGGTCTTGACGGGTGCCGGCGGATACCGTATAATCGAAACAGAAGATGTTTCCGGCAGTCGGGGCAGATAAAGGAGGGAATCCCATGAATATCGCGGCACATGCCGTCGGCACGACGGCCGGCGGAGCGGAACCTCCGGTGCTGATGTATACCGGACATGTCAACTGCCGCAGTGGGGATTATTTTATTCGCGCCCACAGCCACGGGCTGTTCACCGAGCTGGTGCTGATGACCGGTGGGTATGCGTCGTTCACCATTGACGGGGTTTCCTATACCGTCAAAACCGGTGACCTGATCCTGTTCGCACGGGGGGTCGAACACGAGGAGCTGTATCCGCAGCATGCCGGCGGGGAGACGTATTACTGTGCGGCGCTGCGGCTGTTCGCACCGGAAATAGAAGCGCGTGCCATCGAACGGATCCGGCAGCAGCCGGTGTTCCATACCGGCGCGCTGTACGACCGTATGGTGACGCTGATGGAGGGTATATACAGCGAATGCCGCGATGCACAGGACGGCACCGCACTGGTGTGCGAGGGCTATTTGCGGGTGATTTCGGTTTATCTCCTGCGCCTGCTCGGGCTGGCGGAAGCCGGGGGCAAGGAAAAGTCGGCATCCCCGATTATCCGCGAGGTTAAATCTTACATCGACGCCCACTTTACCGAGTCGCTGCAGCTTAAGGATATTGCAGGCGCTCACTATATCAGCCGCTTCTATCTCTCTCATATTTTCAAGGAAGAAACCGGCTACTCCCCGATCCATTACCTGATCGGCCGGCGGATTGAGGAGGCCAAGCGGCTGCTGGCGGACACCAAAATGTCGATACAGGATATCGCGCTGTATGTGGGCTATGATAATCCTTCCCACTTCAACAGTCTGTTCAAGCGTACAACCGGCATGTCGGCCGCCGCCTACCGGCGCTGGCTGCGTGAAAAGGAAAACCATATCGAAACACAGAAAAAAGCGGATTAAAAACGGCGGCGGCTCAGACGTGATGATCTTTTTTCGGGCTGCCGCATAGACATGCCGCGGAAAATAAAAAGCGGAAGGCACGTTTGTCCCACTAGGGCAAGCGTGCCTTCCGCTTTTTGCTGTCCGGACTGCACAGAAAAAATTAAGGCAAAATCCTTGCCTGTTTCCCGCAACAATCGGGCTGCTTTTTTGCCGGGTTTATGGTATTTATGAGTCAGCGGTGCAAAAACCGCGCGCGTCTGCGCGACTGTGCCAGACAAATACAAAGGCACCGGCTTTCTGCCCGGCTTTAGCCGTGATGCAGGGCAGAATTGTGTGGGCCAAAAGGAGAAATGCAGCATGAACACACAAGAATTGAAGGCGTATCTGCAGCAAAACGGCGGTATCCTGCGGCTGCTGCCGGTTTTCGTGCCGCGGCGGTTCGGGACCGCCGGCCGCCGGCTGCGGCTGCATCCGGACGACTATTTTGCACTGGGCACCGAGCGCGGCTCGATCAAGGAAAGATGGTTCTCGTCCATCATCTGCTGCATGAACGGGCCGAAGGCAGCACCCGACGAAGGGATGAGCTACGTTCCGACCGAAGACGGCAAGGTGGCGCTCAAGGATTTTGTGGAACAGCTGGGGGCCGACCTGCTTGGCGAGGCGATGATGGAGCGTTACGGTACCTGGCCGATGTATTCCAAATTTTTCGATTATGAAGGGCCGCTGTTCCATCATCTGCATCTGGGGTTTGAGGACGCCGCCCGGGTCGGCCGCATCGGCAAGCCTGAGGCCTATTACTATCCGCCGCAGCTCAACAACTATGCGGGTACGTCGCCGTACACCTACTTCGGGTTTTCACCGGAGGTGACCAAGGATGAGGTGAAAGAACGGCTGGCCGGCTATACCGCCGGGGATACCCGTATCACCGAGCTGTCCCGTGCCTACCGCATCCAGCTGGGAACCGGCTGGTACACCGCACCGGGTGTCGTGCATGCGCCGGGCTCCTACCTGACCTATGAACCGCAGTGGAACAGCGATGTCAATTCGGTGTATGAAAACGTTGTGGAAAACGAGATTTATCCGTATGAGATGCTGGTGGAGAACTGCCCGCCCGACAAGCAGCAGGATCTCGATTATGTCATCAGCCTGATGGATTGGGAGAAAAACGTGGATCCGGATTACCGCAAACATTTCTTCCGCCCGCCGGTCGTCTGTACGCAGGATGACGCCCACTGCGAAAAGTGGATTGCTTACGGAAACCCGTATATTGCGGCCAAGGAGCTGACCGTTTATCCGGGGGAGCAGGCGGTGATCCGGGACGACACGCCATACGGCTGCATCCTCACACAGGGACAGGGTACCGTCAACGGCCTTCAGGCCGAGGCAGCCTGCATGCTGCGGTACGGCCAGGCGAGCGCGGACGAGTTCTTTGTGTCCTATGATGCGGCGTCAAAGGGTGTCGTGGTGAAAAACACCAGCCTGTGCGAGCCGCTCGTCATGCTTAAGCATTTCCCGTGGTATCCTGCCGTTCCCGCGGCGGAGGCGGAAGGATGAACACGTGCATTCTGGGACTTTATGAAAAGGCTCAGCCGGACGCCATCGTTCTTGAGGAAAAACTGGACAATGCCGCGCGGGCGGGATTCGACAGCTTCGAGTTGAGCGTGGATGAAAGCGACCAAAGGCTCGCCCGGCTCGCATGGGGCTCGGCGCAGACCGAGGCGCTGCGGCAGGCTGCCCGGCGTGCGGGCATCCCGGTGGGCACCCTGTGTCTGAGCGGGCACCGCCGGTATCCGCTCGGTTCGGCTGATCCTGAAACCGTGCGCAGGGGGATGGACATCCTGCAGCGGGCAATCGCCCTCGCCGGTGAGCTTGGGGTGCGGCTGATCCAACTGGCGGGCTACGATGTATATTATGAGCCTTCCACCCCCGATACCGTTAAACGGTTCACGGATAACCTGCTGCGCGGCGTGGAATGGGCGGCCGGTGCAGGGGTGATGCTCGGCTTTGAAACGATGGAGTGCGTTTCGCCGGCCGGCGAGCCGATCCTCGATACCGTCAGCAAGGCAATGCATTTTGTCCGGTTGGCGGATTCCCCCTGGCTGCAGGTTTATCCCGATACCGGCAATGTCTGCAACGCCTGCGGCGGAGATGCCGCTGCGGTGCTGGCCGACATGTTCTGCGGCCGCGGCCACATTGCTGCCGTCCACCTCAAGGAGACAGTGCACGGTGTTTTCCGGGACCTGTTTCCGGGGGAAGGCCGGGTGGATTTTCCGGCGGTTATCGACGGGCTGAAGGCCCAGGGAGTGCGGCGGTTTACCGCGGAGTGCTGGTATCGCAGCGGCGACGACTGGAAGGCGCGGCTGAAGGCCGTGCACGCATATTACCGACCGATGCTGGAGGTGCAAAAGGCATGAAACGGTATTTCATTGGGGTCGATAACGGCGGTACCATGACCAAAGCGGCGGTATTTGATGCCGCCGGCCGGCAGCTGGCCAGCGCGGGAGAGAATACGCCGCAGACCTGCCCGCAGCCGGGCTGGTGCGACCGGGATATGGAAGAATTGTGGATGGCGGCGGCGCGCTGCATCCGGAAGGCGTTGGCTGCCGCCGGCATTTCTCCGGCGGAAATTGCAGGGGTCGGCTGTACTGGCCACGGCAAGGGGCTGTATTTATGGGGGCGTGACGGTCGTCCCGCTGCGCCGGGGGTCGCGTCCACCGACCACCGTGCCGCTGCGGTGGCCGCACACTGGCAGACGGACGGTACCGCTGAAAAGGCGCGGGCGTACACAATGCAGCGGGTGCTGGATTGTCAACCGGCTGCCCTGCTGCGGTGGTTCCGGGACAACCGACCGGCGGTGTATGAAAACATCCGTTGGGTTTTTGAGGCCAAGGATTACCTGCGGTTCCGGCTGACCGGGGAGGCGTTTGCCGAATATACCGATTCCTCAGGCACCAGCCTGCTCAACCTGCATACGCGGCAGTTTGACCGCGAGCTGCTGCGGCTTTACGGCATACCAGAAGTATGGGAGGCGCTGCCGCCGCTGCGGGCGTCGGCCGATATGTGCGGACGGGTGACTGCCGAGGCGGCAGCGCTCACCGGAATCCCGGCGGGCACGCCGGTATGCGGTGGTATGTTTGATATCGACGCATGCGCGATTGCGATGGATGTTTCCGCCGAGGACCGGCTGTGTGCCATTACCGGTACCTGGAGCATCAACGAGTACATTTCCCGCACGCCGGTTCCATCCGATGGCACCACCCTCAATTCGCTGTTCTGCCTGCCGGAATATTACCTCATTGAGGAAAGCAGCCCTACATCGGCCGGCAACCTAAGCTGGGCGGTCAAGCACTTTATGGGGGAGGCGCAGTGGGCGGCGCTGCAGCGTGGGGAGTCCCTGTATCCGCTGGCCGACCGGCTGGTGGAGGCCTGCGATCCGGCCGGTAGCCGTGCCATTTTTCTCCCCTTCCTTTACGGCAGCAACGAGGACGGCGTGGAACAGGCAGTGCTGGCCGGGCTGAGTCAGGCTGATGACACGGCGGACCTGCTGCGGGCGGTGTTTGAAGGAGTGGTGTATTCCCACCGCACCCACATTGACCGTCTGCGGGTACACAATCCGCGGCTGGACCGCCTGCGCCTGGCCGGCGGCGCCGCGCGTTCTGCGGTATGGGTGCAGATGTTTGCCGACGTGTTCGCCATGCCGGTGGAGGTAATCGGTGCCGAAGAGCTGGGCGCTAAAGGGGCGGCAATAGCAGCGGCGGTTGCCGCTGGCGTGTACGCCGATTTCCGCGAGGCGGCTGGTGCGATGGTGAGCATCGCGGCGGCAGTGGAGCCGAATCCAGCACGCACGGCGGTGTATGCGGAAAAATATGCACGCTACCGCCGGCTGGCGGAGGCGTTGGGCAGCATCGGATAAGATGAAAAAGCAAAGCGGCGGGATTTTCCCGCCGCTTTGCCGTCGCTTGAGGAAAACGTGTGTTGCGAACGCTCACCGTGGCAGACAAGAGGCTTGCACCTGCGGTTAAGCTGTTCAATAAAAAAGCGGTCGGCAATTCATTACGAATTGCCGACCGCAGGTCTTGTAAAGGTGAGACAAAAATGAATCTCCAGCGCCGCAAGGCGCAAACCCGCAAAAAGTTGGTAGCGACAGCGAACCGTTACGATGGGCGAGGCGGCTTTACAAGCCACTGCAACCGAACAGGTGAGCCGAGCGTGACTTTTTGCGGAAAGGAGGAGCAGGGCGTGAGTGCGCTCTGATTTCTGTAAAAAAATCGGAGCAAGCGATACAAAGCTTGCTCCGACGTGGTGCCGGTGGCCGGACTCGAACCGGCACGCCATCGCTGGCGGTGGATTTTGAGTTTTATCCCTAAGTCTGAACTCACAGGCATTTAACGCCGGTGTGAGGTCAACGAGAGACACCGCAAACAACGTACCAGTACAAAAAATTCAAGAGCATAATGGAAAAAAGTCTGATGCGTCTGCTTTTGTCCGCTTTTTTACTTTTTGACGAGAATGGGGGAAAATGGGGGGACATCGGAGGGACATTCCCATATAGAAAGCCAAAACATCAGACGTACTTGATTTTACACTATAGTGTATTTCCCTGCCATTGACAAGAAATACAACGTGGAGGTACACTATGCGAACACGAGCGCATTATGAAAAATTATATTCCGCCTATCCCGATGTTGTTACGCTCCCGGATTTTTGCAAAATGCTGGGAGGGATTGGCGATTCTACCGCAAGAAAACTTATGCGAGAAAAACGAGTACAGCACTTCTACATAAACACCACATATCTTATTCCCAAAGTGAGTGTGATTGAATATGTGCTGAGCGACCACTATGCTGAATACAGTAAGTGTCTATCGGTACGAGTATAAAAGAAAAAGGCCGTTTACAAGAAGCAAGCGGCCTTTTTCATATGCATTACATAGCCGCTCACCGTTGTGTGGGCGGCTAAATTTATGAAAGGAGGGAAAACCATGGTAAATGGCAAAGTGATCGCCGTAGCCAACCAAAAGGGTGGCGTAGGTAAAAGCACCAGCGTGTACAATATCGGCGCCGGCCTGGCCTTGCAGGGCAAAAAAGTCCTGCTCATGGATGTTGACCCGCAGGCGGACTTAACCAAAATGCTCGGACAGCGCAAGCCCCATG
>ERZ1673747.176-NODE-176-length-111059-cov-35.929435_pt1 | contig 111059 bp, 100 predicted proteins | sample MGYA00580220_ERZ1673747 | MGnify/ENA primary metagenome ERZ1673747 (study PRJEB41218, sample SAMN15661769) | gut metagenome | host: Homo sapiens | place: Canada: London | collected 2015-08-20/2019-03-30 | study: EMG produced TPA metagenomics assembly of...
CTCGTCCCGACAGCGCTTCTTCCTGAGGAACCGCACCGCGGTTCCTCATTCCCACAAGAATCTACGCTGAATCGGAAGAAGGGCGGTGCCGCACCAGCGGCAGGAGGGACCTCGTCCCGACAGCGCTTCTTCCTGAGGAACCGCACCGCGGTTCCTCATTCCCACTCAATTGTGGCCGGCGGCTTGCTGGTGATGTCGTACACGACGCGGTTTACCCCGCTGACCTCATTGATGATCCGGCTGGATGCCGCCGCCAGCAGTTCCAGCGGCAGACGTGCCCAATCGGCGGTCATGAAATCGGTGGTGGACACCGCCCGCAGCGCCACGGTATAGTCATAGGTACGCGAATCGCCCATCACGCCGACCGAACGCATGTCGGTGATCACCGCAAAATACTGGTTGACATCCCGTTCCAAACCGGCTTTCACAATTTCCTCCCGGAAAATGGCGTCCGCCTCCCGCAGAATCGCGAGACGCTCCTTTGTAACCGCGCCGATACACCGCACCGCAAGACCAGGACCGGGGAAGGGCTGCCGCCACACCATCTCATACGGCAGGCCAAGCTCCAGCCCCGCCTGGCGCACTTCATCCTTGAACAGGTCGCGCAGTGGCTCACACAATTTCAGGTTCATTCTTTCCGGCAGGCCGCCGACATTGTGATGGGATTTGATAACCGCCGCCTTATCACTGCCGCTTTCGATCACGTCCGGATAAATGGTACCCTGCACCAGGAAACCCACGTCGCCGACCTTGCGGGCTTCTTCCTCAAATACCCGGATAAACTCCTCGCCGATGATCTTGCGCTTGCGCTCAGGGTCGGCTACCCCGGCGAGCTTCTCCAGAAAACGATCAGCAGCATCCACCCGGATAAACCGGATATCGTAATGGCCGCGGAACATCGCCTCGACCATATCCCCCTCGTCCTTGCGCAGCAGGCCGTGATCGACAAAAATACAGGTCAGCTGCCGGCCGACCGCCTTGGCCACCATCACGGCGGCGACCGAACTGTCCACGCCGCCCGACAGACCGCACAGCACGTTTTTATCCCCAATTTGTGCCCGGATCTTCTGCACCGCTTCCTCGACAAAGGAAGACATCTTCCAGTCGCCGGAACATCCACACACGCGGAATAGGAAATTATGCAGCATCTGCGCGCCGTTGACGGTGTGCATCACTTCCGGATGAAACTGCACCGCATACAGCTTTTTTTCGGCGTTTTCCATCGCCGCGCAGGGGCAGGACGGCGTATAGCCAACAATGCGAAAACCCTCCGGCAGCGACGCAATATAGTCCGTATGGCTCATCCAGCAGGTCTGTTCCTTCTGCATCCCCTTGAACAGCAGGCTGGAGGGCTCCACCGTCACGGCGGTCGAGCCGTATTCCCGTCCGGCGCTCTCCACCTTTCCGCCCGACAGCCACGCCATCAGCTGCGCGCCGTAGCAGATGCCGAGCACGGGCACACCCAGCGTCAGAATTTCTGCCGGACAGCGCGGGGAATCGTCGGCGTACACACTGTTGGGGCCGCCGGTGAAGATGATTCCTTTATAGCCGGCGGTGCGGATTTCCTCCACCGGCGTTTTATACGATTTGACCACCGAATAAACGCCGGCCTCACGGACGCGGCGGGCGATCAGCTGATTATACTGGCCGCCAAAATCCAATACCAGAACGGTCTCGTTTGCCATTGTGCCACTCCCTGTCCTTTCGATAAAGGCAGGCTGCCGCGGCCCCGGAATGACGAGGCTGCGGCAGCTTTTTACTTTGTTTTCCGCATGATCAATTCATCGCGTCCCGGACCGTTGGACACCATCGTGACCGGCACACCCAGCTGTTCCTCGATAAACTCCACGTATTTCCGGCAATTTTCCGGCAGATCGGCATAATTCTTAATGCCGCGCACGTCGGCTTTCCAGCCGGGCAGCACCTTGAGCACCGGCTTCGCCCGTTCCAGCAGGCGGGTGGTCGGGAACCGGTCGGTTACCTTGCCGTCGATCTCATACCCTACGCACACCGGAATCTCATCCAGATAACCGAGTGCATCCACCACCGTCAGTGCCACCTGAGTCGCGCCCTGTGCCTGCACACCGTACCGACTGGCCACGCAGTCGAACCAGCCCATCCGGCGCGGACGGCCGGTGGTGGCGCCGAATTCGCCGGCATCCCCGCCGCGCATGCGCATCTGCTGCGCCTCGTCGCCGAAAATTTCGCTGACAAATGCGCCGGCGCCAACCGCGCTTGAATACGCCTTGACCACTACCACGATATCCTGAATCGCATACGGCGGCAGACCTGCCCCGATTGCGCCGTAGCCCGCGAGAGTGGAGGACGAGGTGACCATCGGATAAATGCCGTAGTCCGGATCCTTAAGCGAGCCGAGCTGCCCTTCAAGCAGGATGGTCTTCTCCGCGGCAAGCGCCTCGCGCAGGAAGTGGAAGGTGTCGCCCACATACGGCCTGACCGCATCCCGCTGCGCCATCAGACCGGCAAACACCTCGTCAACGTTCAGCGCCGGCTTATGATACAGCTCGGTGAGCATTACGTTTTTGACCTCAAGCACGCCCCTGAGCTTTTCATACGCATAGTCGTCGTCATACAGTTCATTGATCTCGAAGCCGATTTTGGCGTATTTATCCGAGTAAAACGGAGCGATGCCCGATTTGGTCGAACCGAAGGATTTTCCGCCGAGGCGTTCCTCCTCGTACTGGTCAAACAGCACATGATATGGCATAACCACCTGGGTGCGGTCGGAAATCATCAGGTGCGGATGCACGCCTTTTTCCGCCAGCGCCTTCACTTCGTTGAGAAATTTGCCGATATCCAGCGCCACGCCGTTGCCAATGATGTTGGTGGTGTGCTCATAAAATACTCCGCTGGGCAGCTGATGCAGCGCAAATTTGCCGTGATCGTTGATAATCGTATGACCGGCGTTACTGCCGCCCTGGAAACGGATGACCACATCTGAGTCCGCCGCCAGGACATCGGTTATTTTGCCCTTGCCCTCGTCACCCCAGTTGGCGCCGACGATCGCTCGTACCATTTGGTATACCCTCCCGCATTGTTTTGATCGGTTTTTTGCCCCTTGTCGGCAAAACTGTTATCAGTATACCGCATTTTCCGATATAAGTAAAATGAATCTTTCTTATAATTCATATGCAATATTTTTATTCTAATATCAGCTCCAGCAATGCGGCAGCGGCTTTGGAGGCCGGACGCCGGCTGCGGGCGACGCAGATCTGCCGGGGCGGGATATCCGGCTCGGTCGGAATGCGGAATACGGTGCCGTCAGCGATGGCCCTGCGGGCAAATGCCTCCACCACGCAGCCAACACCTAAGCTGCGTTCGGCGAACTGCACGATCAGATCGCTGGTGGCAAGCTCAAATTCCGGCGTGAGCCGTGCGCCGCAGCCAGCAAAAAAGGCATCGACATACCGGCGGGTGCTGGTGTTTTTTTCCAGGCAGATCACCGGCAGGTGTTCCAGCTCCGCAAGCGGCAGCGGCTTTCCCTCCAGAGTGGAAAACCGCCGGGATGCGATAAAAATATCCCGGATTTCCCCCACCGGGGTCAGAATGCAGTCGCCGCCGTCGGTAACCGGCTGGCTGACCACGCCGAAATCAATGGTACCTTCACCCAAAAACCGCAGCGTCTCCGGAGTCGGACCGTTGGTAACGCTGATCTTGATTTTCGGGTACAGCGTGTGAAAGCGTTCGAGGTAGGGGAGGAGGAAAAACTGCAGCGTCATGTCGCTGGCGCCCACACAGATTTCCCCGCTTTCCAGTCCCAGCTGCTCAGTTAGCTTTTTTTCTCCAAGTGCCAGCTGCTCAAGCGCAGCCGCGGCATAAGGGTACAGCGTTTCCCCTTCGCTGGTCAGCCGCACCCCGCGCGGGGTGCGGGCAAACAGCCGGCAGCCGAGCGCTTCCTCCAGCCGGGCGATGCTGTGGGATACGGCGGGCTGAGAGATATACAGCTCCTCCGCGGCCAGTGTAATGCTGTGCAGCCGGGCGGCACTGACAAACACGCGGTAAAGATCAAGACTGGCTTTCACGGCAATACCCCTTTCCCAAAAGGCCGCTTCCTCTCCGAGGAAGCGGCCTTTGCCTTACACGTTGATTTCCACCTCGAGGCCGAGAGAATCGCGGTATTCCTCGAGAACCGGCGCGATCTCTTCCCTGAGGAACTCCGCCGTCTGCTGCGGCGCACGGCCGACATAGCGGGACGGCTCAAGCACACTCTCGAGCTGCGCCAGGGTCACACCAAAGGCCGGATCGCCCGCAATACGTTCGAGCAGGTCGTTGACTCCGTCGCCCTGCTTAACCCGCCGGGCGGCTTCCATCGAATGCACACGGATGCGCTCATGCAGTTCCTGCCGGTCGCCGCCGCGCTTGACGCAGTCCATCATAATGTTTTCGGTGGCCATAAACGGCAGTTCCCGCCGCAGGTCGCGGTCGATCACGGCAGTATTGACCACCAGGCCGCCGGAGACGTTGATGACCAGTGACAGGATTGCATCCACCGCGAGGAAACCCTCCGCGACGCTGATGCGCTTGTTCGCGCTGTCGTCGAGGGTGCGCTCAAACCACTGGGTAGCGGCGGTAATTGCCGGATTGAGCGCGTCGGTGATCACATAGCGCGCAAGAGAGGCGATGCGCTCACTGCGCATTGGATTGCGCTTGTATGCCATCGCAGATGAGCCGATCTGATGCTTTTCAAACGGCTCCTCCACCTCCTTGAGATGCTGGAGCAGGCGGATATCGTTGGAGAATTTCGACGCGCTCTGTGCGATGCCGGACAGGGTGGCCAGATACATGGAATCGAGCTTGCGGGGATAGGTCTGTCCCGACACAGCAAAGCAGCCGCTGTATCCCATCTTTTCGGCGATGCGGCGGTCGAGCCGACGGCACTTCTCGTGATCGCCCTCGAACAGCTCCAGGAACGACGCCTGGGTGCCGGTGGTACCCTTGGAGCCGAGCAGCTTCGCCTGCGACAAGCGATAGCGCACTTCCTCAAGATCCATCAAAAATTCCTGAATCCACAGCGTCGCGCGTTTGCCGACGGTGGTCGGCTGGGCAGGCTGGAAATGGGTAAACGCAAGGGTGGGAAGATCCTTGTATTCGTCAGCAAACCGGCTGAGCTGTGCAATGGCGTTGACCAGCTTTTTCTCCACCAGCCGCATCGCATCGTTAAGAATAATCAGATCGGTATTGTCACCGACGTAGCAGCTTGTCGCCCCCAGATGGATGATGCCGCGGGCACCCGGACACTGCTGGCCGTAGGCATAGACGTGCGCCATCACATCGTGGCGGACTTTCTTTTCGCGCTGTGCGGCGACTTCATAGTTGATATCCTCCGCATGCGCCTTCAGCTCTGCGATCTGTTCGTCGGTGATGGGCAGGCCGAGCTCCTGTTCGGTTTCGGCAAGTGCAATCCACAGCTTCCGCCAGGTGCGGAACTTGTTGTCGGGGGAGAACAGGTACTGCATCTCGCGGCTGGCATAGCGTGAAGACAGGGGCGATTCATAATTATCCGGCATAGCTGACATCCTCCTGTGCCGTCCGGCTGGCTGTCCGGCGGCGGTTTTATCGCTTTATATTGTACATGCTTTTGCCTGGCGGCGCAAGAGGAAAAGGCCGCGATGCCGAAAGGCAGCAAAAAAAGGCCCTGTCTCACGCCTTTTATGCGCGAGACAGGGTTGTTATCCTCCGGTTCCGGCTCAGCCGAACCACCGATCGGACGTAATAAATCCATAATACTGTTCGGCGGCATCGCCCTGCAGATCACAGTGGCGCATACCCGGCACCTCTACATACGTTACATCGTGCGTTTTTTTGAGCCGTTCGACGAACCGGTCTGAGTGCTGCTGCTTATTCACCGCCGTATCGGCATCGCCGTGCACAATCAGATAGGGGATATCCGGCATAGTCTCCGCCTGATGCAATGGGGACGCGGTTTTGACCGCTTCCATAAAGTCGCCGGGATAGTGGGCAAACGCCGAATAGATGGTACGGGGCAGGTCCGGGCGCTCGGTATAATGATAAGGCAGATCGCATACCGGGCAGTTCGCCGCGCAGGCCGCCGGCGTGCGTTTGGCCCGTAGGGTATAGATCAGGCAACTCAGCCCGCCCATACTTCCGCCGCAGGCCACCACCGGAATATCGTCCGGCAGCGCATACTTCTCCCGCGCCGCCTCCACCATCTCGTCCACCATACGCACCGCTGTATCGTTCATCCAACTCCACGGATTGTCATACGGCAGCAGATACAAAAGCCCTTTTTCCGCGCACCGGCGCGCAAATGCCGAAGGCTCCTGCGGCATATCCTGGAAACCCAGGCCGTGGAAATCCACCACGATACCGCGGATCGGCCGGCTGCAGACATCGCCGCTACAGCCGGCAAACAGGGGTAGGGTCTGTGCGTTAATCGGTTTCATTGATTGCTCCTCCCTTTATTCCCCTTCGGCCGGCGCAGCCGCCTGTGCCGCCGCTTTCCGGGCTTCATTCGCTGCCCGGCGTTCCTTGGCGCGCCGGGCCTGGAAAAGCACATACACCCCGCTGGCCGCCGCCATCACCAGCATCACCATCTCTGCCGTCCACCGCCCCGCATACCGCACAGCAAGATTGCCTGCAAAGGTGAACAGCATATATGCACCGAATCCCACAAACACCGTCAGCGGACGGCGATGCACCACACCCTGATACAGCAGCAGGGCAACAAACAGATAAAATACTGTCAGGGAAATTCGCTCGACCACCCCGAGATATATCTCCGACACCGGTGTGCTCTGGAACACGTCGAGAACAGCCTGGGCATCGATATCCGGCCATTTTGCGGTCAACGCGTCCGCACCGCCATGCGCCACCAGCGCCAGACGCACATTGGTGATCTGGTTGAGGCCGACGATCAGCACCGTCTCGGCCATTCCATAGCCGAGTCCCACCGACATCACATCTTTGAATTTGCGGTTGTGCCGCAGCGCAAACGCACTGCCGAACAGCACACCGCCGCCAAGCAGTGCGGCAATAAGCGCATTGACTGCCATATACCAGAACGGCAGCGGAGTGGGCAAGCTTTCCCCGAATGCCTGCGCCGCAATCACGCCGGTCAGCGTCTGCTGCACCATCCACGCCGCCATAAAGCCAGCGGTGCCGGTGAGCAGGGGTCGAACGCTGATTTTCCGGCACAGTCCGAGAATCAGGAGCAGCACTGCCGGAACTACAGTAGTCATCACCAGCGCGACGATAAACGCCGCGACGATGGCATTGGATAGCATTTGTTTCCCTCCGTCCAGAATGGTTGTGTTTTCCATTATGCGCTGTACTGCAATCAGTGTCAAGTCTCATCTTGTTCATATTTTTCGGACTGCCGCACGAAGGCTTCTCCTGGGCGTGGATGTTTTCCCTTTAATAAAAAACCAAAGCCCGAAGCCAAAACTTCGGGCTTTGTGCTGTGTTATCCGTCAAACCGGCTTTCAATGATTTTCGGACTCGCCGGGGGAGAATAACGCCAGGAATCGATATGTCCTCCGGTAATAAAATACTGCGGCGGTACCGCTTCGCAGGGAGCGTCCTCCGCATCGATAATAATCAGCTTGAGTTTCATTTTTTCCGGAAGGATACTCTTTATGTACACACCGGCGGACTGGCCCACGCGGACCCCTTCCCGCGGTTCTGCCAGTCCGGCAAGGTTCGGGGTAAGCTCCACAAAAATGCCGTATTCCTCCACCGATCGCACCACACCGGCCACCGTTTCCCCCTGCGCAAACAGAGCGGCATTTTCCTCCCAGGTACCGAGCAGTTCACGGTGGGACAGGCAGATCCGTCCGTTCTCAAGTGAAGAAACTACCCCCAAAATATCCATCCCCGGCGCAAACCGATCGGAAGGGTGGGAAATCCGGCTGACCGAAATGCTGGCAATCGGCATCAGCGCGGGCAGACCACAGCCGATATCGCAGAAGGCGCCAAAGCTTTCCAGCCGGGTCACCTTGGCCGGGATGACATCCCCGCAGCGCAGCTGTCCGAGATATTCAAAACGGCACTTTTCCTGTGCATCCCGCCTCGACAGCACGGCCCGCCTGCGCCCGTCCGCCAGATTTTCAAAGCCCTGTACGGTGAAGCATACCGGCTTGCTCACCCGCGAGATCAGCGCGATATCCCGGGTGGTGCCCTCCAGTATCCCGATCGCCCCTTCATCGTGTGGAATGATCCCTTCCATGCAGGGCATATCCACATGCAGATTATGTTCCGCATCGCACAGCACCGCCCGCGCCTCAAGCACCTGCCCGGTCATCGCTGCTTCCGCGAGTCCTGCCGCTGAGCGTATCGCCGCCTGATTGTGGGGCGTATTCAGCAACGCCCCCTCCGCCACATACCGCATCATTACAACAGCATTCCTTTCCCTGTGCCCGAAAGCACATCATTTGTTTTCCTCAGCGCTGCTCACCGCTGCAAAGGATATATATGCGCCGGGATGTACGGCCATGCCTGCTTTTTTCCGCCAACGGGTTGCGGAAGATGGCGGGATATGGTATACTTTTTTCGTCGTTTGCTGTCGTTCGGCTATATATTTTTCTGTTTCTGAGATTAAAACAGAGAAATATACAGCCGATTTTTTATCGCGCGGATATTCCCGCGGAATATACTTTTTGGGAGGAAAGCCCCATGTCCACTGCGAAAGCCGCTGCATCGGAAAATCCGATGGGCACCCGACCGGTATTCCGGCTGCTGTTTTCCATGGCGGTGCCCCCGATTCTCTCGATGCTCATCCAGTCGATGTACAATATCGTGGACAGTATTTTTGTTGCCCGTGTCAGTCGGGACGCACTCACCGCCGTATCGCTGGCTTTTCCGCTGCAGAATCTGGTGTTGTCCGTCGCGGTGGGCATCGGCGTCGGCATCAGTGCGGTTATCTCCCAAAACCTCGGCGCCAAAAACACCCGCGCAGCGGACGCGGCGGCAGCAAACGGCCTGCTGTTAACCGCCATCCATGTAGTGCTGTTTATCCTGTTCGGCCTGCTGTTTGCGAAACCTTTCATCGGCCTTTTTGCCGACGATCCCGATATTTACGCAATGGGCTGTCAATACAGCATGATTGTCATCTGTTTTTCCTGCGGGAACCTCTTTCATATCTATTTTGAAAAGATGTTTCAAGCCACCGGCAACATGCTGGTGCCAATGGTGCTGATGCTCATCGGCGCGCTCACCAACATCGTTCTTGATCCGATTTTGATTTTTGGCCTGTTTGGTTTTCCGGAGATGGGGGTGGCAGGTGCCGCCGCCGCCACCGTGACCGCGCAGTTTGTCTCCTGCATTCTCTCGGTCCTCTGGTTTTTCCTCCGGTCCCAGCCGATTCACCTTTCCTTTCGCGGTTTTCGGCCGGACGGCGGGACAATCCGCAAAATCTATACTATCGGCATTCCCTCGAGCGTGATGATGGCGCTGCCGTCGGTGCTCGTCGGGCTTCTCAACGCGATTTTAACGCCGCTGTCCGAGGCCGCGGTGGCAATGTTCGGCGTGTATTTCAAGCTGCAGACTTTTGTTTATATGCCGGCGAATGGTTTGGTGCAGGGGATGCGTCCGCTGGTCAGCTACAATTACGGTGCGGGCCTGCATGCGCGCATGCACCGCGCCGTCCGGCTGAGCCTGCTGACTGCCGGCGTGATCATGACCGTGGGCACACTGCTGTTTCTTCTGCTGCCGGACACGCTGCTGCTGCTTTTTGATGCCGATGCGGAAATGCTCGCCATCGGCACACCTGCGCTGCGAATCATCTCTCTGGGCTTTATCGTCTCCGCCGTGGGTGTGGTTCTTTCGGGCACCTTTGAAGCCCTCGGGCGCGGCGGTCCATCGCTGGCTGTATCATTGCTCCGGCAGTTCCTGATCATTCCGCCGCTCGCGCTGCTGCTGTCGCGTTTCTGGGGACTGACTGGTATCTGGATCACCTTTCCGATCGCGGAAATTCTTGCTGCTGCCGCCGCGATTTTTCTCTATCACCGGCTCACGCGGCAGCTTTCAGAAGAGATTTCCTCTTGACGGCGGACAGAGAATAGGGAATAATAAAAAGAGAACTTTTCGGAAAGGACCGCTGCACATGATTATTTCTCATCGGAGCAGAGGAGGGGCGCTGCTTCTTACTTTGCTTCTTCTCCTGACCATGGTCGGCTGTATCGCGCAGGAACCCGTATCCTCTGTTCCCGGGGAATCCACTACGTCGACAAGCACAACCGATTCCCCCACCTCCGTCGGCACACAGCAGCAAACTGACTCTGCTGCGACCACAACTACCACTACAAATGCCGGAACAACTGCACAAACCACAACGACGGACAAGCCTACAGACCCCTCTTCTGATCCGGCTACCACAACTACATCCCTTCCGGCCACCACTACAAAGCCGGCGCCTGCCGGCAATGCTGCTGCCATCCTCGCCCGGATGTCTCTGGAGGAAAAGGTGGGACAGATGTTTATGCCCCATCTTCCGGACAGCTTTTCCGCCGCCGACATTCAGAAATACGCCCCCGCCGGCTATGTTCTGTATGCAAAGGATTTCAGCGGCAAAACCAAAGCAGAGGTTCAGCAGATGATTGCCCGTTATCAGCAGGCATCAAAAATCCCGCTACTGATTTCTGCGGATGAGGAAGGCGGTTCGGTCGTGCGCATCAGCAGCAACCCGGCTCTGCGTGCCACGCCGTTTTTGTCTCCTCAGAATGTGTATCAAAACAGCGGCCTGACCGGGCTTATTCAAGATACACAGGAAAAATCGCGTCTTCTGCTGAGCCTTGGCGTCAACCTGAATCTGGCGCCCGTGTGCGATTTCACCACGGATAAAAACTCCTATATCTATAAGCGTACGCTCGGCTTATCGGCGGAGAAAACCGCGGAAGGAATTGCGGCCATCGTACGCACGATGGAACAGGAGGGGATTTCCGGCGCTCTCAAGCATTTTCCCGGCTACGGAAGCAGCACCGATACCCATGCGGGCATTGCTTATGACCATCGAGATAAATCGGAGTTTATCCGGCAGGATTTTCTGCCGTTTATCGCCGGTATCGAGCAGGGTGTGCCCAGTATTCTGATTTCCCACAATATCGTCACCTGTATGGATTCCGATTATCCAGCTTCTCTATCAAAAGAGGTTCATCGCGTTCTGCGTGAAGAACTGCATTTTGACGGCGTGATCATGACCGACGATCTGTCGATGGGTGCCATCAAACAGTTCGCCTCCGGCAGCTCGCCTGCCGTTATGGCCGTGCTCGCGGGAAATGATCTGCTGCTGACAGCCGACTGGAAAAAGGAATATGCCAATGTGCTGTCTGCCGTAAACAGCGGCGTTATCCCGGTCAGCCGGGTCAATGACGCGGTTGAGCGCATCCTCAACTGGAAAATTGATAAAGGCCTGCTGTCTGCCGGCTGAGTTTTCCACTGGCTTTTTGATTATCGTGAAAAACAAAAAGAACCGGTTTCCCTCAATGGGAAACCGGTTCTTTTCCTATAATCTTTCTTACAGATCGATACGGCCATACAGCGTCGCATTGCGCTCCGCCTCAGACTGCGTTTTCTCTGGCGGCGTGGCACCGTCGGCCGTTGGCAGCGGATTGCTGCGCGGAACAAATTCCCGTACCTGACGCGCCGGACGCTCCGGCGCAACATCGCTGCGGTGTGAGCCGCGGCCGCGATTTTCGCCGCCCTCCGGACGGGCGCCGCGCGGCGGGCGGTTTCCGGAACGCGCAGGCCGGTTTTTCACCGGATTATCCTCCGACGGCCCGATAATAACGTGACGGTTGGGCTCGCTGCCCACACTCCACGAGGTGGCGCCTTTGATCTCCTGCACCGCTGTATGGATGATGCGGCGCTCATAGGGATTCATCGGTTCGAGCGAAGTTTTGCGCCCGGTGCGGGCAGCCTGATTGCCGATCTTGCGCGCCAGGCCGGACAGCGCCTGTTCCCGCTTTTGCCGATAATTGCCGATATCCAGCGTTACGCGGTAATAGCTGTTCTCCACCCGGTTGGCCACCAGGCCGGTCAGATACTGCAGCGCATCCAGCGTATCGCCGCGGTGGCCGATGATGAAGCCGAGGTCCTCGCCTTCCAGCGTCAATACACAGCCGTTTTCCTCTTCCTTCACGGCGATGGACGCGCCTTTCGCGCCCATGCCTTCGAGCAGCTGAGCCAGGTATTCCTTCGCAGCAGAAGCCGGTGTAACTTCCACAAATACCCGTACCCGCGCGGGGCATCCGCCAAACAGGCCGAGCGTCTTTTTCTGCGGGGCCTGCAGGACTTCCATCTGCACTTCGTCCGCCGTGAGGCCGAGTTCCGCGGCAGCAGCCTGCCGGGCTTCCTCTATCGTGGCGGCTTCCTTGATCGCTTCCTTGAGCACGACAGCACATCCCTTTCTTTACTCGTGGTTTCTCTATGTGGCTCCGCACGCTGTTTTGGCGAAGCCGAACAGCGGCGATTCCGCTGTTTTAAGCTTATTCTTCTGTTTTCTCAGCCGGTTCTTCAGCCGGTACAGAACCTTCCATCGTTTCCTCCGACGGCAGGGTCAAATTTTCCTGCTCGTCAGCTGTTTCACCGGCATTCGCCTCGCGGCGCTTGATTTTGTTGGGATTCTTCGACGGCGCTTTGGGCTTCTTGGCCGCCTCCAGCCGCGCCTTTTCCTTCGCCTGTGCCTCTTCACGCTCAGCTTTTTCGGCCTGAACCCGCTCCTCTTCTTCCTTCCTACGCGCCTCCGCCAGCCGCTTTTTGTCTTCGGCTTTCTTGCGGCGGCGTTCCTCATATTCTGCCTCTGCCTTGGCACGAATCTTCGCCGGATTATAAATCATATTCAAAATAATCGTCTGCAGGATAGCAATCAGGTTCGAGCAGATCCAGTAAATACCGACGCCGCCCGGAACAATAAACGTAATATACAGCGAGAACAGCGGCATGAGGATGACCAGCATCACATTGCTGCATCCCTGACCGGGCTGTTTTTCGCCCTTGGCCGTACCCTGTTTGGTGAAATACATCGAGATGAGACTCGAACCCATCGCAGTCAGCCAAGACAGCAGTGGGATAATCCACAGCAGATTGATCCCCTTGATGCCCTCACTGTTCCAGGGATTATCCAGCATCGTGGTATTGCCAAAACGGAAATCGTCCGCGATGGTCTTCATCTGGTCGACATATTCCGCTGCAGACTTGCCCTCGAGTTTCTCCTCGCCGATCTCCGCAATCGCCGCTGTGATCGCCGCCTCATTTTTATCCAGCGCTTTGAGCATATACAGCTCTTTATAGTAACCCTTGGTATCCTGCTCAGTCATATCACCGATTTCCACCGTTTTGGTGATAGCCGCGTTGGTAACCGCTGCCGGAATATGCGCCAGATGGGTCAGCGGCATATAGATAACCGAAATAACGCCGAAAAGCACGATCATCTGGATGACCATCGGCAGGCAGCCGCCGGTCATGCTCACGCCCTCTTTTTCATACAGCTCCATCTGCTTCTGCTGCAGCTTCTGCTTGTCCTGGGCGTATTTTTTCTGCAGCCGCTCGAGCCGGGGCGTCAGGCGCGCGCGTTCGGCGTTGGCCTTCTGCGATTTGAGCGACAGCGGGAAGGTTGCCGCACGAATAAGCAGCGTAAACAGAAAAATCGAAATAAAGTAATTGCCGATATACTTATAGATAAACCACAGCACATAGCCGAGCGGTATGGCTATGATATCAAAAATCTGCATCATGCGGGCATTCCTCCGTTTTTATTGTCTTCAGCGTTTTGCCTATCTATACCAAAAGGGGAATCCCCCGAAAATTCCTGTTTACTCCGGCTTGCGGCCGCGCGGCCGCTTCGTCTTTTTCTCCGGTACCGGGTCGTAGCCGCCTTTACACAGCGGATTGCACCGCAGAATCCGCCACACCGCAAGCGCGGTTCCCTTGAAGGCACCGAACCTTTGGATTGCCTCAATCGCATAGGCCGAACAGGTCGGCACAAACCGGCAGGAAGGCGGCGTATGTGCAGAAATCGCCCGCTGATAAAAATGAATCAGCCCGATCAGCACCTTTTTCATGCCTTTGTCTCCGCTTCTCCTGTCAGCACACCAGCAGCCCGGAGCTGCTCTTCCATCACAGCGCGCACCGCCGTGCTTTTGCACCTGAGCGTTCGTGCACGGGCGACAAATACCAGATCCCAGCCGCCGGAAATCTGCGGCAGCAACAGCCGGTAAGCCTCACGAATTACCCGCCGGCAGCGGTTGCGCTGCACGGCGCCGCCAATCTTTTTTCCTGTGGTTATGCCGGCACGCGGATAGCCCAGCCGATTTTTGCGCACATAGGTTACGAGTGCGGGGTGCACCTGCGATTTTCCGCGGTAATACAACGTGCGGAAATCCTTATTCGTGTTGATCACCGCAAATTTTGTCATACCGGCCCTGCTCCTCGCTTCAAAACACCTCATATAAAACGGCAAAAGAGTCCCGCTGCTTTTTTGCGTAGGCCGGGACTCTGTCTTGCCCTATTGCGGCCGCATACAACAGCCGTTCCCCACCTACAAAAAAAAGCCACACTAAGGTGGCCTTTTTTAATAGGTGAGCTGTTTTCTTCCCTTTGCCCTTCTGCGGGCCAGCACCTTACGGCCGTTTGCCGTGGCCATTCTTTTCCGGAACCCATGTTCCATTTTGCGATGCCGTTTCTTCGGTTGATACGTACGAAGCATGCGTCATCCTCCTTTCCGCCTTGCGAAAACTTATTATAAACCACAACCGCCGGAAAAGTCAATACCGTTTTCGCCGGAAAATGGCTCTGTCCGGCGCTTTTTTTCCCCTCTTGTAGCTTGTCCCGTTCTCTTTGTTTTTCAACCACAACATCTTGCGATTTTTACCAACTGCGTTTATTGCCGCGCAAAGGCCTCATTTTGCCCGTTTACCGCCTCGCGGCGGTTTTCTTTAAAAAAAACCCGGAAAAGCGGGAAACGGCGTTGAAATGGATTTTAAATTATGCTACAATTAAATATACGGGTATTTTTCTTGTTTTGCTTTCAGGCAAAGTCTTTACCTTTTTATGGATGTTGTTCATCCTATCGTGAGTCTCATTCACAAAACATAGAAATTCCCCAATACGCTGACGAGGAGCAAAGCAAAATGGAAACCATCAAAGAAGCCTGGTCGGAGATCCTGAATTATCTGCGCAGCCGGGACGATGTTTCGGAAGTGGCCTATAACGTTTGGATTTCCTGTATCGAACCGCAGGGGATTGAAGACGGCGAGGTGGTGGTTTACGTCCACACAAATTTTCAGCGGAAAATCGTCACCGAGCACTATGCCGGCAAACTGCAGAATGCATTTGAACAGGTGCTCGGCATTCCGCTCGGCCTGAAAATCCTGTCGGGCGAGGATACGCAGGCGGATCCGATAAAAACCTCCGGCGATCCCCATAACCTGTATCCGCCCAAGGACGACAAAAGTGAATATTCCTTTGAAAATTTCGTCGTCGGCCCCTCAAATAAATTCGCCCATGCCGCTTCCCAGGCAGTGGCAAGCAAGCCGGCCGGCTATTATAATCCTTTATTTATTTATGGCGGCTCCGGGCTGGGCAAGACCCACCTGCTGTATGCGATCTGCAATGAGATCAAAAAAAATTCTCCTGACGCACAGATTCTGTATACCAAAAGTGAGGTTATTACCAATGAGCTGATCGAGTCCCTGCGCAGCAACCGCCCGCAGGAATTCCGCACCAAATATCGTAAGGCTGACATTCTTCTGGTGGATGACATTCAGTTTATCGCGGGCAAAACCGGTGTGCAGGAGGAATTTTTCCATACCTTTGAGGCTCTGCATCAGGCCAACAAACAGATTGTACTCGCCTCCGACCGGCCGCCAAAGGAAATTGCTACGCTTGAGGACCGGCTGCGCAATCGTTTTGAAATGGGGCTTCTCGCCGATATTCAGCCGCCGGATCTCGAAACCCGTATTGCCATCATCAAGCGCAAGGCGCAGATGTTGGAAATGCCTATCAGCGACGATATTGCCGAATATATCGCCAATCAGCTCAAGAGCAACGTGCGGCAGCTGGAGGGTGCAGTAAAATTCATGCGTGCACAGTGCCAGCTTGAGGGCATCCAGCCTTCGCTTACCGTTGCGCAGAGCGCTATCCGCGACATCCGCAACGACAGCCAGCCCGCACCGGTTACGGTTGACCGGGTAATCACCGAGGTGGCCCGCACGATGAATGTTTCGCCGGAAGATATCCGCTCCGAAAAGCGTTCCGCCCCCATTTCCCAAGCCAGGCAGGTGGCCTCCTATGTTGTCCGCAGTGTGACCAATCTGTCGATGAAGGCCATCGGAGAAGAATTCGGCACACGGGATCATTCCACTATTGTATATGCCGTACGCCGGGCGGAGGAACGGATGAAAAAAGACACTTCCTTCCGCAACATGGTGGACGATATTATCAAGAACATCGGCGGCTGATCCGCCTTCTGCGGCGTGGAAAAATTCCGCTTAGCCGCCGAAAAAATTGCTTTTTCCTTTTTCTCACCGCTCTTTCACAGCCTTTTCACCGGCTGTCCACCGGATTTTCCGGTGGATTCCACGGGAAAAGGGGAAAAAATTGTCGAAGCGGCACCTGCATTTTCCCCGGGGTTTTTCACTTTTCACTGCCCGATTTCCCCAAAGCGGTGAACGCTTTTTCAGCATTCACCCAAATCCCCCTTTTTCTCGACAGCGTTTTCCGCCGCGGGCTTGTCCGTTTTTTCGTGAATACAGGCGGATTTTTCGCGGTTTTCCCCATTTCCACAGCCCCTAATACTACGACGAAATAAGAAAGGTTATTTTTATCAATATCTTTTCTTTTTTCGACAGTGTTCTGAAGGTATCCGGGGGTATTCCAAAAACAACGGTTTTCTCACATCCACAGTCTATGCAGCCGGCCTTCCGGAAAGAACCGGATGCCGTAAATTATTTTCGCGGAGCGCACAGCCGTTCCCGATACGAAAGGATGGCAGGCTTTATGAAGTTTGTTTGCAGCCGGCAGGCGCTTGTTGATGCGACCGGCAATGTACAGCGCGCGGTTTCCGGCAAGTCCACGCTGCCCGCTCTCGAGGGCATTCTCCTGCGCGCCTCCGGAAGTTCGCTGTTTCTGGCGGGCTATGATCTGGATCTCGGAATTACCACCACGATTGAGGCACAGGTACAGGAGCCGGGTGAAATGGTGTTGACCGCCAAGCTGTTTGGCGAAATCGTGCGCCGGCTGCCGGAAGAACAGGTCTGGTTCACCGCGGACGAAAAATGCAATGTTGTGATTAAAAGCGGACAGTCGGAATTTACCATTATGGGTATTTCTGCTTCAGAATATCCTGAACTGCCGTCTGTTAACGACGGCGTGGGCTTTACCGTCGGTCAGGATGTGCTCAAGAGCATGATCCGGCAGACCATTTTTGCGGTTGCCCAGAATGATGCGCGTCCGGTGCACACCGGCACGCTGTTTGAAGTGGGTGACGGCATGCTGCGTCTGGTATCGGTGGATGGTTCCCGTCTGGCGATGCGGTGTGAAGCGGTGCGCAGTGAAGAAACGATGCAGTTCGTGGTGCCGAAAAAAACGCTCAGTGAAGTGCTCAAGCTGCTTACCGACGAGGACACGCCGATGTCGATGGCAGTAGGCCGCCGGCATATCGTATTGGAAATCGACGGCTATGCGGTGATCTCCCGGCTGCTCGACGGCGAATTTCTGCCGTACCGTAAGGCGATTCCGCAGCAAGTCGCAACCACCGTGTGCGTAAACACCCGTGAGCTGATAAGCACAGTTGAGCGCGTATCGCTGGTCATCAACGATCGGCTGAAATCCCCGCTGGTGTGTGAATTTCAGAATGGGCGCATCCTGCTTTCCTGTACGTCGCCGCTCGGCAGTGCAAACGATGCCATCGAGGCACAGGTGGACGGCAGTGAGGAGGAAATGGGCTTTAACAGCCAGTTTCTGCTCGATGCGCTGAAGAATGCCGAAACCGATGAGGTGCGTATAGAGCTCAACGGCGCGCTGCAGCCGATGAAGGTGTTGCCGGTGGAAGGGGATTCCTTCCTGTTCCTGGTGCTGCCGGTGCGGCTCAAGCGCTGACCGGACGGAAGGAAACGATTGTATGAATAAGGAGATTGCCATCCATACACCGTTTATCCGGCTGGATGCGCTGCTCAAGCTTGCTGGTCTGGCTGATACGGGCGGAGCGGCAAAGGTAATGGTCCAGAGCGGGCAGGTGCTGGTCAACAACGCCGTGTGCCTGCAGAGGGGAAAAAAGCTGGTGCCGGGTGACCGGGTAAAAGTTGCTGGTTCAGCACAGGAAGTTTGCATCAGCGAAACGGCATAATCAGGCGGCAAAAGCCGCCGGGAGAAGCAGGCGGGTATCTTCCCGCGCGGAGGCGGCATGAGGGTCGACAGGCTGGCATTCAGCGGATTCCGCAATCTGGCGGCCGGTGAATGGATTCCGGGTGCCGGAGTCAATATTTTGTACGGCGACAATGCGCAGGGAAAAACCAACCTGCTCGAAGCACTGTGGCTGTTTACCGGCGGACGCAGTTTCCGCGGTGCAAAGGACAGCGAGCTCAAGCAATTCGGTGCGGAAAAAAGCTGCTGCCGGCTGGAATTTACCGCGCAGGAGCGGCAGCAAGAAGCAGAGATCCGGATTGAAAAGCGTCGGAGTGCGTCGCTCAATGGAATTGCACAACCGTCGGCGGGCCGACTTGCGGGGGTTTTTTGTGCGATTGTGTTTTCGCCGGAGCACCTCACCCTGATCAAAGGGGGACCGGAGGGTCGGCGGAAATTTCTCGATGCCGCCTATTGTCAGGTGAGGCCGGGATACATTGCGGTGCTCGGAGAGTATATGCGCACTTTGCAGCAGCGAAATGCCCTGTTCCGGGACGCCCGTCAATACCGGCCGGACGAGGATATGCTGGATCTGTGGGATCATCAGCTGGCGCAGGCGGGTGCGCGGGTGCATCTTGCCCGAACCACGTATATCCGCCGCCTGCGGGAAGCGGCGCGCGATATTTACGCGGGGCTGTCTTCCGGGGCAGAGGAGCTGACGCTGGCGTATAAGGCGGAAAACCGTACCGAAGATATGACCGCGGCACAGGCCGCAGAGGCTTTGCTGGAGGAAATCCGCGGCCGCCGGCAGGCGGATCTGGCAGCGGGTTTTACAACGGCCGGACCGCATCGCGATGATCTGGAGGTCTGCATCAACGGTATGGCAGCGCGGGTATATGGCTCACAGGGGCAGCAGCGCAGTGCCGTGCTTGCCCTGAAGATGGCGGAGGCTTCCATCCTGCGGCAGGTCAGCGGGGAACAGCCGGTGGCGCTGCTTGATGACGTGATGAGTGAGCTGGACGTAAGCCGTCAGGATTATATTTTTAATCACATACACGACTGGCAGGTTTTCATTACCTGCTGTGATCCGTCCGCCGTGCAGCGGGTAACCGGAGGGCGGGTGTTTCATGTGAAACATGGTGTATTGACGCCAAAATCTGCAGCACCGGAAGGAGGATGAGGCAATGTATCTCCATTTGGGACAGAACACGGTGGTAAGGCAGTCGGAAATCGTGGGTATTTTCGATATGGATACTGCCACGATTTCAAAAAATACCCGGCAGTTTCTTGCCGATGCGCAGAAAGGCGGACGGGTATTCAACGTGTCGATGGAACTGCCGAAATCCTTTGTGGTGTGCACCGACGGGGAAGGCAACGAGACGGTATATATTTCGCAGATTTCGTCGTCGACGCTTCTCAAGCGCACGGCGTTCATGGATACGCTCACCTTTTCGGAATGAGCGGCTGGCAGAGGAAAGACGCATAACAGTAGTGAACGGAGGAAACCCCAATGAGTACGGAGATGAACATCGACGAAAAGACCGAAAATCGTATGGTGCGGGCAGACGCCACGCCGTATGACGAAAGCCAGATTCAGGTTCTCGAAGGGCTGGAAGCGGTGCGCAAGCGCCCGGGTATGTATATCGGTTCCACCGGACCCCGCGGCCTGCATCATCTGGTGTATGAGATTGTGGATAACTCCATTGATGAGGCGCTCGCCGGCTTCTGTACGGATATCGATGTCGATATTCTGCCCGGCGATGTGATTTCGGTGCGGGACAATGGCCGCGGCATTCCGGTGGGCATGAACGAAAAACTTGGCCTGCCGACGGTGACGGTGGTGCTGACGGTGCTGCATGCCGGCGGTAAGTTCGGCGGCAGCGGCTATAAGGTGTCCGGCGGCCTGCACGGTGTCGGTTCATCGGTCGTTAATGCACTGTCGAGTTGGATGGAGGTCGAGATCTCCCGTGACGGCAAAATCTATGCCCAGCGGTTTGAACGCGGCATTCCGGTCAACGATCTGACGGTGATCGGCAATTCGGATCACGACGGTACCCTGATTCGGTTCAAGGCGGATCCGGAAATTTTTCAGGAAACTACTGAATACGAGTTTGAGGTGCTGCAGAAACGGCTGCGGGAGCAGGCGTTTCTGAACGCGGGGCTGATGATCCGGCTCAACGACCTGCGCAACCCGGAAAACGAAATTCGTGAAGAATACCGGTATGAAGGCGGCATTTCGTCGTTTGTGGATTTCATGAATAAGGCCCGCGGCCATCAGGTGCTGCATCCGGATGTTATTCATATCTCCTCGACTGACGGGGATTCCATCGCAGAGGTGGCGCTGCAGTATAACGACAGCTATAACGAAAACATCCTTTCCTTCGCCAACAATATCCATACGGTGGACGGCGGTACACATGAAACCTCGTTCAAAACTGCCATCACCCGTATTTTCAATGATTATGCCCGCAAATATGGTCTGCTCAAGGAAAACGACAATTCTCTCAAGGGTGACGATGTGCGGGAAGGCCTGACCGCGGTTATCAGCGTCAAGCTCAAGGACGCGCAGTTCGAGGGACAGACCAAGGCGAAGCTCGGCAACACCGCAATGGGCTCGCTGATCAATTCCCTGATGAACGAAAAGATGGTGCCATATCTGGAGGAAAATCCGGCGGTCGCTAAAGCGATCCTGGAAAAATCCATCAATGCCTCCCGGGTGCGTGAGGCTGCGCAGCGTGCGCGGGAACTGGCGCGCAAAAAGAGCGGGCTGGCGACCACCCGTATGCCGGAAAAGCTCGCCGACTGTATCTGGAGCGACAACGAGCGCACCGAGCTGTATATCGTCGAGGGTGACTCGGCCGGAGGCTCGGCCATTCAGGGCCGGGACCGGAATTTTCAGGCAATCCTGCCGCTGTGGGGCAAAATGCTCAACGTGGAAAAGGCGCGGCTGGATAAGGTGTATTCCAACGAAAAGCTGGTGCCGATCGTGGTAGCGCTAGGCTGCGGCATCGGCGAGGATTTCGATCTGAGCAAGCTGCGCTACGGCAAGGTTATCATCATGGCGGATGCGGACGTTGACGGTTCTCATATCCGTACGCTGCTGCTGACCTTCTTTTTCCGGTATATGCGTCCGCTCGTGGACGAAGGCCATGTGTATATCGCACAGCCGCCGCTGTTTAAAGTTTCCAAGGGAAAGCAGCTGCGGTATGCATTCAGTGATGGGGAGCGGGACAAATATATCGCGGAGTTGGGCGGCAACGCGGATATCCAGCGGTACAAGGGTCTTGGTGAAATGGATCCCGAGCAGCTGTGGGAAACCACGATGGACCCGGCTTTCCGCACCATGCTCAAGGTGAGCATCGAGGATGCGGCAGCAGCCGATGAAGCATTCACCATTCTGATGGGCGACAAGGTGGAGCCCCGCAAGGAATTCATCGAAAAGAATGCGCAGTACGTTATGAATCTGGATATTTGATCGCACAGGGAAGGCCCGCGATTGGTTAAGGGCAGGCTGCCCTTGCCATGAAGAAAGGAAGGAACCTTTTTGATGGACGATCAGGAAAAAATCTCCGCACAGGAGCAGACGGCGGAAGAAGCCGGAAAAGCTGCGGCGGAGAAAACCGAAGAGCAGGACGCGAACAGCGGCCGTGACGCCGAAACGCAGGCAGGACAGCCGCAGGCGGACCTGCGTATCCAGCTGACCAAAGAGGAGCTGTATGTCTGCATGGGCAGCCGGCAGGGCCGAAAGGCCGGAAGAGCCCGGCTGATTGTGGAAACTGTGCTGTTGGGGCTGCTCGCCGCTTATTGCATTATCGCGTTTTTTCTTTCCGGGATGGTGAGCCTGGCCTCGTTGTGTATCGGCCTGATTTCACTGCTGTTGGCAGTAGCTATCTGGGCGGCGCCGGTGATTGTCAACCGCTATGACGCAAACCGGGAGTTTGCCAAGAATAAGGTGCTGCGGGTGAGAATTTACACGCAGGGCTTGGGCTTTGGTACCGACGATACCTTTCAGCTGGTGCCGTATGAGGATTGCTGTGCCAGATGGTGCAGGGATATGATCCTGCTGGATTTTGAAGGTGGCCTGATGGTGGCGCTGCCCAAGCGGCTGCTGGACGGCGGGATGTGGGAGCAGCTGGTCGATCGGCTGCATCTCAGCACAGAAAAGAACGCGGACGGCAGATAACTCGTATTCCAGCCAACACAAGGAGTATGGACGGAACGGCAGATGAGCAGTTTTGCCCGATTCTGCGGGAAAGGAAAGAGAAATGGATCAGCAAATGCCGCCGCGCGTAAAACTGCAGACGGATGTGACCCAGGCAGAATACGTACAGGCGTCCCTGCTGCTTGCTCGGCGGTTCGGCGCATTGCAGTTATCACCGGCGGCTATGGTTGCCGGTGTGCTGCTGATCGCCGCGGGACTGGCGATGACGAGTTTTATGAGTTCGCTGTTTTTTCCGCTTTTTCTGGTGCTGCTGGGCATACTTCTGCTGGTAGTTTTCCTGATAGTGGAGCCGGCGGATATCCGTCGGCAGGCAAAACGGGATTTTCAAACCTTTGTGCAGCTCATGCAGCCGGCCGATGTGGCTCTGTACGCGGACGAAGCGCAGACAAAAACCCCGTATCTGACCCAACAGGATCCGTATGCGCGGATGCTGTGCGTGGAGACGCCGTCGCTGGTCGTATTGATCCGGGACAGAGAACAGCTGCTGATTCTTCCCAAACGTTGTCTTCCGGCAGGGCAGGCGGACGAAGCCATGGAATTTCTGCGGACGACCTTTGTCCGCCGGCGCCGGGTAATGCGCGGCTGGCTGTTTTGACAGGCGGAAGGAAAGAAAATGAAACAGATTGAACTGAGCGTGCTGATGACGCAGGACGACTATGCGGCCTTTTTGGTGCAGAAAAGGCGCATGCAACGCGGCAGGCGATTTCAGACGGCACTGTATGTGGGTGAACTGCTGGTGGTAGCGGCTGCGGCCGGATTGTTTTTCGGCGACAGAATCGGTATGTCGGCGGCATCCGCTGTGTGCCTGCTGGCGGCGGGCATCGCGCTGATAGCTTACGATTATGTGATCGCACCCTGGTTGGACAGGCTCACTGCGGTACGGGACTATGCGGAAAAGGAAAATCTGCGCACCGCCTGCCTGTATCGGTTTACGGCAGAAGCCGTGTATCTGCGCGGGGGACGGACTGAAGGCACTCTGCCTTTCGCATTCCTGACCGAATGGATGCAGACGCCGGATTATTTCACCCTCTCCTTTGGACGGGAAACAGCCATGTTCATCCCGAAACGGTTGCTTTCACAAGAGGAGTGCAGCCAGCTGGAAAATTGGCTGCGGGCCTCAAATAAGGGAATGCACAAGAAAGGGCGGCAATAGCGGAAACATGGATACAGAGCATGGGGATAAAAATATTGGCAGCGAAAAGCCGCCGCAGGATGCCGGATCTTATCCAGAAGATGGGCAGGAGTTGGCCATTCCGGTAAATTTGTACCGGGAGGAATACATACGTTTCAGCGAAACCGTATTCCGTCTGCAGAACCGCCGGCGCAGAATGTGGCAGGCTTTGGTGATTTCCCTTCTTCTGATAGGCTGCATCGGACTGCTGCTGATCGAAGGGCTGGCATATGGGGAGTGGAACTATTCGCTGTTTTTCTTTGTGATACTGATGGCAGCCGGCAGCGGCTTTCTGTTTGTGGGCTGGCCGCTGCTTATCCGCCGTTCGGCGGGAAAAAGCTATGACCGCACCTGCGCGGCCGGATATTCCTTCGACGGCGTGGTGCATCTATATAACAACCGGGTGGAAAAGGTGACGGCGAGCGGCCGCGCTGTGATCCATTTCGGGGAAAACGCACTTTATCTGGAAACGACAGACATGATTGCACTGCTGTCTCCCGCCAGCAAGGCGATTGTCCTGCCCGCACGCTGCTTGACGGCGGATGATGCAGCAATGGTCAAGCAAAGGCTGCTGCCGAATATCGCTGCAGTGCACCGCATGGTGGTGCGGCAGGTAGTGCCGCTTGCCCATGAGAGACAGCAGGCGGTGCAGAGTGATGTGGGCGCGTATGAACAGGAGGAGCAGGAGCCGATCATTCTGCATGTGCGGTACACGGGGGAGGAGTATCTCGGCCTGATTAAAGATATCAACCGGCGGTCCTTTATCCGCACGATTCCTTTCAGCGGGGGGCTCGCATGTGTGCTGGGCGTTATAGGCTGGTTGATCGGCGGTCCACTTGACGGACTGATGATGTTTATCCTGTCGGTAGCGGTCTCTGTCGGCATCATGCTGATGAACCGGCGCCGGGCAAAGCATATGATCGGCCGTATTGAGCCGGCGGATATGCAGGTGCAGTTCCGCCTGAGCGAAAAAGCGGTCAGCATGCGGGTCAATTCTGGTCAGGAAGCCCGCCTGGAATGGGGACAGATCGCCCATGCGGTGGAACGGCCGGACTGTGTGGAATTCTACGGCAGCGGCAATGCCTTCTGGCGCATACCCAAACGCTGCATCCCGGACATGGATGGGCTGCGGCAGCTGGTCAACCGCCATGTCGTTCCCAGAACCGAAGGAAACGACTGAAAGGAGTGCCGCAGGAAAAGGAGGAATACCCGATGGAGGAATACAGACCGGAGCCGCCGGCGGCGGCGCCGGAAGATGAGCGGTTAGGCAGTGAGCCGGTTCCATACAATCCGGTTCAGCCGGTATACGGAGAACGTCCGCTGACGCCCGGCATGCCGTCCACATTTAACGGTGGATCGGTGCCGCCTTCCTATCGTTATACGCCGGTACCCGGATACGGCTCTGTCCGTCCGCCTCAGATGGACCTGCCGGTAGGTTTTTGTCCGCCGCCGTATGAAGAGGAGGCGCGGATGCCGACGGAACAGCCGCTTTCGGTTGTTGCCGGCCGTGCGCTGACCCTTATGCAGATCAAACGCCTTCAGGGTGCTGCACGGAAATCCGCCGGACTGTTTTTCGGTGCATTTGCGGCGCTTCTGGTCTTTCTTGGCCTGGCAGCTTTTGGCGGTAGCGCCACAGCAGGCGGTATCGCTGCCGGGATTACCTTTGTGGTTGGAGCATCATCGCTGATGATAGGCGGCATCGGAATGCTGATGCGCAAAGGGTGCAACGACCGCGATGATACAAATCTGTGGGCGGCAAAGCAATATGCGCAGGGAGAACGCCATGTGTTGCTGCTGTACGGCGACCGGGCGGAGGAACGGGCGGCTCATGGCGGTACGGTGGTTCACTATGCGGATGCGGTGTTTCAGGAAATGCCGGACATGCTGATCCTGCAGGACGATAATGGCCGGATTATCTGGCGGGCAGAGGATCTGACCGCTTATGATGCACGCGTGATTCTTGAGCAGATTTACCGGAGAATCCCGGAAAAGCGCCGGCGGTTCAGCGGCTTTTTTCAGGCGCAGCTTACGCAGCCGCTGGAGCTCCCGCGTATCGAACGAACCGAAGCGATCGTTGCCGAAGTGCAGTATACCGAGAAAAAGGAGCACGGATTCTGGGATAAGGTTGGCCGTATGCTGCCTTTTCTGGTGCCGCTGGGCGTCATCCCCGGCCTGCTGCTGGCAAGCGTCGTGTATCTGACCGGCAGCGTTTATCTGGATATGCTGTTGTTTTGTCTGATGACCTTCGCCGGGGTCTTCGTTGTGGCACTGCTGTTTTTGCTGCTGGTGCCGGAAAAAGGAGAGCAGGCGGTGAATATCCGCTTTACCCGCGGCGGCATGGAGGTGCGTGCACGGGGAGATCTTCGGTATTTTCCCGCACAGGCAGTGCAGCGCCGGCGGGATGGCCGGGATCTGGTGCTTGCGGTGCCGGGCGAGGAATTTGTAATTCCCTGGACGGCCATCGAAAACAATGCGGTACTGTTGGAGCTGATGGGGCTGCGCTGAATCCGCGCGCGGTTGGAGACAAATCCCCCGATTACAGCGGGTTATGCCTCATGCGGGCATAAAAACCCGGAAAGGACAGGTTTTTCCCAATGGATGAGAACAAGGATCTGCAGGCAAATACGCAGGAAGAAATCGATCAGCCGGCCAGCAAACTTATCACGGTCGACCTGGAAAAGGAAATGAAGAAGAGCTTCCTGGAATATTCCATGTCGGTTATCGTGGCACGTGCGCTGCCGGATGTGCGGGACGGTCTTAAGCCGGTGCACCGCCGCATCCTTTATACGATGCATGAAAATAACCTTACCCCCGAGAAGGCATACCGTAAGTGCGCCGATACGGTCGGTACTGTGCTCGGCCGGTACCATCCGCACGGTGACGCGTCGGTTTACGATGCGATGGTGCGTATGGCGCAGGATTTTTCGCTGCGCTACCCGCTGGTGGACGGTCACGGAAACTTCGGTTCCATCGACGGCCATCCGGCGGCAGCCTATCGGTACACCGAGGCCCGCATGAGCAAGATGTCGCTGGATATGCTGGCGGATATCGAAAAGGAAACGGTGGATTTTGCCCCAAACTACGATGACCGTCTCAAGGAGCCGGTGGTGCTGCCCTCACGGTTCCCGAACCTGCTGGTCAACGGCTCGTCCGGCATCGCGGTAGGTATGGCGACCAACATTCCCTCGCATAACCTGTGCGAGGTGGTGGACGCCATCTGCCTGCTGATTGATAATCCCGAGGCAGAGCTGCCGCAGATTATGGACTGCATTAAGGGTCCGGATTTCCCAACCGGCGGTATCATCATGGGATATTCCGGCATCCGTGCCGCCTATGCGACCGGACGCGGCCGCCTGATTGTCCGGGCGCGCACCGAGATTGAAGAGCACGGCAACGACCGTTACCGGATTGTGATCACCGAAATTCCCTACCAGGTCAACAAGCTGACACTGGTGAAATCCATCATCGACCTGGTGGATGAAAAGCGGATCGAGGGCATCCATGACGTGGTTGACCATTCCAGCCGCGAGGGCATGCGGGTGGTTATCGACCTCAAGCGGGACGCAAACCCGCAGGTGGTGCTCAACCAGTTGTTCGCGTTCACCCAGATGCAGGTGACCTTTGGCGTCATTATGCTGGCGCTGGTGGACGGTGTGCCGCGGGTGCTTTCGCTAAAGCAGATGCTGGAGGAATACATCCGCTTCCAGGTGGAGGTCATTACCCGGCGCACCCTTTACGATTTACGCAAGGCCAAGGAGCGCGCGCATATCGTGGAAGCGCTTAAGGTGGCCTGTGACTTTATCGATGAGGTTATCGAAATTATCCGTTCTTCCCCGGATATTCCGGAATCCAAGGCCCGTTTGATGGCCCGTTTTGGTTTCGACGACGTGCAGGCGCAGGCTATCGTCCAGATGCGCCTTGGCCAGCTGGCCGGTCTGGAACGGCAGAAGATCGAGGAAGAACTCGAAGCGCTGCGTGCACGCATCGCGGAGATGGAAGCTATTCTCGCGGATGAAGGCAAGATCAAGGCAATCGTGAAGGACGAATGCCTGAAGATGCGGGATAAGTACGGCGACGAGCGCCGTACCTCCATCTCGATGGTGTCCGGTGAAGTGGATATCGAGGATCTGATCCCGGTGGAGGACTGCGTGCTGACCCTGACCCGCTTGGGTTATATCAAGCGGCAGGCAGCGGACGTCTACAAGGCGCAGCGCCGCGGCGGACGGGGCATCATGGGCATGGCCACCCGTGACGAAGATGTCACCGAAACCATGTTCCTGTGCTCAAGCCATGATTATGTGATGTTCTTCACCTCCGCCGGCCGGGTATACCGGCTCAAGTGTTATGAGGTGCCGGAAGGCAGCCGTACTTCTAAGGGTATGAACATCGTCAACCTTCTCCCGCTCGCGCCGGAAGAAAAGGTCACGGCGATGATCCATGTCTCCGAATTTGAGGGGGACAGCTATCTGTGCATGGTGACCCGGCAGGGCATCATCAAGCGCACGCGGCTCGACGCCTATGCGAATGCGCGGAAAAACGGCCTGATTGCGATTGACCTCGATGAGGGCGACGAACTGGCGTGGGTGCAGGTCACCGACGGCTATCAGAAGCTGCTGGTGGCGACCCGTAAGGGTATGGCGATCTGCTTTGATGAAAACGATGCCCGCGTGGTTGGACGCACTGCCCGCGGCGTGAAGGCGCTCACCCTACAGGAGGATGATGAGGTTGTCGGCATGGTGGTGTGTAAGGATACCGGCACGTTGCTCACCGTCACCGAAACCGGCTACGGCCGGCGCAGCGAACTTTCCGATTACCGGATCCAGTCGCGCGGCGGTAAGGGTCTGACCAACTACCACACCGAGGATTTTGGCGACGTGGCTGCCATTCAGATGGTGGAAGCGGATGACGACATCATCCTGATCTCGTCTGACGGCATCATTATCCGCATGGCGTCCGAGGAGGTGCGCTTCTGCCGCCGTCCGGCCAAGGGCGTGCGAGTGATGCGTATGGAGGAATCCGCCCGCATCGTCTCGCTGGTACGTGCCCCGCATGAAGAGGAAGCACCGGAGGGCGAGAGTGAGACGCCCGTCGAAGGCGAAGCGGAACCGGCGGAAACCCCGGCCGAATAAAACGAAATGCTGCAGCCCGCTGGGGCACATCGGCCGCCGGTGTGCGCCGGCGGGCTGCTTTATCTGTATATGGAGGAGACTGGTGATGGAAAAAACCATTGCGGCGCTGTCCACCCCGCCGGCGGCCGCGGGACTCGGGGTGATCCGGGTATCCGGCGAGGCGGCTATTGAGGTGGCGGACCGGATTTTCCGCGCTGCCGCCCGCGGCAGGACACTTGCACAGCAGCCGGGCTATACCGCACTGTATGGGCGGGTTTACGATGCACACGGGGATATCGATGAGTGTGTGGCCCTGGTGTTCCGCGCCCCGCACAGCTACACAGGGGAAAACGTCGTGGAGTTGTCCTGCCACGGCGGGATGTATCTGCTCGGCCGGGTGCTGTCGGCGCTTTTTGCCGCCGGCGCGCAGCCGGCACAGGCGGGGGAATTCACCCGCCGGGCGTTTATAAACGGGAAAATCGATCTTACCCAGGCGGAAGCGGTGATGGAACTGATTGCGGCCAACGGTCGGTTGGCGGCTAAAACCGCACTGGCGATGCGGGAAGGCGCGCTGCATGAGCGGCTCAGCGAGGTTCGGCAGCAGCTGGTGCAGGCGGATGCCTCGATTTCGGCGTTTGTGGATTATCCTTATGAGGATATCCCGGAGCCCGATCTGCCCGGCATCCGTGCCGCACTCGGATCAGCCAGAGACGCGCTCGAAAGGCTGCTGAATACCTTTGACGCCGGCCGAGTGGTACGGGAAGGCATCGACACCGTGATCGTCGGCAGCCCGAATGTGGGAAAATCCACCCTGATGAACTGCCTGTCCGGCTGTGAACGCAGCATCGTTACCCCCATCGCGGGGACTACCCGCGATATCGTGGAAGAGACGGTACGGCTGGGCGACGTGCTGCTGCGGCTTGCGGACACTGCCGGCATCCGCGATACTGGAGATACGGTCGAATCGATCGGCGTGCAGCGTGCCCGCAACCGGCTGGAGCAGGCGGCCCTTCTGCTGGTGCTGTTTGATGGTTCGCGGCCGCTGGATCAAGACGACTGTGCACTGATCCGGGAAACGGCCGGACAGACCGCGATTGCGGTGGTCAACAAGGCCGATTGCGAATTAAAAATAGACTTGTCGTATATAAAACAGAACTATCAACATATTGTAGTGGTTTCTGCGGCATCCGGCGAAGGGCTGGATGCGCTGGAAGAGGCGGTGCGCCGGATCACCGGTGTGCAGGCGCTCGACGAGGCGGAGCCGCTGCTGGCCACCGAGCGGCAGCGGGACTGCACCCGCCGGTGCCTGTTAAATGTACAGGAGGCGCTGGATGCCTTGGATACCGGCATGACGCTGGATGCGGTGAGCGTATGCGTGGAAGCGGCGGTCGCGGCGGTGCTGGAGATGACCGGCGAACGGGTAACCGAAACGGTGGTGGATGATATTTTCGCCCGCTTCTGCGTGGGAAAATAGCCGGAAAGGGATGCGGATATGGACGGAACAGAAGGACGGCAGGGCATCTGCTCGCGGTGCGGCGGGGCGGTTGCTCCGGAAGCGGATGTCTGTCCGCACTGCGGCGCTGCGCTGCGGGCGATTGAAGATGTGCTGCCGCCGGTGCAGGCGTCGGAGCCCGGCACTGCGGAAGATGGGGCAGCGGAGACTTCCGTAGCGCCGGAAAAGGGCGGGCGCCGACGCACCCGGAAGATCAAAGCGCTGATTGCCGCTGCGGCAGCGGCAGTGGTGGCGCTGACGTCAGTAACCGCTGTGCTGGTGTGGCACAACCGGCAGAATGTGTATGCGCCGCTGCTTTTTTATAAGGGACAAACTCTGTATGCGGTTTCCCCGGCCAATTGGAACCGTATCATTGCGCTTGAGGCGGAAAACGGTGGGACTTATCTGGATTCGGCATATATTCAGTACAGCAGTGATGGGCGGTATCTGTATTATCCCGACCGGGACGGCATAGACAGCTATGTGCTGTACAGCTGTGACCTGTTGCGCGGCACCATACGGAAGGTAAGCGATGAGGTGGATGGGCTGTACCGTCTCACGCCGAACGGGCGCACGGCGGTATACAGCCGCAGCGGGGCGCTGCTGTGCAGCGATCCGGACGGTACGCGCACGCTTGCACAGGATGTGCAGAAATTTATGCTGGCCAATGACGGCAGCGGGGTGATTTATCAGACCGGGGAGGGGAGGCTTTACCGGATCGGTTTGTCTTCCGGGGAAAGCATCGGCATCGGCGCGGCGGATGAGGTATGCTGTATCAGTCCGGCGGCGGATTCAGCCTATTATATCCGGGATAACACGCTGTATTACTGGAAAAGAGGCCGGCAGGAGAAGGCGCTGCGGGACGCCGGATATGGCGTCAGCATGGTGGATTTCGGTGAGGAGGAAGCCTATCTGCTGGTTCATCAGGTACCGGTGGACGCGCGGCCGGTCATAGAGACCGAGGAAGAGATTTACGAGGAGCCCAGACAGCGGTTGTATTACTGTCGAAACGGCGAAATCCAGCTTTTGGCGGAGGACGTCCGGCAGTTCCAGATGGTGAGCGGTGCACACGAGACACCGCGGCTGCTGTATCGCGTACAAAAAGCAGGGGATGACGCAGGAGTCTGGTACTATGCCGACAGGACAGCATGCTCGTTGATTACGCAGGAGGCCGAAATCGGTTCGGCCTGTCTGTCGGATGACGGCGGTGAGCTTTGGTTTATCGCAGGAGAAGTGATCCCGCCGCCGGCGACCTCCAGTTTCTGGGGTCTGCAGACGGGCACGCTGCGCGCCGCGCAGCTGCGCGGTGGAAAAGTCGGTGCCATCCGCGCGGTGGACGATCGGGCGATGATGCTGTATGCGCGCTCTAAGGGAGAACCGCTGTATATGCGGGATGATTCGCAAACACAAGCAGGCGGGATGCGCCTGACCGGCGAGCTGTGCGGCGGCGGCGAAATGATCGCTGAAGAGGTGCAGCTTTACGGCGTGATGCCCGAGCCGGGAACGGAGGCAGTGTACTTTTCTCTCAGGGCGGACGAAAACGATGGCTTTTCGGTGCTGGCGAAATGGGATGGGCATGCGGCTTCGGTGATTTGTGACCAGACAGCGAGAACGGAGCTGCTCGGTCGGGATCGGGTGGCGGTGATGCGTCGAAGTGAACAGATACTCACCGTTTATGACCGCGGAAAGGCAATTGAACTGGCACGGGGAGTATCGGCGTTCGCAGTTGCCCAGCCGGCCGAGACGTGTGCCTCGTGGTGGTAGCGGAATTTCCGAAAAAGGAAAAAACGTGCGAATTTTCATGAAACAACGGGAATTTCGTGCATTTTATCCTTGAAAAATCGGCATCTGAATCGTATACTGAACATAAGCGGATAGAAAAGGCATTCTGTGCATAGATATGGCGCAGGAACTTTTCTTCCGAGGGGATAAATGCGGTTTATTCCGCTGTCGCGCGGGACCAAAAAGCCTCCCGGCGAAGGGCTCCCATAGCCCATCAAATTTCTACATAAAGGGGTTTTTGACATGGCGAGTTGTCCAAATTGTCATGCGCCGCTCGAGGAAGGCGCCGGATTCTGCGGTGTATGCGGCACACCGATTCCGAAGCAGGTGATTTGTTCACACTGCGGGCAGGAAACGTCGGCAGAAGGTAAGTTCTGTGAACGCTGCGGCCAGCCGTTTGGATCGGTTGGGACGCCCGAGGTGCCGGTTGCCCCGGCGGCGGAAAATCCGGCACCGGCAGCCCAGCCGGCAGCGCCTGCTCCGGAGACACCTGCGGCAGCGCCGGAAGAACCGGTTCGGGTAACCTGTCCGCACTGTGGGCAGGCGACGGCGGCAGACGGCATGTTCTGCGAGTGCTGCGGTCAGCCGATTAATGCGGCACAGCCGCCGGTCGGAGGGAATGCTGCGGCTGTTCCTGCGGCGATGCCGGGCTATACGGCACCGGTGGTGGGCGAGGCAGCCGCACCGGCTCAATCGCCGGTGCAAAAGATGACAGCAAAAATCAAGGCACTGCCGAAAAAGATTCTGGCAATTATCGCGGCGGCGGCCGTGCTGGTGGTTGTCGTGCTGGCAGCAGTGATTGTCAGCGTAGCGGGCGGCAGCGTAAAACCGCCTGTACTGTATTATGCCGACGGCGAGCTGCAGGGCGTTATGCAGGGCCAATGGAACAAGCCGTTTGAGGTGACCAAGAATTTCGGCGGCCTGCTGAGCGAAAGCTATGCGATGATGACCCAGTACAGCGAAAACGGCCGGTATATGTTCTATATGGACGGCGGCGGGCTGTATTACCGTGATCTGAAGAAAAACAACGCTAAGGTCGACGGAACCAAAATCGACAGCGATATCGAGGGGTATTTCCAGATTACCCCGAACGGCAAGTACGTGCTCTATATCAAGAGCGGCAAGCTGTATGAACATAACCTGAAAGAAAAGAACTCGCTGAATTCGGATGTGGAGGGATTCCTTCTGTCCAAAGACGGCAAAACCGTGCTGTATCAGACGGACGACGGCGACCTGTATACCAAGGCGGTGGGAAGCAAAAAGGATGCCGTTAAGGTGGACAGCGAAGCGGAGCTCAAATATTTCAGCGAAGACATGAAGACGCTGTATTATACCAAGGATGATGCGCTGTATGTCAAGTCCGGCAATAAAGACAAGGAAAAGATTGCCGAAGGGGACGATGTGAACAAGGTGATTGGCTTCGGCGGCAAGGAGGTCTACTTCTTCAACGATGCCAGCACGACCGGTACGGCGGCGGATTACGTCGACGACGATATGAAGTCTACAGACGATGCGATGGTCGAGCCGGTGGCGCCGGAATACCCGAAACGCGAGTATCCGAACAGCAGCGATTATAAAAAAGAAGATGGCTTTACCGACTGGGATGCGTATTATGCTGCGAGAGATAAAGCGGACGAAGCGTATCAGAAGGCCAGAGAAGAATACGACAGGAAATACGAAGAATACCAGACAGCGCGTGAAGCATACTGGGAGAAGGAATCCCGCGATAATCTGCGGAAAAGCCTGAAGGAAACGGAAATAACTGTTTCGAACTACCAGCTGTATTATTTTGACGGCAGCAAGGCGTCCCTGGTGGCGGAAAACGTTTCCAACGGAGGGGTGTATTATGCGGCCGAGACGCCGGCGATTGTTTATGGCAAGGTCGGTGAGACGAGTGCATCGCGGGTAAAGCTGTCGGAGATCAATTCGACCAGCGATGTGACCAGCCAGATTACTGCCGGGGAACCCGGTGACGAGCGTTTCCTGGCGATTAAGGGGACGGAGAGCACCATTGAGCAGGACGGCGCGGGCTCGTTTAAATTTGATGCGAAGGGCAGTACGCTGTACTTTATCGATATGGTCGAAGAGGGCGTGGGTGTCCTGAAAGCAGCGCAGCTGGGCGGCAGCGGCATCAAGAAGATCAATACCATCGATGAAGACGTGGGGGCCTTCTACCTGCGGGATAAGGGCGATGTGGTGTACGCAAAGGATGTCAAGAACGGCAGCGGTGAGCTGTATTCCGGCGGGAAACTGCTGCTGAGTGACGTAAAGCTCAGCACGATTGCGATGGTGGAGGATTCCAATACATTCTTCTGCCTGTCCGATTACAGCGACAGCAGCTCCTCGGGAGCGCTGCAGGCGGTTTCCGGCAAAGCGGTAAAGGTGAAGGACGATGTTTACGACTTTGAGGCATACGGTGAAAAGTGTGTAGCGTTTCTGTCCGATTACAACACCGATAAGAGCCGCGGTACGCTGGAGGTTTACACCGGCGGTAAGCCCAAGAAGGTGGCGGATGATGTAAACGCCGTGGTGCCCAAGATGGGTTCGCTTTACGATCTGATGAAAAACTACTTATAAACCGAGATAAAAAACCGCCGGCGGATTCCGCCGGCGGTTTTTGCCTCAGCTGTCGGAAAGCAGTTCGGCAAACTTGTCGATATCTACCTTGTAAGAAACGGCGATGCGCGGTAATGCGTAGGGATCGGTGTCCCGGGTGAGCCGGCCGGCGGTCGCGCGAAAAGCCATGCGCACGCCGTTTTCACGCAGCATGGCTTTTACCCGGTCGTTATAAAAGCCATACGGATAGGCAAAAACGCGGGAGGTGCTGCCCGATATGCCGGCGAGCGTATCCAAACTGCGATGGAGATCGGCCGCGGCAGTCGTTTTGTCGGCTTCGGTCAGTGCGGAACGTCCGCTGCCGACAGCGGTATGCAAATTGTCGGTATGGGAGGCGTAGGTGAAGACATCTTGGAAGGCTTCCATCATATCTTTAGTTTGTGGTATGGCCTGATCTGCGGCAGCGGCGGAACCCTCCTGCGCAATCTGGGAGGTTATGGTAAAAATTACGGCGGTGAACCCGTATTCCCGCAGCAGCGGCGCTGCGTATACATAATTGCTCATGTAGCCGTCGTCGAAGGTCAGCATGACCGGATGCTCGGGCAGTACCGCGCCCTCGTATAAAAAAGCCTCCAGCTCATCGACGGTTATGGTATGATAGCCGTTTTCCCGCAGCCAGCGGAGCTGCGCGGCGAAATCCTCCGTATAGGTGACGATATCATTGGTTTTCAGGGGACTGTTGGTATCCCGGGGCAGCAGATGATGATACATCAGCACCGGCACCGTCTGTCCCGCGGCTATTGCCGCGGTGCTCCTTACCTGATCATGGCGCGGCTGACAGCGGGCAAGCACCAGCAGACAGAACATCAGGATTGCGAGAATGCCGCAGCACAGCGGTTTTGACAGCCATTTTTTCGTTCTCTTGCACATGCGCACGACCACGCCCTTCCTATCACGGCTATACGTTTATCTGTATGAAGCCGGACAAGGCGGATATGCCCGTGGTTTGCGGCTCATCTGCTGGGCAGGTTTTCACCGCGGCGGTGAACAAGTCGGGTGTAAATGTGGAAAAAGCTGTGGAAAAAGTGGAAAAATCGCGCGGAGAGGGGATTTCCCTTGCCGGAATGGGCGGGCCGCGTTATAATGAAACAGGCAAATCAGGCGTAAGAAAAAGAAAGTGAAGTACAGTTATGAAATTTATGGCGGGAGAATATGACGTGGCGATCATCGGCGCGGGACATGCCGGCATAGAGGCGGCACTGGCCGCCGCCCGGCTTGGCTGTTCAGCGGTGATTTTTACCATAAACCTCGACTGGGTGGGAAATATGCCCTGCAACCCATCGATTGGTGGCACGGCGAAAGGGCATCTCGTGCGGGAAATTGATGCGCTCGGCGGCCAGATGGGCCGTGCAGCGGATGCGAATCTCCTGCAGTCGCGGATGCTCAACCGCGGGAAGGGTCCGGCGGTGCATTCACTGCGCGCGCAGATCGACCGCCGGGCGTATTCCGCTTATATGAAGCAAACCCTGGAGCAGACGCCCGGCTTGGCTATCAAGCAGGCGGAGATCGTGGATCTGACCCGGGAAGCGGACGGCCGCTGGCGGCTGACCACCCGGCTGGAGGCGCAATATCTGGCCCGTGCGGTGGTGCTGGCCACCGGCACCTTTTTAAAGGGGAAAATATTTGTCGGTGACGTCAGCTACGACGGGGGCCCGGATGGGATGTTCGCAGCCACAAGCCTCAGCCGTGCGCTGCTGGCGCTGGGGGTTTCGCTGCGCCGTTTCAAAACCGGCACGCCCGCACGGGTGCTGCGGTCGAGCATTCGTTTCGACCATCTGGAGGCGCAGCCCGGTGAGGAGCCGGTGGTACCGTTTTCCTTTGAAACCATACAGCCGCTTGAGAACCGGCTGGACTGCCATATCACGTGGACCACGCCGCAGACAAAGCAGGTCATTCTGGAAAATCTCCACCGTTCGCCGCTGTATGGTGGAAAAATCGAGGGAGTCGGGCCGCGTTACTGCCCGAGTATAGAGGATAAAATCGTCCGGTTTGCGGATAAGGAGCGGCATCAGGTGTTTATTGAGCCGTGCGGCGCAGGAACGGACGAAATGTACCTGCAGGGGCTGTCCTCCTCACTGCCCGAGGATGTCCAGATCCGGCTGCTTAAAACGATTCCGGGTCTCGAAGAGGTACAGGTGATGCGGCCGGCCTATGCGATTGAATATGACTGCTGCGATCCGCTGCAGCTGGATGCGACGCTGGAATTCCTGGACTTGCCGGGCCTTTATGGTGCGGGGCAGTTCAACGGAAGCTCCGGCTATGAGGAGGCGGCGGCGCAGGGACTGGTCGCCGGCGTAAATGCGGCACGGAAAATAAAGGGGCAGCCGCCACTTCTGCTCGACCGTGCGTCGAGCTATATCGGTACGCTTATCGATGACCTGGTAACTAAGGGATGCACCGATCCTTACCGCATGATGACCGCCCGATCGGAATACCGGCTGCTGCTGCGCCAGGATAACGCAGATGAACGGCTGACCCCCAAAGGGAGGGAGGCCGGTCTGGTGGGCGACGAACGCTGGGCACATTTTTGTGCACGGCAGGAGGCCAAAGCGGAGGAACGCCGGCGGCTGCACGATACTGTCCTGCCGCCATCTGAACCGCTCAACCGGTTGCTGCAGGACTGCGGAACCACGCCGGTGACATCCGGGATACGCCTGGAAGACCTTCTGCGCCGGCCGCAGCTGGATTATGCCCGACTGGAGCCGGTGGATACCGGCCGCCCGCCGCTCGACCCGCTGGTGAGGGAACAGGTCGAGGTGGAACTGAAATACGAGGGATACCTGCGGCGCCAACAGGCGGAAGTGGATGAACAACGCCGGCTGGAGAGCCGGCTGCTCCCGGAAAATACCGACTATGCCGGTATCCGGGGGCTGCGTAAGGAAGCACAGGAAAAGCTGGCGCGCATACGCCCGCGGAACATCGGTCAGGCATCCCGTATCAGCGGCGTCAGCCCGGCGGATATTTCGGTGCTGATTATCTGGTTGAGTCAGCAGACCGGGCAAAACAAACCGGAAAATATGGGCGTGTAAATACAATGGGTAAAGAAAAAGGGGGCGGCCGGCCATGATCGATACTTTGCGCCTGCGGGAAGAGGCGCAGTCCTGCGGCATTTCCCTGGAACAGGAAACGGCAGAAAAACTGGATATCTATGCGCGGCTGCTGGTGGAATGGAATGAAAAGATGAACCTGACCGCCATCACCGCGCCCGACGAAATCGTGACTAAGCATTTTGTCGACAGCCTCACAGCGGGAGCCCTGCTGCCTGCGTCGGGGGAAGAGCCGCTCACGCTTGTGGATGTAGGCACAGGTGCAGGCTTTCCCGGTGTACCGCTGGCGCTGTGGCGGCCGGATATCCGGCTGACCCTGCTGGACAGCCTGAATAAGCGGCTTGTTTTTCTGGAAACCGTGTGCCGGGAGCTGGAACTGCCGGTCACGCTGGTGCATGCCCGCGCGGAAGAGGCCGGGCGGCGAAAGGATATGCGTGAGCATTTTGCAGTGGCAACGGCCCGCGCGGTGGCGGCGCTGCCGACTTTGTGTGAATATTGCCTGCCGCTGGTCAGGCCGGGAGGCTGCTTTATTGCGATGAAGGGTCCCTCCGGTCCGGAGGAGACGGCTGCATCGTCGAATGCCCTGTCTCGTCTGGGTGGAAAAATTGACGAAATCCGACAGCTGCGGCTGCCGTCAGCCTGCGAAGATAGGGCGGAGAGTGAGGCTTCGGCTTCGCGCACGCTGATTTTGGTTCGGAAAATTTCGCCGACTCCCGCCGCGTATCCGCGTGTTTCCGCCAAAATCGCGAAACAGCCGCTGTAAACGACCTTTCCCGACAACCCTTTCCGACAAGGTTGCCGGCCTTTCCGTGATATGCTGACACCAGAAGATACCAAAAAATGGTATTTAAGGATGTTAACAGGAAAGGGTGGGTAATATGTGGGGAAAAGATATCCGTGCAAAGACGTATAAAACCGGCGGGCAGGTGCTGATGATTCCGGTGGAAGAAATCCGGCCGAATCCGGATCAGCCGCGGCGGGAATTCGACCAGGGCAAGCTGTTGGAGCTGGCACAGAGCATTGGGGAAAATGGGATAATCCATCCGCTGACCGTGATGATGTGGAACGGGCAGCCGGTGCTGATCGCAGGGGAACGGCGCCTCCGTGCGGCAAAAATAGCTGGTATCCGCACAGTACCTTGCCTGGTGACCGAGGTGCAGCGGACCGAAGCGGCGCTGCTGGCGCTGGTGGAAAACCTGCAGCGCGAGGATATGAACTGTTTTGAGGAAGCCGAAGGAATCCACCGGCTCATCGGGCTGTACGGCCTGACGCAGGAGGAAGCGGCTTTCCGCCTGGGCTGTTCACAGCCAGCGGTAGCGAATAAGCTCCGGCTTTTGCGGCTGCAGCCGGAGGAGCGCCGGCAGATAATCGCTGCCGGTCTGACTGAGCGGCACGCCCGTGCGCTGCTGCGGCTGACACAGGAGGAACAGCGGACATCGGTGCTCCGGCGGGTGATCGAGGACAAGCTGACGGTGGCGCAGACCGAGCGGTTGGTGGCCGGCTGGCTGGCCGGGAATCCGCCGCGCCGCCGGCCGATGCCGATGGTAAGGGATGTGCGGGTGTTTTTCCACACGGTCGATCATGCGGTGGATATCATGCGCCGCTCCGGCATTGCGGTGAAGGCAGAGCGCAGCGAAACTGATGACTGCATCGAATACGTGGTGCGGATTCCAAAGGGTACGGGCAAAACCGTGCCGCTGCACAGGGGGAAAACCCAAACGGCGTAAAGAAAAAGGACTCCGGTGAAAGCAGCGCGCCATTAGCGGAGAATCCAAGCCGGATTCCGCCGCTTTAGAAGAAATGGCTCAGCGGAATGCGTTCCGCTGAGCCATTTCTTCTAAAAAGGTATGCGCCGAAATCGGAGACCTTTTTGTATGCGACTTACTGAACCACGGTATCGGCCTGATGTTCGTTTGCCACCAGGCATATGTATGTTTTGCCCGGCAGAACCTTGAGCGGAGAGCCATCCAGCGCGAAGAACGACAAGCCGCCGCTGGTGCGCTGCCAGGAGAACGGGACGTTGACTCCGCCGATGAAAGCCGCGCCGCTGCCGCTCTGCAGCCGGAAGCTGCAAGTGACCGAATTTTCCATGTATTTCTCGTCGTACATCACCAGCACGTTGGCCGCGCTCAGCTGGGTGCCGTCCATTGTGGTGTGTGCTTCGGCGTTCGCCAGAGAGCCGTTGTACTTTTTGTATACCTTCTGCGCGGCGTCATACTGGAAGTTGATTGTCTGCAGGCCGGAGAATTTTACCTGTATCTGCGAAGCGGCGGAACCGGACGGCGCTGTGTCGGTGAAGCCGTAGGGCATTGCACGGTCGGAGGTTTTGCGCAGCTCCATCGCATCTGCACGTGCACCGATGTTTTTACCGCTGGTGGACAGGCTGTATTCCAGCCCGCGCTGGCTGCTGAGGGCCTGGTCCCGCCAGAAGGTACCTTTGGGATCGTAGTTGAGCGCATTGATATGGTCGATGCCCAGCTGATCAATGGTTTTGAGTCCCATATCGCTGCCGCCGGCATGACAGTAAATGACGTCGAGGGACTGCGCGAGCATGACAAACGGCGTGCGGGCGCTGCGCAAGGGTGTGAGCTGTTCCGGTACGCGTCCGGCGTTCGCGAACACCGCCATGATGCGGGTGATGCCGCCCTCGGTTTCCGCTTCCACATACAGATCGGCCTTGTCCAGCCCAACCTGCGGGCGGGAGCGGTCGTTGTTGCCGATCATGAAAGCGAACGGGCGGTTATCCTCGCCCACATCCAGATCGTACAGGCCGGACAGCCGGTTCTGCTGGCCGGCCGGTTGGGTGGGTGCGGTGATGCCGGGGGCGGAATCGGCCGAACCGGGGGTGCCGGTACCGGAGATATCGCTGGTTCCGGGCGTCTTTCCGCCGCAGCCTGCGCCAGCCAGCAGAATAACGGCGCAGGACAGTCCGGCAAACAGTCGATGGATTTTCATAAGCTTCCTCCTTTTAAATGCCGCGGGGAAAAAGAATCAATCCTCTTCCGCTTCAGGGCTGTCGTAAATTTCGTCGCAAACGGCGGTGTAAACGGCTTCAGCCGTACGGCGCATGGAATCGGCCTCTTCGGCGGATAGGGTCAGCTCACGGTCAGAGGGATACCGCGCTTCGATATACAGCCGGTTCATTTCGGCTGCATCGTCCATAAAAGTACGGAAATCCGCGCGGGCCCTGATGGCCTGGCGCAGAAGCCAGGTCAGGTTATGCCCGTCCACCAAGCGGCCGGTGACCGCAATCAGATATGCTTTGAGAGTCTTTTCCATGCATTGCTGACAGTGGAAGCCGGCGATTTCCAGACACTGACCCTGCTCGATGAGCAGTCTTGCGGCCAGCAGGTCGCGTGCCGCCATTTCCAGCCAGTCATAATAAAGCCGGCTGTCCTCACTGTGCTTACTCGGCCGCATACAGCACAACCCCCGTGTCCCGGATGCGGGCAGCAAAGCTGAGCGGATCCCGGAGCCGCTGTTCCCACTCCTGCGCGGTGTACACCACCACGTCGAATGGGATATCCGCTTCCAGCTCCATGTACAGCCGATGCTCGGCGGCATGGGAATCACCGCCGCGGATAATGACGGCAAGCTTGACCGACGCCAGCGTACCGTCGAGCGTCTGCTTGCGGCTGAATACCATAATGCGCAGCGGCGAAACCAGGCGCACAACCTCATCCCGCAGCGCGAGCAGCTTGGGTTCCATAACGCAACGCATCCTTTCCCGGATTTGATCCGTTTTCTATTATACACCCTGTTCGGCAAAAAGCAATGGAAAAGCCGATTGACAAATGCTGGCCGCGTGCGTATACTGAATACGGAAGATACGTGCCGAATGGTATAATAAGATCGGATCATACTTAAAGTATAAAAAGAATACGCCCCCTTAGTTAAATGGATATAACGGTCCCCTCCTAAGGGACAATTATCAGTTCGATTCTGGTAGGGGGTGCCATAAAAATAAGCCCGGCGGGAATTTCCCGCCGGGCTTATTTTTGTACGGGGCCGTCCGCAATGCCGCATTTTTTCGGGCGGAGAACACGTTTCGGCAGATATGGTGACCTTTTTACAGGTTTGTTCACTTTTTCTTCATCGCATAGCTCTGTATTATGGAGTTGAGCATTATTGCTGAAAAAGCAGGGGATGGGGAGATAAAAGTGATAAAAGGCGCGGGAAAAACCGGATTGTTCGGGGCGCTTTGCCTATTTTTGCTGTTAGGCAGCTTTCGGCCGCTGACGGCATCCGCGGCGGGAGAAACAGTGGCGGCGAATGATGCCCGTATCCGCTATCTGGGCCGGTGGGATATCACCGACGGGGTGGCCAGCGGCTATTTCGAGAGCGGGTTGGAGCTGGCTTTTACCGGGACCTCCATCGCCGTGGATTTTGCCGCTAAGAGCGGATACCTATACCAGATCGACGGTGGGGCATATACCGATCTGACTTCGGCGAAAGGAATACAGATTCTCGCGCAGGGGTTGGGCAACGGCGAGCATACGCTTAAGCTTTACGCACGCTTTGAAGGAGCCTGCCCACGTATTGCCGGCTATCGTTTGGATGACGGTGCACAGCTGAAAACACCGGCGGAGAAGCCGACCGTTGAATTTATCGGGGATTCAATCACGGTCGGCTGGGTCGGCCGTGATTATCCGCGGCACAACCAGTTTGGCAGTTCCTACGCACTGCTGGCCGGGGAAAAACTCGGTTGGAACGCGACGGCCGTCGCCTTCGGCGGCATAACGCTGGTCCCCGGTTCCGGGTCACCGGACAGCGGCGGCATACCGGCACGCTATCTGCGCCTCGGCGAGTATTCCGCGGGAGAAGCGGCGGAAAAAAGCTGGGATACCGCGCGGTATACGCCCGACACGGTGGTGATTAACCTCGGCACCAATGACAGCGCCGCGGATGCAGATTTTGAAACGGCTTATGTGGCATTTCTGGAACAGCTGCGCGGATATTACCCCGAGGCGCGTCTGGCAGCCATGACCCCGTTCGGCGGCAAATACCGCGAGGCGATCCGGAAAGCGGTGCGTACCCGCAGCGAAGCGGGAGACACTGCGGTGGAATTTGTGGATACGACCGGCTGGATCGGTGCCGGGGATACAACCGACGGCGTGCACCTGACCGTGCAGGCGCAGCAGCGTGCGGCCGACCGCCTTGCTGCGGCGCTTGTGCCCAATGCGGAAGGCGAATCGTCCGTGTCCGGGAACAGCAGCGTATCGGCAGTCCCGGCACCGGTGACGACCGCACCGCCGGCGGCATTGTCTGGCTTTGACGCAGGATTCTGGGGGCCGGTGCTCGGCGCGGCCGGCGGCGGCGTACTGCTCATCGGCGGCGTGATCGTGCTGCTGGCGGTGATGTCCCGTCGCAGCAGTGTAAAGGAGGAGACGAACGATGATCAGCACGGATGAACAGCGGGGACTGTTCTGGCTGGATACGCCGTCCACGTCGTATGTTCTGCAGATCTATGAAACCGGGCACCTGATCCTGCTTTACTGGGGAAAACGGCTGCCGCATGAGGATATCCGCTACCTCTACCCCTGTTACGGCGGGGCGTTTTGTCCGAATCTGTTTGATGCCCCCAATGGGTATGTATGCCCGGATACCCTCCCGCTTGAATATCCCACCTTCGGGCTGGGGGATTACCATGAGCCAGCCTTTTATGCGCGCAATCCAGCGGGAGACCGGCTGTGCGACCTGCGGTATGCGGGCTGCCGGCTGACCGACGGGGTGCAGACGGTGCCAGGCATGCCGCATGTGCGCGCTGCGCAGGCCCCCGCGCAGACGCTGGAACTGACCCTGCGGGACCCGCGTATTGGAGTGACGGTACGGTTGTACTATACGGTTTTCGCGGACAGCGACGTGATTGCCCGGTGTGCGGCGGTTCGCTATGACGGCGGGGAAACGCTTGTGCTGCATCAGGCGGCGAGTGCACATCTGGAACTGCCGGACGGGCGGTTTGAGGCCATCCGGCTGCCCGGCGCACAGTGCCGGGAGCGGGAGATAGAACGCACGCCGCTGGGAGCCGGCCGCCTTATACTCGACAGCCGCCGCGGCACCTCGAGCCATCAGATGAATCCGTTTCTTGCGCTTGTTCGGCCGGAAACCGGGGAGGAAACCGGCGACGTGTATGGCTTCAGCCTGCTGTACAGCGGCAATTTCCGCATCTGTGCTGAGCAGGACCAGTTCCACATGACCCGGGTGCAGGTCGGGATCAACCCCTTTGATTTTGCGTGGAGACTGCGCAGCGGCGAAGAATTCTGGACGCCGCAGGCGGTAATGGTGTACAGCGGGGAAGGCTTGGGCGGCATGTCGCGGGAGTTTCACCGGCTGTGCCGGCGGCGTATCAGCCCACCAGCCTTTGCGCGGACGCACCGTCCGGTGGTGATCAACAACTGGGAAGCCACCTATTTTGATTTCGACGAAGAAAAGCTGGCCGCGCTGGCGGATGCCTGCCGAGAGCTTCCGCTGGATCTGTTTGTGCTGGATGACGGCTGGTTCGGCCACCGCGACGCGGGCAACAGCTCGCTTGGCGACTGGACGGTGCATGCCCGCAAGCTGCCGCACGGTCTGGAGCCGGTTATCCGCGCGTTCGCGGAAAACGGTCTGGCGTTCGGCCTGTGGGTGGAGCCGGAGATGATCTCTCCCGACAGTGAGCTGTACCGTCGGCATCCTGACTGGTGTCTGCATGTTGCGGGGAGGGAGCCTTCGCTTGCGCGCAGCCAGCTGGTGCTCGATCTGACCCGGGAAGATGTGCGCGCTTATCTGCTGGAAACTCTGACCGGTTTGCTCAAGGCATACCCGATCCGCTATCTGAAATGGGATATGAACCGTCCGCTGTCGAATGTAGGGTCGTCGGCTTGGCCTGCGGAAGAGCAGGCGTCGCTGTCCCATCGTTATGTGCTCGGGCTGTACAGCCTGCTGCAGACGCTCACCGCGCGCTTCCCGCACCTGTTTATCGAGGGCTGCTCGGGCGGCGGCGGACGGTTTGACTTCGGCATGCTGTATTATGTGCCGCAGATCTGGACCTCCGACAACAGTGATGCGATGTCCCGGCTGAAAATCCAGTACGGCACCAGCCTGGTTTATCCGCCGTCGACGATGGCGGCGCATGTATCGGCGGTGCCGAATCACCAGACCGGCCGCATCACCGATTTTACGGTGCGCGGGGATGTGGCTGCCTGCTGCTGTTTTGGCTATGAGTTGGATCCGCGCGCACTCATACCGGAAGAGCGGGAGGCGGTGTGCGCTCAGGTGGAACGCAGCCGCCGGATCGAGCCGCTGGTGCTGGAGGGGGATTTCTACCGTCTGCGCAGTCCCTTTGCGGGCAACGACTGCAGCTGGATGCTGGTGTCGCCGGATAAGACCCGGGCGGTGGTGCTGTATGCTCATGTGCTTTCCCGGGTATCGGAGCCGGCCGACCGCCTTTGCCTGCGGGGACTGGATCCGGAGAAACGGTATCGAATCCTGCCCGGCGGGCAGGTGCTTTCCGGCGCTGTGCTGATGGCGGCGGGCCTGATCCGTCCGCGGTTTCACGGGGATTTCCAGACCTGTTTTTATGAATTACAGGAAGAGTTAGCAAATGGCGAATCGCAGTTTTAGTGACCCTTTAGCATAAATGCCTACTTTTACATGAACAAGAACGACGTTAATATGAAACATGTAGAAAACTTTAGATGGAGGTATCTGCTATGAAAAAAAGTCGATTCGGCGCGCTGGCAATGGCAGCGGTTATGCTGACAGCGGCCGTACTGTGCTCGTCCTGCTCATCAACCGAAACATCAGGCGGCACCGAAAGCTTTGATCCGGATGCGCCGGTGACCATCAAGGTTGGCATCTGGCCGAAGGACAGCGATAAAGCTGGTCTTCAGGCGTGGGAGAACTATAAAGCGACGATGGCGGAGAAATATCCAAACATCACTCTTCAGCCGGAAGCGTATTCGTACTCGTCGGACACCTTTATTCCGATGGCGGTCAGCGGCACGGCGCCGAACATTTTCCTTACCCGGTTTACCGAGCCGAACCGTCTGATCACCAATGGCTTTGTCGCGGACGTGACCTCGTTTGCTGAGGAATACGGTTTTAAGGACGGCATGGTGGAAAACATGCTGGACGTGGCTACGATGGACGGCAAAATTTACGGAATCCCGCGTGACGGTTATGCGCTTTCGCTGATGATGAACGTGGAGATGTTCCGGCAGGCGGGACTGGTGGATGAAGCCGGCGTGCCGATTTATCCGAAGACCTACGAAGAGCTTGCCCAGACGGCGAAGAAAATCAAGGATGCCACCGGCAAGGCCGGCATTGTGCTGCCTACCCGTGACCGTCAGGGCGGCTGGCAGTTCTCGAATGTCGCCTGGTCGTTCGGTGCGACGCTCCAGTATCAGGACGATTCCGGCAAATGGGTGAACGGCCTGAATTCCGAAGGTGCGGTCAAGGCGCTGGAATTCTACAAGAGCCTGCGCTGGGAATACGATGTGCTGCCGTCAGATAACCTGATCAACTATGAAAAGATGTATCAGCTGTTTGGCACCGGTGAAGCGGCGATGATGATCGCGGGGTCCGACTCCTTTGTCAAGCCGGTGAGTACATACGGTATGGATAAAGACCTGATCTCGGTCGCACCGCTGCCGGAGGGCCCGGGCGGCCAGTATTCGCTGCTGGGCGGTTCGTTGTACATGTTCTCGGCGAATTCCACCGCGGCGCAGCTCGACGCGTGCTTCAAGCTGCTGAAGGTCATCGGCATGACTCCGGAAGTCAACGACGAGACGCTCGGCGCGATCGAGAGCGATCTGAAGGTACTGCAGGCAAATGGTATTCCGATCGGCCCGCGTTCGCTGAATGTGTGGAGCGATGAAAACCGCATCAATTCCGAGCAGGCGATCTACGATAAATACACCAACGTCGATATGAAGCTCTACCAGTCCTTCTATGACAAGGTCTACGACACACTCAGGGCGGAAGAGCCGTATTACTGCCAGGATATGTATTCTTCGCTTGATCTGGCGATTCAGGAATGCCTGATCAACCAGAACGCCAACCCGCAGACCGAGCTTGACAAGGCGGCCAGTGATTTCCAGGCGTTTCTGAACCAGGTTGAGTGATTCCGCCAGGAGAAGGGAGCCGTCATGAGAAAACAGCCGGGAGCGGCGCTGAAAAGCAAAAAGCCGTGGACTTTTTCCCGATTTATAGGGGAGTTCGGCGGATGGGTGTTTATCATCCCCAGCTTCATCCTGTTTGCCTTTTTTGTTTGGGAGCCCATGCTGTACGGCGTGGTGCTGTCCTTTTCCAAACTCCGGGCGTTTGATATTGTGGGATTTGCCGGCCTGGAGAATTACCGCTATGTGTTTTCGCATCCGTACTTTGCCAAGGCACTGCTCAATACGGTGCAGTACGCCTTCTGGTCGCTGATTATCGGCTATCTGGTGCCGATTATCGTGGCAATTATCCTCAATGAGGTGGTCCATGCGCAGCGGTTTTTCAAATTCGTTGCGTATTTCCCGGCGTTGGTGCCGGCGGTGGCGGCGCTGCTGATGTGGCAGTTCCTGCTGACGCCGGGCCAGGAGGGGATCATCAACAGTATCCTTTCCCAGCTGGGTATCGCTCCGCTGCAGTTTCTGCAGAATCCCAACTGGACCATCCCGCTTCTGATTATGACCCTGACCTGGAAATCGGCCGGCTCCACCACGATGGTATATCTGGCCTCTCTTCAGGGGATCAATGGGGAGCTGTATGAGGCGGCATCGCTGGACGGTGCCGGTGTGTGGAGCAAGCTGCGCTACATCACCCTGCCGGGTATTTTCAATACCGCGCGGCTGATGCTGATCATGCAAATCATTTCGATTTTCCAGATTCTGTACGAGCCGATGGTTATGACCGGCGGCGGACCGAATAATGCGTCGATTTCGCTGATGTATCTGAGCTATCAGTTTGCCTTCGACAAGATTCAGTTCAACTATGCCGCTGTCGTCGGCATCGTCGTATCGGTGATCCTGCTGATCCTGACGGCGATCTACATGAAGCTGGTCAAGCCCCAGGAAAGTTAGGTGAAGAAGATGCGATCAAAAAAACTCAGCCAGAAAACCGGCATCCTGTCGGCGATGGACCTGAAAAAGCCCTCGGCGCGGGTGGTATACTGGATTCTCTTTGCGTTTTGCCTGCTGATGGTGCTGATCTGTCTTCTGCCGCCGCTGTATGTGATGCTGTCCTCGCTCAAGTCGGTTCAGGAATTTTACCAGATCCCGCCGACCATCATACCCGAAACATTTGAGCCGCAGAAAATCGTCGAGGTGTGGACCACCACCAACTTCGGTCAGCACTATATCAGTTCGTTGATCATGATTGTCGGCTGCGTGGCGGCCACGCTGATCTTCAACGGCATGGCCGGTTATACGCTGGCGATCCTTAAGCCGCGCGGCTATAAATTTGCCTTTTGGCTGATTATGGCCAGCCTGATGATGCCGACGGTAATCAACATCGTGCCGGTGATGGTCAACCTGACCAAGCTCAAGCTGATCAACAACTATCTGCCGCTGTGGCTGGGCTACGGCGCCAACGCATTCCAGATCATGCTGTTCAAGAGCTTTTACGAGTCGCTGCCGTACTCCCTGGTGGAGGCGGCACGCCTCGACGGGTGCACCTCGATGGGGGTGTTTTCCCGGATCATCCTGCCGATGAGCAAGCCGATTACCATGGTTATCACGGTATTGACCGTCAATGCGTCGTGGTCCGACTTCCTGATGCCGTACCTGGTACTCAAGGATAAGGATAAGATGACGGTGATGGTGAAAATCTATGATATGGCCAACAGCACCGTGTCTAAGGATTACCAAATGGTGGCGCTGCTGTTTGCCATTATCCCACCGGCGATCATCTTTCTGTTCTTTTCCAAATATTTCACACAGGGTGTTTCCATCGGCGCAGTGAAGGGCTGATGGTGAACGATAAACACAGGAGGTGCCGAAATTGAGCGATATCGTAACCCCGAAGCCGTCGCCGCTGCGCAGGGTCATAGCCCTGCTGATGGCGGCTACGGTGCTGATGTGCGGGCTGCTGACCTTTCTAGTGCTGGATACCTTTTTTCTGGACAGCAGCGGAAGCGGCAATGCCGTCATCTATCCGTACCCGGAAGGGATGGCGTCCAGTGCGAACTGTCTGGTGAAGGTCAATGGCGTGGACAACTTCGTGTATGAGACGAACGTCAACTTCCGCCACGAATCCCCCTCCGGCAATGCGGAGGATGTCATGGAGTTTGAAAAAACGCCGGTGGCCTCCTTCGATATGGACGGAGCGGTCACCGTGACGGTGACGCTGCCCGGCCAGGAAATCACCACGGCAAAGGTTACCCCGCAGGCGGCGGGAATTACTCCCAAAATCAAGGGGGACACCGTAACCTTTAAGCTGACTCAACCCAGCCAGTATACGGTGGAATTCAACGACAGCCAGCACGGTGCGCTGCACCTGTTCGCCAACCCGCTGGAAGAAAATGTGCCGTCCGCAAGCGACCCGAATGTGCTATATTATGGTCCCGGGGTGCATGAGGTGGGGCAGATTACCATGCAGTCCGGCCAGACCCTGTATTTGGCAGGCGGTGCGATTGTGCGCGGCTGGGTAGTCGGCAACAACCTCGATAATGTGACAGTACGCGGCCGCGGTTATTTCGACGGCTCGATTTATCCACGCTACAAGGAGGACGGCGTAAGCAGCAACGCGAAGGTGCCGCTCAACTTCTCCAAGTGCACAAACCTTACTATCGACGGCATCGGCTGTATGGATCCGGCGGGGTGGACAGTGAACACCTACCACTGCACGGATGTCCTGGTCAATAACGTCAAAATCATCTCTTCCCGCCAGAACGGCGATGGCATCACCACCCAGAGCTGCACCAACCAGACGGCGACCAACTGCTTTGTGCGCAGCTGGGACGATTCGCTGGTGGTCAAGGCATATGAGGGCAACACACAGAACATCACCTTTGACAACTGCATTTTGTGGACCGATTTGGCGCAGTCCTGTGAGGTGGGTTTTGAGACGCGCGGGGATGTGATGGAAAACATCACCTTTAAAAACATCACCGTACTGCATAACTTCCATAAATCCGTGCTTTCGGTGCACAACGGCGACCATGCCACGGTACGCAATGTGCGGTATGAAAACGTGGTGGTCGAGGATGCCCAGATGGGCCAGTCGGACGGCTGGAACTTCCTGATCGATATCCTCATCGAGGACGGCATCTGGAGCAAGGAAGCCGAACGCGGCCAAGTGCGGGATATCACCTTTGAAAACATCAAGGTCATCGGCGGAAACGCGACGGCCAACCGCATCAAGGGTTTCAGCGCTGAGCATACGGTGGAAGGTGTCCACATTAAAAACGTGGAAGTCCTCGGTGAAAAAATCACCAGTATGAAGGACGGCTATTTTGTGACCAACCCGTATATTGCGGACATCACGTTTGAATGAGGAAGGAAGAGATGATTCGATGAAAAAACTTTCCCGGATGCTGGCTGTTGTGATGACGGCGGCCCTGCTGACCGCCGGCGCCTCGACGGCACTGGCCGCGCGGCCGGATGATGCCAAAGTGTATGCGGATTTCAACAACGGTCCGATGGCGGAACCGGAACAGACCATGCAGGCCACCGACGAAGGCGGTGCGCTGTATATCAATGACGGTCCGATCGACGCAAAGGCGGAGCTCTCGGATGGGGCGCTCAAACTGACCCTCGGGCCTACCGGCTACTACGGCATGCAGAACGGCGCCGTGCAGTTCCGCGATATTGACGGTAAGCTGACTGCTTATAAATATCTCGTGGTGCGCATGAAAGGGGAAAAGGGTCAGGAAAACGTGTCCGGCAACGGCGTGCTGATGATGAGCATCGGCGGCGGTGACGGCAGCCATATCGGCACCTTTAACGCGGAGGCGGCCGGCGGCCCGACCCCATTCCTGGATCCCGACGGCAAGACCATGCCCACCATAACGACCGAATATCAGGATTTCGTGATCGCACTGACCGAGGATAATGTGCGGAAAAACCCCGGCAAGGCGGTGACCGGTATTAATTTCAACAACTCGGTCGGCCAGCTTACGGTATATATCGACGAAATTTATCTGACCAATACCGTTCCGGAAGGGTATGAGAACAACGGTAGTACGCCGGTGACCCCACCGACAACCGGATCGGGCAACGATACCAACTCTGCGCCGGAAAATAACAACGGCAGCGGTAACAATGCGGCAAACCAGAACAACACCAATACACCGTCGGCCGGCGGCAGCGCTTCGTCCGGCATGAGCACCGCAAACGTAGTGATGATCATCGTGGTTGCGGTGATGGTGGCGCTGAATATCATCGTGCTGGTCTATGCGATCCTGCAGCTGAGCAAAAAGCGATAAAGACACGGAGGAGGAAAACGGCATGAAAACCAAATGGATGAAAGCACTGGCCGGCGGCTGTGCGGCAGTGCTGATGCTGCCCTCGATGCTCGCATCCGCACGCACGGACGATGCGGTGGTGTTCGCAGATTTTGAGGGCACCGGCACGCCGGCGGTCGGGCAGAAGCTGCCCGGCAATGAGCCGGGCAAGGAGGTATGGCTCAACGGTACGGAGGACGCCACCGTAACTCTTACGGGTACGGAGCTGAAGGTCGAAATGGGTGCGACCGGTTATCTGGGACTGGGCAACGGTTTTGTGCGCATGCGGCAGGACGACGGTTCGGTGACCTATAAGTACCTGGTGCTGCGGATTAAAGGGGAGACCGGCGGGGAAAACCGCAAGGAAACCGGCGGCATCATGATCTCCATCGGTGGTGCGGAGGGCAGTCATGTCCGCGCGCTGAATGATCGCGACGTCGGAACGGCACCGCCTGCGCTGGGCAAGGACAACAACCCGATGCCGGCAATTACCACCGAATACCAGAACTTTGTGATTGCGCTCAACGATCAGAACATCCGGAAAGCGGAAGCATCGAGATGCATCAGCATCAACATCAATAATGTGATGAACCCGATTACCCTGTACATAGACGACATCTATTTCACGAATACCTACCCGAGCGATGCCGCTGAGTATGTGCCGGATGAGCCGGATGAACCCGCCGGGCCGTCGGATACGCCGGATCCGGGCAATACGACCACCACACCCCCCAGCACCGATCCTACCACCAGTGATGTGGAAAGCGACCCGTCTGTGCCCGCGGATGCCTCCAGCAATCCTGCTTCGGGTAACAACGAGTCCAAGGTGCCCACCACCTCGGGTGCCCCGAAAACCACCGTGCCGGACTCCTCGGCCTCGGCGAATAACAATGGCGGCGGCCTGTCCATGGGTGCGATTATCGGCATTGTGGCTGCGGTCGTTGTGGTGCTCGGCGGAGGCGGCGCAGCGCTGTACTTCTTCGTGATCCGCAAGAAAATAGGATAAGTCCCAAAGGTTGGCAACGGCTACCCGCCCGCATTTGCGGGCGGGCATTGCCGGTAAAAAATACAAACACAAATAGGGAGGAAAAGTTATGTTCAGGAAATGTGTATCCATCGCATCGGCTCTGCTGATCCTGGGCTCGGCAGCCCTGACCGCCTCCGCAAAAGAGGTCGTCTACGACAAACCGGATGACGCGCAGCTTTTCTGTGATTTCAACACGGCTTTCCCCGGGGCCGGAAGTGACGCGGCGCTCAACATCCCCACCGGCAACGGAAATAATCAAATCCGGATTATAGCGGCGGAAAACGCGACTTTTGCCACGGAAGCGGAGGCCGAGGGCAGTGATAATCAGGTGCTGAAGGTAACCTTGAAAGGAGACGGCTATATCCGCTTCTGGAGCAATCTCAATCCGGCAGTCGCCTCCGGCAATGTTATTTCCGCCCGCTATCAGTACATGGTAATGCGGGTGAAGGGTACCTCTGCGGCTGGCGTGCCGGTGAACGGCGGATTTACAGACGAGGCGGCAGGAACCACGAGCCATTCGCTCGCCATCGGTTTTGGCAATTTCAGCAACTCGCAGGATAAGGGAATTGCCTTCCGTGCTGGCGGCTATGGTACAAATACCGAAGCAAAGAATCCGGATGGACAGCCGATTGCACAGGTTACCGATGAATACCAGACGTTAATTATCCAGCTGCCCGATGATCGTTTTTCCGCACTCTCCGATGTGGGTTTTGCGGAAAATATGTTGATCCGGAATATCGGCGCATACGAAAAAACTCTGTACATCGACGAAATCTATTTCACCAACACTGTTCCCACTGAGCATGTGGAGGTCACCTGGAACGACAACAACACCATTCCGGAGGATGCGATCTACATCGAAGACGGCCGCCGCGATACCTTTGCTCTGCCGTTCGGCGACGTAAAGCTCAACTATGTCAATGGCAGCAAGACTTCCTTTGTCAATGAAGTGACCCCGATTCCGGATGATTCGGCTTTTTCGATGGCGGCCGGCGTGGTTACCTATCATGCGGCACTGGATAACGGTCTGTCAATGTCCCTTGGGGAAAACTACTATGAGAATTACAAGTACATCGTCTTCCGTGCCAAGGCAGCGGCCGGCGCAGGCGACAAGTTTGCGGTGAAGCTGGGCTCCAACGCGGCACAGGAAATCCTGTTTAAGGATCTGAAATTCAGCGCGGACAATTATGCTAAAGAGCTGTCTGGCGAGTGGCAGGATATTTATGTCAGCACCGACGCGGTGCTCAACGGTCTGAATAATATGCCGTACCTGAAGTTCCTCGGCAAGGGTGAGGCGGACATCCAGATCGACTGCATCTATATGACCAACACTGTGCCGGAGGGTTACGAAGCCGGCCGTGCGGTTGAGCAGCAGGGCGGTAACGATGGGGATAAAGACGACGGCAAAGACGACGGTAAGGATCCGGCTGACAAGCCGATCACCGAAACCGGTGTGGCGCTGCCGATCGGTGTGGCAGTGCTGGCGGCCGGTGCGGCCGGCGCCTTGGTGATCACCCGCCGCAGGAAAAACGCCAAATAAAATAGTCCCGACCGACGGTTTGGACACAGGAAAGGGGGGCGGGGCTATCCGCGTATATACGATAGCCCCGCCCCTTTATTTTTGGCACAAACGCCTTGAGGAAGGAAATGGGTGTATGACAGGAAAACGATGGATGACCATGCTCGCGGCGCTGCTGTGCTGCGGCGTGATGACCGTATCGGCCGAGGGGGAAGAGAACCTTGCGGCAGGCTGTGCGGTGGAAGCGTGCGGCTTCAATGCATACGGCGGCCTGACTGCCGATGTTCGGGAAGCACCGGAACTGGCCGTGGACGGTGATGCCGATACCAAATGGGACTGCAATGTACAGGAACATGAAGGGCTCGAGGATGGCACGCTCCACTGGCTGATTCTGGATCTCGGCGAAAGCAAAACTTTCAATAAGATCGAGCTGAAACATGCAAGCAACTGCACGATTGACAAGGACTACCCGGAATACAATACCCGGGAAATGGTGATTGAAACTTCAGAGGATAAGGAAAACTGGACCGAATGCCTGCATATTCTCAACGGTGACCAGAAGGCGGTCAACACCCGGTGGTTTGATGCGGTGCGGGCGCGGTATATCCGACTGCGGATTTTGGCGCCCGGAACGATGGACACCGATGCGCGGCTGGTGGAATTTGCCGTTTATAACTCGTCGGAAGAGCCGGTGGAGGAAGCAGATGTACCACTGGGGGCGGCGATCGCCACCACAGGGGATGCAGCCGATACCCCGACTACGGCGCCGTTGGCTTCCGGCGGCGTAAACAGTGCCGTACAGCAGACCGATGGAGGATTCCCCACGGGTGCGCTGGTTGCGATCCTGGTGGTAATTGGTGTGCTGATGATCGGCGGCGTGGTCATTGTGATTATACATTCCCGGAAAAAGAATTGATACAGAACACAGCCGGAAGGAACCCCCTTCCGGCTGTTCCGCCGGTCTGAAAAGATATATGGAATGAGATTGTACGCATACAGTCAAAATACTGGTACAACCAGACAGAATCCGTCGGTGTAATCCGGACGATAACACCACAATTATACAGAAAAAAGCGATGCCGGTGGCTTGAAAAGCAAACTGAAATCGTATACTATAAAGGATAGGGATTATGAAACAGAACCGATTCACGATATGGCTGAAGGGTTGGCCGCAGTGGGGAAAAATCACGGCAATCGTGGTGCTGACGCTGGCGGTGCTGGCATCGGCCGTGGGCGGGATTGTGTGGTTGGATACGCGTCCGGCCGCTATGCAGTCGGATGCGAGCAGTGCCGCCTCGCTGTTTTCGCCGGAGACAACCGCCGGCAAAACAGGGAGCACCGGCAGTACCGCTGCACCGTCCGCCGACACTACGGCGGCGGGAGCTCCCGGAACTACCGCCGATGCAGTGCACACGCAGGAGACTACGGTGCCGCATACGACAGCCGGGGCGGCACCGTGCACGAACTTGTTTTCGGCACCCGATGGGATTCCCGCAAGTGAAACAGCCTCTTTGCGCGTTAACGGCGAACCGTGCTTTGTCTACGATACGCTGGTGAATTTCCGCCGCCGTTCCCCGGCGGGAAATGCTCACGATGTGCTGGAACGGGAAAAAACGCCGGTAGCCGTATGGGAAACCGACGGGCAAAATGCCGTTTCCATCACCTATGCAGGAGCGACGGTGCGCTCTGCGGCGGTGACGCCGCAGGCACTGGGCATCACGCCGGAAGTGGAAGGGGATACGGTTATTTTCACGATTCCCGGGCCGGGGCAATATACGGTGGAAATCAATGGTTCGGCACATCAGGCATGCCATCTGTTTGTCAACCCGCCGTACAGCCCACCCGCGCCGGGCGGGAACACCCTGATTTACGGACCGGGTGTCCACGAGGTGGGCGAGGTGCGGCTGCGCAGCGGGCAGACCGTTTACCTTGCCGGCGGCGCGGTGGTGCGCGGCTGGTTTGTGGGCAACGGTGTGTCAAATGTCCGGATTTACGGCAGCGGCATTGTTGACGGATCGATTTATCCGCGGTATAAGGCGGACGGCGTGGGCAGCGCGGCGCACCCGCCGATCCAGTTTTCCAACTGCACTGCCATGCAGCTGGAGGGAATCACCTTTCTCGATCCGGCAGGCTGGACGGTGAATACCTACCATTGCACCGATGTCACGGTGAACCGGGTAAATATCATTTCTTCCCGGCAGAACGGCGACGGCATCACCACCCAGAGCTGTACGAATCAGACGGTGACCAACTGCTTTGTGCGCAGCTGGGACGATTCTCTTGTGGTTAAGGCATATGAGGGCAATGTCCGGGACATTCTTTTTGACAGCTGTATTCTGTGGACCGATCTGGCGCAGTCCTGTGAGGTAGGGTTCGAAACCCGCGGGGATACGATGGAGAATATCACCTTCCAGAACGTCACCGTGCTGCATAATTACCATAAAGCGGTCATGTCGGTGCATAACGGCGACCATGCGGTGATCCGCGGCGTCACTTTCCGCAATATCGTGGTGGAAAAGGCGGAAATGGGCGAAGGAGACGGCTGGAATTACCTGTTTGACCTTCAGGTGGCGGACACCATCTGGAGCAAAGAAGACGAGCGCGGGCGCATCGAGCAGGTGACCTTCGACAATATTCGTGTTCTGGCCGGCCGGACGCCGTATTCCCGGCTGGAAGGCTTTGATGCCGCGCACGGGATCGATGGTGTAACCTTCCGGGATGTGTGGGTACTCGGCCGGCCGGTAACCGATGCGAAGTCAGGATATATGCAGATCAACGCCTTTGTGAAAAACGTGGTCTTTTCGTAAGACCGGGCAGGAAGACGGAAAAATGGTGCAGAATAGGGAAAAGCGGACAGGCCGGAAAAGGAGGAAAAACATGCGATACGCGGTTATGGCGGCGGCGCTCGTGCTGATGGCGGGCATGCTTGGCGGATGCGCCGATGCACCGGCGGCTTCGCAGCCGTCGGAGGAGCCGGGCGCAGTAACCATCCGGGTGGGCATCTGGCCGTCGGGCAGTGATCCGTCTGCGGTGGCAGTGTGGAAAGAATATGAGCAGGAAATGCGTGAGAAGTATCCGTATATCACCCTCGAACCGGAGCCGATTTCCTATTCCTTTGAGAGTTTCATTCCGATGGCGGTCAGCGGTCTGCTGCCGGATATTTTTCAGACCTATTTCACTGAGCCGCAGCGTCTGATTGCCAATGGCTTTGTCGCGGACATCACCGCATACGCGCAGGAATATGGGTTTCTCACCGGACAGCGGGCGGACATTCTGGAGGTGGCGGCCCGTGACGGCAGACAGTATGGCATCGCACGGGATGCCTACGGCCTTTCCCTCTATCTGAACATGAACCTGTTCCGGCAGGCAGGGCTGGTGGATGAAGAAGGGCTCCCGCTTTACCCGGAAACCTTTGATGAGCTGACCGAAACCGCTCGGCTGATTCGGAAGCGTACCGGCCGGGCCGGCTTTATGATGCCGTCCAAGGATGGGGTGGGCGGCTGGCATTTCTGTAATATTGCCTGGGCGTTCGGGGCACAGCTGCAGTACCAGGATGAACAGGGGCACTGGCGTTCGGGGATAGACTCGCCGCAGACAGCAGCGGCGCTTCAGTATATCCGTGACTTGAAGTGGGAAGAAGACGTGCTGCTTGAAGGCGAGCATCTGGGCTGGGGCGACTGGATCGCCAACTTTGCAACCGATCAGGTGGCTATGGTGCTCGCGGCGCCGGATGCCATGCGCAGCCTGGTCAGCAATTTTTCGATGAGCAAGGATGCCATCGCGATTGCACCGGTTCCGGCCGGGCCGGGCGGCCAGTACACGCTGATGGGTGGAACTTTTTATATGTTCTCGGCAAATTCGGCTCCGGAACAGCTGGACGCCTGTTTCAAGCTCATGGATGTGATCGGGCTGACGCCGCATGTGACCGACAATATGCTGGCTGCGGTGCGGCGGGAGCTGGCCTCGCAGGTTGAGCAGGATTTGCCGGTGGGGCCGCGTACCATCAATGTCTGGGTGGATACCTGGCGGGTGACGGCGGAGCAGGCGCTGTATGACGAGCACACCAATGTGGATATGCGGCTGTTCGAGCCGTATTACGAAATGTTGGACAGCACGCTGTGCACAGAGTATTCGCGCAGCTGTCAGGAAATGTACCGCACGCTTGACGGCTGTATCCGCGCGGTGCTCGGCGATCCGGATGCGGATATCGCGGCGCTGCTGGCAGCCGCATCGGAGGAATATGAAAAATTCTATCTGGGAGATGTGGATTAGCCCGGGGAAGGGGAGAGCGGCCTATGTGGAAGATGATGATTATCGACGACGAATATTTTGTGCGCATGGGGATCCGGGAAACCATTGACTGGGCGGTGCATGGCGTGGAAATCGTAGGTGAGGCGGACAATGGCACGCAGGGGCTGGAGCTTGCCTGCCGGCTGAAGCCGGATATCATCATTACCGATATCCGGATGCCCGGCATGAACGGGCTGGATTTTATGCGGTGCTGCCGGGAAAAGGGGCTGCATAGCCGGATCATCGTGCTCAGCGCCCATGAGGAGTTCAACTATGCCAAGACCGCGCTTCAGCAGGGAGCCTCGGACTATCTGCTCAAGCCGGTGCTCAACGAGCAGCTGATCGAGGCGGTGCTCAAGGCCGGGCGGGAGCTGTCCGCCGAACAGGCGCAGGCCACTTATGTGGAAAAACTCAGTCGGGGGCTGTCGGCCGTCAAGGAGCAGGCGCTTATGGAAGTCCTGCTGGACAATCAGCTGACGGCAGCGGATATCCAGGAAAAGCTCGAGCTTTTTGATTTCCCGCTGCTGCCGGAAAATAACTATGTGGTTTTTGTGCGCATACAGGAATACCACCGTGCCCTGCAGAAACTGACACCGGGCGGGCTTAAGGAGGCCAAAGAAAAATTGCTCACGTTTGCGCATCGCTATCTTGACGCGCATGGTGAGGGCAATTGCTGCCTGCTGCACAAGGATGATAAAGACATCGTCGCCATCATCCATATGGAAATGGAAGATGAAAAGGCGGCGGACATGCTCAAAGAGGACGGCCGGCATCTGATCCGGGACATGGAGGAGCGCTGCCCCGAACTGCTGGTGGCGGTGGGGATCAGCCTGTGCTGCGCGCGGCTGGGCGGCCTGCCGGCAGCGTATAAGCAGGCGTATATGGCGTCCTACATGGAACTTCTGCCGTCGCATAACAGCGTCGCCTATTACGGCGACGGCGGCGCGTCCGGCTACCGTCGGGAGATCACCGAGGCTTTGCAGTATATCCGGGAAAATTACAGTCAGGACATTACGGTGGAATCCATCGCGGCCGCGCTGTTCATCAGTCCGTCGCATTTGATGCACCTGTTCCGCGATGAGCTGCACAAAACCATCAACGAATGCGTCACCGAATGCCGTATTCAGGCGGCAAAAACCATGCTGAGCAATCCGCGGTACAAGATGGTGGAGATCAGCCAGAAGGTCGGATATAAAAACGAAAAATATTTTACCCGGGTATTCAAAAAAGCGACCGGCATGAATCCAAGCGAATATGCCCGCCGCAGCCGCTGAAAAAGGAGCCGCTATGAGACGACTGGGGAATCTGCTGCGAAAACTGAATATCAGCCGCCGCATTTTCCTGGTGGTCACCGCCTGCATTACGGTATTTGCGACCGCGCTGCTGCTGGTTGCCAACCACGTGGCGCGGCAGCGCATCGAATCGGAATATTATCGCAATACTGAATGGACGCAGGATGAGATGGGGCGTGGTATCGAGCTGTTTGTTTCGGATATTAACCTGTTTTCCCTGCGGCTGATCAACGACAATGGCCTGTATCAGCTGTTGGCGGATGATGCGCTTCCGCTTGAAGAAAAGCAGGAACAGTACCGGGCGAAGATCGACGGACTTGCCGACTGGTCGCTGATTGCGGAGGTGGTGGTGGTCGACAGGGACGGACAGGTGTTCACCGCCGGCCGGAACAAGGCGTTGTCGGGACGGCCGGACCCGCAGTTGACGGCTGCGCTTGAGGCGGATTCCCGGATGCTGCGGCTGGGCGGCGTGCGCCGTGATTCTGCCGGGACAGCTTACCTCGGTTTTGGTCGGAGTTATACCTACTATTCCACCTCAAAGTGGATGGGGAACCTGTTTATCTATGTTCCGGAGGCGGCGCTGTACAGCGCAGTAAAAGGGACGGTGGCGGAGGACGGGCAGGCGCTGGTGCTCGACGGGAGCGGGCAGGTTCTCGCTTGTGCGGATAAAAGCCGGGTGGGAGCCACGCTGTTTGACGATTATCCGCTGGAGGGCGAGGGCTTTCGGTATCATGAGCAGACCTACCGCGGTAAGCCGTCGATTTTTGCGGTCAAGGACATCGCCGGCGTGCAGGATATTCTGGGGGGCAGTCTGTGTACCATGACTATACGGCCGGAAGAGAGCCTGTACCGCAGCCTCAATCGGCTGACCCTGATTATTGTGGGGGTCGAGGCGGCGGTGATCCTGATCGCGCTGCTGCTGTCCTGGCGGATTTCCCGCCGGGTAGTGATGCCTGTTCATCGGCTGCAGGATAAGCTCAACGCTTTCGGCAGCGGGGATGAGCTGGAACCGGTTTTCCTGCATCCCAGCGGCGATGAACTGATGGAGCTTGAGGATACCTATAACCAGATGATCGAACGCATCACCGATCTGGTCAGAACAAACAATGAGGAAAAAATCGAGCAGCGCAAGCTGCAGCTGATCGCGCTGCAGGCGCAGATCAACCCGCATTTTCTGTACAATACTCTCGACACCATTGTCTGGATTGCCAAAATCAAGAAGCAGAAGGAAATTGAGGATTTGGCGATGGCGCTGGCGGGCTTTTTCCGGATCAGCCTGCACAAGGGGGACAAATACATGCGGGTGCGGGAGGAACTCGAATTTGTGCGGAATTTTGTGATGATCCAGCAGATCCGGTTCCCGGAAAAATTCGAGGTCGAATATCAGGTTGAGGAGGATATTTTGGATTGTAAAATCCTCAAAATCGTCATTCAGCCGTTTGTGGAGAACGCCATTAAGCATGGCGTGGCACCCAAACCTGGAAAAGGCCATATACGGATTACTGGAAAAAAAGAAAACGAGGACCTCGTATTCGAGATCCTCGATGACGGTGTGGGTTTCCGGGAGGGAGACGAGGGCCCGAAAAACGGAGAAGCCGACGGGCTTAACGGTTACGGGGTCAGTAATGTGGACGAACGGCTGAAGCTGGAATACGGTGAGGATTACGGCGTCACGGTCACGAGCTGCCCGGGGGAGGGCACGCGGGTGGTTCTCCGGATGCGGCAGATGTTCTATCCGGCTGCGGGATAGTATCCCGCAGCCGTTCGTTGTGCATCGTGTGATACAACACTTCGAGCGGCTGGGATATGGTGCGGGTGAGCAAGGCGGTGACGTAAACCGACAGCAGCAGAAAGACGGCCAGCAAAACGGTCAGCGGGATCAGCAGCTCGGCGATCTGCCGCAGCACGCCGTCGAAGGAGACGGTGACGGCCATGCGGCTCCCGGCGCACAGCGGTACGAAATACAGAAGCCTGCGGTGGCGCAGGTCGGCTGCGGAGGTATCTCCTTTGGCCAGGGCTCGCTGGACGGCCGGCAGATGCCGGGCGGCGTCCGGACTGCTGTCGCTGGTGAGGGCCTGCCCTCCGGCATCGATGAGTACCGCTTCGAGCTCCGGCTCAGTCTGGTTGCTCAGGGTGAAAAGCGCGTAGAGATACTGCGGGTCAATATCGATAAGCAGGTATCCGGCCGCGTCGAAACGGCACAGATAGGTGAGTGCCCCGCGCGTGGAGTCGTACAATTTGTTGTTGTAATAGGCGGCCAGATGGTTGGTGCGTACCAGCCAGAGGCCGCTTTCGTTTGTTTGCAGAAACGAGCGGATTTCCGGTACGGCACCAAGCTGGTCGGCGGTGGGATAGCCGGCGGTGCGGCTGGAGGTGAGCACCTGGCCATTGGCGCGCACAAAGGCCACACCGAGCACGTTTTTATTCAGCAGGGCCAGCGAATCCAGCCTGGCACTCAGTTCGTCGGTCTGCTGCGGCACCTCGCCGCCCAGCGAAAACTGGCGCGCTGTTTCCTCCATCAGGTTCATGAAAAGCTGCACATTGTTCTGCTTTTGGCCGATATTCTGAGAAACGCTGTCCCGGAAGCCCGACCAGAAGGCGTGGCTGACGATGGTGATGATGACCAGATAAGCGAGGAAAAGGCTGAGTACAAGCGGCAGGGCTACCTGCCGGCGGGTGCGTCGTTTCATGCGGATAAACACACAGCTTTCCCTCCTTCCGTCCGGGATTTCCTCCCGCTCTCCTTGTCCAGTATAACACAAAAACCGATGAGAATGTCAAAAAAACTGGATAAAAAATGACGTTGGCAGACTTGGTAACCTTTTTGCATGATTGCCGCCTTTTTTTATGCGGGCCGGCCGTTTATAGTTAAATTGAAAAGGCATATTTCACTACAAAGGGATTCCCGAAAGGATGGGTTATCATGAAAAAAATCAACTGGCTGCGCGGCGCTGCCGCCGCTGCGTCAGTTTGCCTGCTGCTGGCTGGCTGCGCGGGAGAGGGGACATCTTCCCCGGGGGTGCCGGCATCATCTACGCCGCAGACCTACACCACCCTCCCGCAGAGGAGCGAGACCTTTGCGGTGGACGACAGCCATGTGCGTTTTCTGGGACGGTATCTGAAAAATCCCGCGGACGGTCGGGTGCATTTCGATTGGAGCGCCTCCGGCTTTTCCTTCACCTTTACCGGCTCTTCGGTGAAGGCGGTGCTCTATACCCCGAAAACCTATGCGGTGCAGGAAACCGCGCGCCCGCATGTGGCGGTATACGTGGACGGCGGCGTGGAGCCGGTGACCCGCATTTCCCTCAGCCAGGATTCTATGGAGGTTGAGCTGGTGCCGGAAATGGGGGAAGGCACCCACACGGTGGAGGTGCGCAAGGCGTCGGCGATGTCTTACAGCGGACCGTTTTCCCTTGACAGCGTGACGGTGACCGGCGTACAGCCCTCCATGCAGCCCGCCGGGCAGCCGCAGCGCCGCATCGAATTTATCGGTGATTCCATCACCTGCGGCTACGGCGTACTCGCAAGCGCACAGGATGCCAGTTACAAAAGCATTGAGGAGGATGGCACCCAGTCCTTTGCGGGGGTGACCGCCCGTTCGCTCGGCGCGGATTATAGCTTGGTATGCGTGAGCGGCAACGGCGTGTACTGCGACCTGAAGGGCCGGCAGAAGATGCTGATGCCGGAGTATTACCCCTATGCCGATCTCAAGCTGGACAACGACTGGGGCAGTGCGGAAAAGACTCTCTGGGGAGACGAGCAGTTCCCGGCTGACGCGGTGGTGATCCACCTTGGTTCCAACGATTCACAGGGCGTGCTCACCACCATCCAGACCATCGACGGCAGGGAGCTTACGCTGGAGGAACGGCAGCTGGGGTTCCGGGAGGCCTATCAAAAGCTGGTGGAAACGGTGCGGCAAACCCATCCGGACGCGGCCATATTCTGTGTGATCGGCGGCATGCCGAGCATCGGCATGTACGCGCTGATTCAGGACGCCGTTTCCGCCTATAAGGAAGCATCGGGGGACGGCCGGGTGTATACCTATGAGTTCGAAACCAACTTCCACACGGTCGAAAACGGCATCCGTGCCGGACATCCGTCCGCTACGGTTCATCGGATGATGGCCGGCGAGCTGGCCGGACAGATGAAGGCGGTTTTGGGCTGGTAAGGCGGATGGCGGATGAGGCCCGGCGGGCGTTACGGCACTGTCGGGCAGCTGATGCGGCGCAGCATTTCCTGGACCCACAACCTTGCAGGGGGCCTTCGCCCAAAAGAATGGTGTTTTTCGGCACCGGGCGCAGCCCTTATGGCAGCGGGGAAGCGGAGATAAAATCGTCCGGATACGGGTATAAACAGTCCGGTTTCTTCTATGAATGCGAGGGCGAAAAGACTAAACGGAATATGCTGTGGTTTTATGTCCGGGCGGCCGAGCGGGTGGCGTTTCCGGGCGGCAAGCAAGAGAATGAAAGGAGCGGCAATATGCGCAAAGTGGCCATTGTGGGAACCGGCAACATCTCGCCGGAACATATCAAGGGGTATCTGACCTTTCCGGAACGCTGCCGAATTGTGGCGCTGGTGGATATTTATCCGGAGAAGGCGGAGGAAAAAAAGAAAACTTTTGGGCTGGATGCGGCGGTATACGCCTCTCATACCGAAATGCTGGAGAAAGAGGACGTGGATCTGGTCAGCATATGCACGCCGCCCTACACCCATGCGGCGATTGCCATCGACTGCCTGAACGCTGGAAAGGATGTGCTGGTGGAAAAGCCGATGGCGGCTTCGCTTGAAGAATGCGACGCGATGCTGGCGGCGGCGGAAAAGAACGGCCGGGTGCTCGGGATTGTGGCGCAGAACCGGTTCCGCAGCACGGTGATGAGCCTGCATCACCTGATCGAGGAAAAGCGCATCGGCAAGGTGCTGCTCGCGCAGATCGATTCGTTGTGGTGGCGCGGGCATTCCTATTATGACCTGTGGTGGCGCGGCTGCTGGGACAAAGAGGGCGGCGGCTGCACCCTCAACCATGCGGTGCACCACATCGACATGCTGTGCTGGATGATGGGACTGCCGCAGAAGGTAACCGCGGTGCTCGGCAATCTGGCGCACGATAACGCGGAGGTGGAGGACATCTCCATTGCAGTGCTGCAGTACGCCGACGGGGCGATGGGACAGGTGACCAGCTCGGTGATCCATCACGGTGAGGAGCAGCGGGTGCTGTTTCAGGGGGAAAAGGCGGCTGTGGCGGTGCCTTGGAAAGTGGCGGCGTCGCTGTCAAAGGAAAACGGCTTCCCCGAACCGAATCCTGTGCTGGAAAAAGAACTTGACGAGGCGTTCCACGCTTATCCGAAATGCGCCTACGAGGGACATACCGGTGAGATCGACAACCTGCTGACGGCACTGGAGGCAGGGGCGGCGCCGCTGATTACCGGCGAAGACGGCCGGCGCACGGTCGAGTTGATTACCGCGATTTACAAGGCAGGTTTTTCTGGTTCGGCGGTGGTACTGCCGCTGTCGCCCGACGATCCGTTCTACACGGTGGACGGCATTCTGCGCAATATCCGGCATTTCCACGAAAAAACCGGAAGTGTGGAGAATTTTGCCGACGGTACGATCACGGTAGGCAGTCAATACTGACGAATACGGGGCCGGCGGTGACGCCGGCCCTTTTCTGCCGGGAAGGCAGGGGCGACATCTGATATGGAAAGGGAAAGAGGACGATTATGGAGCTTCAGGATAAGACATTACAGGAACGCGATTTTTGGGTGGCGCGGGGAATCCGCCTGCCCGCCTACGACCGGCAGGCGATGCGAGAGGCGACAAAACGGGCCCCAGTCTGGGTACATTTCGGGACGGGAAACCTCTTTCGCGGCTACATCGCCGGCCTGCAGGAAGAGCTGCTGGACAGCGGGGCGGCTGTGTGCGGGATTTTGGCGGCGGAAACCTATGACCGGCAGACGATGGAACAGATGCGGGAAAACGATCTGCTGTGCCTTCAGGCTGTGCTGTGCGCGGACGGGACGGTGCAAAAACGGGTGATCGCCAGCGTTGCCGAGGCGGCTGCACTGGGCGGGGAAAGCGCGGCGGACTGGGATGCGCTGTGCGGTTGGTTCCGGGCGCCTTCCCTCCAGCTGGTAAGTTTCACCATCACCGAAAAAGGCTATCGTCTCGGCCCCTCGTCGGATGAGCGCTTTCCGACGGTAGAACACGATATGCAGGCGGGGCCGGATGCGCTGATGCAAAGCCTGTCTGGTCAGGTCACGGCACTATGCCGGCAGCGCTTTCTGGCCGGCGGTGCGCCGCTGGCGCTGTTGAGTCTCGACAACTGCGCAGAAAACGGCCGGCGGCTTTCCGCGATGATATGGACGATGGCGGAGGAATGGCTGGCGCGCGGGCTGGCTGAGGAGGCGTTTGTGCGCTGGCTGAAAGATCCCGGGAAAGTGAGTTTCCCGTGGAGCATGATCGACCGGATTACCCCTTCGCCGTCGCCAGACATGGCGGCGATGCTGGCTGCAGACGGTGTAGACGGCATGGAAATCCGCCGCAGCGCGCAGGGCGGGGTGACTGCGCCGTTTGTTAACACAGAGGAGTGCGCCTATCTGGCGATTGAGGACGCTTTTCCAAACGGCCGCCCGCCGCTTGAACGGGCGGGGGTAGTTTTCGCTGCACGCGAGGTGGTGGCGAAAGCCGAGACCATGAAGGTGTGCACCTGTCTGAATCCACTGCACACAGCACTGGCGGTGTTCGGTTGTCTGCTCGGCCACACCCGGATTGCACAGGAGATGCGGGATGACGATCTGCGCGATTTCGTCACCCGGCTCGGCCGGGAGGAGATGCTGCCTGCGGCAGTGCACCCGGGTGTATTTGAGCCGGAAGCCTTTTTAAAGGAAGTGCTTACCCGGCGGCTGCCCAATGCCTTCCTGCCCGACACGCCGCAGCGTATTGCTGCGGATACCTCACAGAAAATGCCGGTGCGCTTCGGCCGTACGCTGGCGGTTTATGCCAGCCGGGGATCCGCGCAGGAACTGCGGCTGATCCCGCTGGTAATTGCTGGATGGCTGCGGTATCTGGTCGGCGTCGACGATGCGGGAAAGATGTTTGCGCCCAGCCCTGATCCATTGCTGCCTGTTTTGCAGGCGGCTTTGGCGCCGCTGTCCTTTGGACGTCAATACAGGGTGGAGCAGGTACATGAAGTGCTCGCGCCGCTGCTGTCCGATCCGGCGCTGTTTGGCGTGGATTTATATGCGGCGGGATTGGGCGAGCGTGTGGAGGCGTTGTTCACGGTAATGACAGCCCGACCCGGCGCTGTGAGGGAGACACTGCGTCGGGAGATGCGGGAAAATTAAAGAACAGGTAAAAAATGGAAACGCCGATATGTTTCACGTGAAACATATCGGCGTTTATGCAAAAACAGGCTTTTCTAAACGGATTAACTATGCTATAATGATACCCTGTAAACGTACAATGTGCGGCGAAATGGACAGAGGAAAGGCCGGGGAATGCAAAATGGGAAAAATCATTGCGGTTGTCAACCAAAAGGGTGGTGTGGGAAAGACCACCACAACGGTTAACCTGGCCTCTGCTGTTGGTGCACTCGGCAGACGGGTGCTGCTGGTGGATACCGATCCGCAGGGCAATGCGACCAGTGGCCTGGGCGTGGACAAAAGGCGGTTGACCGTTTCCGTGTATGATTTGCTGATCGGTTCCGCGCAGCCGGAGCAGGCGATTATGCGTACCAACTACCGTGGGGTGGATGTGCTGCCGTCCAGTATGCAGTTGGCCGGCGCGGAAATCGAAATGGTGGATGTAAATCGGCGGGAAAGCCGGCTGAAGGCGGCTTTAGCGCCGCTGCGTGAAAAATACGATTATTTGTTCATTGACTGTCCGCCTTCGCTTGGACTGCTGACCCTGAACGCGCTGTGCGCGGCGGACACGCTGTTGGTGCCGATTCAGTGCGAGTATTACGCGTTGGAGGGGTTATCGCAGCTGATGGCGACCGTGCGTCAGGTCAAACGGCTGTACAACAGCACGCTCGATCTGGAAGGTGTGCTGCTGACCATGTATGACGGACGGTTGAATCTCACTCAGCAGGTGGTGGCTGAGGTGAAAAAGTTTTTTCCGCGCAAGGTGTTTGCTACCGCTATTCCGCGCAGTGTGCGGCTGTCCGAGGCGCCGAGCTTCGGTAAGCCCATTAATTATTACGACGGTGGTTCTCGCGGGGCGCAGGCTTATGATGCACTCGCAAGGGAACTGGTGGGGAACGGATGAGCGCTGGCGGGAATACCGATAAGATTTAAAAAAACAAGTAGCACAATGCTGTATGGCAAAGAAAGTGAGGGAGCCTATGGCGGCAAAACAAAGAGGGCTTGGCCGGGGATTGGATTCCCTGTTCGAACAAAATACGGTGGACGAACAGGAAAAGGTGATTTCCCTGCGGCTGACCGAAATTGTACCGAACCGGGAGCAGCCCCGCAAGCAATTTGATGAAGAGGGGATCAGCGAACTGGCGGCTTCTATCACCCAGCACGGCCTGCTGCAGCCGTTGACTGTGCGCCCGCTGGCTGACGGCACGTATCAGTTGGTTGCCGGCGAACGGCGCTGGCGTGCCTCCCGACTGGCCGGTCTGGACGAAGTGCCGGTAATCGTTCGGGAGATGAGCGACCGCGAAGCAGCGGAAATTGCGCTGATCGAAAACCTCCAGCGCGAGGACCTCAACCCGATGGAAGAAGCGGTCGGGCTGAGCACCCTAATGGAAACCTACGGGCTGACTCAGGAGGAAACCGCAAAGGCGGTGAGCAAATCGCGCCCCGCGGTGACCAATGCGCTGCGGCTGCTTCACCTGCCTGCGGCGGTGCGGGAGATGGTCGGCAGCGGACAGATTTCCGCCGGGCATGCCCGCGCGATTCTGTCCTTTTCCGATGAGGAGCAGCAGGTTGCCGCTGCCAAGGCGGCGGCAGAAAACGGCTGGTCGGTGCGCGAGGTGGAGCGGCAGGCCAAAAAGGCACGCACCGCTCGTGAGGTTTCACGTGAAACATCGGCAAAGGGATTTGTCCGGGACAGCTTTTTTGATGAGGTGGAGCTGGCGCTCACCGAGCATCTGGGCCGCCGGGTAAAGGTTGCCGCTGCCGGCAGCAAGGGGACGCTGCAGCTGGAGTTTTACGACAAAGAGGATCTGCAGGCGCTGGCCAACCGGTTGGCGCCGAGTGTGGGTGCAGAATAACCTCCGGATATGTCCGGGGTCCCTATACGTTCGGACAAGCAAGAGAAAGGAAGTCGGAAAGATGGTAGACATTAAACTGGTGCGCAGTAATCCGGATTTGGTGAAGGAGGCGGTGCGCAAGCGCAACAAGGATATGGATGAGATGATTGACCAGATCATCGTCATTGATGCGCAGCGCCGGGAGACTGCCTCCCAGGTTGAAACGCTCAAAGCGGAGCAGAATCAGGCCAGCCGTGAAATCCCGCGGATCAAAAAAGAGGGCGGGGATGTCTCGGCCATTATGGCACGGATGAAGGAAATTGTGGAAGAGGTTAAGGCGGGTGACGCGAAGCTTTCAGCGCTGGAAGAGCAGCAGAAGGATCTTCTGCTGTCGCTGCCGAACATCCCGGACGCCGACGTCGTGGCCGGCGGCAAGGAAAACAATGCGGTGCTGCACTATTTCAAAGAAAAACCCGTGTTTGATTTTGTGCCGAAAAATCATGTCGAGCTGTGCGAGTCGCTGGGCATGATTGATTATCCGCGGGGCGCTAAACTGGCGGGCGCCGGTTCCTGGATTTACCGCGGAGCAGGTGCCCGGCTGGAGTGGGCGCTGCTGAATTTCTTTGTTGAAGAGCACCTCGCGGACGGCTATGAGCTGGTGCTGCCGCCGCATATGCTCAACTATGAATGCGGTTATGTGGCCGGACAGTTTCCGAAATTCGGAGACGAAGTGTACAAAATCGCGAATCCGACCAGCAGCGACATGAAATTCATGCTGCCGACGGCGGAAACGGCACTGGTCAATCTGCATCGCGACGAAATCCTCACCGAAGAGGAGCTGCCGCGCAAATATATCGCGTACACCCCCTGCTACCGGCGGGAGGCAGGCAGCTACCGCAGCGAGGAACGCGGCATGATCCGTGGACATCAGTTCAACAAGGTCGAAATGGTACAGTATACCACCCCCGAGCAGTCGGATGCGGCGTTTGAGGAGCTGGTTGGCAAAGCGGAACGCCTGGTGCAGGAGCTTGGGCTGCATTATCGCCTGAGCAAGCTCGCGGCCGGCGACTGCTCCTTCTCGATGGCGCGCACTTACGATATCGAGGTGTGGATCCCGAGCATGGAAATTTACAAGGAGGTCAGCTCCGCCTCTAATGCGCGGGATTATCAGGCCCGGCGCGGCAACATCAAATACCGCGGCGCAGACAAAAAGCTGCAGCTGGTGCATACCCTCAATGCGTCCGGTCTGGCGACCAGCCGCGTGCTTCCGGCGATTGTGGAGCAGTACCAGAATGCTGACGGCAGCGTGACGGTGCCGGAGGTGCTGCGCAAGTATATGGGGATGGATGTCATCAAATAAAACCTTTTGACAGGGCAATTATCACCGGGCGGTTTTGCCGCCCGGTGATGTCATACGGAAGGAAGAAATAAGGCATGATCGAAATTCCAAAGCAATATGACTGGGATATCCGGATCGCCTCGTACGATGTGGGGCAGGACCGGCGGCTGCGGCTGTCCAATCAACTCAAGCTCCAGCAGGAGGTAGGCGAGCGGCATCTGAGCGGCGTGGGCCTGGATTATCAGGCGCTGTATGCCCGCGGGATGGTTTTTGTGCTGACCAAGACCAACAGCGTGATCCACCGTGCGCCGGTGCTTGGCGAGGATGTCCGGCTGCGCACTTGGCATCGCAACAATAAAGGGATACAGTTTTTTCGTTGTTATCAATTCCTGGATAGGGATGACAGGCCGCTGATCGAAAGCGTAACCGCCTTTGCACTTGTGGATGCCAAAGAGCACAAATTGCTGCGGCCGTCGGCATTTGAACAGCTGGGGATCGGACAGCAGCCGGATCACGTCAACGGCTGTCCGGATCCGGAAAAAATGCGGCTGCCGGATACGCTGGTTCCGCAGGGACAGCGGCAGATCCGCTGGAGCGATACCGATGTCAACGGACATCTCAATAATACCAACTATGCGGACATTCTCTGCGATTTCCTGCCCGGAGGCATGCAGGGACGGCGGATTACCGGCTTTTCAATTACCTATATAAAAGAAGCACGCGAGGGCGAAACACTGGAAATCGCGGCGGCGGAAGACAACGGCACCGCTTTCATGAGGGCGCAGCAGATGGCGGCGGATAAACCGGTGACCTGTTTTGAAGCGAAGCTGACCTATGTGCCGGCAGATTGAGGTGCTGCCGCCGCCCGAACGGTTCGATAAGGCATGCCGGCAGGGACAGGTGGCGCTTGAGCAGCGCGCGGGCATTGGTACACTCAAGGAACGCAGCCTGCATGCGGCTCTCAAATACTGGTTTGCGCCGGACGACACTTGTCACGAACGGAAGGTCGGGCGGTATGTGGCAGATATCTTTGACGGCCGGCGGATCGTGGAAATCCAGACCGGCAGCGTATACCGTCTGCAGCCGAAGCTGGAAGCTTTCCTGCCCGAATATCCGGTGACGGTGGTTCTGCCGCTGGTGCGGCGGAAAACATTGGCTTGGATTGATCCGGAAAGCGGGGAGGCCTCCAAACCGCGGCGGTCCCCAAAAATCGGGCGGCCAGGCGATGCGCTGCCAGAGCTGTATCCGCTGCTGACGTGGCTGGAGCATCCGCAGCTTACCATAGCGCTGGTGATGCTGGATGTCGCGGAATTCCGCCTGCAGGACGGATGGGGAAACGACGGCAAGCGCGGCTCGCATCGTGCCGAACGGGTGCCAGAGGCGCTTGGGGAAACGCTGGTGCTGTCCAGCTGCGCCGATCTGAAGCAGCTGCTGCCGGATGGGCTGCCGACGCCGTTCACCAGCGCAGATTTCGCCCGTCTGACTCGTTTGCGCGGACGTAAACTGAGCAGCGCTATTGCCGTGCTGCGCAAATCCGGTGTCATTGAGCGCGCCGGCAAAGAAAAAAACGCCTATCTGTATAGGCCGGCTCCATAAACAAACCGCGCCCCGTATACGGAGCGCGGTTTTCAAATATCTTCCACAAAACGTGTTTGTGCGGTATCCCAGTATTCCCGGTAAACCCGATCGGTGCAGCCGTCAAAATTCAGCTGGTACATCCGGAAAATAACGGGTATGTTTTTGGGCTGCCATTGTTCCTCGTAAGAATACCGATAGGTCATGCCGAGGTTCTTCATTACACCGCCGCTGCGGGGGTTGCGCACGTCGTGTGTGGCTGTAATATAGGGATAGCCGGCGGCCCGAATACGCTCAACGGCAGCTTTGGCGCCCTCAGTGACAAGGCCGCGGTGCCAGAACTCCTTTTTCAAGGCGTAGCCAAAGTCGTGGCTTTCGCTGTCAGACAGACAAATATAACCGATGGGAAAATTGTCCTCCCGCAGGCACAGCGCATAGCGATAGGCGGAGGGCTTCGCGTAATACGATAAATAGTGCTCCCCCAGAAAATGTTCGGCATCCTTCAGCGTTTCCAGCGGGAACCAGGGCAAAAAGGTGTTGACCGCCTCATCGCTTAACAGAGCATAAAGCGCGGGGGCATCCTGAGTGGTAAAACGCCGCAGGATCAGTCGCTCGGTTTCCAGTAAGGGGGTGTTTTCATAAAGCACTGCGAGAGTCTCCTTGCCGATTTGTATAAATGATTATAATTATACGAAAAGTTGTCAACCTGAACGGCATTCGGTCGCTGTGGCACCGGTATGCCGGAGCATGGCCGACTACGCGTCAACGCAGCGGGTTCCAAGGACTACCTTAATCTTAAGCCTCTGACGGACCGGTGTCAAGGTGGGCTTGACAAAAGCAGCACAAAACCGTATAGTAGAGGCTGCGGCCGGTATACCGGCCGGGTCAGTTCGAAACCATCCTGACCATAAACAAAACTATGGAGGCGTATTCACTATGCAAAATCGGCAATCTTCTCTCCGCCGGCTGGCTGAGGCCGGCCTGATCGCCGCAATGTACGCGGCGCTGTCTCTGGTGCTGCCCCTCGCATCGTTCGGCATTGTGCAGTGCCGACTGGCTGAGGCGCTGACCATTTTGGCGGCCTTCACACCGGCGGCGATTCCCGGTCTGGCTGTCGGCTGCTTCATCACAAACCTTGCGGGGCTCGGTATGGGCGTCAATCCTGCCGGGGCGTGGGATCTGCTGTGGGGGCCGCTCGCCACATTGTTGGCCGCTTGGCTCACCTGGCGACTGCGCAGCCTGCGGATTGCCCGGCTGCCCCTGCTATCCACCCTGCCGCCGGTGATTATCAACGCTGTGGTGGTGGGAACTGAGCTGACACTGGTTTCTCCGCAGGCAACCTGGCAGGTGTGGGGGATTCAGATGGCCAGTGTGGGAATCGGTCAGGCGGCGGCCTGCATCGCGGGCGGTCTGATTCTGTATGCGGCGCTCGACCGTTCGGGTGCGGCGGCACGGCTGTTCGGCAAAAAAATCCAGGCAGGATAAAGAATTCGAAAAAAGAAACCCTGAAAAGGGTTTCTTTTTTTATGTTTTCAATGGAGCCAAAAATACAAATCGTATATTATATAAGCGGTATTACAAAACTAGCCAACCAAACGAAGTTCCGCTTAAATGGCAATGCGGTAAAAGAGGGAATGGATGGAAAAGGAGAAGTCGTCTTAACAGGGAGGGTATTCTGCGTTACAATCTACCGGTAATATGTATTACATATTAGTTGAAACATAAAAGGAGGACGACCGCTTGCAGAACTGTACGGAGCTGCTCAAAGGGGTGCTGGAGGGGTGCGTGCTGGAAATTATCCGGCAGAACCCCACCTATGGCTACGAAATCACACAGCAGCTGCGCGAGCTGGGGTTTACGGATATTGTGGAGGGCACGGTATATACCATTACAGCAAGGTTGGAAAGAAACGAACTGGTAGAGACTGAAAAAACGGTGTCCGCGTTCGGACCGCCGCGCAAGCTATACCGCCTGAATGAGGCGGGGCGGGAGAAACTGCGGGCTTTTTGGGAAAGCTGGGCGTTTATTGCTGGAAAATGTGAGGAACTGCGCGGAAGGGGAGGGCATAGCGCATGAATTTTTGGGAGAAGGTTATGGGCAGTGATATCACCAGTGCCATGCAGAGCTATGCCGAGCGTATGTATGGTCTGTCGGAAGACTATGCGGCGGTGTGGGACGAAATCGTTCGCTGCCTGTATGCGTATACCGATTTTACCGGACGCAATATCCTCCCCGTCCTGGACGGGCTGGCCGATTGGCTGGAAGCAGCGGCAGTGGATGGGAAAAGTGTGCGGGAGGTACTGGGTGAGGATATAGAATCGTTCTGTTCAGCGCTGGCTTCTGGCGAAGGGCTGAAAACCAGCCGGGATCGGTGGAGGGAACAGCTGAACCGCAGCGTAAAGAAACGATTAGGAGGATCGCTGTGAAATTAAAAAAGGCTTTGGAGGAAAAAAGGGAATGGCGCCGGCGCCGGGAGCGTGTGAAAAAACTGCCGTGGGAATATCGGGTGGTTTTTGAAGAACTGGAGAATTATATGTACAAGGTGTGCTGTGCAAAAGGGCTTGGGGAGCCCTCGGCGCTGCCGGAAATTCTGATGCTCTTTGAGGAAAGTGCCGCACGGGGAACCGGAGTTCTTGCTGTTACAGGAACAGATGTCGCGGCATTCTGTGACGGCTTTTTGCCGGAGGATTGACAGGTTGGTCAACAACAAAGCGGCAGCCATAAGGCTGCCGCTTTTTCACAGGTACAATGAATCGACAGTGGGAAAAGAATGCCCTTCGGCCTTTTTTATGGATGTCCAAAGATAGAGAGACGGGGGACATTTGAGGGCTGAGAGGAAAGATTATGCGGCTGACAAAGTTCTACATCTATAATGGAAGGAAGTCCCGGCTGTTCCCCTTACAGAAGCGGGATTTTCCCCTGAACGCGGGCATAGGATTACCGGAGCAGGGCGTCCACACACAAGCAAATGGCATAAATCACCGGCTGGTGAAGGATATAGATAATCAGCGTGTGCCGGCCAAGCCACGAGAAGACCGGCAGTCGGGACTTGTACATCCAACGGGGGGTACGTCCCTGCTCAACCCACACGCCCACGAAAGAACCGCCGAGAAAACAGAACAGCCAGGGCAGCAGCGGGAAATAATCCGCGCTCGGAATATACCCAAAGCCGAGAGGGTACAGCCAATTTTGGGAGGCCAGCCAGTCGGGCAGTTCCACGGCCAGCAGTCCGCGGATGCCGAAATAGCTTCCGCCATCGGCATTATGCGCCGTGGGGACCCACCAGGTGATCAGCATCAGAAACGCACAGGCCGCAATGCCGATCCAGGGCGGAATATGGGCGAGCAGCGGCTTGAGCAGGGCAAACAGCAGGATGGCAATCGCCAGAAAATGCAGGATGCCGAACCAGATCATTTCGCTGCGCATGAAAAACCACAGAAAAGCCGAGATAACAATCGAGACGCCAGCAAGCAGCAGTCCCCGTCGCAGATTGCTGTGCGACAGATGGCAGGATATCCCGCAAATGAAAATGAACAGGCCGGCAAAAAAAGGAGCTACGGGGTCAAAAAAGCGAAACAGCGTGCGGCCCCATTCCACCTGGTACAGCCAACCGATCGTATAAAAGGCGTGAAACGCTACCATCAGCACGATGTCGATGCCGCGCACCTCATCGATAAAATGTATGCGCCCGGGCTTATGCGCAGCGGCAGGTGCCTCCGAAGCTGCGGCGGATGCTGCGTCTTCCGGAGCAATCATCGGGTTTTCCATGCGTATAATCCTCCAAAATACTACTCATTGTACTTGTTTAACGGACCTTTTGCAAATATGCAGGACAGTATAGCATGTTTCCTCCCCGGAATCCAGTCAAAAAGGGTTAAAATTTCAGCGGGTCCAGCGCATGGGGGTATAGCGGATGCCGTCACGGCACTGCTCGCCGGCGAGGGCGCAGAAACCAAAACGGCGGTAAACCGGCACCGCATAAGGGGACGCGTTGACGGTAACAGCTGCAGCCGGGGTGAGACGGCGCAAGTGATCCCACAGCCGGCGGCCGATTCCCTGCCGCAGCCGGTCGGCAGCGACAAAAAACAGGGCGATATGCGTGCGGTGTTCCCGGACAGCGATTACGCCGCACAGCTGCCCGCCTTCAAAAGCGCCGAAGCTTTCGAGCCTATCCCAGGAAGCCTCATCGGTGATAAAACGGCGGAAGGCTTCGATGCCTTCCGGAGAATAGTCGGGAGCCTCATACCGCAGAAAGGCCGCCCAGATCAGCTGTATGGCCGCCGGCCGCTCCGGCCGGGAAAGCAGACGGATTTCCATAAATACCTCCGGATACCGGTGAGGGGATGCACACGTCTCTGGCAGGCGAGCGCGACGGCGTGTTTCGGCAAAATAAGTGATAATGTCTTAAATAGGCAGGGATGCCGATTTGGCACGGCGGCTGTAAAAAAACGGCGGACTTCCCATCCGCCGTTTTGGATTCCCTTCGGATTATTCTTCCGGAAAACTGCCGTTTTCAATTGCCATGAGCATATCCACGCGGCGCTGATGGCGGCCGCCCTCAAACGGGGTTTCCAGAAAAGCGCGCACAATCATGCGGGCAATCTCCACGCCGATAACCCGGGCGCCGATGGCGAGCATATTGGCGTCGTTATGCGCACGGGTCATGGTGGCCGAATACGGTTCGCTGCAGGCCGCACAGCGGATTCCTTTCACCTTATTCGCCGCCAGCGACATCCCGATGCCGGTGCCGCAGATCAGAATCCCTTTGTCGCATTTTCCTGAGACGACCGCGTTGGCCGCCCGGACAGCAAATACCGGATAATCGCAGCTCGCGGTGCTGTCGGTGCCGAAATCCATATATTCCAGCCCCATTTCGTCCAGCAGTTCCTCAATATTCCGCTTCATGTCCAGTGCACTGTGGTCACACGCGATGGCAATCATTGTCCGGCGCTCCTTTTTTCGTTATAATAAGGGTAAATCTTATCCTATGCGGCTATTGTAGCACAAATTATCCGGTACTGCAAACGAATGGTGAGTAAAACCGGCAGTTTCCGCGACTTAACAGGTGAAGGGCGGTGAGAGGCGTGGAGGAAGCACCAAGGCGGGCGGATGTGGTTTATACGAATACGACAGAAGATGGCGATATATACAATCGGTATATTGAAGGCGACGAAACGGCGTTCGAGGAGATCCTGCGCGCCCACCGCCACGGCCTGATCCGGTATCTCTACCGCTGCGTCGGCGATCTGGAGACGGCGGAAGAGCTGTCGGAGGACTGCTTTGTGGAACTTTTCCTGCATCCGGGGCGCTATCGTCGGGAGGCGTCGCTGAAGAATTACCTGTACGCGGTGGCACGGCACAAAGCGGCCAGCCATCTGCGCCGGCACAGCCGGACGCGGTTTGTACCGATTGAAGAGGTTGCCGCGATGTGTCTGGATGAGGAGACTGGGGGACGATGCTCCGCAACCGAGCAGCATCTCGCTCTGGCTGAACGGCGGCAGGCGGTCATGCGCGCGCTCAGCGCTCTGCCGGAGGACTACGGGCTAACGCTGTATCTGCTGTATTTTGAGGAGCTGTCCTGTGAGGCGGCTGCGAAGGCGATGGGTAAAAGCCGCAAGCAGCTGTATAACCTGACCGCCCGTGCGAAGGCGGCTATGCGGGAACAGCTTCAGAAGGAGGGATTTTCCGATGAAAACGGATTGGGAATATGAACAGGCGGTACTCGACAAGCTCCGGCTGCGCAGACGGAAACAGCGGCGGGCAAGGCTGACGGCCGGCGCGCTTGCGGGTGTTCTGGCGGTGGTGCTGTCGGTGGGCGCGGCAGCAGTGACAATCCGGGAGGGGCGGCTGCCGCTGGAAACACCGCTGGGGCCCGGGAACACATCGGTGCAGGACAGCGCGGCGCTCGCCGCCATACGTGAGCAGCTGTGGGAATATGCGGCGGCGCAATCCGACGCCCTGCTGTTTGAAAAAGAAACAACGCCGGACGATCTGACGGTCGAGGTGCTCGGTGAGCTGAACGGTTACACCTTTGTCCGCAGCGTTTACCGCAGCGGGGAGCCGTACACCACCGGTATCGGCGGCTACCTGTTTACCGGTTCGGCAAGCAACTGGCCGTACGGGCCGGGGCTGTATCTGCTCACGAGCGGGCAGGTGCTTACCTTGTCAGAAGCCTATGAGTTAGGTGTGGTCGATATGGCGCAGGCGGCCCGGCTCGCCGGCGGGCAGGTGAAGGCCGCGCCCGGAGAGGAGGAGGCGCTGCAGCGGCTGACGGCGTATATGCAGAATAACGCTCAGGTGCAGGCAGCACCCGAAGAACTGCGCAGGTCGGCCGTCAGTTTTGGAACGGTGGGTTCCTACCGGGTATGCAGTTACACGGGTCCGGGAGATACAGCGGTGTGGGAGAGTACCTATCAGGGCTATACCTTCCACAGCGGCGCGATCTATTATCCGTCGCCGCTGGGCGTGTATCTTGTTTGCAGCGACGACCTGTACGACGGCGGCGTAATCACACTGGAGGATGCCTGCGCGTACGGCATTGCGGATGCGGCGCAGATTTATGCGGTGCTGCCGGAAAGCTATCAGGCCGGAACGCCGGATACGCGGACCGGGGTTGCACAGTTGGAAGACCAGGCGCTGCGGCAGGCGCTCGAGCAGCTGTTCCGGCAGGAGGGCTGTACGCTGCCGGCGGATGCTGCGGTGCGGGAATACGGCGATATCCTGTTTGTGGATACCGGCGTGCAGGATTCCGGCAAATACTGGGCTTACGGAGAGCAGTACGGCAGGGCGCTGCGCTGTCTGGTCAGCGATCAGCCATCGGCGGTTGGGCTGTATTACTGCGGCGGGACGGAGGCGCCGATAACCATTGAAGACGCCCTGCGGCAGCAGATCCTGTTCATGCCGGAGCTGTATGCGGTACTGCCGGAGACGATGTTTGTACCGGTTTCCTACAATCCCGATCACACGATCACCGAGACGCAGCTCGCGGCGCTGAATACGATGGTACAATATCTCGCCGGACAGGGAGCCTCCGAGGAAATTCCTGCGCCGGGCAGCGCGGTGTCCACCGGGATTAAGGCTTATGACAGCATCAATGGCTGTGTAGTGGTGAAGGTGGACACGGTGAAAAACGGTATTGCGGTCGAGACGGCCGTCGACGGTGTCGTATTCCGCAGCGAGGACACCCATGCGCCGTATGCGCTGGGATTGTATCTGGTGCGCGGGCAGGAGGTGCTCACGCTGGAAGAAGCCGTGGAAGCCGGTTGGGCGACGGCGAAAGAGGTGCAGTTCGCCGTTCCGTCGGACGTGGGCGGTACGGCGCCCACCATCGGGCCGCAGGGGACTCCGCCGGCGGCTGGAAGTTCAACCGCCACAACAGATGGATTGCCGTGACCGCATTCCCGGAGGAGGTATGCGGCGCCGGTGGGATTAAGGCAAAGCCAGGCGCTGCGGTGCGGGCTTTGGCTCCCTGTATTTTTCGCTATACAGCCAAAGGCAGGAGACACAAAAATCTGTGTCTCCTGCCTTTGGTCATTACCGCAAGATTTCCGGCGGCGCGTATGTGTGCAGCCCTACATGAACAGCGGCTGCAGCTGCATGCCGACGAGCGACGCCGCGATGGTATCCTCGATGCGCGAGAAATCCGCGACCAGCGAGTTCGGTTTGTTCACCGCGTCATCCTGCGACATCGGAACAAAATACAGATGTTTGGTGTTTTTCAGCAGTGCGATGCTGCGCATCGAGCCGCCGAGCGCGTCGTTGGTGGACACCGCGAGCACCACCGGTCGGCTGCGGCGCAGATGTGATTTGACCGCCAGGGTAACCGGCGTATCGCTGATCCCATTGGCCAGCCGGCCCAGTGTCGCACCGGTGCATGGGGCTACCACCAGCACGTCAAAAAGCCCTTTCGGCCCGATCGGCTCCACCTCGGTCAGGGTGGTCAGCGGCTTATGTCCGGTGATTTCTTCGAGCTGGCGCTTCCAGTCCTCTGCCCGTCCGAAGCGGGTATCGAGCGATGCGGCATTGAACGACAGGATCGGGGTGACATCCGCGCCGCCGGCCACCAGGGTCCGCACCTGCCCGATTACCCGTTCAAAGGTGCAGAATGATCCGGACAACGCAAAGCCTAAACGCATTTCCATCAGCTCCTCCTTCTGCGTGTGGCAAAATCTGTGTGTACCCTCAGCAGACAGGCGGGACACGCTTTCCAGCGCGCCAAAACAAGTGTTCACTGAGGGTAAAGTATGGGCATACCCGTTTGCTTCCGGCTTAAGCAGACGGCCGGAACGTCATTGTGCGCTTCCTTCCCGGATCATATTGAGTATGGTGGTTTTGATGATCTGTCCTGCGCTCTTCGGGGCAACGCGGCCGGGCAGCGACAGCGCCCAAATGGTCTTGATCTGCAGCTCGGCGGCGGCGTTGAAATCCACCCCGCCCGGACGGGAGGCCAGATCAATCAGCAGGGTGCCTTTATCCAGTGCCTTGAGCGCCGGCCGGTCAAACAGCAGGGAAGGCACGGTGTTGAAAATCACGTCGTAATCGCCGGATTCCCGCATGCGGGAAAGCTCCACCGCCTCACAGCCCTGAGCTTCGGCCCAGGCGAGATCGGCAAACTTCCGTGCGGCCACCGTCACCTTCGCGCCGAGCGCAACCAGCAGCCGGGACAGCACGCGGCCCACCCGGCCGTAACCGGTGATCAGGCAGCGCGCGCCGCCGATGGTGACGGGAAGTTCTTCCATCGCCAGCTGGATAGCCCCTTCCGCCGTGGGGACGGCATTATGTACCGCCAGTTCCTCCCGCTTGAAATAATCGTCAATCATCAGCCCGCGCGCTTCCACTTCCCGCCGCACGCAGTCGGATACCGAGCCGCCGACGAGGTATTGCCGCTTGAGCAGGGGATTCAACACCTGATCCAGCGAGATACGCATGCGGGAAAACGGTGCGTTGATGGTGGAATCGTCTGTGGTCACCGGCAGTGGCAGGATTACGCAGTCCGCAAGAGAGACCGCCTGGGCGGGATTGGTGCAGCCGGTTACACACGGCGGCAGATCTGTGCTGTCGAAGCCGGAGGTAATCACTTTATAACCATCTTCGGCCAGCAGGCCGGCGAGATACGCCGAACGCAGGTCGCCGCCGATGACGGCAAAGGTATCGATACCGTTCATCATCCTCATTCCTTTCTGCGCCGCTTTAACGGCGCTGTGTTCGAGTCTTGCAGGTGCACCCGGGTACGTCCGGGAACGCCATCTCGCTCTATCCTATGAAGGGGCGGGGGAGAATGTTCATAGGGGGCCATGCCTGCCGCAGAGGAAAAAACAAGCCCGCGTGCCGTTTGGCACGCGGGCTTGTCCCGGGTATCGAGCCGGAGGGGCGCAAACGGGCCGCGGAGCATGCAGAAGCCGGCCCGAACCATTTGGTTCGGGCCGGCTGAAAAAGCATGTCAGGCAGCGTCAGCGCAGCCTTTTGCTGATGCGCAGCAGGCGGACGATGATCGGGCTGAGCACCAGATTGAAGCCCAGCTCAAACAAAAAGTTGCCGCCCACCAGGCCGAACAGAATATACTGCCACAGGGTCTGGTCGTTTCCGCCGGCCCACGCGGTAATGGTGGGCAGGAAAAATACCAGACAGCCGAGGAGGAATACCCCTGTATTGACCAGCGGGCAGACAATGGCTGCCGCAAATACACCGAGATAAATGTTCTTTTTGGACAGCCACTGATAGGTGAATCCGGCGGCAAGGCCGCACAGCACGCCTTTGGCCAGCACCGTCAAAATCGTGCCCGGTACAGATACGGCCAGAAACGCCGCAGCATCGCCGCTGAGCAGCACCGCGATGCCGAACACGAGGCCGAGCCACGCACTGATGGCCGGGCCGCACATGGCGGCGCCCACCACGATGGGAATCAGCACCAGGGATATCGAGAACATACCGAAGCGGATGAACGACCCCAGGAGCTGAAGCACGATGACCAGTGCGGTGAGCATAGCGCCCAGCGCGAGGGTTTGGGTGGATATTTTCCGGGTTTTTGCCATGACAATTACCTCCTTGCTGCTGCTCCTCTGCGGGATGCAGCGCAATCACGGGTGGATGGGCGGACTATGTAAAGTGACGCGGTCAGTCCCTTGCGGTAACTGCCGGAAGCGTCACGGATTTTCCCGCACAGTTTTGGATATGCGGGCACTACATGGTGTTGTATTTCATTAGTGTATACGATTTGTATTTTGCTGTCAATAGCGGAGACTGGCCAGAAAGCGGAACTCCTGCTGGGATGGTGTTTCCTCCCGGTGCTTCGGTGCAAAGCCGGCGTCAAAGGCGGCCAGCGTCTTTTCGTCCACCGCATAGCCGGGGCTTTCGGCAAAGCGACCCGCCGCATCCGCGAGTGCAGCGGGTTTCAGCTCCAGCGCATGCAGCGCCGCGGCGTAAAAGCCGTCTTCGGTGCGGATATCGTACTTCTCCGCACAGCGGAAGCCGAAGCGGTGGTAATAGCGCGGGTCGCCGTACAGGAAGACCGCCGGAAAGCCGAGGTTACGTGCGGCTTCCAGAGAATGCCGAATCAGCGCCGAGCCGACGCCGGCACGCTGCCGCTCCGGCAGCACGCTGACCGGGCCGAGGCACAGCACAGCGAGGCTGTCCCGGCCTTCGCGGCAGATGACCGCACGCGTATAGGCGATATGGCCGACCAGCCGGCCGTCTTCTTCGGCGACAAAATCCAGCGCCGGGACAAAGTCCGGATGGCGGCGCAGCTGGTGGAGAACCAGATGCTCCGCACAGCCGGGAACATACTGATTCCAGAATGCCTCCCGGGTGAGCGTTTCCGTTTCCCGGTAATCGGCGGGGATTTCCAAACGTATATCCATAGCGGCACGGTCCTTTATTTCTTATTTTTCTCGTAAACCAGCCGCAGGCCTTCCAGCAGGAGATTCTCATCGTAGGTGATCTGCCGGCGGCAGTGCGGGGTGATCTCCCGGCTCAGACCGCCGGTGGCGATGATATTGGCGCTGACCCCAAGCTCGTCCTCGATGCGGTCACACATGCCGTCGATCATCGCCGCTGTGCCGTACACTGCGCCGGACTGCATCGAGTCGATGGTGTTTGAACCGATGACATGCGCGGGCGCTTCGATGCTGATGTGCTGGAGCAGCGAGGTATTGGCAATCAGCGAGTTCAGTGCGGTGCCGATGCCGGCGACAATCACCCCGCCGCGGAAATAGCCGTTCTGATCGATGACCGAAACGGTGGTTGCGGTGCCGAGATCCCAGATGATGCACGGCGTACCGTATTTGGCGACCGCCGCGACCGCGCCGACGAGCAGATCTGCGCCCAGCTGTGCCGGGTTATCGATGCGGATATTGATGCCGGTGCGGGTGCCGGGACCGACGATCAGCGGCGCGGCGCCGGTCACTTTTTTGACCGCGCGGCGGATGGCGTGATCCAGCGGCGGCACCACCGAGGAAATAATCGAGCCGTCAATATCGCCCGCATTCACGCCGTACAGTCGCAGGATATCCAGCAGTTCCACGGCGTACTGGTCTTCCATTTTGATGGGATCGGTTGCCACGCGCGACTCCAGCACTAACCGGTCGCCATCGAAAACCCCGATCGTGATATTGGTATTGCCCATATCCAGTGTCAGCAGCACAGGACATGCCTCCTTGTTTTACAGTTTGGTGAATTTCGCTCTTATTATACGCAAAGGCCCGCATTTCGTCAATTGACAGCGGAAAAGCTTGCGCGGGCGGGGGAAAGCGGGTACAATAAAAACCAAAAGGCTGCCGCAGCGGGCGGCCGGGCAGGGAAATAACCACGCCTTATTCCACAGATTAAGGAAGGATGACGCCGGCAATGCTCACCTATGAAGAGGTTCGTCACAATGAAGAGGTCCGCATGCTCATCGAAGCAGGCAACGAGTCGCTGCGGGTGCGCGGGTTTACCGACCACGGCTACGCCCATGCGGGGATGACCGCCAAGGTGGCGGGCGACCTGCTCGAAACGCTGGGTTATGATGCGCGCACCTGCGAGCTGGCACGTATTGGCGGCTATATGCACGATATCGGCAATGCGATCAACCGCAGCAACCATGCGATGTCCGGCGCATTGCTGGCGTTCGAGCTGCTGCGCGGCTGGGGTGTCGATATCCGCGAGGCCACCGCAGTGATGACCGCCATCGGCAACCACGATGAGGGCACCGCCGCTGCGGTTACCCCGCTGAGCGCCGCACTGATTCTGGCCGATAAAAGCGATGTGCGCCGCAGCCGGGTGCGGGTATCTCCGATCGACAGTCATTTCGACATTCACGACCGGGTTAATTACGCGGTTGTGGATTCCGCGCTGACGGTCAGCCGTGAAAACAAAATCATCACCCTGAAACTCCGGATCGATACCTCTATCTGCGCGGTCATGGACTATTTTGAGATTTTCCTCACCCGCATGACCCTGTGCCGTTCTGCAGCGGCGTTCCTGGGTATGGATTTCGAGCTGGTCATCAACGAAACGCGGATGCTTTAAGAGGAATTGCTTTGGGCAATTTCCGCTCTAAAAAATCGCGTGTAAACGGTAAAGCGTTTCAGAGGAGGTGGTCAGATGAACAGGCTTTTTATCCGGCGTGTTTCGGTGGACAGCGCGGCGATTCCGCCGGGCAGCTATCTGGCTGGGCTGCCCGCGGTACACGGCGGCGGGCTGGTTTTTACTTCGCCAGTCACTTTTTTTATTGGGGAAAACGGCACCGGCAAATCCACGCTGATTGAAGCGATCGCGGTAGCGTATGGTCTCAATCCCGAGGGCGGGTCCCGCAACTTTGCCTTTTCCACCCGCGATTCCCATTCGCCGCTCTGGCGTGCGGTCCGTTTGGAGAAGGGCCCCATACCGCCCCATGACGCTTATTTCCTGCGTGCGGAGAGTTTTTATAATGTCGCGACCAACATCGACGAGCTCGACGATGCGCCGGGGGACCCCTCGCCGCTGATCCGGTCTGCCTACGGCGGCGTGTCACTGCACGAACAGTCGCACGGCGAAAGCTTCCTGGCGCTCGCGCGCGAACGTTTTTCCGGCGGTGGGCTGTACATCCTTGATGAACCCGAGGCCGCCCTGTCCCCAGTCGGGCAGATGGCGCTGCTTGCCCGCATCCATGAGCTTGCACAGCAGGGGGCACAGTTGATCATTGCCACCCATTCGCCGCTGCTGACCGCCTGCCCGGAGGCACAGATATACGAATTCCGTGGGAGCGGGCCAGTGGCGGCAGCGTACACCGAGACCGCCCATTTTCAGATCCTGCAGCGGTTTTACCAGCAGCCGGAAGCTGTGCTCCGCGAGCTTTTGGACTCCCCCGGGGGCTGATGCGTTATTTCCGTTTCCGGCCGCGGCGCAGCCACTGGGATTCATGGGTATAGGACAGCACCCTGCTGCGGATGCCAACCAGACCGATCGCGGCGAACACTATGCCGAACAGCATATCCCGCAGCAGTGCCTGGATGCCGCTGCCCAGGTAGTAACGCATGGCTTCCAGCAGCGTCATCGCCGGATTGACATTCATCAGCCCGATGGCGGAATTCAGCAGGCAGGAGGCGAACATTGCCAGCAGCGACGCGATTACAATACAGGTGGTGGCGAACGATGTACTGTGTGCGCCACGGAGATACTGGTAGCCGAAAAAGGATCCGGTACTCACCAGAAAGGCCAGCCAGCCGAACTGCCAGTTGAGCAGCGCAGCAGCGATAAACCAGGGCAGTACGCCCACCACGGCGCCGAGCAGCGCACCGAGAATGCCAGTCAGATAATGCGAAAACGATTCCCGATCCTTTTCAAAGTGATCGTCGAATGCGCCGTGCAGCTCGCCGAGCGATCGCTGCGCCGCTTCCTGCAGGAAGGCGATGAACGCGTTACCGTCCATATCCGCCATGCCCGGAAGGGTGAGCAGGATGCCGTACCCCTCATTGGGGGAAAGCTGTATGTCCGCATAGCGGCTGGCGAGCTGCTTGTGCAGCCGGGGCAGCTTTTCCGGGGGAACGTTCACCGAAAGCTGAAGGGTGCCTGCCGGCAGATCTGCCCGGAAAGCGATGCCCTCCGTCAGACCGCTGACAATGCCTGCGGTGTCGGTTTTATAGCCCTGCGCCGTACAGGCGCGGAGGATTTCTTCCAACATATACATTCTCCTTTACCGGAAATAGGTTTTCCCAGGTAGCCGCGCTATATTTACAGTTATAGCCACTATGCGGGGAAAAGTCAAGGAAACGATAAATTTTGTTCAGCAGTACGCGGCATATCCGTTAGGTCATATCCGGGGTGCAGGTGCGGCTCGCTGCCGTTTCTTTTGACGGCAATTTTCCGTACCCTATTGAAAAACGGCGTGTGCTGTGGTATTCTTTTACTGAGTTTGAGCGATGTGTATAAAAATCTATGCTTTTTTAGATCATAAGGAAAACAACAGAAAGAATGGCGTTTACGCCATTCTTTTTTTATTTTGCCGATAAATCGTCGGTGTTTTGCACAAAGCTGACCACATATGCGCGGTTTCTGAAAAAGCATGATTTTGCAAAAAGGAGAGCTGAAAACATAATCTGCATCAAACCGAAAATGCGGCATGACAAAATATCGTGTAAAGGGCGGATTTACCATGAAACGAAAAACGAAAATACAGTGGATGGGTTTCCTCTTTGGTATGACAGTAGCCTTCGGGACAGTGCCGGCGGCATCTGCGGAGGAGACGGTGTATACCGCGGCGACACAGGAAGCGCTTTTTGCGGCGGTTGAAGAGGTCAACAGCGGTGCGGCCGACTATGCAGTTATCCGGCTGGCGGACGATATCCAGGTGACCAAATCGATGACGATTACGGCGGGTACCATGACGATTATCGGGGAGGGACATACCGTCTCACTGCAAAACGGCAGCATCGGTTTGACAGGAAACGCCGTGCTGAATCTCGGCCGGCCGGACAGCCGTGAAACGCTGGATATAACAAGCACCGATCCGACGAGCTGTGTCCTGCATCTGAGCGATGCGACCACCCTCAACATGTATGACGGAACGGTGATCCGCGACAGCGAAGCCCGCGCTCAGGCCGGTGGTGTACAGGCGGTCGATGACAGCCGATTCCATATGTATGGGGGAGAAATCAGGAACTGCTGGAACGATTTCAGCGTTTCCGGCGGCGTGCTGGTGGACGATTCCGCTGTATTTACGATGTATGACGGCATCATCCGCGATTGCCGCGGCGTACAGGGCGGTGCCGTTTGTCTGGGCGGCGGTGCAGCGATTGGCGGCGGGCAGGGGAGTGGCTCCGAGTTTATCATGCATGGCGGCACAATCAAGAACTGCACCGACAACTATTTGGGCGGCGGCGCGGTGTGTGTGTATACGCCGGATAAAGTAAAGCTGCTTATTGACGGCGGGTCAATCACCGGATGCAGCGGCGCCGGATCCGGCTACGGCGGAGCAGTTTTCCTCTATTCTACCAATGAAAATTCCTCTGTCAGGATAAACAGCGGGGTATTCACCCAAAACAGCGCCACCTATGGCGGGTTCCTGTTTGTATACGCGGGAAAGGCGGAGATCGGAAACGGTGCAGGGATTTATGGCAATACAGCAGAGGCCGCCGGCGATGATATTTACAACAATGGGGACGGCGCGGTGGTGACCATCGGCAATGTTCCGGCGGGTCTGACGCTTGAGGATTGCGGGCATGGGATCGACGGCTGGTATGACGACGGGGCGGAAGCACGCTGGGCATGTACAAGGGATACCGCCGAAGAGGAAACGTATACCGTCAAACTGCCTGTGGGCGAATTTACAGATGAGGTGGGAATCAAAGCCGCTCACGGTAAGGCCGTGAGAATACGGTTCGATAGCCGTGGCGGAGATACACCGGTGACAGAGATGTTCGCGGGTCCAGACGGACGGTTGGCGGAACTGCCGGTACCGACGCGCGGCGGGTACACCTTCGCCGGCTGGTATACGATGGCGGAAGACGGTGAAGAAGTAACGGCCGCAACGGTGTTTCGCGAAGACACCACACTTTATGCCCATTGGATAAAAGCGGCGGAGCCTGTGCCGGATCCAGTCGAAAAGCCCACGCCGGACAGCCCGCAGACCGGATCGTCCGGTTATGCAGTTGTATGGGCGGTGCTATTTTGTACCGCCGCAGTCGGCTTCCTGTTTCTGAAACCGGAACGCACGAAAAAAATATAATCGTAATGCCCCGGCCGGGTGCTGCCTGGCCGGGGCGTGCCTTTTTAGATGGCGACAAAAGGATCCATTTATTCGGCGCGGGGGATGCCAGTCAACTCGCATATACGGGGAAATTTGGACGCGACAGCTCGCTGTACCAGAAGTATCGTCCGCACAGATACAAACAACAACCGGTTGCACAGATAAAGCGAAAAATGCATCCCGGTTACGGCAAAGCGGATCGCTTTGCCGTGGCCTTTTTTCGCAGCGGCTTATAACCAGTTCCCAAAATAGCGCCTCTTTTGATGCAAACGGTTGCGGTACATATCCCGCACAGACAATCAACGGAACTTGACAGGCTCAGACCATGTATATTATAATAACAGAAAAGTATATACATGGGTTATCCACAAATACTGCGGTGCAGCGCAGTTGACAGCGCGCCCGCTTGGGGAGAATACGCCCAGCCGGATAAAACAACTCAATAACCGGGTGTAGCGCAGTTGGTAGCGCGCCTGCTTTGGGAGCAGGATGCCGCAGGTTCGAATCCTGTCACTCGGACCACGTCGTCGCGGACTATGTATCGTTCGCGACGACTTTTTTTATGAAAAGTCATCGGCTCACTCACGCCGTCGCTCCTCCTTTCCGCAAAAAGTCACGCTCGGCGCACCTGCTCGGTTATAAACGACCTCGCGACGGTTCGCTGTCGCTACCAACTTTTTTACGGGATACAAGAGTGCAAATCCTTCTCGAAAAAATGCTTAGGGGTCCATTTTGTAGCACCCTCACAGACCAGTGGCCGGCAATTCATTATGAATTGCCGGCCGCTTTTTGTGCAGCCCAACCATGAACGGATTTTTATCTCGTCCTTCCACATCACCGCAAGCGATGCACCGCTTGCGGTGATTTTTTGATAAAAGTTACCGGTGTGCGCATACCTCTGCCCCAACCGTTAAAAGATGATCGGCTTTTGTGGATACTGTCGTCATAAACCAGTGTACCAGGCCGGAGCCTCCCAGAATAAGGAGATTGTCCAGCGGGTGGTTCGGAATTCGTGGAAATACCAGTGTGCTGGACAGCTGTGATTTTAGCCGAACACCCCAAGCATACAGCGTTGATCGGGCAGCGGTGCCGCCTTCCGGAACGACCACAGATGGCCTTAAAAAGTCGTGATGGCCAAAAAATCAAGTAAATATTTATGCGCATTGGCTATTGATATTTATAATGAAACGAGGGATAATAAGTACCATAATTCCGATAGACATCTACCAGAGTTATTTACATACAAAATGAGTGGTTATCTGGGAGGGCGTTTAAATATAAAAGGAAAGGGCGGATATCATGGCAAAAGAAAATTATATCACGATTGCGGTAAGCGACACGACGAATGCGGTTTTCAACGACTTTGTCAGAGCTAAGGGCATGAAAAAAGGCTCTGCGATGAACGATGTTCTGGAATTTTTTATGCTGGCGAAGGATGAAGAGCTGTATCTCCAGTTAAAGAAAAAGTATTTAGGTGTTGAAAAAGCGGTAGATATGATCAAAGATCTGGATGGTGACCCACAGCCCAAAGATTATTTGTTTATGAAGCTTGGCCAATCGCTTACCACAGACGGACACCTGCTCAACGGGGCTGAAACCATGCAGGTATATTTGCGGGATGCCAAGGAAAAGCACGGAAGGACCTGGTTCTTTACGCAGTCCCTTACGGTGGGAATGAGCAAAAAAAGAGTAGAGGCTTACAGCAGACGGATTCAATCTGGCAAAGGCCTGCAGATGCTGTTTGCGCTCAATCAGGAACTCAACGGAAATGAGATCGCCTATCGTGCGGATGTGACGGCGATAAAGTCCTTCACCAGTCCGGTCACCGCGCCGGATGGCGACTGTCCGGCGGAATATGCGGGGGAAAAAGGCCGTATTTGGATTCAGTTGGAGAATCTGAAAGAAGAAAGCACCTTGCAGACAAGCATGTTTAAAATCGCCAGCACCGGCAAGAGTCTGAAAGAGGTGTTGGCCAGATCGCAGTACCATTTTGGATATATTGAATTGATCGATTGAAGTGTGTATGGTGTTTTTGGGGATGCGTTTCTACGTGTTTGACTTCGGATATTAAAAATCAGGGAGTGAAAAGGTATGTGGAAAACCGAATGGCTGACAGATGATGAAACGGCTCTGGGAGCGCTGAATTTTCTGAGCCAAAAAGGCAGAACTGTAAACAAAAGGCTGCTCAAGCATGCAAAGCAGCCGCACGGGATCGATCTGGTTGTCAAGCTGGAAAATGAAAAAGGCAGAGGAAACCGGTATTTCATCACTGCAAAAGGCAACTTGCAATATGACGGAACCAAAGTGAGGCCGTTTATAGATCCTGTTTTGTATTTGGCGCTGATGCAGATGATTTTACGGATAAATGTGAGTTCCACAAGATACAATTATATTTACGGTGTAGCGGTTCCTGAATCGGAAATTCCCCAATGTATTGCACTGATTCGTGGAAACAAGGCGTTCAGGCAGCTCAAGATACGGTTGTATGGTGTATATACCGAAAAAGGTAGGCTTTGCGCAACCGAGTATCTGCCAAAAGAAATTTATTCCTGATAGCGTGAAAAAGGCGGTGCGCCCGAGGTGGCAGGACAGAAATTGCCTGGACAGATTTCCGCCGTCTGCTGACTTGTGCGTTTAGATTTTATTGCCGAGGATGTGGAAAAAACCGATTGGTGCCGCTGCCGGATGGTCTTGCCTTATCCCACGCAAAACAACACCCGCCGAAAACGGCGGGTGTTGTTTTGCGATACAGAGCTGCCACAATTGTATGGCTCAGGATTCCGTTGTTTCCAGCGTGTTGAGCATATGGCGTGCCTCTTCGCGTTTGGTCAGGATAGAACGGTATTTCTCCTCGACCGGCTGGCCGAGATAAGCGCACTCCGCAATTTTTGCAGCCACATAGTCGGTCTGCATCAGATAGGTGCGGTAGTAGGTGATCCGGGTGTCCGCAGTATCGCCGTGACGCTCCAGATACCATTCCAGCGGCGGCATGGTGAACATTATTTCCACCTCCCCACGGCGATATAGCGTACATATACCCAGCAGCCGGAATAAGCCCTTGGCCGGACCGGCACAAACCCTCCGGGCTGTGAAGCGCTGGTGTTTGTCATTCCTTCAATAAAAAAGGCTCCGTCCAACATGGCCGGCATCACGGTCAGCGCGGGTGTAGCGGTAAACACATGGGCGAAGCCAGACAATGTACAACTCTTTCCTTCAAACATACTGCCCCAGGGAGTGGAAATATCGATTGATCCGAAATCCTGAATTCCCCAGCAGATCAGCAGACCGCTGGCGAATTTTGCGTAGCCGCGCGTCGGCGTTCCGCCCACAATGGTGGCCTGCGCGTCAACGTATGCTCGATCTGCAAGATTCGAGAGGTCTTTCCAATCCGCGGCAGAATAATTTTTAAAGAGATTATCCTTGTCCACTTTTTCCAGAGCGGTCAGACAGCGCCACCGCACAGGAAGGGTATCGGGCTGATCCGTATGGTAAAACTGCGTTTGCAGCACCTTATCCTCTTTCAACAGCTCCTGTGCGGCAAGCAGGTTGCCCTCGGCATCGGGATATACACCGGAATAGATGTTCAGGCCGGCACTCTTCTGCGAGGAGAGGTTGAGGGTGCCGTCGGCCTTGCCCGAGGCATCTCCGCCATAAAAAGCGGCGGTTCCCTTAACGATCAGGTCGGCAAAATTTCCGGCGACGGCGTTGATACCGACTCCCTTTTCCCGAACGGTAAGCAGCGCCGAGTAGCGGGGAACCATATCGGTGATCTCGCTGTCGGACATCTGGAAAACGGTATGTGCCAGCGCGTCCTCGCAGGCGATTTTTATCGGATAAGAAACCGATTCTGCGGCGGCGATGACCGTGGTTGTCGTGTACTCGCGCACGCCGCTATCTGCACTGCCGCCGTTGACCGTGGCCACCAGGGCAGAGGTGTCCTTGTTGAAAATGCGGAATACGGCATCAAACAGCGCCGCCGGGAGTGAACTGCTCTGCGACAGTTTCCAGGAAAGCATATACTGCGCCGGGTCACGGTCAACCACCACGTCGGAAAGCATCGGCGGATTATAATAATGCAGATCGATGGTGTCGGATACGGTCTCGCTGACCGTACCATAAGAGGTGACGGCGGTCACCTTAAACTGAATTGTCTGCTTGGCATCGATGCTTCTGACGGGATAGGTATACGTCGGAGCGGTCAGTCCGGTCGCGGCGACGGACCAGGCCCCCTTGTTGATGGATGTCTGTACCGTATAGGTGATACCAGTGCTTGTATTGGTGTTCTGATCGACAGCCGGATTCCAGACGAGAGTGATCGGCTTGCGGTTTATTACGTAGTAGTCCTGCCCGCCGACGGGATATGTGCCGGTGATGGCGGTGATCTGCGGCAGACTGGGCGGAACCCTCAGGTTTACCGGAATCCGGACCGAAGAAGCGACTGTCGAACCATAGATGTTTTTGGTATTCAGAAGCAGGGTGAGCGGCTGATTATAGCCGGATGGTTTTGTATAGGTCTGCAGGTCGAAAAACCGGATATACGGCCCGGCGGGATAATCACCGGAACGCCAGATGGACACCCGGATATTTTTATCACTGCCTATGGATTCTCCGTTATGAACGGTTACGCCGGCGGCACTCAGCGAATAGGTGAGCGTCGGATTGCCGTTGAGGTTGGAGCCTTCGGTGCGCGTGAGATCGATGTATGCCGATTCATAGTGGATACTGCTGTCTGACGACAGCGAGGCGGGGGTGAGCTTGTTCATGGTGAGGGTGTTGGACTGCTTATAGCTGCCGTAGGAGGAGAGACTATCCCGGCAATACACGCGGAAAAACATATTTTCGCCGGGGGTGATTTTCAGCGGGGAAACGGTGAAGGAGCGGCTGGCAGTGTCGTTTTTCCAGTTGCCCTGCGATATGCCGTTTTTGAACCACTCCGCCCGGTAATAGATGGTGTCATTATCCGCATCGGATGCCGCACTCCAGCTGCAGGAGACAGATGCGGCGTTTTCCGGAAGAATAATGGCACTGCTGGTTTTGTTGAACTGCGCAACGGCGCTGGACGGCCAGTAGGGAGCGGAGTTCCCTTTTTTGATATAGATAGTGCCGGAATAGCTGGTCGTTCGTGCGCCGCTGTTGGTATCCATATAAATGGTGGCGGAAAACGAAGTGCTTGCGGCGCTTTGGCTGATGGTGTGCCAGCCGAAATCATAGGTATAGGGGGTGGACCACTGACTGGGGGAGTTATTCTTTACGGTTACCCAGTCAGTGGTCAGTCCCGGGAACCCGATGCGGGCGCGGATGTTATAGCCAAAATAGCTCAGCCCGTTCACCGCGGATACGCTGAGGATTACCCGCACAGCAACACTGGTTGCTGTGCGATCCTCGGTCTCATATGTGGCCGATATGTAGATTGGCGGCTGTTCGTCTGTCCATCTGGTGGACGACAGCAGTGTTCCTGATGTTTCCATGATTAACCTCCTATGATCACAAAGTCGACGCCGGTATTGCCGGCTTCGCCCGATTTGCGCTGCAGCTGAATTTTGTCGTACACAATGGCATTCGCGACCTACAGCGTGGAATTCACCCGCAGGTCAGTCGATGTGAGCGGTTCTGCCACCAGCGTTCCGTCATCCATATACCGAAAGTTCTGCGCAAGCCTGGAGAGAACCGCGGTGTTTTTATCCAGAAACTCCAGGCTGGCCGTATAGCTGCCGCTTTTATCCGGGGTATTGGCGGATAGCCGGACGCCGGACAGCGGCGCGTCATTCGTATCACCGAAATACTGCGCCAGGATGGTTTCGCCCTTAAGTTCGGTACTGCCCCGGCCGGAACGGCTTTTGATGGTGCCGTTGTCCAGGTCGATATCAATGGTTCCATCCTGGGATTGTATATGGCCGGTTTTCAGCAGATCTGTCATAATCTGTCGTGCGATGATACTGCCGTCCGCCGATATGCCGACGGTCGCCACACCATCGATGACCGATATGAAATTCTGCCCGTCAAATGACCATTTGCAGGTTGGCTCCAGGTCTTTGTCCGGATCGGTGTCCTGAATGATGAATTCGCGGATGGCCCCTGTGTTCTCATCACGGACTTCCTTGACGTAAAACCCAAGGGAATTGACCACGGTGGACAGTTTCAGCTGGAGCATATCATCAATCGTCTCGATGCGGTTGTCCATCTCCTGCGCGGCGTGTATGGAGGCTTCGGTGAGCTTCCTGCTGGAGGCGGTGGTCTGCCGGCTGACTTCGGCCGGCTGCCCCTTGGCGGAGATCGAGCTGCTGCCGCGGAACTTAAACACATGATTGGTGATGATGGAGTCTACCCGTTTGCCTTCGGCATTGAGATCCTTGTGCCGGACGGCATCGCCGGCCTGAATGGACGGGTCGCCGATGATGCCGGCAGAATAGTTGATGTAAGGGGTTTGCAGATACATCGTGTAAATCTGCTGGGCGGCGTCGGACAGCTGCTCATCAGTAAGGAGCAGAGGGTTGCTGTCAACGGTGATTATGTAATCCGCAGCAGCCGTTTCACCGGCCGGCTCTTCGCCGTCCTGCGGGGTGGCCTGGCTGACGGCGGGGAGCGACAGAGCGTTCCCGTATGCGTCTTTGACGGTTACGCCGTTGATCTGAATCAGCCGGTCGGAATAGGTGAAGCCCGTCAGACGGGTGTCCGGTGTCGTTTCGACAAAGCTGCCATCAGGCGTGTCCGGCTGAATGACGGCGTGCTGGAAGAATTCCAGCATCCCGTCGCGGCCAAACCGTGCATTCATGCCGAAAGCGGCGGCGCAATAGCCAATGAAGTCTCGACAGGTCATATCGTCGGCCATCGTCTCGGTGTTCAGCGGCGTATCGAATGTGTTCAGAAGCTTTTGGGTGGAAGGCCGGATCGTAAAGTGATGCCTGGCGGCAATCGCCGCGGCCAGATCCCGGCCGGTGGTGAGTGCCGTGGTGATCAGGTTTTTGACCGGGGTGTTGAGCTGAACCATGCGATCCAGACAGTTCAACGGAATAGTGGACAGCTTTTTCCCGTCCTCCTGCACGAAGAATTCGCCCAAGGGAATATCCTCCCATTGCCGGTTTTCCTCATCCTTTTCGTCTGGGTTCAGCAGCAGCCCGACCCAGGCCAGAACCTGCGCATTCGCAAAAGATATATTGTCGTACCGCCGGTCGGTGTTTTCCAGCGCGAACGACAGACTGTTGGAATAGGTGGCGCCTACATCCAGCGTGTCGGATGCGATGGAGGCCTCTTCAAAGGAAAAGGAACCCAGCGTCACATCGGCTTCGGTCAGTTCAAGGAGAGCGGATGCCGGGGTATTATCGGAGGTGTTGTCCTCGGTCGGCGAGGAAGTGCTGCGTTCGGTGTCCGGAAGGATTTTCAGTTTCAGCCGCCAGGTGCGTGCGCAGTCCTTTACGGCGGTTTTATATTCAGCAGAGGTGCTCACAGACATAGTTTTTTCTCCCCCCTTAATACTCGATCAAGGTGAACGAAATATCCCACAGGTTGCTTTCCCGATCGCCGGTATTGTCCAGCCGCACCAGCGAACAGGAGCGGCTCTGCACGAACATGTATGCGGTGGTATACAGGCCCTGCGTGGGATCGTAGGCTTCGTCGGTCGGATCGATGGTGGGGTCGAAAAATTTCACTTTGACCTTATCCGGCTTGCTCGCGAGCAGCACCGTGGTGGCGTCTGCACCGCCGACCCGCCAGGACAGGTTGATTTTTCTGACAAACGCTCTCACCCGGTTGCGGATCTGTACGCCGCTTTCCGACTGCGAAGCGTCCGACGAATCCAGATCATCCAGCGGGATTTCATACGTGAGCGGCGCAGGCATAAGCACATCATCAATCTCAATGAGGCGAATGGAATTGTCTTGCATATAGATAACCTCCCTGTTATAATTGAAATGGAATTCTCATTAAGCGTACATGCCGTTGGTCTTCAGCATACGGCGCTGCTGGCTTTTGGTGATGTATTCGTCGAGCTGTTCGTTGCCGATGAATACTTTTACCACCGAGCTGGAGCCGCCCTTGCCCAGTGCGGAGGATACCGCGTGGTACACGCCGGCCGATACGGATTCCACGATCTGGTCGTTGTTGACAACGGCATTGCGATTGCCGATGGTGCCCACCAACTCCGGCCCCGCTTCGCGGGCAATGAACATCTGGCCCTGGGCGGGGAAACCGCCTCGCGCGAAGGTGGGGGGCGTAATGGTGGGATTCAGTTCGGGCAGATTCACAAAGGGAATTTTGTTGAATCCGCGAATAATCGCATTGATCGGGCTTACCAGCCATTTAAGCAGCTTGTTTAGTACATCGCAGACTTCCAGAGCCATACCTTTCATACCTTCTGGTATAACTTTATAGAACCCCTCGAAGTCACTTTTTAGCCCAGTAATCAAAGTTGTCGCGTCTTTTTTGGTGTTCGCCCATAAATCGGTATTCCCTTTTCCAACATTTTCCCACATGTCAGAAAAACCTTTACTTGTATTGCTTATCAATGTGGAGGTTCCTTTATCTGAATCGCTCCACAAATTGGCATTTCCTGTTCCCACAGTGCCCCATAAAACTTTAAAATTCTCGTCGATCCAGCTCCAAAGACTGCTATAGCTTTCGTTCAATGACATCTGTAAACCATTAGCACTTTGGCTAAGCGAATTATTTGATAAATTTGCTCCGTCAGCAATGCTGGACCATAGGTTGTCAAAGCCTGTGTCTAAAAACAACCAAAGTTCAGAAGACTTTGTATTCAGTCCACTAAAAAAAGCTACAGTACTTTCGTCAATACCGCTCCATGCGGTTTTAAATCCGTTATCAATTCCTAACCAGAACGCAGCAAAATCTACATTCATGTGATTACAAAATTCAGCCGAGCCTGTGCCTACCGAGGTCCATAAATTAATGAATCCTGCATCTATGCCAATCCAAAACTCTGAAAAACCTGCGTTTGTCTCGGCAAAAAATACGGCATTACCTTCAGACATACTATTAAGTGATGCGGTAAATCCTTCTCCTATGCCCATAAAAAACGCTGTTGTATTTTCACCCATTACTAAGAGCGATGCTCCAAATGAACTTTCTATAGTTAAAAACGCTTCGGAGAACATAAGACTCGTTCTTTGTGCTGATAGCAAAAATATCGCATCCATTGAAACGGAAGTTGATTCTGCCAATGTTTGAATTTCTGAAAAAACAGTTGTTGTCTGTTGCCTGAATGCTTCTAGGCTTGCTATTGATTTGTTAAAATCAGGTGCTGAAGATTTCATTCTTCTCTCTCCTATTTTAAATTATGACTATACTTGTCCCACCGTAGCAAGTAGTCTACCATCAAGAAAGACTTCGATGTTCGCTTTGTTTACTGATTTTTTATTGTTATAAGCCGACAAAAATGCTATATAGACACCTTGAGATACAGCTGCCACAATCTGGTTGTTGTTGACTACGGCGTTGCGGCCGTTCAATGTTCCAACAAGTTCGGGACCTGCTTCACGAGCGATAAAAGGCTGACCGGTGGAGGGAAAACCTCCTTGGGCAAAGGGGAGTGTTGAACACAAAAGTTCACCAATTAACAATATTACCGCAAAGCCTAATGCCGCAGTAAAAGGGTTAGTTAAAAAGGGGGCTGCTAATGATCTAAACGCTGTTTTTATAAGTTCCATGAGAGCTTTAAATGCAGTTTTTAGTACTGCTCTCATAAAGTAGGATATAGCTCCTGTTGCGAGGGCTCCGATAATTAAAGTCAATATACCCATTAGCCAATTACCTTCTTCAAAAAAACCTCCCGCTATTGAACAAGTTGAGGATAGTATTCTCATAGGAATGGCAAGAGGCGCGGTCGCCGCGCCAAGTTCGCAAGTTCCTCCCAGAGTATCAAGTATTCCTGATGCCAGATCGCAATAGCTTTTTGCTCTATCTGTATTTTTTTGTTCTCCTTGTAATTCTGTAATCGCTTTTGTACATAAAACACTCCCTCCGGCAATTTTGCATCCGGGAGCAAGCTTACCAAGCATTTCATTGCCAGTACCCATTAATTTTTTGACACCATCGGCTATTTTTAAAGACCCTTCACCAATATAGAAACTTTCTGAAGCTGTTGTTAAAACTTTATTTTCAGTTGATTTGCTTTCGTCATTCCATACGTCGAATATGCTTGTCACACTATTTAATATTTTTGCACCGGAAGCATATAGACCCAAAAAAGTAAAAGCATCACAATACGCCTGCGCTTCTTCTGCAGTAGCGGTGGCGAGTTTTCCTGCGGGAACTCCAAATTTTTCAGCAGCCTTAGAGGCGGTTTCTATTATGCCATGAGCTTTTTCGAATTTTGGAAGCCCTTCGGTAAAAAATGAAAGTATATCTTCAGTATATTCTAATAATACTGACCAACTTGGCGCCCCTTTAAATAGTTCATCGAATAAAGAACCGTTTTTTGAGGTATTTTCACTTTCGGTTATTTCAGAGTTTTTACTATCCATTACATTTCCTCCTTTCAACTTGATTAATATTTATTTCTCAAGTTAAAGAACAGTCGCCGTTTTCCACTCGCTATGAGAAAACTTTCGCCGCTGTGCGGTTACTTGTTTGGCCTGCTGCCTCTATTTGAAAACACGCTCTATTGTTAGCAATAAAATGAGAGGTGTATCAAATGAAAATAACGGGTAATATTGCTTTAAAGATTTTTATTACGTTTATTATTGTTTTGGGTCTTTGCGGTGTAGGATTGGGGATATCGTTGTCTCCACAGGTAAGATATGCTGGTTGTCCAGAACGGTCTGAGCAAGTGGAAATCTCAAGTAAAAGGGTACGCGTTTACAGTAGCAGCGGAAAACATAGGAATTCTATTTCCTACACTTTTATTGTTGCTTTCAAATTGCATGACGGTTCGATAAAAGAGTTGGAAGTAGATACACATATCACTCGAAACAGTAAAGAAGACGTCTCCTGTTCTTTATACAATGCAATAAATGAGGGTGAAACGGGAACACTCATTTATAAAGAGTTAGAAAATATTGAAGAAAAATACAAAGGAAAAGAAGACATGGCATTTGACGGCAGGCTATTTATAAGCTTTGAAAAAGACATTGAATACGGCGGGATGAAGGTTGAAGCCAGAAAAGATAATTTGCAAAACCCTTGGTTTTGGCTATTGGTGGCTGTCATTGCACTTGTTTTGGTATTCCTAATTAGACTTGGCCTCCGACATGAAAAAAGGCTGGGTATTCGATAAGCATATAGAGAACCCATCACTAACAAATTGAATTTATGTATCTTTTTTCATTTTCGCAAACTCCTCCACCCGCTGTTTCATCACCCACCAGTCCTGCTGTTCCTTTTTCTCAAACAGGCTGGGGAAGGCCTCTTCAAGTGCCGGAAACCGGCGTGGGTCATTGACGGCCACGCCGGTAAGCGCTGCACCATTGTATACGATCCATGCAAGAGTTTTGGCAAACTCGTTAAGCTGCTCCTGCCGCGCATTTGCCGCGCGGACAATATCCGCTGCTGTGAGATCGTCGATGTCCCGCAGCGGAACACCGGCTAATAAGGCGGCTTGATATAGATATTCCGGATAATTTTCTTTGGGGTCAGGTTTTACGCCTGACCCTTCTTGAAAAAACCGGAGGCTTCGAACAGTCCGTTGATCTCCAGCATCAGCTCTTCAATCGAACGGCCGTCATCGATATAGTCATCGAACAGCGCCGTGGCTTTTTCCATCGTAAAGCCGGCATTCAGCGGCTGCATAGCGCCCCAGATGATGGTGGTGATGGTCTCTACCATGTTGTCCTGAATGGTCTCCAGCGCCTTGAACAGCGGCTTGCCCAGCTTCTTTTCGATCTGCATGATGGCGCTGGCGGTCAGCCGCATTTTGTATTCCTCTCCGCCTACGGTCATGGTATAGAATTTATTCATTGTCATATCGTCCTTTCTTTTCTGTGGATAAAAGTAACCGGGGCCGGGCTTGTCCGGCCCCGGTCTTTACCTATCTGTACCGGTCTTACGCAGTGGGATTGGTCACGGTGATGTCGCTCTGCAGCACCATGGTGGCGCTGAAGGTCAGGGCGCCGTTGAGGGTGCCGGCGTCCATCTTGACCGACGGGATCGCGTCGAACTGATGCGCGGTGCCGTCCGGATACTCGATCTTGTAGGTGACCGCCGCACCGGCGTCTTCCTGCCCTTTGAGGACACGATAGTTGGACGTATCGGAGGAATTATCGTACAGGAACTTGAAAACCAGGTCGCCAAGGTCTTTCGTGCCGGGGACGTACTTTTTCACCTTGTCCGACAGGGTAGTGACGTCGATTTTTTCCGGAGCACCGCCGAATTCCGGCACCTCCATCAGATAGTCCAGCACAGTAAAGGTTTCGGCTGCGCCGGATTTGTAGGAAATCTTGGTGTTGTTAGCAGACATTCTGGCCATAGTGATTAGCTCCTTTTCATACAGTTGTTTTTTTGATGTACTCCATCGGTACGCTCTGGAAGGTGTTATCCTCCAGCATCACGATGCCTACGGGGACAAATTTATCGGAATCGGTCTGATCGCTCTGCACCGAGATATCGATCAGGGTTCCGGATTTTTCGGTACCGGCGTAATCCAGCGTCTCCGGATCCCAGTACCGGTCCAGCAGACAGGTGACGGGTATGGTTTCTGTCACTGCTGTTCACCTCCCCCGGTATTCGCGTCTGAATGCGGGGCGTCGGCAGGCTGCTCGGTGGATTTCCCCGAAGGATCCGACCATAACGTGTCGTTCGTTTCAGCGCCGATTTCCCGTTTGAGCGAACACATTTCTTGATACAGCGTCAGGTGCACCGCGGCCATACAGCGTTTGAGCCTGTCCTCGAATTCCTTTGTCAGCCGTTCCCGTTCCCGGCCGAGGCGGGCGGCGACAATCCGGTTAAGCTCCTGTTGGGTAAAGACTTTCTTCGCCATATGTAACTCCATTTAACGTCTGTCGACGAAAATTCCATGCAGCTTTTAACGCCGGTCCGCACGTTCTGGGCAAGGCCGGTTTCCCCGGCCGGCGGTTAGAGGTTTCGATAAAGCCGAAGGGCTCTCTTGTGCAGCCAGTCCGCTTGCTCCTGACTGCAGCCTAACGTTTCCGCCACGGCGGGCCAGGTTTTCTTCTGGATATAGCGGCAGCGCAGCAGCCGGCCTTCCAGCGGGGGCATAGTGTTCAGGCGGCGGTTGATCGCAAGGCAGCGCCGGACGAGCTGCTGTCTGCGCCACAGCAGGCGATACCGCTGGCCGGCGTATTTCGGTTCCGCGAGCTGGCGGCTGATGCGGAAGATTTCTTCCAGCCAGATCCGGCTGCTGAGCAGTTCTGCCGCGGCTTGGTGCATCGAATTCCTCCTTCCTTATGTGCTCCTCCACCAAACAGAAAGGGAGAAAGCGGCACATTGTAAACGAGAGAAAAATTTGTGCGGGAAGCACCGCGGCCGTTCAGCGGGCGCCGGATCCGGTGTCTTCAAGATATTGCCGCATAATCAGCAGTCCCCGCTGCAGAGTTTGGTTTGCCGCCTGCCGGCTGATATGCAGCCGTTCACCGATTTCGCGTATACTGTAGCCGCAGCAGTATTTATACATCACGATCTGCCGCTGCCGGCCAGTCAGCCGCGCAAGCGCACCGGCCAGCACCAGGCGGGTATCGGGATCGGTTTCACAAACGCTGATTTCTTCGCAGTATTCTGCCGTGATTTCCCGCTGAAGCTGCGCAGCTTTGGATAAGGCTATGTATTGGTTGCGCAAAGATACGGCGATGTATTTTTGCAGCGCGGAAGATTCATCCGGCGGGAATCGGCTGGTATCCAGACGGTGCAGCAATTCCAGAAAAAACAGGGTGAGTTCCTGCTGACCGTCGTCGGTGCCCAGACGCTTTGCATAATACCGAATCAGTTTTCCGAACGCCTCATACAGAAGATCAAAGACACAGTGGTTTCCGGTTCGCAGCTGCTTGATCCAAAGAATCAGTTCCCGATTACACATGACTCAGTCCCCACCTTCCCGCCAAATAGAAAGAAAAAGGCTGAGCATTTGTAAACACGGCCAGCTGCTTTTTTACAAAAGCTGTTGCGGGTGTGTTTTTGGCGCAGAAATACACCTATCGGCAGATAGGTTCAACAAAAAAGTCGGCTTGTGCGCAAAATTATATATTTGGTTTGTTATACAGTTGTTATAAACGAGGAAAAAGGAATTATTTTGTCGAAAACGCAGATCTGTTTTGACAGGAGGTTGACAAATCGACGGCAGTTCTCTTTCTCTTTTTTGGACCGGCGGACTGTTTCGGAATCAAAGGGAAACAGCGGTCCGGAAAACATACGTAATTTGAAGGAAAAGAGGAATGAATATGCCGAAAATCTACCTTTCCCCGGCGGCGCATGGAAACGACAACCCGTGCCGCTATGACAGTGCGTGCGGGGAAAACATCCACTGCAATTTGTATATCGACGAGCTGGAGCCTTACCTGCTCGCCTGCGGGTTCGCGGTCAAGCGCAACCCGAAAGACCGCACCGGCGACCGGCTCAAAGAAGCGATTGCGGAATCCAACGCGTGGGGCGCCGACCTGCACTATGTCGCCCACACCAACGCCGGCGGCGGGTCTTACAGCCTGCTGATGGTGTACGATCAGGGCACCGCTTACGGCTATGCCGAAAAGCTGGCCGCGCGCCGGCGGGAGATTTACGCCGGGAATGTGAAGATCAGCGTGCAGCCGCAGTGGGACGAGCTGCGGCTGACGGCCGCGCCCGCGGTTTACGATGAGATGGTGTTCCACGACAACGCGAAGGATATCGCGTGGTTCCACGAACACCTGCGGGAGATGGCGGAAGCCACCGCAAAGGCGATCTGCGACATGTTCGGGGCGGCGTTTGTCGATCCCTACGCCAAGCCCGACGAGCCGGCGCCGGAACCAACGCCGGAGCCTGGCGGGGATGTCTGGTACCGTGTGCAGGTTGGGGCGTTCCGCGAGAAGGCCAACGCCGACCGGCTGTGCGCCGAGCTGCAGGGAAAAGGGTACGCGGCCTTTGTGAAAGCGGGGGCATAGCATGGAATGGCTTTCGAGCATTGTCGTGGCGCTGATCGCCCTGCTTGGGACCGTTATCACCAACCTTGCCACATCGCGGAAAACGGAAAACAATATTCGGACGAATCAAGCCGTCACGGATACCAAGCTGGACGAGCTGACCAGAGAGGTGCGGGAACATAACAACTTCGCCCGGCGGATGCCGGTGGTGGAGGAACAAATCAAGGTCATCAACCACCGGATCGACGACCTGGAACATGAGAAAGGGGCATGAGGTATGGATAAACTGGCGTTGGTGCTGATGCTGGCGGTGACGGCGGAGGCGCTGGTCGAATACGGCAAGAGCCTCGCGGCGGCGTTTGGCGGCGGGGACTACAAAGCGGCGGTGCTGCAGCTGTGCGCGGCGGTGGTTTCGGTGCTGCTGTGCGTGCTGTCGGGCGCGGACATGTACGCGGCGCTCGGCGTGCCGTTCAGCTTGCCGGCGGTGGGCATGGTGCTCACCGGGATTTTTGCGAGCCGAGGCGCAAATTTCGTCAATGACCTGATCGGACGGCTGCGCGGCAAAAAAGCGGAATAGGACACAAAACAGCGGGACGCTTCCCTTAAATGGAGGCGTCCCGCTGTTTTGGTTTTTAAATACAAACGGACCGCTGACGCGGCTGATCCTGTTTGCGCCTTGTGCGGCGGTACAGGCGGTCGAGCGACATGATGTTCTGCATTTTCAGGCGAAGAGGAGGTTACCGTGAGGGGATGACGGCAAGGTGGCTTTTGAGGAAGCCGACACCGCCCGCTTTGCCACTCACTGCGACTGGATCGCTGGCAGGGCGGATCTTCAGCCGCTTCTATATTGACGACTGTCGTTTGAGTTTCTGGGACAAAAAAGCCCCTCCGCCTTACGGCGGAAGGGGCGGTTATATTGCGGCGGGCTTCAGCTGCGCGGCACCATACTGGTTGGCGACTGGCCGAAATGGTTTTTAAACGCCCGGCTGAAGGAGTGGATTGAATCAAAGCCCAGCTTTTCCGCCACTTGGGTGACGGTGAAATGGGCGCCCAGCAGCTCGAGTGCTTTTTGGAACCGTACCTTCTGGTAGTACTGGTTGATGGACATCCCCATACAGGCGGAAAATACCTTGCAGGCATGGGAATAGGTGTAGCCAATATAATCGGTGATGTCGGTCAGTGACCGGATATCGTAAAAATGGTTGTTGATATAGTTGACAATATCGTGCACCAGCTCCTGATTGTTGAGCAGATATCGCTCCACCGGCTTGACCGGATGTTCCGGACCGAAAGTACGCAGGGTGTATACCAGCACCTGCTCGATGCATGAGCGGATAACCAGCTCCCGCTGGATATCGTCGTTGATCATTTCATCGAATGCCATCTGGAAAATGTGGTTGATATCAAACCGATTGGCGCGCAGGGGGTCCCGGATAGAAAGAAGCTGCGTCTCGATGCCGGCATACCTCGGGTATTCCGGATCTTCCCGGTCAAAATTGAAGCCGAGATAATAAAATCGCATCGGATCGCTGTCGTCGGTGGTCATCGAATGCAGATTGCCGTACAGCGTCAGCAGCACATCGCCCTGCCTGAGGGGATATTCGCGGTTATTGACCCGCGCGGTTCCTCGGCCGGAGACGATGAAGCTGATTTCATGGCAGATCTGTACGTGCGGTTCCCCGGCGTAGCGGGCATTGGTGTAAATATCGCCGATTTGGTACAGGATAAACGGCCCGAGCTTGACCGGATCAAAATAAAACAAATTGTCAAAGTGAAATTTGGAGTTTTTGGTTTTCAATCCTTTTTCTCCTTTCCACTTATCTTATGGATCATTTATAGCACATTCTGATGCTTTTTACAAGGAAACACCCTGGTGGTCTCGTGGATCTGTTTTCTGCGGCAAAAAGTGCTGCGGGAGGGCGTTCTGTTCGGCTTGAAGAAGCAGCGGATATGAATGGGAAACAACGTCTGCCCGCGGAGATCGGGCATCGGCATGCGGGAGCGGCGGTTCTGTTATGGAAGGCCAACAACCTATCGTTTCTTGCTTTGCTGTTCAGGGGGACTGACGGCGGCATGCACGTTTCTGATGGGAGCCTTTCCGCTGCCGGGTGCGCTGGGGATCTTTCCCTTTGCCGTGTGGGCACCGTTGTGGATTGGGTGGGAAAGCGCTGCTGCGTGGGGGCTGCTTGCTCTGGGCGCAGCACAGGCGGCATGCCTGGGTGCCGGATGCGTCGGGCTATGGAGAAACAGCCGTCGGCTCACAGCAGCAGCGGTATTTGCCTATGGCAGCGATTGGCTCTGCGCCGCGGCGCTGTTGTTTGTTTCAGCAGCACAGAATGGAATAACGGCCTTTGTTTTGGGCGGACAGGCGGTTTTGTACCTGCTCAGCGACGGTATATTTTTGCTGTTTTTGCTGCTGGCGGTATGTGGGGCCGGACGGCCCTGAAAACGCCGGCCGACCGCCTTTGCCAACGAAAGATAGGTGGGTAAAAAGCACAGCAATCCGTTCGGATTGCTGTGCTTTTTGTGCTTGTTTTTCCCCTTTGGAAAGGTTGGACAATACATCAAAATTTTAAATCGATTTAATAAAAAAGTCGAGGAAAAATATATGTGGAAAAAATGGATAAAATTACGCTTGACGTATTGTTAAATTAGTGCTATTATAAAATCAAAAGGCAAATATGTATAAATAGACATACAATTATTGTGCTTTTACAAGCACCATTTAAAACGTTTTAAATATGAGGTGTACATATGAAAAAGCGGCAGGGCGGCGATACAGAGCTTCTGGTGTTTTACAGCTTTAACGGCAATATGGAGCATGATGAACTGGTGCGGCAGCTCCGGGAGCTGGCCGCCCAGGGGGTGACCGGCTTTTTTGTGCATGCGCGTGCTGGGCTGGAAATCGCCTATATGCAGGAGGAATGGTTTGCTTGCTTCCAGCTGTGTGTGGATACAGCGGAGGAACTGGGCATGTCGGTGTACATATACGATGAAAACGGATGGCCGAGCGGCTTCTGCGGAGGAGCAATTCCGGCGCTGGGGGAGGCATATCAGTACAAATATTTGGCATTCAGCCGCGGCGTGCCGCCCGGTGAGGCCGGCCATCGGGTGATTGCGGCCTATGCGTGTGAAGAGGGCGGCTGCCGCCGAATCTCGGATGGGGAGATCACCGATTCAAGCCTGGTGGCCTATTACGGTGTGGACGAGAACTATGTCGATCTGCTGTGCCGGGATACCGTAAAAGAATTTATCGCCCGTACACACGAGGTGTATAAGGAACGATTCGGGCGGTATTTCGGCAGCGTGATCAAGGGTGCGTTTACCGATGAGCCGCAGATGCGCTGTGACCATATCACCTGGAGCTTCAGCGCGCCGGCGTATTACCGGGAAACCTATGGTGAGGATCTGCTGGATGAACTGTGGAAGCTGAGCACGGCTTATTTTGACGAAGCCTTCAGCGACCGTTATATACGGATGCTGAACACCTTGTTCTGCCGGAACTTCAGCGGGCAGATTGGCGAGTGGTGTGCGGCAAACGGCCTGGCTTTTACCGGACATTATGGTGCGGAAGATGGCCTGCAGTCCCAGATCCTCTCCAACGGCGGCGTGATGCCGCATTATCTGGAGGAGCAGATTCCGGGCATCGACCATCTCGGCTGCCGGCTGGCTTCGCCGGTGCTGATGAAACAGGTGTCCAGCGCGGCGGAGATGCAGGGCAAACCTCTGAAAATCAGCGAGGTTTTCGGCTGTGCCGGATGGGATGTGCGCTTTGCCGAGCTGGCTTGGATTTGGGGCTGGCATGCGGCGTTCGGCATCAATCTGCCGTGCCTGCATCTGTCTGCCTTTTCGATCAAAGGCCGCCGCAAACGCGATTATCCGGCTTTTTATTCCTATCAGGAGCCGTGGTGGGAGGATTTCCACTATTTCGCCGAATGGATGTCGCGGGTGAATGCGTTTATCAGTCGTGGAAAAAGACGGCCCCAGGTGCTGGTGCTTTCCGATGTTGACGGCAGCCGCGGCTGTGCGCTGCCGGCTCATGGCGAGGGGCTGGCGATCAACGCGGCTTCCAACCAGTTCCGTTACCTGCTGAAGAACCTGATGGATAACCAGGTGGATTTTGATATCGGCGACGAAACGATTCTCACCCGGCTGGGCGCGCGGGCGGAAAACGGCTGTATACTGGCGGGAACGAACGAATATGCCTGCGTGATTGTGCCGGATATGCCTTCGGTGAGTTCCGCGATGTACCGTCTGCTCAAGGCGGTTATTGAACAGGGAGGCCGTGTGCTGTTTGTCAACCGACGGCCGGAGCGGCTGGATTTTGGTTCGCCAAAGACGCTGTTTACCTGTCTGGAGGGCGTAGTGGTGCGCAATCGCTGCGACCTTTGGAACAAGGCGTTCAAGACAATGGGCTTTCGCCGTACGGCCCAGCTAACCGGACGCCTCGATCAGGCGTTCCCGGAAAACGTGGTTCTTCGCTGTGCCTTTGATGGGGAAACCCAGAATGTGCTGCTGTTCCATGCCGGCACCTCTGGAGAGTATAACGATATGCTGTTCACGGTGCCGTATGCGGCGCAGTTTGTGCTAGTGGATCCCACGGACGGAGCCGAACAGCCGCTGGAATCGGTGTTCAACGGCCGAGCCACCAGCGCACGGCTGGATATCGCAGCGACCGAAACCAGACTGATCCGGGTGACAGCCGCAGTCCGTGAGAAAAGCGCCACACTGCCGGCGCGGAAACTGGACACTTGTCTGCCGGTCGGTGAGGCGGAGGTGGAGCTTCTGGCGCCGAACGTACTGACCATCGACAAAGCGAGTTACAGCGTTAACGGCGCGCCGTATTCCGCGGTGAAACCGGTAATCCATCTGCTCGATGAAATTTACAGTGGAACCACCGACGGCGGCGCAATGCGCCTGCGGATGCGGTATACCTTCCGGTATGAGGGCGGAGACCGCGCCTCCATGCAGCTGGCGTTTGAAGACGACAGCGCGGTGGCGGCAGAGATCAATGGCGTTCCCGTCCCGCTGGAGCGCACGGGCTGGTACATTGACCGTTGTATCGGCCGTTATGCGATCGGAGCCCTGGTGCGCGAGGGAGAAAACACCGTGGAGATTACCTATGCCGCCAAAGGCCGCGAGGTGGATTTCAAGCTGGGTGAAGTTTTTGAGTCGGTCAAAAACATCTTCTTTTATGCAGTGGAACCGGAAAACGTATACATACTCGGCGATTTTGACGTGTATCACGATGGGGAACAGGTCAGCCATATGTCGTGGTATGCGCTGGAACCGGACCGCTTTGTACTGCGTGCGCCGAGCCGGCGGATTTATGCGGATATCACGGCACAAAACGCGTGGTTTTACCGAGGCGATGTGCGGTACACTTTCCAGCTGCCGCGGCAGCCGGAAGGAAAGCGTGTGTTTCTGGAAGCCGTGTCACCTGATTGCACCCTTGCCAGGGTACAGGTCAATGGACAGGAGGCCGGCGTAATGATGACCCGGCCGTACCGGCTGGAAATCACCGGACGGCTGGCCGAAGCGGAAAACCGGGTCGAGGTGATCGCCTGCGGACATAACCGCAATGCACTTGGCCCTCACCACCATGTAAAAGGCGTTACCAAATTTACCGGTGTCAGCACCTTTGAAGGGGTGCGCGGTTATGAAGACTTTGTATCGCCCGAAATTACCGGAGAGAGCACCTGGATGGATGAATATGCGGTGATCCCCTTTGGTATCGGGCCGCTGTCGCTGCGGATTATCGAATGAGAGGACGGTTGTCGGATGCGTGTGTTTCGAAGAAGCTGCGGCTGTATCGCCCTGGCCTTCTGGCTGGCTTTTTGTCCCGTGACGGGCGCCTGGGAGGCTAAGGCGGAAACCGGTGCCGGCGTCGAGGACAGCGCCGCTGCGTGGACAACAGACGAAACGAACGTGGTAGCGGCACAGCCGGAGGGCCAGAGTGCGCCGGTGGTGCTGGAGGAAGGCGGAAAGGCCGCCTATACCGTGGAGGTGCCGTCTGCCGGCACCTATGCCATACGTATCCGCTATACCGCGCAGGAAGGCAAGGGAGCCAACATCGGCTTCGGATTCGCGCTGGATGGGGAGTATCCTTATCCGGAAATGGCCAATCTGGAGCTGCCGCGGTTGTGGAAAAGCGTGTTCCTTGACGATTCGGTGGACAAAAACCAGCGCAAGCCCGCCGAGGAGGAGGTTGTGCAGGAAAACAGCGTCCTCCTTGCCGACAATTCCGGAAAATACAATGCTCCGTTCACCTTCCCGCTGTCCGCCGGTATCCACACGCTGACCATCGATGTGCAGACTGAAAAGGTCTCTGTTGAAGAGATTGCACTGGTGGAGACAAAGCCGCTCGGCAGCTATGCGGAGTATGCCGCCGCCCATACGGAGGCGACGGCATCTGAGCCGTTGACGATCGAGGCTGAACGGGCGTCGCTCAAATCCAATAAAAGCATCCTGCCGCTCAACGACCGAACCTCCCCAAAAACCACCCCCTACCATCACAGTAACGTCGTTTACAATTCCATCGGCGGGGACAGCTGGAAGATGCCGGGCCAGTGGATTGAATGGACGGTTCAGGTGGAAGAGGCCGGGCTGTATTGCCTCGATTTCCGCTTTAAACAAAGCTATAAGCTCAACGGCAGCGTTTACCGGAAATTGTATATCGACGGGGAAATCCCGTTTGCCGAGGCGCAGGCGCTGGAATTCCCCTATGCCAGCGGCTGGCAGAGCCAGCGGTTGGGGGACGATGACGGCAGCTATGCGTTTTACCTGAGCGAGGGTACCCATACGCTTCGTCTGGAGGTGACTACCGGCGAATACGCCGCGATCGTCGACCGGGTGGATGCACTGGTTACCCGCCTGAACGCGGTTTACCGGCAGGTGCTGATGATCACCGGCATTTCCCCCGACATGTACCGGGATTATGAGTTTGAAAAGCTGATCCCGGATACCCTCACAGAAATGGGCGTCATCGCCGATGAACTTCGGTCGGTCAGCGACGCGCTGGCGCAGATGTCCGAAAAATCCTCCGGCTCGGATGTGTCTGCGCTGCAGCGGCTGATCCAGCAGCTGGACAATATGGCACAGGACAGCACCACTATCCCGAAAAACTTCCAGAACAGTGATTTCCAGAATAATATCACCTCACTGGCCTCCTGGATCTACACTGAACGCACACAGCCTCTCGAACTGGATTCTCTCGTGCTCAGCCCGCCGGATACCGTTCCGGCTAAAGCGGGCGCGGGTTTTTGGAAGACCCTGTCCCACTATCTGGTGCAGTATGTGTACAGCTATGTAACCGACTACAACATGGTTTCCGAGGGGCAGGCGGGCAACGAGACAATCACTGTATGGGTGCCCTCCGGCCGTGATCAGGCGCAGATCCTGCGTAATCTCACCTCCGACAGCGAGCTTGTGGATCAGGGCATCTCCGCGAATATCCAGCTGATTGCGGCAGGTTCCATCCTGCCGGCAGTGCTTGCCGGTACGGCGCCGGACGTGGTGCTCATGCAGGCGCAGCAGGATCCGGTGAATTTTGCCATCCGCAACGCGGTTACGGATCTCAGCAAATTTGCCGGCTTCGACGCAGCGGCACAGCGGTTCCACGAAAGCGCGCTTGAGCCGTTCCGGTATGACGGCGGAGTGTACGCCCTGCCGGAAACCCAGACCTTCCCGGTGCTGTTTGTACGTACGGATGTGCTCGACGAAATCGGCGTCACCGATGACGATCTGGAAACCTGGGACGATATTCTGATGGGGCTGCTGCCCAAACTGCAGGAATATCAGCTGAGTTTTGGTCTGCCGATGACCTTCAACAGCTACCTGACCATGCTGTATCAAAATGGGTCGTCTCTGTACAACGAGGAGAAGACCGGCAACCTGCTCAATTCGGCGGCCGGGGTACAGGCCTTCACCTTCTTCACCGAGATATATACCGATTATCGCCAGCCGACCGCCTTTGACTTTGCCAACCGGTTCCGCTCGGGCGAGATGCCGGTGGCGGTGTCCGACTACACCGCCCAGAACCAGCTGTCGGTTTTTGCACCGGAGATCAAGGGACAGTGGGAGATGCGGCCGCTGCCCGGCGTGCGTGACGGCGATACGATCAACCGCACGGTGGCTTCAACCGCTACGGGCTGTGTAATCATGCGGGCTTCTGAACATCAGGAGGCAGCATGGAAATTCCTCGACTGGTGGACCAGTACCCGTATCCAGACATTGTACGGCAATGAACTGGAGACGGTTATGGGCACCGCCGCGCGGTATAACAGCGCCAACCGCGAAGCGTTTGAGCAACTGCCCTGGGAGCCGGCGATGCTGCGCACCATCCTCGCCCAGTGGGAGGACGCCAAAGCGCTTCCGGAGATTCCGGGCGGCTATTTGCTGGGGTTAGATAGCGATACTTTTTACATCTACCATGTTGCGGCGGTCATG